>Ga0115002_10007425_pt1 | contig 12357 bp, 12 predicted proteins | sample ArcticOcean_MG_C_8_FD_89576 | JGI IMG/M metagenome (GOLD analysis project Ga0115002, IMG submission 89576) | Marine microbial communities from western Arctic Ocean - ArcticOcean_MG_CB11_86 | ecosystem: Environmental > Aquatic > Marine > Oceanic | place: Arctic Ocean: Canada Basin | collected...
ATTGTCAATCCTTTCCTCCTAACATCAACCTAGCCAGTCCAGGTTTGTATGCGTGGGTCTGTGATCCGATAAGATTAAGTCCTTGCGACAAGAATTCAAGCCGTTTGATTCGAAAACTGCAGAACGATCACAGCACCCGCCGTTAGAACGCGCGTAAAGCCGATGGTACTGTCGGGGTTGCGTAGCAGGGTAAATACATTTTCGACCGCTTCCGAAGCAGCCCGACTAGCAATCCGGCCATTCCTGCGCGATTGTAGAATTTTGTTGATTGATTAAATTTGGTGCTGGCGGTCATTGATGCATGTCGTCCTCCCGTTTCCGAAGTTAACGGCAACAGGCAATTGGCCAAACGAGTAGAGGAGGCCACAAATTTGCCCTTGATGGGTGCCCCAGCCAATCGGCTACGCTATAAAGGGCCCATGACTGAACTCACCGTACCTACACCGTTAGAAACCGTAGACCTTACGATGACGGATGGGGCGATTATTCGTCTCCGTCGACATGGCAATCCCGATGGCCCACGGCTTATCCTCGCGCACGGCAACGGCTTTGCGACCGACGCCTATTTTCCGTTTTGGCAGCTGCTGATGGATGACTATGACCTCATCCTCTATGACCAACGCAACCACGGTCATAATCCGCGCCATGACGACATCAGCCATCACGACATTACCTATTTTGTGAGCGATATGGATAGCGTGCTAAACGGTATCGAAAATACATTTGGCACGAAACCAACCGCTGGACTGTTTCATTCGATCTCAGCGGTCACCGCCGTATGGCATGCGTTGACAGTAGGTTGGCGATGGAACGCTCTTGTTCTTTTCGACCCGCCTTTAGTTCCGAGCCCAGGACACCCGCTGAACGAAATCGCCAAGAGTTTTGAGCTGTTGCTGTCGGACTGGTCAAAAACACGACCTTACCGTTTCTCCAATCCAGAGACATTAGCCGAACAGTTTGCCGGATCAAAAAGCCTCAGCCGCTGGGTTCCTGGATCACATGCCCTGATGGCGCGTTCTATTCTCCGTGAAGATACAGAAACTGGCGAATGGGTTCTGTGCTGTCCGCCGGAAGGAGAGTCTCAGGTCTATAAAACGAATTCGGAACTCCACCTTTGTCCACAATTCGGCGATATTCCGGGACCACTCAAAGTTATTGCGAGCGATCCTGATGACCCAAACGTCCGATCTCCCGGATTGATAAATCAGGCTCTGAATGAAGAATTTGAGCATGCATACGAGGCGGTGCCGGGAACCACACACATGGTCCAGATCGAACAACCAGATGCCTGCGCGAAAATTGTAAATGACTTCTTTTCAGAAGTCGGTTTTGGGTCCTAGACCTAAGGCAAAAACACGGAGAAAGACGATGTCTAAGCAACCCAATTTTCTGATGTTCATCAATGATCAGCACAGGGCGGATCATCTTGGTTGTTACGGAAACAAAATCGTTCAGACGCCAAACATTGACGGCATTGCGGCGAACGGCACCAAATTCGATAAATTTTACGTCTCAACACCAATCTGCATGCCAAACCGCGCCACCCTAATGACTGGTCGTATGCCGTCACTTCATGGCGTCCGGCAAAACGGCATCCCCCTTCCGCTGAATCAGACGACTTTTACACAGCTACTCCGAGCCGCGGGATATTACACAGCCCTATTTGGCAAGAGCCATCTGCAATGTATTTCGTCCAACCCAGTCGAAGTCGGGCTGCCAGTCCTTGATCCCAACAAAGTCCAACCACCGACCGATCTCACCGAGGCGCAGCGGGATATGTGGCTGGATGGCGACTATGAGCAAGAACTGCCAACGACATGGCAGGAAGACCCAAATTTTGAACCCGAGCTACCGTTTTACGGCTTTGATGAAGTCTCCCTAGCAATCGGCCATAGCGATCGCGTAACTGGGCACTACTCGCGATGGCTTGCCGAGCGACACCCCGACCCTGACTCGTTGCGCGGGCCAAAGAACGCCCTACCCTCAAACCGAGAGATCAAGGCGCCGCAGGCATGGCGCACCGCTGTTCCAGAAGAATTGTATCCAACAACCTTTATCGCTGAAAAAACCATCGATTTCATCAAACAGCAGGGAAAGTCCGGCGGCGACAAACCCTTCTTCGCGCAATGCTCCTTTCCAGACCCGCATCACCCTTTCACGCCACCGGGTAAGTATTTTGATATGTATGACCCAGCCGACGTACCGGCACCAGACGCGTTCTTTCATCCAGAAGGAAAACTTCCGCCGAACGTTACCGCCCTGCATGCCGAGCGCGATCAAGGTAAAGCAAACAAAACCGGACAGCGCGGATTTGGCTGCAGCGAGGAAGAAGCCCGCGAAGCCATCGCCCTCAACTACGGCTCGATCACCATGATCGACGATGCGATTGGCAGCGTGCTCACGGCACTTGAAGAAAGTGGTCAGGCAAACAACACCATCATTGTCTTTACAACCGACCATGGCGATTTCATGGGCGATCACCAACTTCTGTTAAAAGCAGCGATCCATTATCAGGGGTTGATCCGGGTACCATGCATCTGGTCGGACCCGACTACCGAAACCAGCGGTAACACATCAAACGCCTTTACCGGTACCCTTGATCTCGCAAGCTCGTTCCTCGATCGCGCCGGTGTCGAGGGCTTTAATGGCATGCAAGGGTTAAGCCTTGGCCAAATCGCTGAGGGAGCACCTGGTCATGATTCGATGATTATCGAAGAAAGCCAACGCCGTGGTTATATGGGTTTCGATCCGAACTTCCGGGCCCGGACGATCGTCGCCGGTCAATGGCGCATGACGCTCTATTCTGAAGCAGATTGGGGTGAGCTTTATGACCTTAAAAATGACCCCAACGAGTTTTATAATCTGTGGGACGACCCCGGCCATATTGGCGTCCGTACCGAAATGCTCGAGCGACTTTCGAGACGCATGATGGATCTCTCAGATTCAAGCCCGCTATCTACTGGGCATGGGCCGTAAGATCGTTAAAGCGCCCGGCTGACCCCACCATCAACATCGATCAGGGAGCCATTCACGAAGCTCGCCTGCTCGGAACAAAGATAAGTCACCATATTAGCAATATCTTGCGGGCTGCCGATACGCCCCAGCGGGACATTAGATGCCGACGCCGCCCGCACCTGTTTTTCGGTCTGGCCGTTTATCTTCATTCGCTGCTGCACCAATGTGTCCCAGCGTTCCGTGGCGGTCGCAGCCGGATTGACCCCATTGACCAAAACATTGTCGGGCCCACATTCCTCGGCCAGCGCCTGGGTAATATTGAGAATGGCTGCATTGATTGCGCCACCGGCAATGTATTTTGCGGTCGGGAAATGCCCACCGCGGCCAATGACATTTACAATCCGTCCCCATTTTCGTTCCCGCATCGCGCCCATCACCGCCCGGGAACAACGGACATATCCCATCAGCTTGAGATCAAAACTCGATTGCCAGACATCGTCGCTGAGATCACCAATCCGGCCGAGCGGGGCCGAGCCAGCATTGTTGACCAAAATATCGATCTGACCCAAGGCCTCAACGGCCTCTGCGACAATACGTTCAACATCATCAGCAATGGTGAGGTCACCTGCTATCGGCGTCACCCGCCCGGTTCTGTTTGAGGCTATTTCGGTCGCCGCCGTCGCCAGCCGTTCGGCATCACGGGCGACGATAACGATATTCACGCCTTCATCTGCCAACGCTTCAGCGCAAGCGCGCCCGATACCCTGACTACCGCCAGTGATCAACGCGTTCCGTCCCCCAATTCTAAGTTCCATGCTCGTATCTCCCTAAATTCTGTGTCCCCTGTTTAAACGGCCCGGAGCCGAGATGCAAAGAAGCTGGCCACATTGTCGGATCAAACATGTCGTGATAGTTTTCAGCACATTTTGAACCATGCAATAGAGGTATCCGATGGGTGAGAAAATGCTCCCGGCGTTTGAAAAGTTCGTCAGTGATTTGCGCGGCATCTGGTCAGAGTTTCCGGATGACGAAACCCGTATGAAACGCGCGCATGAATTAATGGAAAGTGATCTCCTGTCAGATCCCGCTCTACAGGAACATTGCAAAGACTGGCCCTCAACCGAAGGCCGCAAAAACCTGCTTTTCTATGTTGATCCAGATTATGGTTTTGTCATTAACGGTGTTGTCCGGGTACCTGGCCGCACAGGAAGCGTTCACGATCACGCCGACGGATGGGTGCTGTATGGGCTGTTGGACGGCACTGAGTCGCTCGAGCGTTTTAAGGCTGTCGAGACTCGCAAAGAAGACGGCTATGTCAAAGTCGAGATGGTGAGTGACACTCAAGGACAGGCTGGCAAAGCCGATCTCGTGCCGCCTTATGACATCCACGCCGAACAAGGCAGCGATGTTCGGTCTGTTGCCGTCATTCTGCGCAGCCGAGTACTGGTCGGTGAGGTCCTACAGGGCCGCTATAACCGCGAAACCGGTGAATATTATGAAGGCTCCGGCCCGGATCAGATCCCTTACGCTCTTTCCGCCTGATCGATAAGGAATAACAACAAACATGGCCGACTCCCCTATCTGGATCACCGAGGCCGATGTCACGTCGATGGTCAGCCTGCCTGATGCTATCGATGCCCTCGAACGCGTTCTGCCGCTGGAATCGCAAGGCAAAGCACAGAACATGACCAAGGGTCACCTGATGGTAGCCGATAACGACGCCATGCATGTGCTGGGATCGTCGGTCGGCGGCGAAGGTATCTGTGGCTTCAAGAACTGGATCAATGTCCGCGGAAAGTCGGAAACTATCATTGAACTGTTCTCGATGGAAGATGGCGCTAATCTCGCCGTCATTGAAGCCACTGCTCTAGGCCAAATGCGGACCGCCGCCATGACCGGTGTTGGCACCAGACGCCTCGCCCCGGTCGGCGCAGACGAAATGGGTATTGTCGGCTCCGGTAAGCAGGCGCTACCCCAAGTGGCTGCTTGTCACGCGGTCCGCCCTCTCAAGAGATTGCAGGTGTTCAGCCGCAACCCGGAGAACCGGAACAAGTTTGCCGAAGCCGTGCGTGCCGAATTCGATTTTGAAGTCATTTCCTGTGAGACCCTAGAGGAGACAACAAAGGATATGCCAATTGTCACCATCGTGACCAACTCAACGGTCCCGTTTCTAACGGCGGATATGATGGCAAAGGGTTCCCACCTCAACGCCATGGGTGCGATTGTGGCTGCCAGAACAGAGTTTACCGACGATATTTTCGACCGGGCCGATTTGATCGCCGTCGACAATCTCAGTACCATCAAACATATGTCTGCCGAATTCGTCGCTCACTATGATGGCGACAGTGATGCGGGCTGGAACAACGTCCGGACAATTTCAGAACTCATCAGAGACGATGTGACGCGCCCAAGCGGCGCCGATATGACCTTGTTCAAAGCAATGGGGATGGGGCTGTCAGATTTGTCGCTGGCGATTGATATTTACCGACGGGCCCGCAGCGAGAATCGCGGCCATCCACTGCCGGAGCGAGTTAAGACCCCGCCCCGCCTGCAATAAAGAATTTAGAAAACCCGTTTAAGAGTTACTCGACTTCGACTTTCTGGATTACAACATCCTCGATAGGCACATCGCCCATGCCGTTGCTTTGTCCGGTCGTCGACCCTTCTATCTGACGCACGACATCCAGACCCGACGTTACTTTTCCAAAGACGGCATAACCCCAGCCACGGGGACTTTTGTCCGTATGGTTGAGCGAATGATTATCAGCTGTATTAATAAAGAACTGCGCAGTCGCCGAATGGGGATCATTGGTACGCGCCATCGCTAGGGCGCCGACGACGTTCTGTAATCCATTGTCAGCTTCGTTCTGGATCGGCTCTTTGGTGTCCTTTTTCTTCAAGCCGGGATCAAAGCCACCCCCCTGAATCATGAAACCCTCAATCACCCGATGAAAAATCGTTCCATCATAAAAACCAGCCTTGGCATAGTTCAGAAAATTCTCGACCGATGCCGGCGCTTCCGTAGGTGCGAGTTCTATTTCGATGACACCTAAATTCGTTGTAATTTTCACGCGCTTGCTCCCATCTGCCGCATTTACCCCAATTGTGAATAAAACCACACCAAAAGCAACCATCGCAGTAATAAATCGTTTCAACATAAAACTCTTTCTAAAACTCAAACAACAATATTTTCTTCACGTTATTTACGGACGCGCATCCGCTTTTTCAAGGGTTTTAAGCCTTTCAGCGAAGCCATGCCGCTTCGCTAATGTAAGGGGCGTCACACCCTTACCATCAGGAATCTTCGGGTCAGCGCCAGCAATCACCAATGCCTTGAAACAAGCGATGTGGTTCTTACCGCCATTGCCAAGCACGATAGCCTCGATCAATACCATCCAACGGAGATTGTTCACATGATCCAAAGGTGCTTCGCTATCAATCAATATTCGAACAACCTCAACATGCCCGAGATACGCCGCTGTGATCAAAGCGGCCCCGTCTGGTGATGAGACCAGTGTTGTCGCCTGAGGCGATAGCCATTCTAAGCATTGGAACATCATTAGCGACCGCTGCAATTGTTATCAGATCATAGGCCTGTGAATTGCGGGCTTTTACATCGGCACCAGCCGCAACCAGCGCCGTCGCGATGGCAACATCGCGCTTATGGCCCGCAACCATCAGGGGAGTCCGCCCATGCGGGTCCCAGGCGTTTACCGCCTTGCGTTTCTGCTGCACCAGACGCAACACAGCTGAAATCTCGTCTCTGGCAACTGCAGCATGCACGCCGCGATATTGAGAAATTTCTTGCGCGCTCGGGCAACTGCGAGTTCCGGACAAAGCAGCACGCCAACACAAGCCACCACGGCCAGCCAATTACGCGGAATATATTCTGAACTACAGGCCATAGAGCGCACGGGCGTTATCCTCCAGAATCTTGGTGGCAACCTCAGGAGACACTTTTCCATCAGAGCTCAATTTACGGAGTGCCTCGATCTCGGTTGAGGTATCGGCATGCCCATAATCAGTCCCAACCACCAGTTGCGTTTCACCAGAATATTTCAGGACGTAATCTATATCGTCCGTAACCTGGCAAGCGACCCAGATATTATTGTCCGCCATGATCGATTTCGACATATCTTCACCACGGCGGGCCAACCGAAGACCAAGGTCATTAAGGGCATACGGAATCCACTGAGCGCTAACTTCCACAAAAGCCCAGCGCAGTTTCGGAAACATTGCCGGAATACCTTTGAATAACAGCTGATGGAATGTCGCGACCAATGGCAACTTAGCCTTGGCAAACCCGCTATCCTCGCGATACATGCCTTCCAACAGAAAGCTGTTATTCCCAGCATGGAAACAGATCGGTAGATCAAGCTCCTCCGCCATTTCATAGAGCTTAAAAAACTTCTCAGAGAACAGCGGCGTGTCATGCTCGATGCCATGCATATAGACGCCACAGGCGCCGTTGGCCTTACCGAACTCCAGCTCTTCGCGGCATTTATCCATGTTTAGAAGATGCGGCATCACCACCCAACGTAGGCGATCCGGGGCCTGCTTCCAGATGCTCACCAGCCAGCGGTTATAGGATCGGATCAACGCATATTCGACCTGCGGTGTTTGGGTCCATGGACGCAAAAATACTGTCGGATACAGCACCTGAACGTCAATGCCGAGCTCATCCATATGCTTGAGCCGTCCGCTGATATCTTCCATTTCACGAGATTCTTTAGCGGTATCCGCCCCGACATTGCCCTCTTTGGGAAGCATCCGATTATCGAGGAACCAGAACTCGCGCTGAAGTACACCAACCTGGCTGGACACAGCGCGGTCATCTTTTGATTGGACAACCAATGGCCGATATTTCTCAAACTCCGGGTCCAAAAAATCAAAAGTGGCCTCGCACTCCACCACATGTGCATCCGAGTCGATCGATCCCATTTCATATCTCCCTATTCAAACGTTTGGTGTTGTTGCTAGTAGAATACAGGAAAGTTACTCTGGATAAATAGCCCCGGCCCGTTTGGCGAGCCGCCTTCGATGCGTTATGAAGGAATAGTAATTTCAGGGATCAGGGGTATCAATAACCATGACCGACCGGCCGAATTTTATTCTTATTATCACCGATCAACATCGCGCGGATTATCTTGGCTGTGCGGGACACCCCGTCCTCAAAACACCTAATATCGATTCCATCGCCAATACCGGTGTGCAGTTCAACCGGTTCTATGTATCGAATCCAGTTTGCATGCCCAACCGCGCGACCTTAATGACCGGTCGCACCCCGTCAGCCCATGGGGTCCGGCAAAACGGTATTCCGCTGCCGCTTTCCTCCAACACCTTTGTCGAAATGCTGCGCGATGCGGGATATCGCACGGCTCTGGTTGGTAAGAGCCATCTGCAAAATTTTACGACCTTTCCACCAATGAATACAGAAACCGACACGCCAGAAGACTACACAGCTCCGCGCGAGGACAAAAAGGAAGCCCAAAAAGGCGCTTTTATGGACGGCAATTACAAACAAGAACGTCCCGATTTTTGGGACAACCCCGACGCTAAGCTTGATCTACCGTTTTACGGCTATGAGCATGTCGATTTATGTTTTGGCCATGGTGACGAATGCGGTGGCGATTATTACTGGTGGCTAAAAAGCCGTCGCGACGATGCCGATGATCTGCGTGGCCCCAAGAACGGCATGCCGCATGACTATTCTGTCCTGCAGGCCTGGCGCACCAAGGTGCCGGAAGAATTGTACCCGACGGCCTGGATCGCCGATCACGCCGAGAAATACATCAATGACTATGCCAATTCAGACGATGATGCGCCGTTCTATATGGTCGCATCCTTTCCGGACCCCCATCACCCTTTCACACCCCCTGGTAAATACTGGGGCATGTATAAGCCAGAACAAATGGAAGTGCCGGACTCCTACAGTGTCAATGACTGGCAGCCACCGCCGCATGTCCAGGCATTGCTCGACCGGCGCGATGAGGGCAAGCCACCGGAAGACGGAATCATGTCTTATGGCATTAACGCACAAGAGGCATTGGAAGCCCGCGCCCTCACCTGCGGCATGATCGCAATGGTCGATGATGGTGTCGGTAAAATCATGGCGGCACTTGAGGCCAATGGGTTGCGCGAGAACACCGTTGTTATGTTTACCAGCGATCATGGCGATCACCTTGGTGATCACTCCATGCTGCGTAAAGGCCCCGCGCATTATCGCGAATTGATTCGGGTCGCCTTCCTGTGGTCTGATCCGGATTCAGACGTAAATGGAGTAAACACTGAGGCACTGTCAGGAACTATGGATATCTCGGCAACTGTCCTCGATCGTGCCAGAGTGGCTCCCTATAACGGGTTACAAGGCAAGAGCATGCTGTCAGTGGCCGCCGATCCGAGTTCCGCTGGCCCGCGAGACGCCGTCCTCATCGAGGAAGATAATCAACGTATCCTGCCGGTTCTTGGCAAGGATCCAAAGGCGCGTACATTGATCACCAAGGACTGGCGGATTTCGGTCTATTACGGACATGACTGGGGCGAGCTTTATGATCTGGAAAAAGACCCCGGCGAACTAAAAAATCTTTGGGATAGCGAAGAACACCGAGACGCTAAAATGACAATGATGGAACGACTGGTGCAGGAACAGATCGCGCTAAATGACACATCACCTCAACCTCTAGGCCGCGCATAAGAGACCCCATAAATGGACCCGCTTGCAGAACAAATTCTAAATCTCTGGTTTGGCACGACCGACATGACGACACCGCTTGAAAAGCGGGACGTATGGTTCCACTCAACGCCGGAATTCGATCAGACATTGATAAATGACTACCCCCCTGTTCATGAACGCGCCCTTGCTGGTGAATATAATCACCTGAAGGCAACCCCGGAAGAATGTCTGGCCCTCATCATCAGTCTCGATCAATTTCCACGAAATATTTATCGCGGCACACCGCGCGCCTTTGCCGCCGACGCCAAGGCACGTGAGGTCACAACTCACGCCCTCGATAACGGTTTTCATAAAGGGCTGGAGAAATGGCCAAAGATCTTCATGTATCTGCCGTTCGAACATAGCGAGCAGTTCGAGCATCATGAACGTATCCTGCCACTCTACAAGGAAGTCGCCGATGAACACTCGATCATGTCGGCGCAAGGACATCACGATACGATCAAAAAATTTGGCCGTTACCCGCACCGCAATGAGGTGATGGGCCGACAAAACACTCCAGAAGAAGACGAGTACATGGAAAACCCGCCGACTTGGGGCAAAACCAAAGCGGAGGTCAAAGAGATGGAACGCAAAATGGCTGAACGGGAATCTGCTGCCCAGTAATCAACCGCGTCAAAGGTCCTCGAATTGGTTTTTGACGAAATAGTTATTGCGAATCCGGTTCTTGTTCCATCCCGGAATGGGTGGGTCCTCGACCGTGCCAATATCCTGTAAATCGATGATCTCAATAGCGTTGCCAAACGGGTCCTGAAAATAGGCGTGCCGCCCAGTAAATGAAGTATGTCCCTCATCTTCATAGCGCACGATCTCGATGTCATTGGCTTCAAGATAGTTGACCGCCTGGTCAAACTGGTCACCACACACAATAAACGCATTGTGGATAAGGCAATGGCCAGGGTCATTGGGCCTCCGGTGATAGCCGATGTTGGACAGGACAAAGAAATTATCACCGACCGCCATGAAAGCTGAATAAGAAATCCGCCGCCACAACGTCGCTCCTACAATCGTGGTGTAGAATTCAATGGCGCCGTCCAGATCGGGAACGCTGATCGTAAAGTGTAAAATCCCGGAAGGTGTAAATGGCACCGGGTCGACTTTCTTGACGTTGGTCGTCCCTTTGAGGGCGGGGCTTTTAAAATCTTCCATATCGTATTCTCCCTGATTGATCTTTTAGCCAGAGAGTAGCGCAAGCTTATGAGCCGGTCGATTGTCGAAACTGATTCGATCTAACGATCCATATTAGACCCGCGCTCCGGCACACCAAATTCGCGGTGGCAAATCTTGGCGAGCTTGGTCACGCCTTCGCGGATTTCATCAACCGTTGGATTGCCAAAACACAGCCGCATCTTGTGGCGCCCGGTTTCAGGGTCAGCTACCCATTCCGAGCCAGGGTTTATCGCAACACCTTCAGCGCTAGCAGCCTCATATAGTTTCATCGTGTCGACGCTATCGGGCAACGTGACCCAGACAAAAATGCCGCCGTGTGGTGTTTCGACCTCAGCGGTCGCACCAAATTCTGCGCCTAGTGTTTCCACCATCACATCGCATTTCTGTTTCAGGACGCCACGCAACTTGACGATATGATCTTCAAAATGGTTAGGGCAGTATTCCCCCAACACCATCTGTTCCAGCGCGCCTGACCCGCCATCTCGTTTTACAGCCAGCATCCGAGACAAGATGTCCCATTCCGCCACGATATAGCCGACACGCAGCGCCGGTGCGATAGTCTTGGAAAACGTGCCGCAAAAGATTACCCGTCCGTCACCGTCGAGCGCGCGAATCGCCCTGGGGCGCGTTCCATCAAAGGTAAGGTCAGCATAGCAATCGTCTTCAAAAATCGGTACGTCGAAGTCACGCGCCAGCTTAAGAAATTCCAGACGCCGTTCTTCCGGCATCACCGTACCAGTGGGGTTTTGCACCGTTGGTACGGCGTATAGATATTTCGGTTTAACGCCGTCCTTCTTGAGATCATCTAGAATATTGCTCAACGCATCCATGCGGATGCCACCCTCATCCAGCGGTGCACCAATCACGCGAACACCAAGACGGTTTAGACGTTGGACCGCGCCCTGATAGGCGGCTTCTTCGATGACGACAGTGTCGCCTTCGGCAAGGAGCAGATCATTAACGAGATCTAATGCCTGCAAAGAGCCCGACACCAACAAAATGTCCTCTGCGGTCTGCACCATACCGGTGGTTTTGTTTAGAAAGCCTGCGAGATATTCCCGGAGCGGTTTGTAGCCCTGCGATCCACTTTCGAGACTGTAGGTCGCAAGAGTTGACCCCTCGCGTTTTAAAACCGCTGCCGCCGCATCGATAAAGTCCTGCACCGGTACCGCGGCACCATCATTATGGCCGCCGACAAAGTTATATTTTGGAAAGCCCGACCAGCGCTTGGCCGGAGGAGGCAGATTGGGACGAAAAACCGTTGAATAATCGAAAGCCATGTCCGGCGCGCTCCTTTGTTTTAGATAATTATCGCCATTTTACAGGCTCATTATCGTCCGGCTAGCGCCTCTTCATAGAAGCTGAGATCGAGATACTTCTCGGCGTCGGCCAACTGCTTGCCCTGCGGTGCATACTGGCTACGAACTTCGAGAATCGTTTTAAGGCCATCCCTATCAATAGTGCCCATCGGAACGAGGCCGGTTTGCGGCGACAACAGTTTC
>Ga0115002_10007426_pt1 | contig 12356 bp, 12 predicted proteins | sample ArcticOcean_MG_C_8_FD_89576 | JGI IMG/M metagenome (GOLD analysis project Ga0115002, IMG submission 89576) | Marine microbial communities from western Arctic Ocean - ArcticOcean_MG_CB11_86 | ecosystem: Environmental > Aquatic > Marine > Oceanic | place: Arctic Ocean: Canada Basin | collected...
AAAAGGGGGCAACCGTAAGTAGTTGTCCCCCTTCACTTTACTAATGCCCCGCGATGGACTCGAACCATCAACCTACTGATTAAGAGTCAGTTGCTCTACCAATTGAGCTAGCGGGGCAATCCGTGCTTAGAAAGCCGCGATATCCGTAATCGCCTGACCCAGAATCAGGCCATGCACATCGTGAGTGCCTTCGTAGGTATACACCGATTCTAGGTTCGCCATATGCCGCATGGAATGGTACTCCACTAGAATACCATTTCCCCCCAACAGCCTCCTGGATTCCCTTGCGATATCACAAGCCATATCACAATTAGCTCGCTTCGCCAGCGAAACTTGTTGAGGTGTCATCTTTCCTTCGTCTTTGAGTCTTCCCAGTTGGAGACAGAGCAGCTGCCCTTGTGTAATCTTAGTCAGCATGTCAGCTAATCTCACCTGCTGGATCTGCTTTCCTCCAATTGGCCCACCAAACATCACCCTCTGCTTCGAATAACTTCTGGCCTCATCAAAACAAGCCATCGCAGCACCAACAGTGCCATAAGCTATCCCGAACCTAGCCTGAGTCAGACAACTGAGCGCACTCTTGAGGCCAGCGGATTCTGGCAGCAATGCATTGTCCGGAACATGCACATCCTCCATATACAACTCACTGGTGTCAGAGGCGAGTAGTGACAATTTTCCTTTCTGATCACGAGCTGAAAATCCCTTAGCATCCGTAGGAACAAGAAATCCCCTTATTCCCTTAGTATCACCGATTTCATTAATTTGTGCCCAGACCACAGCGACATCAGCCATTGAGCCATTTGTAATCCACATTTTAGTCCCGTTAAGAACCCAACCATCATTCACTTTCTTAGCGGTAGTGATCATACCCGCTGGATTGGAGCCATAGTCGGGTTCGGTAAGACCGAAACAGCCGATTTTGTCGGCCGACGCTAACGCCGGGAGCCATTCTTTTTTCTGCTCTTCACTACCAAATGCATAAATCGGATACATGACCAATGCACCCTGCACAGAAGAAAAGGATCGAATACCAGAATCGCCTCGTTCCAATTCCTGATTGATTAGTCCGTAGGCTACATTGTTGAGTCCAGCACAACCATACTCCTCGGGAAGATTAGCACCCAACAGGCCGAGCTCTCCTAATTCTGGAATGATTTCTTTTGGAAAGCGTCTTTCTATATAAGCCTTTCCGATAATGGGCATCAGCCTGTCTTCGACCCAGTCGCGAACCATATCTCTGATCATCCGCTCCTCTTCACTTAGAAGCGAATCCACATCATAGAAATCTACACCCTCAAATTTCCCAGCCATATGATTACCTCGTACTCCATTTTAAGATTTAATCTGACAAGAAACTTAGTAAGACTCTTCTTTTGAAGAAACGGCTTGAATTTGAGGCGAATTCTTCATGCGGATCACTCCGTAAAAAACTTCCCGCGTCACTCGAGCACTCACGTACATAGCAGCCAAGACGATGCCAGCCCACCCGCCGATCAGCATGTTCGAAGGTTGCACGACAATCCAAATCCATAAACTCAAAGCTATCGCAATAGCTAGGCCTATCATCCAGCCCCAGGATTTAGCCAGGCTGCCGACTGAGCTCACACAATCCTTGCACCATAGTAATCGATCCAAGTCACTGCGATCGTTGGTGCCACCACAACGAGTGCAATTGGCTTCATCAATCTCCCCGAGCATCCATTTCATACTGCACCTCCACTACCCGATTTTACTGAAAACGTCCGCCTTAAAATAGATCTCTTATTCAAGATCAACTGGCAAACTCGTCGCTATATCCATAATCAGTATGAGATTCGCCCCATGTAACTAGATCTTCCAGAAATACTGGCCTGTTAGATCCATCTCTCCGAGCTTTCCCAGCAATATTGAGGGCTCTTTGCCAGGTGATAGTATTGAGCTTGTCCCTATGGAGAAAAGCTCGAGCCACCTCTGAGTTACTACGACTAGTACGAGTAATCACCCGCACTCCTGCTACACCTGGAAATTGTTGAAAAATAGACTCCGTTTCTGTCGTAAAGAGGTAGACATAAGGACCCACCTTGGCCCACAGAGTACCACCTCTCCGAATTTGATAGAGCGGTTGATCTACGACCACCTCTACTACATTTCCATTCACACTGGCCGTGACACTTGGAGAAGCCGCAAAGATACCAGACACTTCGTTGTTGGTAGGGAGAGTTAGGTCTGCTTGAGCACAACCAAGTGCATAGAACCCTAAAGCCATGCACAAGAATCCACTAGCCAACAGGTTCATAGGTGAATGCCTGTTTCTCTTGAATATATTACAATTTATTTCCACTAACCCCCCACTTGGTTCCGCTCACCTTAGCTTCTATTCTTCTTCGTCCGATTCTAGAGTCAAAGCCACAGAATTAATACAATAACGAAGTCCCGTAGGAGCAGGACCATCCTCAAACACATGCCCGAGGTGTCCATCACATGAACTACATAAGACTTCAACTCTTTTCATAAACAAACTCGTGTCATCCTCGGTCTTGATGGCCTCTGGTTCTGTCACATCGTAAAAACTAGGCCAACCACAGCCCGTATCGAATTTCTCGTCTGAGCTAAAAAGTTTCTGGCCACAGCCAGCACATAAGTAGCGGCCAGATACCTTTGTCTGGTAATATTGACCCGTGAAAGGCCGTTCTGTTCCCTTTCTTCTTAAAACTTCGAATTGTTCGGGAGTCAATAAATCTTTCCATTGTCCATCGGTTTTCTTGCTCATTCCGATTGTTTTCCTCTGTGTCTCTATGGGCCTAACTAGCAATAAATTTAACCAAACGCAGAAGAACTTCCCACCCGAAGAAATCCTTGGCCTTGATCTCGAGTAACGCAACTGATTTCTTATTTAGTTGGATTGATACTCCCACTTAAACACTAAAGGTTCGTTATGAGCAATTCTTCTGTTCGTCATATTCCTTGGGACAGCATCCCTATAGAGGAACTCAATCCTCTGTTGAGCCGGAGGCTGATCACTGGAGAAAAAGGAATGCTAGCCCATGTATACCTCAAGAAAGGGGCTGTGGTTCCGCTACACTCCCACGAGAACGAACAATTCACCTATATCCTTGAAGGAGCCCTTAAGTTCTTGATCGGAGAAGATAAATCTGAGGAAATTATTGTTCGCGTTGGTGAGGTACTTCACTTACCATCGAACGTACCCCATGAAGCTCAAGCTATTGAGGACACACTGGACTTAGATATCTTCGTACCTCCAAGAGCAGACTGGCTCTCAGGTTCGGACAATTACTTACGGGAGAAATAAGAATGGATTTGGGAATCAAAGGTAAAAACGCTCTCGTCGCCGCTTCCAGCAAAGGCCTAGGAAGGGCTGTAGCAGAAGAGCTCGCTGCAGAAGGGGCTAATCTCGTTATGTGCGCACGATCGGCCGACGCTCTAGACCAAGCTAGCAGGGAGATCGCCGCAAGCACGGGAGTGAAAGTCCTAGCCGTACCAACTGACTTGACCGACTCTGCTGCTCTTGCACATCTCCTGGAAAGGACGCAAGCAGAAATCGGGAATATCGATATTTTGGTCACAAACACTGGTGGACCTCCTCCTGGGCCTTTCGAAAGCCATTCTCCAGATGCCTGGGCCCAAGCAGTTGATCAAAACCTGTACAGTGTGTTAAACCTTACCCGTGGCTTACTGCCCGCTATGTTGGATTCAGGCTGGGGTCGTATCGTCAATATCACTTCGGTAGCGGTCAAGGAGCCCGTAGACGGATTGATCCTATCGAACAGCATCAGGGCCGCTGTGACTGGTTTCGCAAAAACCTTGGCCAACGAAGTGGCAGGAGCAGGAGTAACTGTAAATAACGTCATGCCGGGATTCACAATGACTGACCGCCTGAAGAGCCTCGCGAAAAGCCGTTCGGACCAATCAGGCGCAACTGTGGAAGAAGTATTTACCGGGATGGCCCAAACAATCCCAATGCGTCGGATTGGAACTCCCCGTGAGTTTGCTGCTCTAGTAGGGTTCCTCGCATCCGAGCGAGCGAGCTATATTACTGGAGTATCTATTCCAGTAGATGGTGGAGTGGTGAAAGGCCTTATCTAAATTTTTGTCAAAATATGTGAGCGGAGAAGAGAGACATGGCAGGTAAACTAGAAGCTTCTGAATGGATCTGGAGAGACGGAGAATTCGTTAAGTGGGAAGACGCTACTGTTCATATCTTGAGCTTAGCTGTCCAATTCGGCGTCTCTCAATTCGAAGGAATACGTTGCTACAATACCCCTGAGGGTCCTTGTATTTTTCGCCTAGACGCTCATATACAGAGACTCATGAACTCCTGCAAGATCTACCGGATGGAGCCTGATCACTCTTTTGAAGCTATCTCCGAAGCCTGCCGTGCTGTCGTGGAGAAAAATAATCTGAAAAACTGTTACATCCGACCTATGGTCTACAGGGGTTACGGTGCCGCAGGACTGAACCCACAGCATAGCCCTATTGAAACTACAATACCCACATGGCCTTGGGCAGCATATTTAGGTGAAGGAGCCCTCGAAGAGGGTGTAGACGTAGGGGTGTCGTCCTGGAATCGTCCAGCCCCAAACACTTTCCCATCCACAGCTAAGGCTGGTGGACATTATACCAATTCGGTCCTAGTGAAGATGGAAGCCCAAGCGAATGGATATGCAGAGGGGGTAGTTCTAGGACCAGAAGGAAGATTGAGTGAAGGTGGAGGCCAGAACATTTTCCTTGTAGACCGCGGAACACTAGTGACACCTCAGCTGGATGGAACCCTACTTCCAGGAATCACCCGGGATGCTGTCTTTACCTTGGGTGCTGAACTGGGATTAACAGTCAAGCAGCAACCCGTAGCACGTGAGAACCTTTACACCGCCCAAGAGCTATTCTTCTGCGGTACTGCAAGTGAAATTACTCCCATACGAAGTGTCGATCGCATCTCCGTGGGAGATGGTTCCGTAGGACCTATAACTCGAAAAATCCAAAAACGCTTCATGGATATAGTTACCGGACAAGTAGAAGACGCTCACGGCTGGCTGACTCCAACAGGATCTTAGCCTAAAAATCTTGTAAGACGATCTATAGGGGTTACTCGATTCTTCCCATAAAGATATGCTTCGGGCGGTTAAGACCCTAACCCTGAGCCGTTCCTTCGTTTATCGAAGACTCGGGCACGCACCTTTCTGATTATTTCAGGACCTATTCTACAGCATCCCCCAATAACCTGAGCACCATTTTTATGCCACGACTCAGCCATTTCAACCCAATCTCCTCTGTCACCAGATCCTGTCCATTTCTTTCTCTTAGCATTCCAAGATTCTCCAGAATTTGGATATGCCAGAACCAACTTGTCCGTTCTCATCCGGATCCGAGTGACAAGTTCATTAACAAACCTCGGAGCGGTACAATTGATACCAATTCCAACCAACCGTTCAGTATTTTCGCAGAGCTCTACAGCAACCTCAATTGGCGTGCCGTCTCTCAGGTGGCCACCATCTCTACAACTAAAGCTCATCCATCCCCATGTCTCTGGTGTTTTATCCAAAAAGCCTAAAAGAACCCCTGCCTCATCGAGTGACGGAATCGTCTCAAACGCCACCAAATCTGCACTAGAATTCGCGAGAACCTTGAATCGACGCTCATGAAAATCAACTAACTCTTTTTGGTCGATACCGTAGCGACCGTCGTACTCTGAGCCATCAGCGAGAAAAGCACCGTAAGGGCCTACACTCGCTGCGACAAGTGGACGCACTCGACCACTCGATTTAACTGTATCTGACAAAAATTCGTGGACCGCCTCCCGAGCGAGAGTGACTGAATGACTCAACAATTCGTCGACAGCGAGCGGGGTCAATCCAAAACGGGAAAAGCCGTCATAGCTCGCTTGGTAGGTCGCAGTAGTGATACAGTCAGCACCAGCATCCAAGAATGATCCATGTGCACGACGCACTTCGTCAGGTGAATCGATGAGCATCTTCGCCGACCACAGATGAGGGTCCAGTTTGTGCCCATTTTCTTCGAGCCAAGTTGCTAGACCTCCGTCTAATATCACAACACTCTGATATTCGACAATTTCCTGAAGAGGATTCACCATTAACTTCACAACTCCACGATTAGACCCTCTCAAACCTCTATTTTATTAGTGCCCCGACGCTCCTGAATCCGCTCCGCGAGGATCAGCAGCTCCCAAACGATCTCCCGTCTCAGGGTCTACCATGATAGAGTGGGCTCGACCTTGTCCCCTCCCTAACGTGACCTCATGGCCCATGGCTCGAAGTGTAGCCAGGATCTCATCCGTAGCTCCCTCCTCTTCGATACGAACCGAACCCGGTAGCCATTGGTGATGAATACGAGGAGCATTGACCGCTTCCTGTATCCCGTGATCGAAGTCGACAATATTTAGAATCAACTGTAGCACTGTATTGATAATCGTTCTGCCTCCTGGACTTCCTACAACAGCCACAAGCTCACCGTCTTTAGCGACGATACTAGGAGTCATACTGGAAAGCATGCGTTGCTCTGGGCGTGCCAAATTCGGGTTGGTCCCAATCAAGCCCCTGTCTGTAGTAATACCTGGTCCGGCATTGAAATCACCCATTTCATTATTGAGCAGAAATCCTGCGCCAGGAACAGTGATAGCAGATCCATACCCTGCTTCTAGGGTGTAGGTCACCGAAACTGCCATACCTTGAGCGTCTACTACTGAATAATGAGTTGTCTCTGGACTTTCGTAGCCCACGGCAACATCGGAGGCCGTGGAAACACTCGCTGCCCGTGGATTTATATCTGCCCGCAACTCTGCCCCGTATTCCTTACTGGTAAGTCGATGAAGCGGCACATCCGTAAAATCCTGGTCAGCCAGGTAGGTAGCACGATCTCTGTAAGCCCGCCTCATCGCTTCTGTTAGGTGGTGAATATAGTCCGCTGAGTTGTGGCCCATACCTCTGAGATCGAAACCTTCCAAAATATTAAGCATTTGGACAATGGCGATACCCCCACTCGAAGGTGGAGGCATGGAGATAATATCGTATCCCCTGTAACTACCGTGCACCGGAGTACGCTCGCGAGCCTGATAGCGTTGAAGATCTTCCATCGTAATCATACCACCTCCGCGTTCCATCTCAGCGACCAAAAGTCTTGCGGTCTCCCCGGAGTAGAATCCATCGTGTCCGTCAGACGCAATCCGGCCCAAGGAACGTGCAAGATCTGGTTGTTTGAGGATCTCTCCTTCGTCGTACGCCTCAGTTCCGTTTTTTGCAAAAGAAGTCATCGTCCCCGTATGCCGACTGCCCCTACCTTCGATCAGTCGCTTTAGACCGCCAGACAGGCTTTCGCTAAGAGGAAAACCGTCTCTAGCCAACCCAATCGCCGGATCCACTAAACTCGACCATTCTCCATGACCGTATAGTTGGTGGGCCTTCCAAAAACCAGCCACAGTCCCAGGAACTCCTACAGCCCAATGGCTTTGATGGTGTTTCTGAGAAGAATATTCCCCATCTTCCAGCCACATTTCCGGGAATGATGCCAGGGGCGCCTTCTCTCGGAAATCAATCGTGGTGGTAGCTCCACTCGGAAAACGAACTACCATGAATCCGCCACCCCCGATATTCCCATTGGATGGACTCGTGACCGCTAACGCAAAACCCGTAGCAATCGCTGCATCGATTGCATTTCCACCAGCCCTCAAAACCTCTGCCCCTGCCTCACTGGCAAGCTTAGTGGCAGAGACAACCATCCCATGTGGGGCTCGCACGGCAGAACCATTCTGTTGACTCCTGACCTCAACAGTTGAAGACAATAGCCCCCCTGGCCCTGCAGCACCTGTACTCCATCCACCGAAAACAAGCAAACCCAAAGCGCCAAGAACCAAAAAGATATTTCTTCGTTCAGTCATGCTAAACCTCCTCCAAATCTTTAACTATTTATAAGTCACAGGGACATCTCACGATTTTTCGCAATTGTCCTGGGAACACTCAAATCAATTTGATCTATCTATGACAGTAGCTTCTAGTTCTCTCTGGCACAAAAATAATCGGGAACCAACCTAAACCGCAGTCGAACTCTAGTGGTTACTCCAGAATCTCAGGTTCACCCCAGCCCAAGTCGGATAATGGCGCCTTAATATTCTCGGCGTCACCCACTACTACAATTGTCATCTCTTCAGGTCGGATACATCGGGACACCGCCTGTCGCACATGCTCTCCTGTCACCATTCGCACTTTCTCCCGATGGGACTGGTAGTAGTCGTCGGGTAGCCCATAGACCAAGGTATTTACTACATGAGAGGCAATATGGTCGGTTGTTTCAAACCTCAGAGGGAACACTCCAGCTATATAATCTCTCGACGATTCCATTTCTTCTTCAGTAGGGCCTTCCGAAACAAACTTCTCTACCTCAAAAACCGCCTCCCTGACAGCATCGGCTGTTACGTCTGTGCCCACCGCTGCTGAGACACCCCAAGGTCCAGCTCCCCGTCTAAACTGAAAAGACGAGCGCACTCCGTAAGTAAAACCGTTCTTCTCGCGTAAATTAGCATTTAACCGACTTGTGAAAGCTCCACCCAAAATTGTATTGGCAATCATCAAAGGAAAATAGTCTGCACTCTCTCGATCTTGTCCCACATGACCGATACGAATCTCAGACTGTACAGATCCTGGTCGGTCGACTAAGAACATCTTTCTGTGGTTCTGGACAGGCTCCTGTGTTGGGTGCGAACGGCGGTCTGCTATGCCTTTCCAATCTGAAAAATACTTTGAGGATAAATCTTTGATTTCTGACATATCCACATCACCTACCACCACCAATCCGGATCCTCCAGGGACATACCGTTCTTTCCAAAAGTCAGTTACCCGATCAGAATTTATCATAGATAAAGATTCCTCCGTACCTCCCAAGGGCCTTCCGTAATGCATATCCCCATATACCGCCTTCCGAATACACTGGGTTGCAACACTCCCCGGACTCATCTTTCTCTGTTCAATCAAGGCCAGTTCTTGGCTGACAAACCTACTGACCTCATCGGCTGGAAAAAGAGGATTGAGGACCACCTCAGCCAATATTCCCAGAACCGTATCCAATCGAATCGCTAAACAAGACAAAGAAACGGTGGTGCAATCCCAGTCGGTATCGATCGAAAGTCCCGTCCCATTATTCTCCAGTTGGGCAGCTAGCTCACTCCCCGGCCATCTCGTGGTGCCACCTTCCAAAGAATCTCCAGTCAGGACAGCCAGTCCCGCCCTGTCTGCACCCAATACATCTTCTCCAGCGTCCAAAACCAAACTGACGGTAACAACAGGAACTTGTGGAGATCGGGCTACCTTAATCTTCAATCCGTTGTCCAAGCTCTCCGCTATCACTGACGGAGCTTTGAAATCTCTTATCGGTCCCGACTCAGGCGCCAAGCTACGATCTCGATCGGTCATGACTCACCACCGGGCATATAGGTTAGGACGGCACGGTTGTTTTCACCTAGAAACTCTGCCGAGAAATTTTCTACTTCTCTGGAGGAAACCGAACATAAACGTTCGACTTCACTGTTGAGACGATCTGGATCATCGAAAGTCTGAGTGAACATGGAAAGCAGGTCAGCCCTCTCACCCACTTGCTCTACCTGCCTAATAAAACTTGTCTCTGTGAGTGCGATCACCTTGCTGATCTCTTCATCTCTCACAGAACCCATCTTCTCTATCTCGTCAGACAAGGCATTTTCTAAATTATCAACCGATCCGCCTGGAAGGCCCGTAGCCCATACCATCAGCATCCCAGCCCCTGTAGTCAGCGGGAAAACAAAACTGGCCACATCCTTGGCGACCCTCTGTTTCCTGACAAGTGAATCGTAGAGCCTAGAGCTACGTCCAGAGCCTAGTATTGAAGAGGCAACATCCGCGGGATAGAACCCCTGCTCGGTGTACGGAGGTATCCGAAAGGCCATGATGACCCTGGGCAAAGGAACCTCTCCGTCCAAGTGCTCTCTTTTTGTTTCTCCGATTAATTGTCCCAACTCTAGCTCCCCGGGTATTTCAGGGATCGTGTTGCCTTTAGGGATATCGGCAAAATGCCTCTTGATAAATTCGAGTCCGTTAGTCGGATCAAAGTCTCCACATATTGTCAGCACTGCATTGTTCGGCACGTAGTAAGTCTTAAAAAAATCAGAAACATCCTCCAAGGTAGAGCCTTCTATGTCTTCCATGGATCCAATTACTGTATGGTGATACGGATGCGATTCGGGATACACCATCGCCTGAATTTTTTCGCCCCAGTCTCCATAGGGCTGATTGTCATAACGTTGACGCTTTTCGTTCATGACTACATTTCGTTGATTGTCGAGTTTCTCTTGAGTGATCGCTGGGAGCATCCAACCCATTCGGTCTGACTCTAACCACAAAGCCAGTTCAAGATGGTGTGAGGGTAGGGTCTCAAAATAATTGGTTCGATCAAACCAAGTGGAAGCATTCATAGATCCGCCCGCCCTCTCAACTAATTCCCAATGAACGCCTTTAGGTATATTTAAAGATCCTTCAAACATCATGTGCTCGAAAAGGTGTGCGAAACCTGTCTTGCCAAGGCGTTCATTCCTCGAGCCGACTCCATACCAAAGATTAACCGCTACAATAGGTGTACTGGAATCAGGCGAAAGATTAACGCGTAAACCATTGTCCAGTGTGATCTGTTCTACCGGAATTATTGACATCAAGCCCCGTACTTGTTTAAGCGAAGAGAGTGAGCTAGCACCAGGGGCATCAAATCGATGCCGTGAAGAACTCCCAGGTCACCACCTCTACAACTGGTTTCTCCAAAAATATCCGAAGATGGACGTGCCCATTTAGAATGAATCATGGTGGGTACGTGATGCCACGAATGTTCTCCTAGCAATGTAGGAGTCGAATGGTCTCCTGTGACGACTAATACATCCGGGTTCAGGTTCAGTATCCTCGGTATCATCGAATCTATCTCTTCAATAGCGGCCATCTTACCTTCAAAATCTTCATCGTGGCCGCTGGTATCAGTGTCTTTGAAATGAAGGAAATAAAAATCATGGGAACCGAAGTTATTCTCCAGCGTTTCGATCGTCTGCTCATTCGATAACGGAGGAGTAGCTATTTCCATGCCCACCAATCTAGCTACCCCGCGGTACATCGGATATTTAGCCACTGCCAACGCATTCAGTCCGTAGCGTTCTGGAAAGCTCGAATAGTTCGGATGGGCCCCAAACCCACGAACCAGAAATGCATTGGCCACAGACTCGTCCGCAAGAATGTTGTCCACCTGCTCGAGCAGGATCTTCACCACACTGGCCGTACGCACAGAATACTCGTTCGATGCATCTGGTTCTATCATCTTCAGGCCAACTAGTTGTGGATCGGTTTCTGCCACATCCACCCCCAAGCCGTCGCCTCTCATGATCAGCACAGCACGATGTTCTTTCTCATGAATCAGTGTGATATCGATTCCGTCAATACTTTTGACAGCACCAGATACTTTTTCGACAATCCTCCTGCCTTCATCATCAGAAATTCTTCCTGCCCTGCGATCTAGCACGATTCGATCACTATCGACCGTTGCCAAGTTGATCCGAGCAGCAACGTCTCCAGCTTTCAGGTCAAAGCCCACGCCCAAAGCGCTCAGAACGCCACGACCGACAATATTGGCGACTGGATCATAGCCAAAAAGAGCGAGATGACCTGGGCCACTACCGGGAGTGATTCCGGAACCGACTAGAAGCAATGATCCCAAAGAACTTTGGCAGGCTAATCCATCAAGATTCGGTGTACTGGCAGATTCCAACTCGGTGAGCCCAGTCTTTGGGTCAGGCAAGCCACCCAAGCCATCCATGACCACAAACACAATCGTACCACCACCCTCACCACGAAAAACAAGATCTTGGAGTGGAGCAATCGAGCTCATAATTCAATCCGATTGAAGTGGATAACCTGACTATATAACCGAATATAGCAAAACCTTGTGCCGGACACGATGCCAGGCACAAGGTTTCAGTATAGTGCTATATGAATCCGTGAGTTACGTCCGAATCATCCACCCCTTACTGGTGGTGGACCCTTACGTCCCTTACCACCTTCTGGTCTCGGGAATATTTCTCTTAGTGCAGCTTGTAGCTTGCGGACCCCTTCCTCTGCGGTCAGATCACCAGCATCCACGGCCACCTTAATTGCAGCTTCCGTTTCACGAGCCTTGACCATTGCAGCCAACATCTCTTCGGCCTTTTCACCAGTCAGCTTGCCAGCAGCAATCGCGTCCGTGATCCGCTGCTCCATCTTGTCCAAGTCCATCGCTGGTGGTGGACCCTTACGTCCCTTACCACCTTCTGGTCTCGGGAATATTTCTCTTAGTGCAGCTTGTAGCTT
>Ga0115002_10007428_pt1 | contig 12354 bp, 12 predicted proteins | sample ArcticOcean_MG_C_8_FD_89576 | JGI IMG/M metagenome (GOLD analysis project Ga0115002, IMG submission 89576) | Marine microbial communities from western Arctic Ocean - ArcticOcean_MG_CB11_86 | ecosystem: Environmental > Aquatic > Marine > Oceanic | place: Arctic Ocean: Canada Basin | collected...
GACCTTCGCGGCCGGCGACGGCGCTTCGCCCGTGCTCACGTCGGTTACCGCCGCCTACGTGCAGCGAAACCTTCGCCCGCGAGTCACCTCAATTACCGTGCACCCGCCTGGAACGGTCTTCCAGCAGCCGTTTCCGGCCGGAGACCCGGATATCGCGGGTTTTGACGCCGAGCCTCCCGACCGGAGGATTCTCGCGGAGACAGCCCCCAATCGTTCCGGGGCTTCTCCGGCTATCGGCAAGCGGGTCTACGAGCGCGGCTTGATGACCTTCTCCTGGAAGGGCAAAGACAGCAACGGCGACGACATGCGTTACGCCGTTCTGTACCGGCGAGAAGGCGAAACGAACTGGAGACTTCTCCGTGACGAGATTCGCGAGGAGATTCTTGTGTGGGACACAACGTCTGTGCCGAATGGCACGTACGTCTTACGCATCACAGCATCTGATGCGCCATCGAACCCCATCACCGCCACCCTCACGGGGCACTTGGACAGTTCAGTATTCGACATCGACAATACGCCTCCTGTCGTTCGCATCACAGGTACGCGCCAGGACGGGGTGCAAACAGCCATCCAGATCGAAGTCCGCGATGACATGTCGACCATCGACACGGTGGAATACTCTGTGGACGGCACACGCTGGGAGCCGATCTACCCGAAGGACGGCATCGCGGATTCACCACTAGAAGAATACGAACTGATGCTGGCCTCTGACGCCGTGCGCGGCGCAATGATCCGCGCCACCGACGCGCTGAACAATGTGGGCGGAGCCAGCACAGAAGACGGTCCACACTTCTAACGTCACGCGCTATCCGATGCCTGGCGTACGCGCCCGTTCGAGAACCCCTTCAAAGTCGAACGGCCTGAACCAACCCCTCACGGTGGTGTCGGCGACCAGTCACCGCATGTTCACCGCCACTACGGCACCGCCCGACTGAGATGGTGTGAACTGTGCACGGGCAACGGCGTCATTGAACCAATGACAAACCCATCACGTCAAAGAGTCTCGACAACGTTAGTAGAGGCTGTGCGACGCTGCCCCCTAGCGCAACCCGATTGCCATTCGAGTCTGGGCGGCTCAGCGTATCCATGATGGCAGCCATGGAATTGGCCGCCCGCCTATCGGCCATCGAGACGACCCCAACCGTCAGCAGTAGACAGCCCTTATATCGAGGGTTACACCAATCTCGGCATAGAAGACTTTTGGTTCAGCCAGCACCCGGTAGCACATCGCTCCCCACGCCTCCGACGACTCGGCGCTCAATCGACTCAGCACACCTGCCCGCAGGCCATCGAAGTCACACGCGTCACTCGGAGACACCGCTACCGCACTCAGCCGGAGTCGAAAGATCCTCTGCTAGGATGGTCCAACGATGAAACTGGCTGGCCTGCTGACCATCGTAGCGGCCCTCGTGGTGGTGGTGGCAACCGTCGCGTGGAACGGACTTCGCCAGGACCGCGAGTTCCACCGACTCATCACCGGGGGTGAGGTCGCGCTGGCCGCCGACCAGACGTTCCTGGCAATAGAGGCGTTCAGTGGGGCGCTCGCACTGAGGCCAGACTCTATGCTGGCCCACCTCAAGCGGGGCGATGCCTACCGGCGCGGGGAAGAATTCACGGCCGCGCTCCGGGATCTTCACGGCGCGGTGGCACTTGACCCGAGCGCAACAAAGCCCCGCGAACTCCTTGGCGACGTCAGCTTTGCCATGGGCCGAGACGGACGTGCAATCGAGCACTACGAGGCCTATCTCGCACTCGACGAACGCTCCCCGCGCGTCCTCTACAAGTTGGGTCTGGCTCGCTTTCGCCGTCGGGAATGCCCCGACGCCGTGCCGCCGCTCCGCGCCGCACTGGCGCTCGACGATAGCCTCGCTGAAGCGCACTATGCCTTGGCCCTTTGCCTTCAAGCGACCTCGCCAGCCGACGCCATCCTCGAACTGTCGCGCGCTATCGAGTTGGAACACTCGTTCCTGAGGGCTCGCGAGGAATTGGCACGGGTGCTCATGATGCTAGGTCGGACGCGGGAGGCGCTCGATCAATTCGAAGCGCTGAGCCTTCTCGAACCCAGTAGTCCTGTTCGGGCGCTGGCCGTGAGTCTGGCCGAGGCGCGCCTCGGCCGACTCGACGCCGCTATTAGCACCCTTGGGAAGGCCGCAGGGCGCTACCCTGGCAATCCAACGGTGTACGCGGCGCTCGGGCGCGTTTGGCTGGACCGAGTCACCAACGAGTCAGATGAGGCCGCACTGGCTAAAGCGCTGGAAGCACTCCAGTTGGCGGCGGCCTCGCCAGCCGTAACCGGCGAGAGCCTCGGACTCTATGGCCGGGTCCTCTTCTTGTCAGGAGATCTGCAGGCCGCGGAGCGCGTGCTCGAACAGGCCCGAACTCGCTTGCCGATTGAACCCGTCAGGCTTCTCGACCTAGCCAGTGTGTCCGAGACACTCGGACATCTCGCAGCCGCACGAAGCGCGCTCATCGACTACGCTGCCCTGGCGCCAGCCGGCCGCGCCGTGCCATCGATACTGAAGGTCGCCCGACTCTCCCTGACGCTCGACGACGGCCCGACCGCCGTCACGTGGGCCAGACGGGCGGTCAGCGAGTCTTCCGCCACCATCGACGCACTTGGATTACTCGCAGAAGCGCTCTGGCACACTGGCAATCGGGACGAGGCACTCGATACTCTTGGGCAGGCGTTGGATCGGGATCCAGAGAACGAGATACTGCTTCATCTCGGTCGGCGGTTCTCCGCACGCCAATGAGGGGCCACGCACAGACCGATCCACGCTCAGCCATCGCCCGTGCAGCCGGTGGGACGGCGTTCAAGGCCTAGGCAGACGAGGAGTCTCAGCAGGCTCTGCTTCGAAAGCCCTAGCCGCGTCGCCGCCAAGCCGGCTAGCACGTTCTGGAGTTCGCGTACGTTGCCAGCGAATCATGACCGGCAAGAGCTGCTAGGGTGCAGGGCAACAGCGTCGCTCTGGTACCACTCTTGGGAGCGATGTCCTCCGGTCGTTCGCGAAGCGGGGCCGCGCGGAGCCTAAGGACGTCCAGGCGATAGTGAAGGTCATGGCGGAATCTCCCTTCACTGACCACCTCTTGAATGGGACGATTGGTCGACGCAACCAGTCGGACATCCACGACTCGCGCCTCCCCCTCGCCGCGTCGGCGCACTTCCCGCCGCTGGATGAGCCGGAAGAGTTTGGCCTGCGCCCGTGCGGCTTGCTCCACGAATCGCCGCACATCCGCCGGATCGGGTGGCCGCGCCAACGCGCTCTGCTTGACGGATGGTGACGTGCCGCCATGGAGATCGTGCCTGCCAACTGGGTGCAGTATCGAGAAACGGTCAGTCATGCCGCCCGGTCGCGAAAGACCTGTGACGGACTCAGCCTACCGGTCCACTGACGTTCCCCGGCGCTCGATAACGAACTTTCAGACGATAATGGGACGACGATGTTGCGTTTTCTCACAGCAGGCGAGTCGCACGGTCAGACTCTGGTTGCCACCCTCGACGGTCTACCCGCCGGGCTGAATGTGCGGTTCGAGCAGGTCGACTTTCAGCTCCGACGTCGGCAGGGTGGCTACGGACGCGGCCGGCGGATGGCGATTGAAAGTGACCGTGCCGAGTGCCTGTCTGGCGTCCGGCACGGCCGGACGACGGGCGCTCCGGTGGCTCTGCTCGTGAGGAACCGAGACTGGGTCAACTGGCAGCAGACCATGTTCGTCGAGGCCACGATGCCGGTGGACGCGACCGGAATCCAGAAACCTGCCGTGACCCGTCCACGGCCAGGTCACGCCGACCTCGCCGGCGCCATTAAATACGGCCACGACGACGTCCGTGACGTGCTTGAGCGTGCCAGTGCGCGCGAGACGGCCGCGCGCGTCGCCGTCGGCAGTATCGCCCGCCAACTGCTGGCGCGTTTTGGCATGGAAGTCCTCAGCCATGTCACCACCATTGGCGACGAAACGCTGCCGTCAGATCGCCTGGTTACAGTCGACGAAGCACGTGCGCTCCCTGAGGACGCACCGCTCCGGTGTGTCGATCTTGTGGTTCAGCAGCGCATGATTAAGGCGGTGGATGCGGCGGGCGCGGCCGGCGACACGCTTGGGGGCGCCTTTGAAGTTATCGTGACCGGCGTCCCCACCGGGCTTGGCTCCTACGTGCAATGGGACCGCAAGCTCGACGGTCGGCTCGCACAGGCCGTCATGAGCATCCACGCGATCAAGGCGGTGGGCCTTGGTATTGGCCCGGAGGTCGCCGTTCGACCGGGCTCACGGGTGCACGACGAGATTCTTAATGCTCTGCCTGGCACCGACGGCCCCGTGAGCCGCCCCACGAATCGCGCCGGCGGCCTCGAGGGCGGCGTCACCACCGGTCAAGACCTGCGCGTGACCGGCTTCATGAAGCCGATCTCGACCTTGATGAAGCCCCTGCGCTCGGTCGATCTCGAGACGCTAGTCGAAGAACCGGCGGCCATCGAGCGCAGCGATGTATGTGCCGTCCCGGCTGCGGCCGTCGTGGCCGAAGCGATGGTGGCTCTCGTGCTGGCAGACGCGTTCCTCGAGAAATTCGGCGCAGACTCGATCGATGAGATCGAGCGGCACTTCGCCGTCTCCCAGGAGCAGGTCCGCGAGCGCTTCTCTGTCCCGCGCCAGCCCACCTGATGTGATCCGGCCGATCCTGCGGTACGGCGCTGGGGTGCTGCACGCACCCGCGGAGGTGGTTCCAGCCGTGACACCGGACGTGCAACAACTCATCGACGACATGGTTCAGACTATGTACGCCGCTACGGGCATTGGCCTGGCCGCCACGCAGGTGGGGATTCCTCAGCGCATCTTCGTCGTCGACGTGTCGGGTGGCCGGAAGGCCGCAGACCTGCTCGTGTTCGTCAACCCAGAATTCGTCGAGCGTGACGGCATGCAACTGGAGGAAGAAGGCTGCCTGAGCGTCCCCGGGTTCAACGCTACCGTTGCAAGGCCATCGAAGGTCCTGCTTAGTGGTCTCGACCGTGACGGTCAGGAGCAAACAATCGAAGCGTCCGGACTTCTTGCCCGTGCCTTCCAGCACGAGATGGATCACCTCGACGGCACCCTGTTCGTCGATCGCCTCCGTGGGCTGCAAAAGGACATCGTCGCCCGCCGAATCAAGAAACTGTCCCGCGCTGGTAAATGGTAACGTCGCTCCGCCTCGTGTTTCTCGGAACACCCGCCTTTGCGGTGCCCAGCCTCGAGAGCCTCGTGACGTCTTCCCATACGCTGGTCGGTGTCGTCACTCAGCCCGACCGTCCTCGCGGGCGTGGACAGCGGGTCCGCGACGCCGAGGTCAAGACTGCAGCCATTCGCCACGGTCTGCCAGTGTTTCAACCCGACACACTGAGAAGCCCTGAGGTCGAGTCACGCTTACGCGCTTGGGCACCCGATCTCGGAATCGTCGCGGCCTACGGCAAACTCATTCCTGACGCGCTGCTCAAATTGCCCAGACTTGGAATGATCAACGTCCATGCATCCCTGTTGCCGCGTCATCGCGGCGCAGCTCCGATCCATCGCGCCGTTATGGCCGGCGACTCGAGGACTGGCGTCACGATCATGCGTGTCATGCGAGAACTCGATGCGGGGGAGATACTTGCACGGATCGAGCGCGCCATCGCGCCGCACGAAACCGCCCTCGACGTCGAACGGGCACTCGCCGTTCTGGGTTCCGACATTCTGCTCACGGTGATTGACCATCTGGCAGCTGGTACGGCACGTGAAGTACCCCAGGATGCTGCGCACGTCAGCTACGCTCGACGCATCACTCGGGATGAAGGTCGTATCGACTGGTCGAGACCGGCCAGGACCATTCACGACCAGGTGCGTGGCCTGCATCCGTGGCCCCACGCGTTCACGACGCTCGCCGGCCGCAGGCTGATCGTACGCCGTACGCGAGTGATTCCGGATGATGCGCAAGGGCGTCCGGGTACGGTGACGTCGGCCCATAAGGGGTATCTCGAAGTCGCCACGGGCGCCGGAACGATCGCAGTCGAGGAGCTCCAACCCGAAGGCCGACGACCCATGCCGGCACGTGACTTCTTGGCCGGGCATCCCGTGTCCGTGGGCACGACTCTCGGACTCCCATGATCGCGCCCGCCAGAACGGCGGCGTTCCGTGCGCTCCACGCCGTGACCGACGGTCGTCTCGATCTACCGGCGGCGCTCGAGTCGAGTCGGCATGAACTCAAGAGTGCGCGTGATCGCGCCTTGACCCATGAGATCGTGACTGGAACGCTTCGCTGGCGGCGAGCACTGGATCACCTCGTCGTCGCATTTTCGCGGCGACCGCTCGCGCGAATCGATCGCACCACCTTAACGGTGCTGCGCCTCAGCGCCTACCAGATCCTTCACCTGGATCGCGTGCCTGCCTCCGCGGTCGTCGGTGACGCCGTGGATCTGGCTCGAGCAACCGGAACCAGTTCGGCAAGCGGCTTCGTAAACGCCGTGCTCCGCTCGTTGATCCGAACGCGCCATGCCCTCCCGTTGCCCCCGCGTCCTTCCGCGGATGACACGTCTGCAGCCCTGAATTATCTCGGAATCGCACACTCCCACCCCGCATGGTTGGTGGAACGATGGCTCGCCAGGGTCGGGTTGGAGAATGCCGAGCGATGGGTACGGTTCAATAACCGTCCGGCACCGCTGACACTGCGTGTCAATACGCTACAGGCCACGGTGGAGGAGGCCAGGCGAACCCTCCAGCTCGACAGTATCGAGACCGAGCTGACGCCCTACGCCCCAGCTGGCCTGGTCGTCCGGTCAGGCCAGTTGCTCGCCAGGCTAGATGACGGCCTGGTCTTCATCCAGGACGAGGCCTCGCAACTGGTCACGCTTGCAGTGGGCGCGGCCCCGGGAGAACGAGTTCTTGACCTCTGCGCCGCGCCAGGCGGGAAGACCACAGCGGTGGCAGCCGACATGCACGACCGTGGCCTTCTCGTGGCCGCCGACGTAAGGATCCGCCGCGTGGCGCTGCTGCGGGACACGGTCCGTCGCAGTGGCGCAACGACGATCCGCATCGTCAGAGTGGCACCGGATCGAAGCCTGCCGTTCGCGGCGACGTTCGACCGGGTGTTGGTTGACGCCCCCTGCTCCGGGCTTGGCACGCTTCGACGAGACCCGGACGTCAAATGGCGGCGACAACCGAGCGACCTGCCCGCACTTGCGGCGAATCAACTCAGACTTCTCGAGCGCGCCGCGGCCGTTGTTCGACCATCAGGACGTCTTGTCTACTCAACGTGTTCCAGCGAGCCTGAAGAGAATGAGCACGTCGTCGCAGCATTTCTCGAACGCCACCCCGTATTCGAGCAAGTCGACCTCGGCGCCGACCCCTCGATTCCAGAGGGCGTCAAGCCGCTCGTCGAGCCGAGCGGTGCGATCCGGACGTGCCCACACGACCACGGACTTGAAGCCTTTTATGCCGCGGCCCTGCAGCGACGGCACTGAGTGCCTACCGCCACGACGGTGGGCAGCGACTCAGACCGCTACGCTACTGCGATCGGGTAGCCGTCCATCTCGCATCGGCGCCGGCCGTGCCCCTTATCGTTTCCCCGTCCACACGACCTACGTAGGTCGTGTCCCCTGCCGTGAAGGTGAGTTCGTCACCCACGAGGCCAGCTTCCGAAATTTCGGTTCCACCGAGTGTGCCCGTCACGATCTGAAACGCCTGGGTCAGCGTGAGGGTTCCTTGAAGCGTCTGCCATGCACCCTCAACATTTGCCGGCACGATCCACAGCAACGCAGTGCACCAGCTCGCACAGTCTCCGCCGATGGTGGCCGTTTCATCAGGGGCCCAATCTTCCAGGCTGAACGTGTTGGAGGCGATTCTGGTACCAGGCTTTAGCTCGAGGAGCTTGGGCCTAAGCTGCATGTTGATCGACGGCAACAGAAACATGGTAATGACCGTGGCCTTGGAGAAGTCGGTCTCGAATAGGTCGGCTTTCATGAAAGTGGCCTTGGAGGATAGACCCGCTGCCGCAGCGCTTCGCTTCGACAGCTCCACCATGTCTTGGTTGTATTCGATGCCCGTCGCCGTCGCGCCGAGCTTGGCCGCGGCAATCACCGTGCGGCCATCACCCGATCCGAGATCGAAGACGATGTCTCGCGACGTCGTCTTGGTCATTTCGAGCATCTTGTCCACCAGTGCCTGGGACGTCGGAACCCAGACCACGTCCTTTCCTGCCTGGCCGACCTGGGGTTCGAAGGTCTCCGCTGCCGTCTGGCCGTACGCAGCTGTCGCCCCGCACAGTACGGCCAGATAGATCAGTGCAACCGGGAAAGCTCTGTAGACTCGGCGCATTGGCGTCCTCTCCATAACGAAAGCCTGATTTTACACTTCCTGGCCCCACCCTGCGCCGATGGTTCCAGCCTCATGGTACGATTGCCCTTCAGATGAATTTCCGTGCACGGGTATGGGGACTGGGCAAGCTCGTCGTCCTCCTCGGCGCCCTCGCTTCCTCGTTTGGCGTCTCGGCCGCCCTCGGAATGCGCTACGCGTTGCGTGCCCGGGAGGTCGTCGTGCCGGATGTCACGAGTCGTCCGTCCTTGGAAGCCGCCGCAGCACTTGAGCAACTCGGCCTCTCCATCCGTGTGGACGAGAACCGCCGCTTCGACGCCGATGTCCCAGAGGACATGGTGCTACAGCAGGATCCGCGCCCGGGGGCACCGGCTCGACGCCAGCGGACCGTTCGGGTCTGGCTGAGCGCGGGCCTCCGGGACGTCACCGTGCCGGCGCTCGTCGGCAAGAGCGAGCGTAGCGCGCGGATCCGCCTCGCGCAGGACGGACTGGTCGTCGACGAGGTAGCCCAGATCCGGTCGTTCGAGGATACCGTGGACGCGGTCATTGCTCAGACGCCACCGCCCTCCAGCCGTGACGAACGAGTGGCGCTCCTCGTCAATCGCGGCGGTTCCGACCCAGCGTTTCTGATGCCGAATCTGGTCGCAGTCGATGCGATCCAGGCTGCCGACGCGCTACGCGCCAGCGGCTTTCGCGTAACGCTTGCAGATATCGCCGGACCACAGGCTGTGCCGTGGGGAACGGTACTTCGGCAGCAGCCTCCAGCTGGGTTTCCTATCGGTCGATCGGATGTAGTCTCTTTGACGGTAGGCTATTGATGGCTATTGAAGTGTCCGCACTCCCGATCATCGCTCCATCCATTCTGTCCGCGGACTTTGCCGATCTTGGCCGCGGCATCGCAGATGTCGAGCGCGGTGGTGCCGGTCTCATTCACGTCGATGTCATGGACGGACACTTCGTGCCCAACATCACCATCGGCGTACCAGTTGTCCGAAGCCTGAAACGGATTGCGTCCCGGCCACTCGATGTGCATCTCATGATCGAACATCCAGACCAATTCGTTGCCGCCTTCGTGGAGGCGGGTGCGTCCATGGTATCGGTGCACGTCGAAGCGACGCCCCACCTCCAGCGCACACTCTCACTCATCCGCAGTCTTGGCGCCAAAGCGGGTGCGGTGCTAAACCCCTCGACGCCGACGGCGACACTGGAAGACGTCATCGCCGACCTCGATTTTGTCCTCGTGATGTCGGTGAACCCAGGTTTCGGTGGCCAGAGCTTCATTCCCAACAGTCTCGAAAAGATCCGTCGTACCCGTCGAATGCTCAACGCGGCCGGATCGACGGCCGCGATCGAGATCGACGGTGGCGTCGACCATCGCAATGCGGCCGAGGTAGTCGCCGCTGGAGCGACGATTCTGGTCGCCGGCAATGCCATTTTTGGCTCACCAGACTCTGAACAGGCCACCCGTGCACTCCTCGAGGCAGCATCACAGGGCTGTAGTGGGAACTCCTAGGCATGATGCTCCCTGGCACGGCGGCGGCGGCGAGCCAAACCACGCTCAGAGTTCGCTATGCGGAAACAGATCGCATGGGAGCGGTCTATCACGCCAACTACCTAGTGTGGTTCGAAGTGGGTCGTACAGACTGGCTCCGGCAATCAGGCTGGACCTATCGCGATATGGAAGATGAGGGTTTCGGCCTGCCCGTCATCGAGGCCCATTGTGTTTATAAGCAACCAGTACGCTACGACGACGAAGTGTCAATTGATACCCAGACCATGCGTCTGTCACAGGTGAGAGTCCGTTTCGACTATACGGTTGTCTTGCCCGATGGGTCGATCGCCGCGACCGGCCACACCGTTCATGCCTCGGTTAATGCTTCTGGACGGCCGTGCCGGCTTCCGTCGCGTGTGATGGCTATGTTCCGATGACACGAATCACCCTCGCAGCTATCTGCGCCATTTCCCTATGCGCTGCGGCGTGTAGCGGCAAGAACCCGATCGTGCCGGATGGCACCTTGCAGCCAGACAGGTTCCTGTTCGAACGGGGCACCGAAGAACTCGACAAAAAGAACTGGACGAACGCACGAACCTATTTCCTCCAGATCATCGACGGGTATCCGCAGAGCACCCTGCGAGCAGACGCCAAGCTGGGGGTCGGGGACTCGTATCTTGGCGAGAGCAGCACCGAGTCTGTCCTGATGGCCGCCAATGAGTTCACGGAATATCTGAATTTCTATCCCACAAGCGCGAAAGCTGACTACGCTCAGTACAAGCTGGCCATGAGTCATTTCTCGAAGATGCGGGCACCGGAACGCGACCAGACCGAAACTCGCGAGGCCGTCAAAGAATTCGATGCATTCTTCGAGCGTTGGGCCGACAGCCCATTGGCGCCAGAGGTCAGAGAAAAGGCCCGCGAGGCACGCGATCGGTTGACCTCAGCGGACTACCATGTCGGGATCTTCTACTTCAAGACCAAGTGGTATCCGGGTGCCATTGCCCGCTTTCGTGGTGTTCTTGCGGACGACCCTGATTTCTCCCTCCGGGATGGGGTGTATTTCTATCTGGCGGAATGCCTGGCTCGAACCGATAAGAAGGCCGAAGCGATACCGTATCTTGAGCGCCTGCTGGCCGAGTTCACGGACAGTGAATTCCTGCCAGACGGCAAGCTGCGTCTGGAAGAGTTGAAGGCTCAGTAACTGATCGGAGCACACATGAACCGGCTCCTTGTCACTGCCACCTGTATCAGCGTTGCAACGGCTCTCGCATCTGCACAACGGGGGCCGGCTCCTTCCTCAACAGATCTGTCGCCTGAAGTCCTTGCCATCGCCTGTGCCCCGGTCGCCGCATCGGAGCCCACTCTTAGCCGGATACACGTCACAGGTAACCAAAACGCCGTGGAACGCCGAAGTTACGCTCCAGGGGACCTCGTGACCATCAACGCTGGTATCAACGACGGTATCGCCGTCGGCCAGGAGTACTACACGCGTCGGAGGCTCAGAGCCCTCGACGATCCGGCCATCGACAACCCCGGCAGTATCAGGACCAGCGGCTGGCTTCGTGTATATGCGGTAGACCCCGACATGTCACTCGCCACGATCAGCCATGCCTGCGACACGATCGACGTCGGTGACTACCTCGAACCCTTCGCTCCGCCCATCGTGACGCCAAGGCGTGCCGATGCGCCGGCCGCCCAACGCTCCAACTATGCACGTATCCTGTTTGGCGCCGACCGGCGCGAATCCCTCGCCCGGGGGGACTTTTTCGTCATCGACCATGGCAGCGACCACGGCGTCGCCACCGGGGCCCGCTTCGTCGTCTACCACGACAAGCAGTCGGCTGGTAACTTTCTATACGAGATCGGCGAAGCCGTGGCTGTCGACGTCAAGCCGGACACCGCCACGCTACAAGTCACGTTATCTCGCAGTGCCTTGAGCGCCGGCGACTACGTCGCGATCCAGAGATAGCCCCTCTCAGCGCCCGTGCCATTCAGCTCGCCAAGACAGTCCGTAGGCGAGATGGAAGACCGAGACACTGGCGGAGGGTGAGGGATGGGCGGCACATCTACTGGCGACGAACCCACGTCCGAAGCTGCTAGGATTGGCGAAAAGGAGCATCCTACTAATGAGATTTTCTCGACTGGCCGTTCTCGTCGCAATTCTTGCGACCTCCCTAGCGCTATTCGCGACATCGAAAGCTGAGGCACAGGGCCAGCGCGGTGGTGCGCCGGACGTCGAACGTGCGTGTCCCACGGTTCGCGAGTTCGCCGAGTTCCACCGGTGCGCCCAGGACAAGATCGCGGCCTTCGAGCCGCCTCGCACGCCCGATGGAAAACCCAACTTCAACGGCATCTGGCAGCCAACCCGGTTCGCCCAGGACATCGAGCAGATCCTCAGGGGCCAGTACCGGGGTGGGGTTTCGGACCCTCCCGTCGTCAGCAACCACAGCATCATCGTCGATCCGGTGGACGGCAGGATTCCGTACCAGGCCTGGGCCGCGCCCATTCGCACGACGAACGAGAAGGACTTCATCTCCCCGACGGCCGCGTGC
>Ga0115002_10007433_pt1 | contig 12350 bp, 13 predicted proteins | sample ArcticOcean_MG_C_8_FD_89576 | JGI IMG/M metagenome (GOLD analysis project Ga0115002, IMG submission 89576) | Marine microbial communities from western Arctic Ocean - ArcticOcean_MG_CB11_86 | ecosystem: Environmental > Aquatic > Marine > Oceanic | place: Arctic Ocean: Canada Basin | collected...
GTCCCCGCCCGGCAGCGCGGCCAGGAACAGGCCGTCCGGCTTGAGGCAGCGGCGGGCCTGGAGCAGGGCGCCGGGCAGGTCGTTGACCCAATGCAGAGCGAAGGAGGAGATCACGAGGTCGAAGACACCTTCGACGAAGGGAATAGCCTCTTCCTCGGCCAGGGCGGCCAAGGGTGCGGCCTCGCGCGCCGCGGCCATGGTCGGCGCGGCCCCGGTCCAGCCTTCGATGCCGGCGCGCCCCGCCGCCGCCCGGGCCAGGGCGGGTCCCCGGCAGCCCAGTTCGAGGGCGAGGGGAAAGCTTCGGCGCATATCGTCGAGCCGGTCGGCCAGCCGATCCGCGACCTCGCGCATCAGGAAGTCGTGCGCGGGCAGGTCGCGTGCCGCCCGCTCGCGGTGCGCGCGGATCGCCGGGCGGTCGAAGATGCGCAAGGTGTCGGTCTCTGTTTCGTTCATCGCCTCGGGCCGCCTCCGTAAACCTTCCGTCAACCATAACGGATGACACTGGCGCGGCGAATCCCGCGGAGCATGACCATGACGCGATACGATCTGCCGATCCTGATCAGCGAACGCGAGGGCACCTATTCGATTGCCCTCGCGGTGAGCGAGAGCGTCGTTGTCTCTCGCCAGATATCGCGGGCTGATTTGCAGCAGCTCTATGCCCGTCTGGGCAATCTCTTCGAGCGCTCGGTGCCCGGGGCCGACGACTAACGGACGTCCGCCCGGGAAATATCGTGCCAATCATTCTTCGAGACGCTCGCTGGCACGGACTCCTCAGGATGAGGAGAGGCACATTCGAAGCTCTTCCCGATCGGAGTCGATCCGCAAGAGCCCATGGCCTTTTTCGCCGCGAGGCGAAGGCCCGCGTTGACTCGGGCCGGGCGCTGGGTTTCGAATGATTCGATGGAGACTTCGACGGCCCTGGCGCGGTTCGCCAAGCCGGCGGGTCGGGTCGGGTCGCTGCTGCTCGATGCGCTGTTGCCGGCCCGCTGCCTCGCCTGTCCGGAGGCGGTGGGGGCGCCGGGCGCGCTCTGCCCGACCTGCTGGGGGGCGCTCGCCTTCATCGCGCCGCCTCTCTGCGCCTGCTGCGGAACGCCCTTCGAATTCGAGGGCCAATCCGCCCAGGGTATTCTCTGCGGCGCCTGTATCGCCCATCCGCCGGTCTATGCGCGGGCGGCGCTGCGCTACGACGACGGCATCCGTTCCCTGACCCTGCGCTTCAAGCATGGCGACCGGGCCCATGCTGCCCCGGCCTTTGGCTGTTGGCTGGCGCGCGCCGGGAGCGAATTGCTCGCGGATGCCGATCTGATCGTCCCCGTGCCGCTCCATTGGACCCGGCTCTTCGCACGGCGCTACAACCAATCGGCCCTGCTGGCTCTGGCGCTGGGCCGGGAGAGCGGGTGCCCGGTCCTGATTGACGGGGTGGAGCGTCGCCGCCGGACGCCGTCCCAGGGACGATTGGGCCGGGCCGGGCGGGCCGAAGAACGTGCGCGGCGCCTTCGCCGTGCCGGCCGGGGGCCGCGCACGGGTCGAGGGACGGCGCGTGCTGCTGGTGGACGATTTGCTGACCACCGGGGCGACGATCGAGGCCTGCACGCTTGCCCTGCTTTCGGCGAGGGCGCGCTCGGCCGAGCTGTTTCGTTACGGCACGGCGCGGATTCTCTACTACCAGCCCAAGGACAAGGACGTGCAGACGCCCCACGACCAGGACGAGGTCTATATCGTGGCCCAGGGCACGGGCTGGTTCGTCAACGGCGGGACTCGCCATCCCTTCAAACCTCAGAACGTGCTGTTCGTGGCCGCCGGGGTGGAGCACCGGTTCGAGGGTTTCACCGAGGATTTCGCCACTTGGGTGGTGTTCTACGGTCCCAAGGGAGGCGAGGCGGCGGGGTAATCCGCAGGGGGGGAGAGCGCGAGGGCGGGCGTACCATTCCAGGCCGTCGACCTTATATAGCGATCCTATATGATGAGCCGTGCGTTAACGGAGAAGCCGCGATGGCCAAGGTCGAGATCTACACCACGATGATGTGCCCGTTCTGTTTCCGGGCGGTCAAGCTGTTGAAATCGAAGGGCGTCGATTTCACCGAGATCGACGTCACCTTCGATCCCGAGATGCGCCGCAAGATGACGGAGCGCGCCGACGGGCGGCATTCGGTGCCGCAGACCTTCATCAACGACGAGGGCATCGGCGGGTCGGACGAGCTCGCGGCGCTGGAGGCCGGGGGCGAGCTGGACACCAAGCTGGAGGCCGCGGCATGACAAGTTTCACGGTGGCCTGTATCCAGACCACGACGGTCACCGATATCGACCGCAATCTCGACCTGCTGCGCCCGATGATCCGGCAGGCCGCCGGGGCCGGCGCGAATTTCATCACCATGCCCGAAAATGCGACGATGCTGGACCGCAAGCGGCCAGCGATCCTTTCCAAGGCGCGGGAGGAAGCGGACCATCCGGCGATACCCTTCATGGCCGAAATGGCGCGCGAGACCGAGGCCTGGCTGCTCGCCGGCTCGCTGACCATCCGGTTGGACGAGGGCCAGGTCGCCAACCGCTCCTTCCTGTTCGATCCCTCGGGCGCGGTCGCGGCGCGGTACGACAAGATCCATATGTTCGACGTCGATCTCGCCTCAGGCGAGCGCTACCGCGAATCCTCCTATGTCCGGTCGGGGGAAGAAGGTGTGCTGGCCTCGATGCCCTGGGGTTTGCTCGGTATGACGATTTGTTACGACCTGCGCTTCACCGCACTTTACCGCGCCCTGGCCCAAGGGGGCGCGAGTTTCCTGACCGTGCCGGCCGCTTTTACCCATTTCACGGGCAAGGCCCATTGGCATGTGCTGCTGCGCGCCCGCGCGATCGAAACCGGCTGTTTCGTGATCGCCCCGGCCCAGACTGGGACCCATGAGGACGGCCGCAGGACCTACGGCCATTCCCTGATCGTGGCGCCCTGGGGCGAGGTCCTGGCCGATGCGGGCGAGGCGCCCGGTGTGATCACGGCCGAGATCGACCTGGCCAAGGTCGAGGAGGCGCGCGGCATGGTCCCGTCGCTGCGCCACGACCGGGAGTTCAAGAAGCCCGGCCCGGTCGAGGTTGCCGCCCGGCTGGCGGGGGAATAGGGCGGCGGGGCATCGCGGGAGCGGTGCTCATCATCCTTCGAGACGACCGCTTCGCGGTCTCCTCAGGATGAGGAGAGATAGTCCGTTCCAGAACTCCAAGGGGGTCTCCCCGGAAAGCATGGCCCCCGCTTCATTAGGAGTGTCGTCCCGGGAACAAGTCCCGGGACGACACTCCTAATGAAGCGTTTCGGTCAGGGTCACATGGCGCCAATGTTTCAGCGTGGTTCCAAGCGGCGCCGGACAAGACTGCGGGCCGTGCCGCGCTTGCTGCCGAGCGAACCTCGCTTGGCCCTTGCCTTGCCTCGATGCCGATGGGTCCTGGGAACAAGTCCCGGGACGACATCGGCGTATATGCGGGGCGCCGCCTCCATGCGTCATAGATACGCCGTCGAACCCGGTGCGGGCTTGGGAATGGCCGGCAGGGCGATCGGGCAGAGGGTTTCTAAGGCGCGGCAGGCGCGCAGGATCCGGTCCTCGCGATAGCGCGGGCCGGCGATCTGCAGGGCGATGGGCAACCCGCCCATGAAGCCGCAAGGCATGGTGCCCGCCGGGACATTGGTGAAGTTCAGCGGATAGCAATAGGGGCTCCAGTCGAACCAGCGGGTCATGCCCTGGCCCTCGGGATATTCGAGCCCGGCCTCGAAGGCGGTCAGGGGCAGCTGCGGGCTGACCAGCAGGTCATATTTCTTGAAGAAGGCGTTGAGTTTCTCGCCCCAGGCCCCGCGCGCGGAGAGGGCGGCGGCGTAGTCGAAGGTGCCGACGGCCTCGCCTTCGGCGGCCATGCGGCGGAGGCCGGGATCGGTCTCGTCATGCCTTTCCGCCGGAATGGTGCGCAGGATGCGGGCCATGGCGACCCGGTAGATCGTCTCGTAGGGCTCGCGCGGATCGTCGATCACATGGTCGACCTGCTCGACGGTCGCGCCCAACTCCTCGAAGCGGCGCGCGGCCTTCGCCGTGGCGTCCAGGATCGCCGGATCGCATTTGGCGAAGCCCAGGGTCGGGCTCCAGGCGATGCGCAGCCCCTTCACACCGCTCTCCAGCCCCGCGTTCCAATCGCGCTCGTTGTCGGTCAGGCCGATGGAATCGCGCGCATCGGGTCGGGCCATGACGGAGAACATCAGAGCGCCGTCGGCGACGGTCCGGGTCAGCGGGCCGATTTGGGAGGCGGTGTCCATGGTGCTGGGCGGGTAATAGGGGATGCGCCCGGCCGTTGGATAGAGGCCGAAGACCCCGGTGAAGCCGGCAGGCATGCGGACCGAGCCGCCGCCATCGGTGCCCAGGGCCAGGGCGCCCATGCCGAGGGCGACCGAAGCAGAGGCCCCGCCACTCGACCCGCCCGGCGTCTTGGTTGGGTCCCAGGGGTTGCGGGTGATGCCGGTCAGGGCGCAATCGGTCACACCCTTCCAGCCGAATTCGGGAGTCGTGGTCTTGCCCAGGATGATGCCGCCGGCCTCGCGCAGACGCTGGGTCGCGGGGGAATCCTTGGCGCAGACCTCGTCGGGATCGGTGGTGACGGAGCCGCGCCGATAGGGCGTGCCGGCCATCATGGTCAGGTCCTTGATGGTGACCGGCACGCCGTCGATGGCGCCCTGGGGCGCGCCCTTGGTCCAGCGCGCCTCGGCGGCGCCGGCGGCGACCATCGCCGCCTCCTCGGTCAGGCAGAGGAAGGCGTTGATCGCCGGATTGGCTTCGCGGATCCGGGCGAAACAGGCCGCCGTCACCTCGACGGGGGACAGATCGCGGCTTCGGTACAGGGCGAGCAGTTTGGTGGCGGGAATCAGGCAAGGGTCTGGGTTGGTCACGAGTGGGGCTCCTTATCCTGAGCGATATCTCGGGTTTGTGCGGCCGCTCAGACGACGCCTTCTTTCGACAGCCAGGCGTGTGTCTCGTCGAGGGCCGCGCCGAAGCGGTCGAAGATCACGTTCAGATTCGCCTCGTCGATCACCAGGGGCGGCGAGAAGGCGATGGAATCGCCTAGCGGGCGCAGAATCAGCCCGCGCGCCTGGGCCCTGGCGTTGAGATAGGCGCCGACCGCCAGCTTGGGATCGAAGGCCTCCTTCGTGTTCTTGTCCCTGACCAGTTCGATCGCGCCGACCATGCCGACGCCGCGCACTTCGCCGACCAGGGGATGGTCCGCGAAGCCGTGCATCCGGCCCAGCATGTTTGGGGCCATGGCCCGGACATGGCCCAGGATATCCCGGTCGTCGTAGATCTTGAGGGTCTCGAGCGCGACCGCGCAGGCCACGGGATGGCCCGAATAGGTATAGCCATGGGCGAACAGGCCGACATCGTCGGAGCCCTGGACGAGGCCCTGGAAAACCTTTTCGTTCAGCATGATCGCGGCGATGGGCAGGTAGGAGGCGGAGAGGGCCTTGGCGCAGACGATCATGTCCGGCTTCAGGCCATAAGTCTGGCTGCCCCAGTAATTGCCCGTGCGCATGAAGCCGCAGATCACCTCGTCAGCGATGAACAGCACGTCGTATTTCTTGAGCACGGCCTGGACCTTCTCGAAATAGGTCGCGGGCGGCGGCACCGCGCCCCCGGCGCCCATCACCGGCTCGGCGATGAAGGCGGCGACCGTCTCCGGCCCCTCGTCCAGGATGAGCTTCTCCAGATCGGCGGCCAGACGGGTCGAGAAGTCTTCCTCGCTCTCGCCCGTTTCGGCGAAGCGATAGTGATGCGGGCAGGAGGTGTGGAGGATATTGGCGATAGGCAGGTCGAAATGCTTGTGCAGATGGGGCAGGCCGGTGAGGCTGGCGGCCGCCACGGTCACGCCGTGATAGCCCTTGGTCCGGGCGATGATCTTCTTCTTCTCGGGCCGGCCCAGGGCGTTGTTGTAATACCAGACGATCTTGACCGCGGTGTCATTGGCTTCGGAGCCGGAATTGGTGAAGAACAACTTGGACATGGGCACGGGGGCCAGTTCGATCAGGCGTTCGGCCAGATCGATGCCCGGCTCATGCGCCTTGGCGCCGAACTGGTGATAGAAGGGCAACTTGCGCATCGCCTTCGCCGCTGCCTCGACCAGCCGCTCCTCGCCGCCGAAGCCGAGGGAGGCGCTCCACAGCCCGGCGACGGCCTCGATATATTCGGTGCCGCCCTCGTCATAGACATGGATGCCCTTGCCCTCGCGGATGATGAGGGAGCCTTCGGCCTGGTGCTTGCGCAGGTTGGTATAGGGGTGCAGGGCGAATGCGATGTCCCGCGCGATGGGGGAATTCGGCAGATTGGGCGTCGTCGCCATCTCGGGCCTCCATTGGCAGGTGCGTCTGGCACCAGTGGGCCGCAGGGCGGCCGCGCATTCAAGCGCCGCTTTCTTGGCCCGGCATAAGATAAGCTTATGAGGTTGGACAGTGAGTAGAAAAAACCGGCGCGCCCCATCGGGACGCGCCAGTCGCAACCGCCAGCCCGGACACGAGGTCCGGGGCCGGGCTTCCTCAGACGCTCGGGTCCGGTGTCACCCGCAGATAGGGCTTCAGGGTTTTCCAGCCCTTGGGGAATTTGCTCTTGGCGTCGGCATCGGAAATCGCCGGCGGGATGATCACGTCGCCGCCCGGCTTCCAGTTCACCGGGGTCGCCGCCGAATGCTTGGCGAAGAGCTGCAGGGAATCGACGACGCGCAGGATCTCGTCGAAATTCCGTCCCGTGGTCATCGGATAGGTCAGGATCATCTTGACCGCCTTGTCGGGCCCGATGAGGAAGACGCTGCGGACGGTCAGGTTGTCCGCCGGGGTGCGCTCCTTGGCGGTGCCGCCTGCCTGGGCCGGCAGCATGTCGAAGAGTTTCGCGACCTTGAGATCGGCATCGCCGATCAGGGGATAGTTCGGCGCCGTGCCCTGGGTCTCGGCAATGTCCTTGGCCCAGGCTTTGTGGTCCTCGACCGAATCGACACTCAGGCCGATGACTTTGACGTTGCGTTTGTCGAATTCGGCCTTGTTGTTGGCGATATAGCCGAGCTCGGTGGTGCAGACCGGGGTGAAATCCTTGGGATGCGAAAACAGGATCGCCCAGCTGTTCCCGATCCAGTCGTGAAAGTTGATGGGTCCTTCCGAGGTGTCGGCCTGGAAGCTCGGTACGATATCGCCGATACGCAATGCCATGACAGTTCTCCTTCGGTGTTGCTGGTTTGGCGCATCCGCTCGCCAGGCGTCGAAATCATGTCGTCCTTGCCGCTCAATTTGGGTCGGTGCGGAAGCTTTTTCCAGCCCGCGTCAGGACGGCGGGAGGATAAGCTCGTCGGACCCGGCGGCGGCGCAGATGCGCTGCACCATCGCCGGCCGCGGCGAGGAAATCTCGCCATGCTCGTAGGCGACGACCCGCAGCGGTGGCGTGAAGGCCTCGATCAATTCGTCGGGGCGCAGCAGGAAGTTCGGATTTAGCGGCCGCCCGAAACGCTCGTTGCCCAGGGCGAAGGTTTCGTAGATCAGCACGCCGTCCGGCTGCAGCCAGCCCGGCAGGGCGGCTAGTAGGGGCCGCCAGAGATAATTGGTCACGACGATGCCGGCGAAGCGCCGGGCGCCGGGGGACCAGGGTGGGAGGAATTCCAGATCGGCGGTCTCGCATGCGACATCTGCGATGTCGGCCAGGACGGCAAGCGCTTCGGCATCCCGGTCGACCGCGAGGACAGGGTGATCGCGCGCGGCGAGAAAGCGGGTGTGCCTTCCGCTGCCGGCGGCGAGGTCCAGAACCGGGCCACCTGCCGGGATCAGCGGGGCGAAGCGAAGAACCCAGGGCGAGGGCGAAGCTGTATTCTCAGCCATGGCGGGTTGATGGTGTTTCCTCATGGGGCTTCGGTGTCGGCGCTGGACGGCCGCGTCAAACCCTTGTAACGAGGCGGAAACATATCATCTAATCGTCGGTTCCTTGGCGGCGATGCGTGGATCGGCCAAGTCGGAGAGAATGAGACATGATCGTATTCGATCTCAACTGTTCGCAGGGCCACTCTTTCGAGGGATGGTTCAAGGACGGTGCCGAGTTCGCGAGCCAGCGGCGGCGCAAGCTGGTTGTCTGCCCGGCCTGTGGCGATACCAAGGTTGATCGTGCCCTCTCCGCGCCGCGTGTGAATCGTGGCACGAGCCGCGCCTCGGCGCCCGCCCCGGCGGGGTCGGCCGGCAAGACCTCGAAGAAGGCGGTGGCCGGCGACGGCCCGACGCCTGAGGCGATCAAGGCGGCAATGCTGCAGCTGCGTAAATATGTCGAGACGAATGCCGATTATGTAGGCGAGAGATTTCCCGAAGAGGCGCGCAAGATCCACAACGGCGAAGCGGATGCACGCGGCATCTACGGCGAGGCCTCGGAGGAGGACGCCGAGGCGTTGCGCGAGGAGGGGGTCGAAGTGCAGCGCGTCCCCTGGATACGCCACGATTCCTGATCCCACTCCTGATCCCGCGGGGGTTCAGGCCGGCGCCGCGTCCTTCGTGGCGGAAATCATATAATTGACGTCGAGATCGCCGGGGCTGCGGCCCCAGGTATCGGTCAGCGGGTTGTAGGCGAGTCCCGTCGCCTTGCCGATCGTGAGGCCGGCGGCGCGGAGAGCGGCGGCTGCCTCCGAAGGGCGGACGAACCGGCGCCAGTCATGGGTGCCGACCGGCAGCCAGCGCAACAGATATTCCGCGCCCAGGATCGCGAAGGCATAGGCCTTGGCAGTGCGGTTAATGGTCGACATGACCAACCCGCCCCCCGGCGCGGTCAGCGCCGCGCAACAGGTTAGGAAGGCGCCGGCATCGGGCACGTGCTCGACGATCTCCAGCGCGAGCACCAGATCGAAACTCTCGCCCGCCTCGACCAACGCTTCGGCCGTGCCGGCCCGGTAGTCGATCGACAGGCCCGATACGGCCGCGTGGGTCCGGGCGATTTCGATATTCACGGGCGAGGCGTCGAGGCCCAGGACCTCGGCCCCGAGGCGGGCCAGCGGCTCGCAGACGAGGCCACCGCCGCAGCCGATATCGAGAATCCTGATGCCGGCCAGGCAGCGGATGTCGCGCGGATCGCGGCCGAAACGCGCGGCCGCGAGATCTCGGATCACGCCGAGGCGCACGGGATTCAGGCGATGCAGCGGCTTGAACTTGCCCGACGGGTCCCACCATTCTCCGGCCATCGCCTCGAAGCGGGCGATTTCTTCCGGGTCCAGGTTGGGGGAATCCAGGCTGGGCCTCTCCTGCGCGTCGATCATTGTCCTGGATGGCCTCACTAGATTGTTTGGTTCGGCGATTGCTCGGTCCGGCGATTGCGGTTGCCGGTTGAAACCCTGGCCGGATTCCAAGTATGGGTACGCCGCCCCGCGGCGGCAACGCAGCGGCACCTTAATTCATCGTTCCGGAAACAGATGGCACGAATCGTTCAGAAATTCGGCGGGACCTCCGTCACCGATGTCGAGCGGATCCAAGCCGCCGCCCTGCGGGTGAAGGCCGAGATCGATGCCGGCAACGAAGTCGCGGTCGTGGTCTCCGCCATGGCCGGCGCCACGAACCAGCTTGTCGGCTGGGCGAGCGAGATCGGCCCGGGCGCCGATGCCATGGAATACGACGTCGTCGTCGCCTCGGGCGAGCAGGTGACCTGCGGGCTGATGGCGATGGCGATCCAGGCGCTGGGCGTCCCGGCCCGTTCCTTCCTCGGCTGGCAGGTGCCGATCCGCACCGACGACGCCCATGGCAAGGCGCGGATCGTCGAGATCGAGACGGATGAGATGACGCGCCGCATGGCGACAGGCGAAGTGGCGGTCGTCGCGGGCTTTCAGGGCGTGACGGAGAGCGGCCGGGTCACGACCCTGGGGCGCGGCGGGTCCGACACTTCGGCGGTCGCGCTGGCAGCGGCTATGGGGGCCGATCGCTGCGACATCTTCACCGATGTCGAAGGGGTCTATACCAGCGACCCCAGGATCGTGGCGAAGGCGCGCAAGCTGGACCGCATCACCTATGAGGAGATGCTGGAGATGGCGAGTCTGGGGGCCAAGGTCCTGCAGACGCGGTCGGTCGCCATGGCGATGCGTTACGGTGTGCGCGTGCAGGTGTTGTCGAGCTTCACCGACGCGCCGGGAACTTTGGTTGTGGACGAGGGCGAGATCGTGGAACAGCAGGTGGTGAGCGGCGTGACCTATAGCCGCGACGAGGCCAAGGTGACTTTGACACAGGTCCAGGATAGGCCCGGCGTGGCGGCCCGGCTGTTCGGGCCCCTGGCCGAGGCCAATATCAACGTCGATATGATCGTCCAGAACGTCTCGGTCGACGGCGAGACCACCGGTCTGACCTTCACGGTCACGAAACTCGACCTCACCCGTGCGGTCGAGGTGCTCGAAGGCTTGCGGGCCGAGATGGGTTTCGCCGAGATCCTGGCGGATCCGAATGTCGCCAAGGTTTCGGTCGTCGGCGTCGGCATGCGCAGCCATGCGGGTGTCGCTCAGAAGATGTTCAGCGCCCTGGCTGAAAAGGCCATCAACATCCAGGTGATCTCGACCTCTGAAATCAAAGTTAGTGTGCTGGTGCCCGAGGAATACACCGAACTAGCGCTTCGCACCCTCCACACCGCCTTCGGACTCGACGCGGAATAGGCTCCGAATCCGAAAAGCGTGCGCGCCTACGCGCGCTTTTTTGTGTGCGCAAGTGCGGAATTTATTGTGTTCGTTTCGAGTCGTTCGTTAATACTCATGATACAATCGATCCTGTAAGTTGTGGGACGGTACGGATTTTGTCCGATCGGAACGGAAATTGCCGTGCCGGGTGGTGGAATCGATGTACCAAGATTGATGCGCGCCCGCGGGCCGCATCGGACGGGGGAACGTGGTGAGCGGCAGCAACGAGCCGTTGAAACCGGTCGATCGGGCTCAAGGCTTTGGTGCGCCTGAAGCCCCGGATGTCCAGTGGGAAGCCTACGAAGTTCCAGAGTTGCTGGCCGCGCTGCGCAAACATGCCGGTCTGTCCCTGGACCAGGTGGCGGCCGTATTGCGCATTCGCGTGGTCTATCTCCGGGCGATCGAGGACGGACGCTTCGACGATCTGCCGGGACCGACCTATGCCGTCGGATTCGTCCGCGCCTATGCCGATCATCTGGGATTGGACCCCGCGAACACCGTGCGCCGGTTCAAGGCGGAGCGCGACGGCGTGTCGCGCATGCAGGAACTCGTTTTTCCGGTTCCCACGCCCGATGCCCGTGTGCCCGGGCGCAGCCTGATTGGGCTTTCCGTCCTGCTCGCCATGGCGGCCTATGGCGGCTGGTACTATCTGTCTTCCCAGGATCGCAGCGTGATCGAACTGGTCGAACAGGTTCCGGCGAACCTGCAGGCCGTAATTTCTCCGGAATCCTCGCCCGCGATCCAGCGCGAGGCGGTTAACCCGGTCGTGGCGGCCATGCTGGGCGACGAATCGGATACGACTGCGACCGCCTCACCGGCCGGTCAGGCCGAAAGCCGCGCGACAGAGCCTGTGGCGGGCGCGATGCCGTCCATCTTTTCGATGGCTGAGCCGGTCGCCTCGACTCCCGAAGTGACGCCGCCATTGGCGGTTGTCGCCGCAGAGCCGATCGAGACCATCATGGCCGTGTCCGGAATTTCACCGGACGAGGCGGCGGCTGCGACCCTCACGCCGCCGGCGCCACCCGTGGGCGGTGATGTCGCGGTGCAGGATGAGTCACTTCAGTCAGCGGCGATAGCGGCGTCCGAGGAGAGTGCGGCCGCGCCGGCGGGGCCGGACGCGCGCGACTACGGCGCGACGGATAACCCGGGACGGATCGTTCTCGAGGCGACGGGGAAAAATTGGATACAGGTCGTCGACCGGACCAACCGGGCGATATTTACGCGAATGCTGGAAGCCGGCGACCGCTATTTGGTGCCGGACCAACCCGATTTGTCCCTGACGACCGGCAAGGCCGGCGCCTTGATTGTGACGGTGGACGGCAAGCGCCTGAATGCGCTTGGCGCCTTAGGCGCCGTTCGGCGCGGCGTCCCGCTCGATGCCGGATCGTTATTGCGGGAACCCGGTCCGGCGATCGCCGCGGGGGACTAGCCTCACGGCGCTTCATGACCCATGTTCCTGTCGGGCGCCCGGTTGTTTCCGGGTCGCAGCGGAGGAACCGGGAAATCGGGTCCATGACGATGCCACGATGTGGCGATGCCAATTCATGAGAATGACGGTGCAGCGATGAGTGTCCGCCCCTATCGAGAAATTCAACGGCGCAAGTCGCGCCAGATCCATGTCGGCTCCGTGCCGGTGGGTGGCGATGCGCCGATCACCGTGCAGTCGATGACGA
>Ga0115002_10007435_pt1 | contig 12349 bp, 9 predicted proteins | sample ArcticOcean_MG_C_8_FD_89576 | JGI IMG/M metagenome (GOLD analysis project Ga0115002, IMG submission 89576) | Marine microbial communities from western Arctic Ocean - ArcticOcean_MG_CB11_86 | ecosystem: Environmental > Aquatic > Marine > Oceanic | place: Arctic Ocean: Canada Basin | collected...
CAGCCTCGTCACCCAGCTCGCCGCGCATGGCTTCGAGGTCAGCGAGGTCCGCACCGTGCTCATCACCCACGCCCACCTCGACCACGCGGGCCTCGCGGGGCGCTGGGCTGCCGAGGGCACCTCGATCGTTGCGGGCGCCGCGGACGTTGCGGCAATCACGCTCGGCCAGGCCTCGAGTGATGCGCAACGCGCTCTGCAGCTCACCGACCTCCGCCGCCACGGCACACCCATCGAAGTGATCGAGCGCATGCGCTCTCCCCGAAGGCACATCGCCAGTCTGCGGTGGGAGCCGACACCTGCAGCGTCGCTGGCGACGCACGGCGGGACGTATCACCTCAAGGATGGACACACCCTCGAGGTGATCGACTCGCCCGGCCACACACCGGGAAACCTGGTCGCATTCATCCCCGAGACAGGCGAGCTGTTCAGCGGCGACACGATCTTACCGACCACCGTCCCGACGCCCGGCATGCACTACCCCGGCGCGATCGATGGCATCGAGGACGCGCCCCGCTGGCCCTCATTGCCACCGTTCGTGGCCTCGGTCGCCCGCATCCGCGAACGCGAGGTGCGTCGCATCCTTCCCGCACACGGCGACGTGGTTGACAACACCTCGAGGCTCTTCGACCGCTTCGAGGAACACCACGCTCGACGTGCGCGACGCGTCCGTGCCGCCCTCGCTGACGGCCCGCTCAGCGCCTACGGGGTCGCAAAGCGCATGTTCCCGCGTATCCCACCACGCCGCCTCGGCCAGGCGCTCACCGAGGTACTCGGACACCTCGATCGGCTCGTCGAAGCGGGAGCGGGGGAGTTCATCGAGCGCGACCAGCAAGTGCAGGCGCGACTTACTCAGTAGCGCCGGTCAAAGAATCGGCGCCCGCTTCGGCCGAAAGCTTGTCCCATTGAAACCACCCGGGCAGCGGCATCTGGCTCATGTTCCGATTCGACGCCCCGCGCCACGGCCTCCACGGCCTCCACGGCCTCCACGGGCCGTACACGCCAACCTTCGACGCTCCGATCACCACCGCCGCCCACCACGAGAGCGTTCCGTGCTCAAAGAGCACCTAGTCGAACGTGCGTAGGTAGTCGAAGTCTTCTGCTGGCGAGGTAGATCGGAATTGCGGCTGGTACCGACTAAGGCCCTCGACCATTTCGTTGAGATAAGCGACCGATTCCGATATCGGGACGGCTTCCGAGGCAAGGATGTCTCGATGGAAGCTCAGTTGCTGCAGCTCCTCCCCCGTGTAAGTACGCCATTCAGGGAGATCAGAGTCGATGTGAAGACGCTCGAAATCGAACTGATCGATCGCCGACAGATAGTCTTCGACCAGAGGTTTCGCGTGGAACTCCTGCCGCATGAACAGGCGGTCGCCTGACCAGAAGTGGACCCCGAGCGCACCGTCTGTACGCTTCGGGACCGGCGTAAACCACGAGCGAATCTAGTCGAGATGCGAAAGATAGTGACGGTAATCCTCGAAGTATCCCCGAATCAGCAGCCGTCGCTCGACCCCGGCACCGAATGCCAGCGCCTCGGAGTACTCGTCGCCGACGACGCGATCGAAGCGCGCGCTGTTCGTGAGCTGCAGCTCGATCCCCAGCTTCGCAAACTCGTCGATGCCGTAGTAACCGGGTCGAGTGATCACGCGCAGCGGCAACCGTCGCTGCTGTGCGATTAGACGAGCAGCGATGTACTGAAACAGGTTGTTTCCGAAGCCATTAATGAACCGCACAGCGGCCATCGGCGACCGCGAAGTGACACCCGCTCAGTCAGCCTCACGAGCGATCTTGCTGACGACACGGCCTACGAGATTCACGTCGCGCACCCCAACAGCACCCGCATCGCAACCAGTCAAGCGCTCAGCTCAACAGCCCTGCGGTCGAACGGCTTAATCTGCTGCGAGGTGGCGGTAGAGCGTCGGAAGGCGGCGCGGCAATGACTCGATGTTGTCGACGACCTCGTAGCCGATGTCATCGCACATCTGCTTCAGGTAGTCATGGCCTTCCTTGTCGACCGTGATCAGGAACGGCGTCACGCCGACACGCTTGGCCTCGTTCAGGGCCTGCTTCGTGTCGTGGACGGCGTACTCTTTCTCGGTCCGGTCGCGGCCATAGCCGTGATCCTGCGGGCGCCCGTCGGACACCATGATCAGAATCTTCACCTTCGCGTCGTACTGGTCGAGCTTGTAGGTCGCGTGGCGAATCGCCGGGCCCATGCGCGTCGAGCGCACCGGGTCGATCTTATCGATGCGCTTCCGCACGCGGTCGCTGAACTCCTCTTCCAGGTCCTTGATCACGTGAAACTCCACGTTGTCACGACCGTAGCCAGAAAAGCCGTAGATCCCGTAGGAGTCGCCAATCGCCTCGAGCGCCTCGATCACCAGGACGGTCGATTCCTTCTCGAGGTCGATAATGCGCTTCGGCGGCTCAATCGCCTGCTTCGCACGGCGCTGGGCGAGCCACTGGAAGTACTTCGAGGGATCGCCCTGGAAGTCCTCTTCCTCTTCTTCGTACTTCTGGCGCTGCTTCTCGATCTCCTCGTCGGTCGAGGCGGACATGTCGAGCAGGAACGCGACCGCGACGTCGCGCTCGATCTTGTTGCGGCGTGAATAGACACGCGCGATCGGTCCGACGCCCGCCTTCTTGTCGACGTGGAACTGGATCGCCTCGTCGAGGTCGATCTCGTGTCCGTCTTCCAGGCGGCGCATCTTCTTGAAGCTCTCGGGGCGCATCAGCTCGAACTGCTTGCGCGTCTCCATCACCAGGCCGTGGTGCTTGCGGAGAATCTCGTCGTAGTAATCGGTGTCGCCTTCATCGCCAACGCGCTCACCGACGCGGCACCAGCGCGGGCGGTAGTCCGAGGCCCGGAAGTCCCACTCGTCGTAGTAAAACCAGTCGACCTCGACTTTGAGATCTTCGTCGTCGGCGCCTTCGCCGCCACCCGGCTCGTCGCCGGACTCGCCGTCCTCGCCGTTTTTCTCGCTGGCGGGCGTGGCGGCGTCCTTCTCGAGGTTGTCCAGGAACATGCCGAGGCTGGACGCGAGGTCGCCCTCGGCCCACTCGCTGATCGTGATCTCGACCGAGTTCTCCAGCAGCTCCATAAGCTGCTCCTTGGTCAACGGCGAAGCCGTGCCGTCCTGCTGACCAGCCTGCTGGTCCTTCAGCTTCATCAGGAGCTGGACCAACTCAGGCTTGAAGTCACCTCGGAACTCCGGCTGCTCCGGGTTCTCGAACGCCATCTCCTCGCCGGAAGGCATCTGGGCGTCGCCACCCTCGCCGCCACCAGGCATGTCCGGGGCGATCGAGATCATGTCCTCGTCGGGCGGCATCCAGTCCGCGTCAACCGCGTCCTGTGGGATGTTCGGGATGCGGATCGCCATGTCGTACAGCGACGCGGCCACCTCGGCCGAGTCTTGCACCGTGGAGCCACGCTGCTCAACCATCTTCAGCGCCGCCAGCGCCTGCGCGAGGGTGCTTTGCAGCGTCTGCGGCCAGCGGATCGCGTCCGGACGACCGAGCGACGCACGCAGCAAGTTTTCGATGAACGCCTGTCGCAGGCCCATCGCGCGCACCTCGGGGCGGCGCTCGACCTCGAGGCTCTGCAACTTCGCCAGCCAGACGCGGATACCACCATACTCACGCGATACGAACGAGTCGACGCGCGTGTCCTCGACGATGGTGAACAGGCCGGAGATCAGCAGACGATCACCAAACAGGTTGAAGTAGCGCTGCATCTCGGTCGTAGTCACACCGTCGCCGAGCTCAACGGCGACAGCCTCGTCTACGGCATCGGCGCTGCGCTCGGCAAGCGCGACGGCGCGGGCCGACTCGCGCTCAACCACAGTCGTTGGGGTGAATGGACCATCCTCGTCCCAGCGGTAGCAGAACGAGCCGAACTCAAGGCGCCCGGTCTGGTGCGTCGTGAACACCTTGTAGACTTGGAAGTTGGAGTCCTGCTCCGGGAACGAGCTGACGAACGGCGGCAGATAGATCGTCGTGCCCTCGGTCGTGGCCGAGGACTCCGACATCCAACCGATGTTGCGGTCGACCAGCTCCTCCGACGAGAGCACGGCCACCTGCTCGCCGGTGAGCGCCTTCGCGTACATGCGCAGCATGCTGCTGACGCTTGGCAGCTCCACGCGCGCGGACAGCGCGGACAGCATCTCCTCGGCACGCGTCGACTCGAGGCGAAAGTAGGCCTCGGCGCCTTCGGCGTTGCCCTGCTGGAGGACCTCGACGCCAGCGGCTGCCCAGCGCGCCATCTGCTCAGGCGTCAGGCGCGAGCGAACGAACGGCGCGGACTTAAGGTATTCCATCGCCGCCGTTGAACTGCCGGGCGCGATCGTCGTCGCGAACGCCAACAGATCTTCATGATCGATCGGGTCCACCTGCGTCAGCGACTGGGCAGCGTCCGCGAAGAGCGGGAAGCCTTGGCGACCGACGTCCATCGTGACCTTCGAGGCGAGGTCCAGGAACACCGCGCGCTGATCGTGCGAGACGCCTTCAAGCAGCTTCGGCCCGCGCTCAAAGTAGAGCCGAGTATCCGCCCACGAGGCGCGGGTCACCGCACGCGCGAAGGCGAGGAACGGCTCGCGATCCTCGGAAGCGAGGTTCGCAAAGATCTGGCTGGCACCCTCGAGCACGCTGTTCGCAAGTTCGTACGAGCGCTCGGTGAGCTGGTCGATGATGTCGACGAGGCGGCCGACGGACTCGAGCGACAGCGAGCCGAGGAGGTTCGGGCTGTGCTGGAAATACAGGCCTGCGAGCGCGATCGACTTCCAGTTACCCCGGCAGAGCCGCCCACCTTGCTGTGACCACTGGTCGAGGTCAGCTGGATCGAGGTGCGTCAGCACCTCGGGAGTGGCCTTCAGGAAGGCAGTCGCCATCAGCGACGACTCCGTCGCGAGGCCAGTCGCGAGATAGAGCCAGTGCTCGATCTGCTCGAAGCTGAGCTGCTCGGCAAGCTGCGGGCTCACCCGGAAGTACTCCGCAGAGGCCTCCCACGAGCGCAGCGAGTGGTTCGCCAGCTCAACGCCGGCCCTCACCCAGCGTTCGAGCTGAGCCTCGTCGAAGTGTGATTCGAGACCGGCGAGACCCAATGCAAGGTCATCGGGCAGCGACGCGCCGAAGCCCTTCAATTCGCTGGCGTATCGCTCATGAAGGTCGGCTGTCGTCACGATCGCCCTATTCTTCGAAGATCGAGGTCACAACCTCTTCGATCGATCGCTGGACCTCGACGTCGTCCGTCAGCGCCCAGACCACGGCCACCTGGCAGGCGCGGCGCGGCGTGATGTCGTGGTGTATGAGCTTGCCCGCGTAGACTAAGAGACGGGTCGAAACACCCTCGCCCAGGCCGTGCTCCTTGAGATTCCGCACCTTCTCAGCAAGCTTCGCGAGCTCGACCGCCACCTCGTGGTTGACGCCCGATTCTCTCGCGATGATCGCGGCTTCCTGATCGCGGCTCGGATAGCCGAACTCAATCGCAATGAAGCGCTGACGCGTGGAGTGCTTCAGGTCCTTCAGTGCGGACTGGTAGCCCGGGTTGTAGGACATCACCAGCAGGAAGCCGTCTGCGGCCTCCAGCAATTCACCGCGCTTCTCGACCGGTAGCAAGCGCCGGTAGTCGGTGAGCGGGTGAATCAGGACTGTGGTGTCCTTGCGCGCCTCCACCACCTCGTCGAGGTAGCAGATCGCCCCCACCTTGGTCGCGCGCGAGATCGGGCCGTCAATCCAGCGGGTGTCGTCACCCTCGAGCAAGTAGCGGCCGACCAGGTCGGACGCGGTCAGGTCCTCGTGACAGGCCACGGTGATCAACGGAACGCCCTCTTGCGACGGCTCACCGAGGTGCTGGTGCAGGCGCCAGGACATGTATTCGATGAAACGGGTCTTGCCGACACCGGTGGGGCCCTTCAAGAGGACGGGCACTTTCTGCTCGTAGGCAGCCATGAAGAGTTCGACTTCGTCAGCGATCGGCAGGTAGTACGGCTCTTCCGTGATCCGGAAGTCCTCCACCGCCACCTGCGCAAAACCCGCATTTTCTACCGTGGTCAAAACGGCCCCCGCACTCATGCCATCACCCGCACCGGGCCTTGTGCCGATCCGGAGAAGTTTGCTTGATTACTTGGCTGGTTCGGCGATGCGCTTCAGCAGCCGCTTCCAGTGATATTCAACGCGGCTCCTGAGCTTCTCCTCAGTGTCGGAGTTATTGAACTTGACGTCCGCGAATTCCTGGCGCTGACGGTTCGTCATTTGTGAGTCGATCCGTGCCAGTGATTGCTCCTGAGTCAAGCCGTTTCGGCTCTTCAGTCGCTCGATCGCCATGTCCTGCTTCGTGGTGACGACCCAGATCTCTGATACTAGATCCTGCCAGCCCGCCTCGAGCATTACTGCGGCCTCGAAGACGATGACGGCGTCGGGATCCTGCTTCGCGATCTCCACGAACTCCGCCTCGGCGAGGGCGCGGATCACGGGCCACATCACGCCGTTCAGCCGCTCCATCTCTTCGGGAGCGCCGAACACCTTGCCGCCCAGCACCCGGCGATCAATCGTGCCGTCTGCCGCGACGATGTCGTGACCGAAGGCGTTGACGACCCGCTCGAACCCAGAACTACCGGGCTCGTAGACGCGGTGTCCCAGGTGGTCACCCTCGATGACGGTCGCGCCGAGGTCACGCAAGCACTCTGCAACGGTCGACTTGCCGGACGCGATGCCGCCGGTCAATCCGATGATGGTAGTCATTATGTCAAAATCCAGTCACGGCTGGGAGATCCGGTACGAATAGAAATTGTATTTGTGCGCGCATGGACGCGCAAACCCACCCGTAAGGAGCGAATCGACACACCAAGCGCGGGCGGACGGGCGAGGCTCTACCCGACAGCCTTGACCGCTTCAATCAGCGCCGGTATCACCTGCTTGTAGTCACCCACGATACCGTACTTCGACATCGCAAAGATGTTCGCGTCCGCATCACGGTTCACTGCGATAATCATCTTCGAGCCGGAGCAACCAGCCATGTGTTGGCTGGCGCCGGAGATCGCGATCGCGACGTAGAGGTCAGGGGTGACGACCTTGCCGGTCAGTCCCACCTGCTGGCTCACGGGGTACCACCCGAGGTCGCACGCGGCGCGCGAAGCGCCGACGGCGGCTCGGTTCGTGCCGAACGCTGCTGCCAGCGCCTCGACCGTCTCGAAGCCCTCGGGGCCACCGAGGCCACGGCCACCGGAAACGACGATCGTCGCGTCAGTGAGCTGGAGACCCTCGGTCTCAGCGAACTCGCGTCCGACGATCGTCGTGCGTGACTCGGCTGGTGCGCCCGCGTCGATGGTCTCGCCCGACGCGCTCGCGCGCGCCTCGATCGGGTCGAACGCCTTTGCGCGAATCGTCATCACCGCGGGGCTGGTAGCGAAGGAGTACATCGCCTGAGCGTTGCCGCCGTAGGCGGATCGAGTCGCCTTCAACTCGCCCCCGACGTCCTCGACGTTGACGCAGTCCATCGCGACCGCGCTGCCCTGACGGGCGGCGATGCGTGGACCCATATCACGACCGACGACGCTTTGCGCGACGAAAATCGCGTCCGGGCTCGACTGCCCGGCGGCGTTCTCCACCGCGCTGACCCAGATGTCGGAGTTGTACTGGTCATAGCCGCCGTCGTCGTTCGCGAAGACGCGATCGGCGCCTGCCTCGAAGGCGGTGGATGCGGCGCCGGTCGCGCCGGTACCGAGCAGCGTGGCGGACACCTGACCGCCGTCAGAGAGGCGGTTGGCCTGGCCAATCAGCTCGGTGCTGGTCGAACTAAGTGCGCCTTCATCGAGCTCGGCGACCACGAGAATGTTGCGTGCCATCGTTGAAACCCTCCTGAGGTATCGAGGTCTAGAGGACCTTGTCTGCGCGGAGCTTGGCGACGAGATTCGCAGCCTGCTCCTGCGGCGTGTCGCCCTGGATTAACTCGACCTGACCGTCGGTCTCTGGGATGAAGAGTTTGTCGAGCTTCAGTCGCGAGCCAGCCGCACCGACATCGCCGGTGTCCAGACCGAGGTCGTCATGCCTCTGCGTCGTGACGGTCTTCTTCGCTGCCTGCATGATCTGCTGCAGCTTCGGGTAGCGCGGCTCGCCGAACTCGTTAGAGACGGTCACGACCGCGGGCAGCGACTGCGCGACGGTTTCGTAGCCGTCGGCCAACACGCGCGTCGTGCTCATCGTGCCATCAGTGATCTGGACATCCTTTGCGAGGATCGCCACCGGCCACTCGAGCTCCTCGGCAATGAGGAGGCCGACCTGGCCCATGTCCCAGTCAGCGGCCTGACGGCCGCAGAACACAGCGTCCACGTCACCGAGGTTCCTGATCGCCGCGGCGAGGACCTTCGCCGTGGTGTGAGAGTCGCCGCCGTCGAAGGCGTCGTCCTGCAACAGCACGCCCTCATCAGCGCCCATCGCGAGCACCTGCTTGATCGCGGCCTGCGCACTCTCAGCGCCCAGCGAGAGCACGGTGATCTTCGAGTCGTCGCCCGCTGCTTCCTTGATCCGCAGGGCAGCTTCGGCGGCGATACCGTCGAACTGGCTGAGGACCGGCTGGAAGCCCTGGGCGGGAATCACCTCGTTGGTCGCCGCGTCAATCTTGAACGCGGTGGGCGGCGTTTCCGGGTCTGGAATCTGCTTGGCGCAGACGACGAAATGCATCGGTTCCTCGTTTCTCCATGCGCCTTTGGCGCAGGCAGCATCCGGGTGGTGTGCCCGGTGTCAGGTAGCAGGTCGGGGCGCCCGCCACCCTAGTCTCGTATCCCCGTCACGTCATGCGAGTAAGCACGACGCCGGCCCCCGCTGGATTCCAAATGACAGGCATGTTCTGGCGGCTAGTCGTCGCCGTCGGCGCTGACTCCGGCCGCCGCCGCTGCCGGCGTCGCCCCGGTCGGTCCGAACACTGCCTGCTCGAGCAATTCTGCCACGTCGAACGGGCGGAGCCGCCCTTCTTCCTCGGGCTGCACTGCTGGCACCCCGTCTTCAAACATCTGGATGCAGAACGGACAGTTCGAGATCACCTGGTCGGCACCCGTTGCGATCGCTTCTTCGCTGCGTACATGGTTGACACGGCGCTCGCCGATCTCTTCCTGCCACATGTTGCCGCCACCCGCGCCACAGCACAGGCCCTTGCTCTTCGAGCGGCGCATCTCGGTCACCTTGGCGCCGGGCACGAACTCGAGGATCTGACGCGGCGCGTCGTACACGTCGTTGATCCGACCGAGGTAGCACGAGTCGTGGTAGGTGACGTCGGCGTTGACAGGGTGCGTCGCGGTGAGCGAACCGTCGACCAATCGCTCGTTCAGGAACTCCGTGTGATGGAGCACCTCGAAGTGGCCGTCGAATTGCGGGTATTCGTTCTTGAAGGTGTTGAAGCAGTGCGGGCAGTTCGTGATCACCCGCTGCACGTTCTTCGACTTGAAAGTCTCGATCAACTGCTCGGCGAGAATTTGGTAGAGGTACTCGTTGCCCAGACGCCGGGCCGGGTCGCCGTTGCAGGTCTCTTCTTGACCGAGCACACCGAACGAGGAACCAGCCTCGGTCAGCAGCTTGAACACAGCCTGCGTAATCGGCAGGTTGCGCTCCACCAGCGAACCCGAACAACCAACCCAGTAGAGGTACTCCTGGTTGCCATCAAAGACCGGTACGTCGCCGAGCCCTTCCATCCAAGTCGTGCGCTCTAGCGCCGTGCCGCTCCAGGGGTGGCCGCGCATCTCCATGTTCTGGAGCGCTGCCTGCGCCGTCTGCGGCAGCCGCGCCTCGTCCATCACCAGGTAGCGTCGCATGTCCACGATCGTCGGCACGTGCTCGATCATCACCGGGCATTCCTGGACGCAGGCGCCGCAAGTGCGGCAGGCCCAGAGCGTCTCGTCCTTGATTACGTCGCCGACCATGGCGGTCGGAGAGACCTCGCGCTGGTCCGCGCCGATCGTCCCGGCGTGCTGTACGGCTGGACCCACGCTCGCCAGATGACCCTTGAGGTCCTGGATCAGGTGCATCGGTGAGAGCGGCTGGCCCGCGATGTTGGCGGGACAGACGTCAGTGCAGCGACCGCAGCGCACACACGCGTCGAGTTCGAAGAGTTGCTTCCAGGTGAAGTCCTGGATCTGACCGACACCGAAGACTTCGCGCTCCTCGATGTTCGAGATACGCGAGAGGCGACCCGGCGAGCCGGTGCGCAGGAAGAAGGCGTTGACTGGCGCGAAGAACATGTGGTCGAGGCGCGTGAACACGATTAGGCCAAGCCACGAGAACGCGAGGCTGATGTGCAGCCACCAACTCCACGTGTGGCCGGAAAGCATCTGTCCCTCAGAGAAGTCGAAGATCGCGAGGCCCTCGGCCAGGCCGTAGGACACGAACGACCACTTCGCCCAATCCGGGTTCTCGGTGAGCTCGGTGACCTCGATCCGGAACGCCTCGACGAGGAAGCCAGTCAACAGCACGAGGCCGAGGCCGACGATGATCAGGTGGTCTTCGAGGCGCTCGTCCCAGCGGATACGGTGGAAGTCAGTGAAGTAGCGGCGGTTCAGCGCCATCCCGACGCCCACAAGACCGATCAGGCCGAAGAGGTCACCGTAGAAAGAGAAGAAAAGGTAATAGCGCCCATCGAGGAAGTTGAGCGGAGTGTCGTCCTCGATGGCGACCTGCGCCGTGACGAGAGTGAGCACGGTGATCGAGGAGAAGATGCACCAGTGCATAATCCCGGCGTAGCGGTCGCGGCGGACCTTGTCCTGCGCGAGGCCCAGACGACCGACGTTCTTGGTGCGCGTCCGGAGGTTCGTCCAGATGCTCTCCTGCGTCGGCTGACCGATGCTCCAGAGCGTCGCGTGGCGGATCAGGCCATAAACGAGCAAGCCGACGAGCGCCGACATGAAGACGTAGACGGACCACGGGTGCGCGACGTTGAAGAACGACTCGCGACCAGCGCCCTCGGTCGACCCGAGCTGGAGCGCGAGAAAAACACCGACTGCGGAAATAAGCAGGGCGGGCATCCACCACGCGCCGACGAGACGCGAAGGCCTATCACCCGAAACCGCCGGTGCCGCCATGCAATCTCCGCTTCGTACACGCCCGGTTCGGACGCGATGCTATGCCGAAGAACGCCTAGGCGGTCGTGCCCTCGGTGGGCTGGCCATACGCGTCACGCAGATCGGTCTTGAGGATCTTGCCCAGGTGGTTGCGTGGCAGCTCGTCCACCCACTCGTAGAGCGCGGGTGCCTTGAACGAGGCCAGACGGGACTTCACGTAGCCAGTGAGGTCATCCTCGGACGGCACTTCTTCCTTGGCGCCCGCGACGACGATCGCCTTCACGACCTCGCCCCAGTCATTGTCCTTCACGCCGATCACCGCCGCTTCGGCGATGCCCGGGTGGTCCTCGAGGACGTTCTCGATCTCGGCGGTCGAGATGTTCTCACCACCGCGGATAATCATGTCCTTGATGCGGCCGGTGATGAACAGGTAGCCGTCTTCGTCGATCTTCCCGACGTCGCCGGTGTGCAACCAGCCGTCGTGGATCGCCTCCGCCGTGTCGGACTCACGCTTGTTGTAGCCCTTCATCACGCGGTCACCGCGGATGCAAATTTCGCCCTCGTTGTTGCCCTCAAGGCGGTGACCGTCCGGCGCGAGAATCGCGACGTCGATGTCAGGCATCGTCTTGCCGACGGAACGCAGTCGCTCGATCTTCTTGTCGTTCTCCTCGAGCGTACCGTTGAGGTGGTGGTCGTCGGGGCCAAGGTAGGTCAGCGAGCCGGTCGCCTCAGTCTGACCGTAGGCGTTGAGCAAGCCAATGCCACGCGGCGGGAAAATTTCGACCGCTTGACGGACAACGTCGTACGGCATCGGCGCCGCACCGTAGGTAATAAGCTGCAGCGTCTTGAGTTCGTACTGCTCGAAGTTTTCGTACTCCATCATCCGCTTGAGCATCGTCGGCACGACGAAGGCGTGGGTCACCCCCTCGGTGTCGACCGCGTCGAGCCAAGTCTCTGGGGTGAACTGCGGCAGGACCACAAGCCGACGCCCGGAGAACACGGCGCTCATCAGGGTGGTCGCACCGGCGATGTGGAAGAACGGCGCGGCGACCAGCACGACTTCCTGGTCGGAGATCGGGTCAGCCGGTGCCTGCGTGTTCACGACCAACGCGGTCAGCGCCTGATAGGAAAGCACGACCCCCTTCGGCAGCGAAGTCGTACCGGAGGTGTAAATCAGCAGCGTGGGGTCAGAATCATCAGTCTCGGTGTAGACCGGGATGTCCTCGTTGTTCGCAACAAGTCCGGCGTAGGACATACCGTTCGCGGGCTCGAAGTCGAGGCCGATCACGTGCTGGAGACCCGGCAGCGAG
>Ga0115002_10007439_pt1 | contig 12343 bp, 8 predicted proteins | sample ArcticOcean_MG_C_8_FD_89576 | JGI IMG/M metagenome (GOLD analysis project Ga0115002, IMG submission 89576) | Marine microbial communities from western Arctic Ocean - ArcticOcean_MG_CB11_86 | ecosystem: Environmental > Aquatic > Marine > Oceanic | place: Arctic Ocean: Canada Basin | collected...
ACTCTTACTCTTACTCTTACTCTTACTCTTACTCTTACTCTTACTCTTACTCTTACTCTTACTTAATCTTCCCAAAATGAAACTCTCCAGCCGCAAACTCGATCGACACTATTCTCCGGAGCTTGAGCTCACGGGAATGATCGATGTCGTATTCTTGTTACTGGTGTTCTTCATTGCGACAGCGAGTTTCATTCGCACCGAGCGCGAAATGCCCTCGTCGATTCGGTTTCAAAGTACTGGTTCTTCGACTGTGAACGAGGACTTGGAAAGAGCCGTCGTTTACGTTTCAAAGAATGGAACGCAAGCGTACTATCGAGTGGGACGACGAACGTTTTCGGACCCGAGTACTTTAGAAGCATTCCTGGCGGCCAATTTCCGCAACTCGCCGGAGGGGGCATTTATTTACGTTAGCGATGGTGTCGCATTTCGGTGGGTCGCCGCCGCGATGCACGCCTGTCGTGAAGCTGGACTCGAGAGCATTTCGTATGTCCCGACACAAAACTAATATTTTGACTGCTGCCGTGACGACCATGGCCATGCTATGCGCGTCGCTGGCGAACGCGCAGCCCAATGACCCCGCGCAGCCCGAAAACCCTGCGCAGCCCGAAAACCCTGCGAAATCTGGGCTCGCCGTTAATGTCCAACAAGTTCACTCGCAGTATGTCAAAACCGAATCCGAATACCTCCGCTGGCTGAGTGCGTCGACGAACGATCGCGTTCAGCTGCCAAATCCACATCAATCATTCGTCAATCTGGCGGTCAAAATCGAGCCGACGGCGAGGAAGAAAGCGTCGGGTGTCGACAATCAGACATTCCAGACGATTCGCCACGCGCAGTTTCTCTCCGGTTGGTGTAACTATTACGCCGCGGTCACGGCTCAGGGGCAAGAGAAAACCGACCAATTGGCCGCTGCCCGCAAGTGGTTTACTAAATTTCTGGACGTTGTAGGCGTTTCGTCAGACCAGTGGAGTGTCGAACTGTTGGCGGCGAACAACAAGCCTCAAGCTATCGCAGTTATCGGAATTGCACTGACGCATATTGCCGAGAACAAAGACGACAACGCCGAGATCTGTTTTCGCTTGTTGCAGAGTTCGAAGAGCGAAGGGACCGACTTGGGGTCGCTTCAATCGTGGCGAGTTCGAGGTGCAGTATTCGCCAAGCGGAACCGATTGACATTTGACGAATTTCAGGACCTAGTGTCTTTGGCTAACGAAACACCTACTATTCAGCTCGATGTAGCCACCTGTGCCCTCGTCGCTCGAGCGGCATTTAGTCAAACTCCGACCGACCGGGAATCGGGAATCGCGGCGCTGCGAGCGTTAGCAAGCGCGGGACAAATCGCACTCGTTGAACAATACGTGATTCAATACAACATCGATATCGAAGACGGACCGGACGAATTACAACTGCTGGTCAGCCGCCAAGCGTTTTATCGAGCTCACAAGGCGTCGAATCGCGACGAGTACGAGCGGGCAATCGCACGCATTCGACCGCCACTGAATCGGTTGCGCGGCAAGGGAATTTCAACTCTCGCCCTCGATTGCCGATTCCTAGTTGCCTTTGGAAGTTATCAAATCGGAAAGCATCGAGAGGCTGCCGCTGAAGCCAAGCGATATATCGATGATGTCCAAGAACTGCGAGATACAGGTGCCCAGTGGGAGACGCATCGTAAGCATGTACAAAAAGCTGGCATGCTTCGATACAAGTCTCTCCGCAAATTGGCGGAGGTCGTCACCGAAGCGGATCGTCAGTCGCGCGAGCTGCTGGCGATGATTCAAGAGGACGTCGAATTCTGGGGAAAAGAACAGGCTGACTTGGCGAAATTCCAGCTCGCCAAGTTGAAGTCGGAAGGAGCTACTCTCAAGCAAAGGATCGCGGAACTGGCGAAGATCGACGCGAAAAGCGAATTCTACGCTCACTCTCTTTACGAACTCGTCGTGCTTCGTTCCGAGGCGTATCGATCTACCTCCGCAGCAACGGAACGAGAGGCTCAACTCAACGAACTCGCCGAATCTGCCCAGCGATACTGGAAAAATACGCAACGCGATAAGAATCCATCCCGAGATGTGGGTGTCATGGTTCAAATGGCGGATGCTTTTTTGGCTCGCGAACCGTTCGATGGCTTGCGCGTCCAACGATTTCTAGCTCAAGCCGATCGCATTGCGAATTCGAAAACGCTCGCCACCGATGTCGCTCGCGACTACCACTATGTTCACCTCAAGTTCGCCAGAAAAAATAACGATCTATCTCGTTGCGAACAAGAAGCCAATTGGTTAATCGGAAACGCTACGGGTTCATCTATCGAACGGGCCGCGCTCGCAAGTTTGTGTGCGCTGCTCGACCAAAAACTGGCCGACGAACCGAGTGAGCCGCTGTTTGAAAAGGCATTTACTTACTATTCACGACTGCGAAATTCGTTAAATGCGGAAGCGAAGTCCTCGAACGAGCAGCCACTGTCGCTCCGCAACGCCGAGCACACCTGGTCTCGCTTTGCTCAACTAGCTGCCCAGCAAAAAGAGCACGCTTCTTCTGCCGCAGCGTACGGTGAGTTGATCGAGGCATTCCCGAAGAACAAGGAGTATTTGCGGGCGGCTGGCGAGCAACTCAATTTCGCGAAGTCCTATAGAAAGTCATATCAAGTTTGGCGCACGCTGCTGCAACTGTTGGACGAAACGAAAGACGGTAAAGACTGGTACGAAGCTAAGTACAACGTCGTCGCAAGCCTTTCCAAGACCGAGCCCAAGAAAGCAGCCGAAGTCATGAAACAATTTGAAGCATTGTACATGCCCGTACAAATCGAAAACTACAACGAACGTTTCAAAACCTTGGCAATAGAAATCCGACGGCGAGCTGCTGATTGATGGCGAGATACAATCTTCGAAATTTGCGAAAGAAATACAAAAGCGAACCGTTTGTGTGCGCGCTGATCGATCAAATCGAAGTCATCCTCTCCGAAAGCGGTGGTCTGAACGACGAAAGCCGTCAGAAAATCACTGGACAGGCTCAACGACTCAACGTCTCGAACGATCGAGTCGCTGGTCTATTGGACGAAATTGCCGCCAGCCGAAATCATTCGCCGGCAGGCAACTCACAATCCCAAACGGGACAATCCCCGACTCGACAATCCCAGACGCGTGGCAAGACCGAAGATGAATTGCTCGATATCCTGATGGACAGCGCACCGACCGCGGCAAACTCTTCATCCACTGCCGCAACAACAGCCGACACGGGGTCTTCCAAGGAGCCAGCCAAGGTTGTCGATCCACTCGTTCGCGAGTTCATGAGGCAGGCGGAACCAATCATTGCGCGAGAGCGTGGAGTTAACAGTCGCAGTCAAGCGTTGCTGGATGAATTGGCAACCGACTTGGAACTGACGAGTGCTCAAAAGGAAGAGGGATTCGCGCTGCTCGCCGGTCGTAAAATCCAAGAATCAGTGGAATCAAAACCACGTTCGAAGAGATTTCACGACCATGTCCGCGATTCATTGCGGGCCAGCAAAAAGCGCGAGATCACATTTGCGGACGAACAGATTTTCATCGATACAGCGGCTGCTGACTTTGGACTCGACCGACCAAACGCTGGCCAGATTCTCCATCGAGTATGCGATGAATTGAATGTCGACTTTATCTCTCAGCAAGAAGCGCTGCGGATGATCGAAACGGAGTTCGAGAAGCAGTGGCCGCCAGGCGATACGCTAAGCGATAAGTCTCGACAAATAATCTACGAGGACGGTCGCCGGCTCGGTCTTTCCGACCAACAAATCCGCAGCCTTGAGAAGGACATCGCAGAACGTCGCCACAACCGCCGCGAATCGATGGCCACCCGTAGCAATGTTATTGTTTCATCGTCGATGTGGCTTGTTTTGGCAGTCGCATGCATCATCTGCGTCGTATCCCTAACTCATCGGGACAGTGTGTCGGCGGACGCCACTCCCCCTCCTCTGCCGGAGTACGAGGAAAGAGGGTGGTGGGATCGTCAAATGACGCTCGACGCAATTGACGCTCGCAACTCTCTACACAGTGTGCACGAGTGGTTGGAAGAATTAATCGAACAAGACGAGGCGACTCGCAGCGCGTCGTATATATCGTTCTTTGGAATCGACCCAGCAGCGAATGTCTATGTGAGCCCGCAGTTAACAGACCGAACGCCCGAAGAAAAAGCGGAATTGAGTCGTCTGATGGCTGGCATAATCTCACTCGAACCATCGGCAACTTGCGCGAATGTTTTGTTCGAACAACTGGCATTAATGGTTGCTTCACCAAGCACGGAAAATCGGTTGCAGCCGGAGGCGTATTTGCAGCGGCAATGGGTCATGGAAACATTGCTCAAGGCGCGGTCGCGGCGGGGTGGAATTTCGGGACGTCAGATGTTGGCGGCGAATCGATTGAACAATGAATTTGGCCAGACGCTGAATGTGTCCACGGCTCCGGCCGAGTTTGCTCACAATGCCCGTGTGGAGTTAGCTCGCAGTCAATTTGCTACTCTGCGCCGCTTGGCGCGGTTCGCCGCGGACGATTTATGGTCGGTATTTGATCCGATTCAAGCGGAAATTGGTGCGAATGTCGACCCAGCAGAGCTAGAAGACCTGAACGCGGCCATGTTGTGTGTGTATATTGAATCTGGGGACGAAAACTGGCTGCCGTGGAAGGAACTCATCAAACAACTCATCCGAACTGCCGATGAAGACCGTTTGAGCCAGCTCGAACAATGTACTGGACGCTGTCCCGTCGTTCAAATGAAACAATACATCGAATCGTTCATTCGGGCGAAACGATTAGAACTGAATTAGCGGTCCGTTTGGGGCCATTATTTTCCTGTAAAACTTACAATTAAAAAATAGCGCATGACTACAAGTAACGACCGATCCGTTCGAGTGCGACTTCAAAAGCAATTGGTGTGCCCCCATTGTTGGCATTCGTTTACTCCCGATGCCGCTTTGTGGATCTCACAACACTCGGACCTAATGGGCGACCCGCGAATTGGCGACGACCAGCCCCGCCGGTTTCTACCAACTCGATTTAATTCGGCAGGTCAGGCAATTGATCCGCGCGGCTTGCCGTGTTCGGAGCTCGCTTGTCCCTCGTGTCACCTCGGCGTGCCTCGAGCAATGTTCGAGTTGCCAACCAGTTTTTGGTCGATTCTCGGTTCACCTGCCAGTGGCAAGTCGTACCTATTAGCTGCTATGAGTTGGACGTTGCGAAAGGTCCTTCCGCAATATTTTTCGGCATCCTTCTCCGACGTCGATCCGCTGACAAATCGGATTTTGAACGAGTATGAAGAGATGTTGTTCCTTAGCTCCAACCCCGATGAAATTGTCGCGATTCGCAAGACAGAAACCCAAGGCGATTTGTATTCGACAGTGCGATACGGTGACAGAACAGTCAACTATCCACAGCCATTCATATTCTCGACGCGTGCTCTTCCTGGGCATCCCAATGAACAAGCCGCTGGAAAACGGGGACGCGTGTTGTGTTTGTACGACAACGCGGGTGAACACTTCCTGCCCGGTCAGGATTCTGCAGCAAGCCCCGCAACTAGACACCTCGCGCACAGCCGAGGCATGTTCTTTCTTTTTGATCCGATGCAAGATCCGCGTTTCCGCGAAATTTGTCAGGGCTACTCCGACGATCCACAACTTGCAAAACACTCGCGGACAATGCGGCAAGAAGCGGTACTTCAAGAAGCGGCCAATCGCGTTCGCCGTTTTACAGGCCTGCCGGAGCACGAGCGACACAATCGTCCGCTCATTATTATCGTCACGAAGTACGACGTCTGGCACGAGTTGTTGGGAAGCGAGCCACTATCGCCACCATGGGTGAAATCGAAATCCGGTCGCTATGCACTAAATCTGGATTACATCAACCGCGTTTCAAAGGCGTTGCGAGCCATTCTTTGGAAGTATACGCCAGAGCTAGTCTCGGTTGCCGAGGCGTTTGCGGAACGAGTTTACTTCCTGCCATGCAGCGCGACGGGTGTGTCACCAGAAGTGATGCCCGATAGCGGGTTGCTGGGGATTCGAGCGAATCATATTAAGCCGATTTGGGCAGAAGTTCCCATGACTTTCGCGCTTAGCCAGTTCACGCGAGACGGTTTGGTGAGCGGTTGGCAGAGTTCGAAATCCGAAGACAACGGGGGCAAATAAGCGTTCGCCTCTAACAGTTGAGGAACCGCAAGTTTAGGAAAAACATGATTCACGAATTGATCTACACTTCAGCGCGGAAAGGCTTGAAGCCTGGCAGCCACGGTTTTTGTACCGTCGCCACCACGGCCGGAATTCCGCGGAAGTTGATCGAGTCGCTTGAATCGCTTAGTTCCTACCGCCACGCTTTCCAGCCCGGAGCTGCTGAGAACCCGCCGGTCTACTCCCATCTCAGATTGAATCTCGGCGGTGATCGTTATCAGTTGGTGTCGTACATTGCCGATGCAGGATCCGACTATTCAGGTCGGTCGAACACTCTAGCCCATCACGTCGCCCTCGATCCCTCTGATCAGGTTCCTGCTGGACCAGCTTGGCTAATGCACCAAGATGCGTGCTTCACAACCGAATGGACCGGTCAGCCGCGTATCCTCAACACGGAGCGACGGTTGCCAAAAGGTCGACCGCCAACCGCGCCATGTGCCACTTGGCAACAAGTCACTGGCGATGCCGGATGGGCTGCTGCGTTGGCCAATGCTAATGGTGATCACGCCAACATTATTTTCGACGCGGGCATGCCGACCATTCAACTCGTTGTCGAAGCGCTAAATTTACTCACTCCCGAAGCGCGATGGCGAACGACCTTCAACACGTATTTCACAAAACTTCCACCTGGTATCGAATGCCAATGGCGTTTTCTGTTGGCGGGTACCCCCGAGGCCGAACAGGCTGTAAACAGTGGCCAAGTCTTGTTGGACTTAACCGAGATTGTTGGATCCCCTCCCGCCACCGCGCTGGCCGACATGGCTCGCACGGGCGGCGGAAATCCTTCGGCGCCTCCTGCGTTCCCAAATGGAGAAGACGCAGTTGAAGACGGCGAATCGGATTCGGCTCCACCACCTCGACCAAGACCAGCCGCCACGCCGCCCACCTCGCACGACGAACGAGAACAAGATTCTGACTCGCCGACTGAAGAAGATGAAGATTACGATATTTCAGAGGACGGAAATCGCGCCGGGCCACCGACACTCGATCGCAAACGCCAACAGCGTCGCAAAAAGCCGACGAGTCCTCGAGCCACCAACAAATCGAATGTCGCTGTTGCCATTTGGATTTTTGTCGGCGTCAGTCTTGTCGCGTTTGGAATCCTCGCGGCTCTGATCGCTCCAAAGTTATTCGCCGTCAAACCGCCAGTCGTCATTGACGACCCCGACCCGATTCAAGGTGGCAACCACACAACTCCGGACGTCGTCGATCCGCCGCCAAATAGGCCTCCGAAAGATCCAGTTCCGAAGGATCCGGTACCGACCGAACAGCCAAAGGCGCGAGCCGTTCGTCGACTGACAGAATTTGTGAAAGGCAACAAGTCCATTCAAGGACCTCTGGCCACGTTTGGCAACTATGCCAACGAAGACGTTTGGGCGAAGTGGTTAGAACGTTACCAAGGCGAAGACGTCCCGGGCCAATTCCATTTGGTGGGAACGTTACGGGACGAAGTGTCCAAACTCAGACCAGCGTGGGAATTCGAAATGCCCAAGTACGAAACCGTACTCGATGTCGAAGAAGAGCATCCTCAAGCGTTCAAGACTTACTTTTCACTGTCCAACGCCCGCACAGCAAAAGAACAACTCGAATCCTTCATGGATCAGCAAGAGGCGCGTTTCGCCACCTGGACGGCTTTTTCTACTAATGAAAATGAACACGTCGAAGTCGGATTGCCTAGGGACAAAACACTCGAACTAACTCGCTTGGATTTGCTCGACCCAGCCCAACTCGATATCACTCAAGTTATTCGCGGAGACAAGATACTCCCCCGCGGTCGTTACGATGTGACGAAACAAAAGCAAACGACTCAAACTAAACTGGCGGCTTGGACAATTGATTACGTTCAAGCCAAACCAAACCTCCGCGCTCCCATTGCCAATTGTTGGCTGGAAGCAGTGGACGGTAAATATGTGGTGCTGTTTAAATGGACAGCTCCCTATTCAAAGCGCGGACCTCGCTTACGGCTATGTGGTTTGAATCTGGTGGTGAATCCGGTCGCGGGCGATAAAGTTCAGAAGAAGACTGTGATGCTGCATGCCGCAGCGCCGGTTCTCGCTGTCGACTTCAACCAACGCGAGATCCCCATGGTCCAAGTGACCACGACGATTCCAAGTACGGCATTTGATACTCCACTTATTATGTCGCTGACGATGAACAACGAGTCGGTTTTGATTCCTTTGGAAACGCCATCGGAGGATCCGAAATCGCGAGTTGGTTCGGTTCGTTTGGCGGCAAACGTAGATCCGAATGGTGGCGAGAGCATCGTAATTATCCTGCGAGATATCTCGGAAGCAGCTTCGCCCGTGCGAAAACTTTCGCTGAACATTTTCACGGCGGACTTGATCCACTCGGCTTTGACCGACCGGGGCCCCGGCCGGTCGCTCGAGCGCTTGCAGGCACTCATAGCCGATCGCCTGCAGTCCGCAACAATTGCGATGAATCGACTCAAAAAGAACGAGCCCGAATATAAAAAATTGCGAGATCTAATTAGTCAAAAGCAAGACAGCATCTTATTTCCCTACGCCAACAGCGATGAGGAAAAAGTCGTGTCCAACAACATCGATGAACGCGAAAAGACTTTTGTCGCCAAACCCTCCGCAGCTTGGCGCGATGCCGCTCGAGAACTAAACATCAAAGTTGCTTTGATGCTGATGGCAGACAGTGTGCACGTTTCCAAATTGCGAAACTTCAGAAAGAGTATCGAAAAGGCTCGGCGCGACGGAAAACAACAAGAAGTTAACGAACTCACTCGACGAGTCGAAGTGACCTATAACGATTTGATCACTGCCTTTAGCGAAAAACATGCAGATCTGTTCGATTCGCTGGGGGATTTTGACAACCATGTCAAACGGCGAATTCGGCTGGGACGCGAAATGGAAGAAGATCGAATGGCGAGCAGTCCAACCGTCATCAAGCGACTCCAAGGAATGAAGCAATGGCTGGGCCAACTCGCGGAAGCGGGTGAATTTGAAGGAGCCGTTCAGCAAGTACTCGGCGACGAAGTTCCGCCAATGAACGTGTTGCGAATCAAAGCGACTAGCAAATCGGCCAACAAATCGAATGGCAAGGCTCCGCAACCGTAAAATGATCAACAAACAACGACTTTGAATCAATCAAGGTATTGCAATTGCGCGAGCCAGAATTGAAGCTAGAAAAGGGGAATCAGAAGATTTCAATAGTAAGGTCTTGAATGAACCAGTACCGTCGAATTGTCGATGACATCCAAAATATGATCTACGCTGCCGCGATGGTTGATCGCGGCACCGTGGAACCCATTGCCGAAGAATATCGGACCGTTTGTATTAATATCAACCGGCGGATTCGCGATATCGGTATGTTGCTGCACCGAGGGCTGCGGAGTGAAGCCATTCACCAGGCTGAAATAGAACCGCCGCTGCTCGATGTCGTCACGACGCTCGATTTCCCCGAACTTCCCCAATGGCTCGATTTGACGACCCGACTAGGGATCGGCCGCGCTCCCGCTCTGTTAATCGATACGGCAGCCGAACTGAACGATGCATACGCCGACGAAAAACCACTCGAAAATCTGCTCAGGACGCACCGACTTCTCGCCATTGGCCGAGCACCCATTGCAGCTCGTATTTCCACACTTCGAAAGATCGCAAAATTCGATTTCAAGAACAACGTTTGGAACGAGGACCTAAAAGAATACGAGGAAGTGCGATTTGGGGAACTGCGCTATGAGATCGCACAAGCATGTAAGCAAAATAACCTCAAAGCTTTAACCGCTCTGAAAAGCGAACTCGATGAGAGCGATTGGATTTCGACTCCTCCGCAGGAATTAGTCGACTACGCCGAAAAACAAGCGGGCGCCCTTTTCACCGATAAGTCGCGAGAACGAATCGCCGATCTGTCGCGACGATTGCAAGCCGCTATGAATGCACTCGATATAGAGCTGGCCGAACAACTTACTCCAAAATGGCAAAAGTGTCTGCAACATGCGAAATTGAGCAACGCCGATCCCAACGTAATGACTGCCCAACGCGTTCTCGAGTGGGTCGAACAAGAACGAGCCGCTCACGCGGAACAAGAGGAAGAAGAATACAAACGCCAACAAGAACAAGCTCAGATCGACGACTTTAAAGCTGCAGTCAAAGGCGATATTCCAGAAGCGAAGTTAGTCCTTCGTCGCGAACAACTTCGTCGCGCGGGTGTGAAGGTTCCGAAGTTTCTAGAGAGCCAATACAACGAGCGGCTAAAACAACTGCGGCGAAAACAATTTGTGTTTTACTCAGCAGTGGCAGGCGGTGGTGTCTTTGCCGCGCTTCTAGTTGCCGGCTTAGTTTATCTCATCATCCAATATTCCACGTAAGCAATTTAATTCCACGTAAGCAATTTGCAATTCACCAAAACGCAGTAAATTTACACTCCGTAGTTCACACTCAATAAGTCCTCTCTATGGCCTCGCAACACTACTACACTCGAATTCGCGGAACGATCCAAGGACCGTATACCGAAGATGAGATCCAGGCGCTGGCGCGACGTGGCCAGCTGGGGCGGATTCACCAGATTTCCGAGGACGGTAAAAACTGGCGGCGAGCCGAAGACTATCCGCACTTCTTCATGGTTGTCACTCCCCAAGTCTCTTCGCTCGTTCCACAGCAACAACCGGTTCAACCTCACCAGCAACACCAAACGCATGCGGAACAGCCACCCGTCGACGCAAATTACGACGAGCCGATCGAATACGTTGAGGATGCCTTCATCGAACCGGATACGCCTGAAACGAGGCAACCGTTCTATTATTCGCAATTGGGGGAACAACTCGGACCTGCCTCTTATCAAGACGTGTTGCATATGGTCCGCAATGGCGAATTGACTCCGTTTGATTTGGTTTGGACAGAAGGCATGTCTGAATGGACTGAAATTCAGTCTCTCCCGTCGCTTTTTCCGGCTGCCGCAGATTTACGTTCTCGATCTCGCGCCCAGAAGAGGGAGCGGAATCCATCGGATTCGACTTGGTCGGGAATGGCGATTGCCAGTCTCGTATTCTCTCTGATTCCTATATTTGGACTCAATTGTCCACTGGCCATCGTCTTCGGCGCCGTGGCAATGCAACAGATCTTAAAATCGGATGGCCGCATCAAGGGATTCTGGCTCGCTGTCGCCGGCATCATCACCGGCGTGATCTCTATGTTGATTTGGGCAATATTCTTGATTTCCATGATCAGTTATTGACGACGGAATAGCACTTCAGTTTCGCTGGACTCTCCATGCAGGTCACATGCAATAGATGCGCCGCTCAGTTCCGTTTAGCCCGTCACCCGGGTCGAGCAAAATTGCGCTGTCCATCGTGCCAGTGGTACTTCCGCTTAGACGAATCGACCGATCAACAACAGGACTCGCCGGACGACGCTTTCGGCGATGCCCAGAGCGAAATCGGATCTGGCCGCCGCGGTCGCGCCCTCGATCAAGAGCCAATTGAACCGAGTCCGGTCGAGCCCGATCCGCAGCAAACAAAGGGCAAATTCTGGATTTGGGCGGGATTCACTTTGCTGATTACAGCGCTGCTTCTCGTTTATCCAATCACCGAATATCAACGGTTCAATCGGGCTAATCAGCAGTACGCCAACGCAATCTCCAACGCCAACGCCTGGCTGGAAAAAGACTCTTTGGATGGCTTTGAGATCGTCTACGAAGATCTCAGCAATTGCATCGGACATTCGCGGATCAGTCAGGATGAATCGCTCGAACAACTACGCGATCAAGTTGTCGAACATCGCGAGGCTATCTACGCCGAGAATAAGCGACTGGCAGCAGCCGAGGCGATTGCGAACCAACGCTGGCAGGAAGCCGAAACGCTGCTGCTGGAATACTTGATCGAAGGCTTCGGCGAACAAGAAGAACAAGCGCGAGCAAGTCTAGCCGAAGTCCAACAGCACCTCGATCCCAACGTTCCATAGAACGTGACCACGTGCCGTTGGTCACAATAAAATCAACTCGCGACGCGAGTCACCCTCCCATTTATGGGAGGGTCGGAGTCTCAGCTCCGGGGAGGGTTTAGGAACTTCGTTAGACGAAGCCATGGCGAGACGACATCTTGGCATGGCATGTCCATACTGGCTGACCATTACGCAAATCGTCCAATATCGAATCGACGGCGTTTGAGTGCTCGGTTAACACGTTCCCAAGCCAACCGCG
>Ga0115002_10007443_pt1 | contig 12337 bp, 6 predicted proteins | sample ArcticOcean_MG_C_8_FD_89576 | JGI IMG/M metagenome (GOLD analysis project Ga0115002, IMG submission 89576) | Marine microbial communities from western Arctic Ocean - ArcticOcean_MG_CB11_86 | ecosystem: Environmental > Aquatic > Marine > Oceanic | place: Arctic Ocean: Canada Basin | collected...
CGGATCCTACTGGGTTACTGACGACCAATATGTATCTTTTTATTGGTAAAGTAACCCCATGGGCAGATGATACCCAACCCCCAACACCTACCGATTCAGTATCTAATACTGTCTATAATCACTGGCGCGATATGATCGCAGCTAAGAGGATAGGTTCGGCAGATGTTAGTCACGTTGTCCCAAGATATAACTGGACTTCAGGACAGAATTACTTTGCATATACACATGCAAATAACACATTATTTGATCAAACATTTTATACAATAACAGCAGATTATAACGTATATAAATGTCTTGCTAATAATAATGCAGGAGGAACTTCTACTACCGAACCTTCGGGAACAGGAACATCCTTTATTACTACAGGTGATGCGTATAAATGGAAATTTATGTATCAAGTTTCAGCTTCACGAGCTTTGAAATTTGTAACACCAAGTTATATGCCAACTCAGCGTGTACGTAAAGCTAACCTCGCGGCCGCAAATACTACAGATTCTTCACAACAGTATGATGTTGAGATTGCTGCTAATACTTCAGGTAATGGAGCTGTTGAAATAGCTCATGTTACTACCGGTGGAACAAATTATAAGTTCGAAACGGGAGCAGTACAATCAGGATATGTAGAAACCACAACCACAGCTAAAATTGTGGGATCTGGTTTAGCAACTGATGACCTTGTTGATAGTGATATCTTTTTCACATCAGACGGAGGAAGTGGATCTACGGGTCTTGGAGGAAGAATCACCGCATATGATGCCTCTACTCAAGTAGTAACTTGGACACCCGCACTTGCCGGTGCTGTAGTTCCAGCAGACGCAGATGGATATTCTGTCGGTCCCGCTGTTACTATTACGGGTGATGGACACGGTGCTAATGTTAGAACTACTAATACTGTATCCGGAGTTATCGGAGATGTAGTCGTTGTAGCAGGAGGAAATAATTATGGAAACGCAGTAGCCACTCTTTCATCAAATGGTGGAGCCGGTGGAGCAATTGATCCTATTATCGGGCCAAGAGGTGGTCACGGTGATGATGCAGTTGAAGAACTTGGCGGATTTTTCGTAATGGTTAATAGCCGTTTAGAATATGGAGAGTCTGGTAACTTCACTACTAATAACGATTTCCGTAAGATCGGACTTTTGGCACAACCAAATTATGCCAATGGTGATGTTTCTACCGCAACAATTATAGACCAAGCAGTAACATTTACTATACAAACTTGGAATAGTACTGCGTTTGCAGAAGATGAGGTAGTTACCGGTGCACTTTCGGGAGCAGAAGGTAGAGTAATTGATTTTAAAGGTAATACTACTATTAGATTAGTAGATGTTACTATGGGATCTAGTACTACAGCAGGATATGATGGTATTACCGGATCATTCCGTGCAAATGAAACAATCACTGCACCAAGTGGAGCTCAAGCTAATACTTCAGCTGTAGTAGGTGGAGATTTGGAAAGGTTTTCTGGAGATGTTCTTTATATTGAAAACCGTTCACCAGTAACAAGAGCTGATGACCAAATTGAAGATGTGAAACTGATAATTGAATTTTAATTAATTCGTGATAATTTAATTAAAATATTATTAATTTAGGAATACTTAAATGCCATTATCTACTAATTTTAATGTTACGCCGTATTATGATGATTATGATGAAACCAAAGGATATTATCGCATACTTTTTAAGCCAGGTTATGGAATCCAAGCGAGGGAGCTAACCCAATTACAAACTGCTTTACAAAAGCAAATAGAACGGGTTGGTGCTCACAGTTTTAAAAATGGTAGTAAAGTTCTAGGTGGAGACATAACATTAGATACGGATGTACATTCGCTTCAACTAGAGATGCAATATCTCGGCACTAATATAAATGCCGCGTCCTTTATAGGAAAAACTGTTATAGGTGAAACCTCTAATGCAAGAGGAAGGATTGTAGCGTCTCAGGCACCTACTAATCTGTTACAACCTATTTTAATGTTTCACTATTTGGGTGGTGATACTTTTGTTGACGGCGAAATAGTACAAGATGAAGTTGTAGCTCCAGCTGAATCAGAAGTCTATGCAACAACTGTTAGTTTAGAGGGTCCTTCCGCTATGTCTAACGCTGTTGCAAACGGCTCTGTTGTTAGTATTGATAATGGTGTTTTCTTCCTTGATGGTAATTTTGTTCTTTGTGTTGCAAATACTCTAATTCTAGATACTGCTAATACTACACCTTCTGGAAGAATTGGATTAGAAATAGCAGAAACAGTTAAAACAAGTGATGATGATATGTCATTATTAGATCCGGCAGATGGATCTTTTAATTATGCTGCACCTGGTGCAACTCGACTTGATATTGCATTATCTTTGGTTAAAAAAGAAATTAATCTTGCCGATCCAATCGCATCTGTTGCTGATCCAAATTTTATACAATTATTAAAAATTGTTGATGGAATTAAACATCAGGCAATTGAATATCCTATCTATACCGCAATTGAAAAAACCCTTACTAAAAAAGCACATCAAAAATCAGGTGACTTTACTATAACGCCTTTTGACCTGAAATTGGAACCAAATAGAGGATTATCAGGAGAAACTGCAAATGCAGGACTTGCTGGAACAAGTGTATATGGAAATAATACACGGTTTACTACAGAGTTGAGTATAGGTGATAAAATTTATCTGGGTTCTAATGTCACAACTGCTGAAGTTAGTACAATAGCAAATAATTCAAGATTAACAGTTACTTCTACACTTGATGCTGGAACATCCGGATTAAAAATTTATAATGAATCCGAAATTCAAGCAGGAGTTAGTTCAGGTAAAGCACAAATAGATGGTTATGAATATGAGAGTGTTTCTACTAAATTTCTTGATATTGACAAAGGACGTGATACAGATATAGATTCTGGTTATGGTATAGGAGTTGAAGTAGGAAATTATGTTGTAGTTGATAATATGAATAAATTTTTTGATGTGGGCACACATGAAATACTTCATTTACATAATGTAAAAGCTGCGAATATTAATGTGGAGAGTAATACAGAATATTTAGCGACTCAAACTGGTACAGCGAGAATTCGTGGTTTAAAATGGGATTCTTCAACTGGAATAAATGCAGAGACAAATCATTCTAATTATAGAGCATATCTTTATGATATTGATACTTCTAATTCTGTTGCGAGTACGGTTGCAGGAGCTTGTACCGATATATCTATGGTTCGATTAGAAACTGCAAGTACTTCTTATGTAAATACTACTTATGTAGGGTCAACTATTACTGTTAATACTGTTAATGGTGTTGATAATACTAGTGATCTTAGATCAATAGATACATATATTTCTAATTCTACAGGACATTGGGCTACTGTTAATACAGCACTTTCTCAAGCGACTATTGCGAATAGTACTTATGATGTATCATTTGATATTTCAGATACTCAATCAATAACAATTGCAGAATATTCAATAACTCTTGCGGGAGCAAATGCTGTTATAAATTCTTATGCAGATATTTCATCAACAGGAAAAGTTGGTGGAGTTGATACTGGAAAATGTTTATTAAATGATTCAAATATAAATTCTTTAGTTTACTCTTTGCCTCAAAGTCCCGTTAAAGCAACGGTGATAACAGCAAATACGGTAGACTATATGTTTAAACTAGTCCAAACAAATCTCACTTCTGATGCCGCAGGTAAATTTACAATAACTTTATCAAATCCTAATTATGAATTTCTTCCAAAATCTGGAACATTAACTCATAAACAAGCACGAGAAGGATATATTGTAGTTGTTAAGGAAGCTGATGGAGGAACAGCAACTACCGCACAAACATTTGTTAATGCGGTATCTTCAGGTACTTCTATTCCTAATAATGATAGCGCAATAGCAAGAAATTTAATTGATGGTGAATGGTTAGACCTTGGTGCCCTAAACACAGCTAATGCTTCTATTAGACCAGTTGCAGTTGCTGTAGATAAACATACAGTAGAAATACATTGTAATACTTCTTCCGCATTTACTGCAGATATTGTATATTGTGCTTCAAGTTCAACAACAAGAAAAGAGCCGGGTCCAAGAACAAAATCTTTAGTCTCAGGTAACGGTTCTCATTTAGGTGCTTATGCCGCAGGACTTCCCGTAACAGATTTAAATAGTGGACAATTTTATTTTACAGCTCCTAATTTAACACAAACTGCTACGGATGAACTTATTGTTTCAGATGCATTTAATTTAGTAAAAGTTGTTGATTCTGGAGTAGAATCTATTCCAGTAACAAATACAATGATGACTTTATCTGCACATGATATTACTCACATGTACGAATTTGATACAGGTCAAAGAGATGGTTTTTATGATCATGCAAATATTAAATTGAAAGCTGGTTATCCTGGCCCCTCAGGACAAATGGTGTGTGTAGTTGATTACTTAGAATGGGACGGAGCAGTGGGATATCATTCGGTCGATTCTTATCCTACAGCCGGAGTATGGAATCAAAAAGATGTCGCAAGTGCGAAACCATTTGATTATACGACAATACCCGAATTTACTAGTCCTTCATCAGGCGAGACATTTAAACTAAGAGACTGTATAGATTTAAGACCCCGAAGAGAAAATGAATCTAATGATTTTAGAGCAAATACTGCCGCACTTGAAGCAATACCAACTCCTATACCAAGTGGTACCTTGATTGCTGATGTTCAGTATTATCTACCCAGAGTAGATAAAATCACATTAACTAAAGATCGAAAATTCAAAATTTTAAAAGGTACTCCTTCATTAAATCCTGTGAGTCCAGCAGATGATGAAGATTCAATGACATTGTATTCATTAAATGTTCCAGCATATACTTTTAATCTTTCTGATGTCATTACACGATATGTTGATAATAAACCATTTTCTATGCGTGATATTGGTAAATTAGAAAAACGAATTGAAAGATTGGAATATTGTACCTCATTATCTTTATTAGAAAAAGAAACTGCAGCAAGGAGTTTTTCTACCAGTCAGGGAATTGCATTTAAAAATGGAATATTAATAGATTCATTTAGCGGCCATTCTGTTGGAGATGTTTTAAATGATGATTATAATATTTCAGTAGAATATGCGTCTAAAGAAATGCGACCGGGATATTATTATGATAATCATAAATTTACGTATGATGTGTCATATAGTAATAACGTGACAAAAACTGGAGATTTAATTACTCTTCCTTATACTGATGTAGATTTTATACAACAACCCATGTCAAGTAATACAGTTGTAACAAATCCATTTAATATTGTTACCTTTGTAGGAAACTTAAAAACATATCCATCATCAGATGTTTGGTTTTCTCAAAATGCTAGACCTGAGATTGTGACAAATCTAGAAGGACAACATGATAATTGGAAATTAAGTGGAGGAAGAAAAGGTTTTGGTTCGCAATTCAATGATTGGGAAACAAATTGGAAAGGTATAGAAATAACTGAATCCCCTATTCTAGGAACAGAATCTAACGGAAAGACTTATGAAGAAAAAAGGATGACCGCAGAATTAGATGATGCTAAAACACGAATAGGTATACAACCTACACCACCAGATGCTATTCTTAAAACTGTAGGAAAGAGAGTTGTTGATACTACAGTTAGACCTTATATAAATGGACAAAGAATACAATTTCTTGCAAAAGGATTACGTCCTCTTACAAATGTATATGCATTTTTTGGTTCAACTGATATTGGAGCAAGTACACGTCCTGCAACATCACTACTTCTAGGAAGTATAGATGGTACATTTAAAGTAGGTGAAACACTTGTTGATACGGCAAATAATCATAGTACAATTTTAATGACAACGGATGTAGTTTCTAATGTAGCTACAGTTTTGATTTCTAATGTATCTGGTAATGTTTCTTCTACTACAGCAAGTCCTTATGGTGCTGCAAATGGAATGACTATTGGTACAAGAGAAGTAATGGCTGATACTATTGGAGATGTAACTCACGTATTTGCTACAGGAAATACTATTACGGGTGGTACAAGTGCCGCGACTGCAACTATTACACTCTCTTCAAAATATTCTCTTGGTGCAGCTAATGGTATTATGAGAACAGATAAAAATGGTCAAATGGCCGGAGAAGTATTCATAGAAGATGGTGTATTTAGAACAGGAGATAATCTTCTTAGAATTACAGATAGTAGTTTAGACAATGTTGCTGCTACTGTCGCAGTAGCTGAAACAAAATGGTCAGCTAAAGGTGTATTAGATTCTCATTCAGCAGAATATGTTTCTACAAGAGAGGCAATTATTCGTAGAGAAGTAGCAAATGAAGAAAGACTTTTCACGGATACTACTGTTCGAGAAACAGAAAAAACAAATTGGTTAAATCCTATAGCACAAACATTTTTTGTAGATCCACAGAATTTTCCAAAAGGAATATTCATAAGAAGCGTTGATTTATTTTTCTCTGCAAAAGATGTATATTTACCTATAACCTTACAAGTAAGACCGGTTGTTAATGGATTTCCAAGTTCTTCTAAAATATTACCATTTAGTGAAGTAACATTAACTCCAGAATTTGTTAATGTTAATGCAATAGCAAATTCAGCATCTGCTTTGACTTATACAACATTTACATTTGAATCTCCAGTTTATTTGGCACCAAATGAGTATTCTCTTGTAGTAGGAACAAATAGTACAGATTATAAATTACATTTGGCGGAAGAAGGTTTTACTGCTATCGGAACAGATGATACTAAAATTTCTAAACCTAGTTTTATAGGATCACTTTATAGGCCGCAAAATTCAGGATGGTGGGGTACTAATTTAGATGAATATTTAACATTTAGGATGAAGCGTGCAGATTTTACAATAGGTGCTGGTGGAAACACCAATTTCGCAAAAATGGTTGTACATTGCAACGGTGCTTATGGAAATACATCAAACGTAGAAATGGATTATTTTAATGTTGGTACTTCAACATTAGATTTTAGTGATACAGAATCAACTTGGAAATATGTTGCTTCTAATAATTCTTTTACTATGAATGATGTTCTAGAAGCTACTGCAACTTGGACGGAATTTACTCCTAATAAAAATCATAAATTGATAGACAGAAAGAGACTTGTTGCTACCTCTAATGGTACATTTAGAGTAAGAACAGAAATGATATCAGCAAATTCTCATGTTTCTCCTACAGTAGACCTTGATAGATTAAATGTGACTTCTGTACATAATATCGTTGATAATGGAGAGTTAGCAAATGAAAATATAACAGTAATGACTAGAGGATCAGGATATGAAAATGTGGAACCACAATTTGTCACTGCTGTATTAACTGGTGGAGGAACAGAAAATGTTGCTTCATTAAATGTTCATGTTTCTGTATCAATGAATGTAAATTCAAATTCAACTACAGTAACTAGTGGAAATACTTCATATACTGTTGATGCTGGAAATCCTGGACAATTTATTGTGGGTGAGGCAGTAATGGCGAATACTGCCGCAGATGTTAATGCAAATAATAGTGGTATCTACGGAGTTATAGATTCTATAACATATTTGGATGGAGATTCTACCGCAAATACTGCTACTGTTACTATTAAAACGAGTGCGAATAATCAAGGAGTTTTTGGTAATGGTATATTAATTTGGGCCAATCCAAATGCACAGACAAATGCTGCGACAGGATTAGAGACATCATGTAGTAATACCAAGATGCAAGTATTGATATCAAATGGTTATGTTTCAAATGTTGTAGTAGTTGATACAGGAACAGGATATACAAAAAATCCATCAATTAGCATTTCGGGATTAACTCCTGTTGTGGGATCTATTAATGCCGCAGTACAATGTACAGGAGAGGAAAGAAATAGTGGAGGCCCAATGCTTTCTAAATATATTTCTCGTAGAGTAACACTTAAAGATGGATTTGATGCTTCTGACATGAAAGTAGTATTCAGTGCTTATAAGCCAAAAGGTACTGATATTCATGTTTATTTTAAGCCTCAATCAGCTTCAGATCCAGAAAAATTTGATTTAAAAAATTATATATTGATGGAACAAGAGACAAGTCCGGGAACCTTCTCTAAGGGTAAAAATGATTTTCAAGAATTTGTTTATAAAACAGCAAATGAAAATTCAAATTATACCTCAGATAATGCATTATATGAAACATTCAAAACCTTTTCAATAAAAGTTGCATTTGTGGCTAATACCACTTATGATATGCCAAGAGTAAGAGACTTAAGAGCAATAGCATTAGATTAAAAACATGGGAAAACAAATACAAACGGACGATCCAAGATTTGTTAGGGATATGGAATCAAGAGCTTTGTTGAGTACAGATCATAATGCTCTACAACAACATAGACAAGAACGTGTATATTTTGAGAACCAACGGAGAGACATAAATATAATGAAAGATCAAATAGAACATTTAACAAAAGTAACTGAAGAAATGTTAGAAATAAAAACTCTTCTTAGGAATTTCAAATGACAGCAAATGTTGAACTAACGGATACGTTTGGAACTTTCCGATCTAAAAGTAATGAGTTAGTGGTAATGACTCATGATGGAATGAATAATTACATCAAGATATTAGATACCACAGACTCAACAAGTAATATTACTGGTTCGATTGTTACTGCTGGTGGTATTGGAGTAACTGGAAGTGGAACTATCGGTGGAAATTTTAATGTTCATGGAAATCTTCATGCAAATGGAAATATCACTTCAGATGGAAGTCTAACTTTTGGTGATGCTGATACAGACAATGTTGTATTTGGCGCAGATGTAAATTCACATATAATACCAAATACGGATGATACTTATGATTTAGGTTCATCTACACAAAAGTGGAAAGACATTTATATAGATGGAATATGTTATGTTGATTCCGCAGTTCTTAATGGCACTACAATTACTGCAACAGGTGACCAAATTAATTATAATGTTATTGGTGCATTAGGAACAGCAGAAGTAAGTAAGACTGTTACAAGTGATGCAGCTGGTAATGTTACTTTTGTAGATGGCGCATGTAATATAGATATAGCAAGTCATGATGGTACAAACGGATTAGAGCTCGGAGGAACATTAGTTACTTCTACTGCTACAGAACTTAATTACAATAATATTACCACATTAGGAACAGCAGAAGTAAGTAAGACTGTTACAAGTGATGGAAGTGGTAATGTTACTTTTGTAGATAGTACAAATGATATCGACATTGCAAGTCACGATGGAACAAACGGATTAAAATTAGGTGGAACACTCGTTACATCAACAGCAGCACAATTAAACGCTGCCGCAGACGCAGCAAGTACAGGCAAAGCAATAGCAATGTCTATTGTTTTTGGTGGATAAATTTAATTAAAAGGGAATTTTTATGTCACAAGCAAGAAATATTGCAAATTTGGGTGTACACACAGCTACTGCCGCTGGTGGAGTGACATTCCTAGATGGTGCAACAGACATAGATATTGCACAGCACGATGGAACAAACGGATTAAAACTTGGTGGTACACTCGTTACGACTACTGCAGCAACACTAAATAATGCAGCAACTACAGGCAAATCAATAGCAATGTCTATTGTTTTTGGTGGATAAATTTAATTAGAAAAGGAAAATGATATGGCAAATCCAAACATTGTTAACGTAACTACGATTTATGGTGGCAATGCAAGTTGGAATTTATCTAACACCCTCACAGCAACCTTACTGACAGTAAGTGCGGATGTGGTTGTCAAGGTTAATACAATCTTGTGTGCTAATGTTGATGGTACAAATGCTGCTCAACTTGATCTCTTTATTGATGGTGTAGGCACAACAGTTACAGGTGTGACCGGAACAAGTCTTGCAACAACAATATACCTTGCAAAAACAGTTAATGTACCTGCTGATGATATTTTGGTTGTAGTTGATAAACCATTTTATCTCATGGAAAATGATATATTAAAAGGTGGAGCATCAGTAGCAAGTGATCTTGACTTATTTATTTCATATGAAGTTATTAACGATGCATAAAGGAAACAAATAATGGCTTATCTTAGATCGTCAATTGGAAGAGTTACAACTTCAGACTTTCCCGCAGATCCGGTGGCAGGAGCTTCATCTCTTACAGCTGTAGCATCAGGGGCCATAGTCGCTGGGAAAGGTGTTATAGTAAATTCAGATGGCACCGTTACTCAAATTGCCGGAACTGCTGAGGTTGCGGCCTCAACTGGTTTGGGCGTTACTGATGAAGAGACTTTAAAAGTTTTTGAAAATGCAGATAGTCAATACGACCAAAATTGCAAATCAGCAATTGATCCAAATAATAAAAATAAAGTTGTTTATACTTCACGGGAGGATTCGTCTTCTTCTGGCAAAGCAGTAGCTAGAGTTGGAACAATATCCTCATCCAGCGTTATTACATTCGGAGCCATATCACCGACTTATGGTACAGGAGGTTCAGGAACAAGATCAAATTATATTGCATTTGATCCTGCTCAACCGGGAGTATTTGTTGTTCAGTTTGTAGATGAAAATAATTCCCGACATGGTACAGGAATAGTTGGAACAGTAGCAAGTGCTGGAACAGGCGACACTATAACTTGGGGATCTCCAGTTGTACATCAAAGCAATTACACTATGAGGGATTCTAGCAGTGCTGGTGGTGGGATTCAATTTGATCAACAAACAGCAGGTAAATTCGTCATAGTGTATGCCCATAATGCCGTAAATAATAACTATGAACTTGGAGCTATGACTGGAAATATATCTGGCACAACTTTAACCTATGGTACTTTTTCTCCACCCTTTACCTCCTTAAATGATGGCCTTGGCAACTACCCAGCATTCGCGATGGACCCAAATGCTGCAGGTAAGTTTGTACTCCTGTATAGAGATAAAGCCAATAATAATTATGGAACCCTTATAGTAGGAACATGTAATTACGGAGCTGGTACTATATCTTGGGGAACCCCAACTGTATTTGAATCATCTGACATCGAAACAGAATATAATAGACAAACTAATGCAATTACCTTCCTTCCGGGAACCGCTGGTAAATTTGTAATATGGTATAATCAGGGTAATCACATAGGTACGGGTAGAGTTTGTACTTATAGTGGAACAACTATCGCTACAGTAGGTGCCGCAGTGGAACATACTGCCAGTTGGTATGGATGTGATTGGATACAAGCACATAATGATCCAGATAAAGCGGGAGATTGTACTATTATGTGGCAAAGTGCTCCTTATGATGTTGGTTTTATGAAGCAAGCTCATATAAGTGGTGCAGCTATAACATTTGACGGACCCACTTCTACTGGTGGATCTGAAGATGACGGCCAAAAGCTCTTCAGCCCAAACGATGGATCGTACGGTGTTCAGAACCTCTGTTTTAATTACCTTGCTGATGGTACAAATAGATTTGTTGGAAGTTATTATGACCATGATGCTGGAACGGATGTATATACTTTTATGGGATCAAATGGTTCCCCGCTAACGCCGGAGACCACTAATCTTACAAAGGAAAACTTTATTGGTTTTTGTGATACTGCAGTAGATAGTGCTGCAACAGCGACAATTACAAGTCCGGGATATGTTACTACCACACAATCGAGTTTAACTCCCGGTCAACAATATTATGTGCAATATGACGGGACTTTAGCGTTGACTCCAGATTCAACCATGGTCACCAACACATTACTTGTTGGTAATGTTTTAGCTGGTACAGCACTTACTGCAACCTCATTATATGTTGAAAAATCAGGCGATGAACACCATGTACCTGCTTCTTCTGGAGGAACTTTTGGTGGTAAAGTCACACATTCATTGGCTGCAGATAATCCAGCCACAATTGCTTCTGATATTACTGCTGCCGCAAGTTATAGCACAGCAATAATAGGACCAGTTACAGTCCCGAATTTAACAGTAAACGGAAATTTAACAGTAATGACCGAACTAAATGTTACAGGAAATACAACTATTGCCTCAGCTGGCAGCTTAAATATAATAGGATAAAATGGCCGATTTTAAAATAAATGGTAAAAATGTAGTAACACAGTCAGGAATTGCTGAACCGGTATTAGCGACCAACGTTCAAATCTTAGGTGGAACACCATTGAGTCACAGGAACATAATAATTAATGGGGGGATGCAAGTGGCTCAGAGAGGGACTAGTGCTAGTAGCCAAACTACTAGTGATTATTTCACTTGTGACAGATGGAAAACAGAAGCATCAGGAGCAACTTATAATACTTCACAACAAGCAATGTCTGCTACTGATTTATTAACAACTGGTTTTTCACACTTTTTTAGAATGGAAGTAACAACTGGTAATAACAACTCTGGTATTTCTCAAAAGATTGAGGCTAAGAATATCAGACAATA
>Ga0115002_10007447_pt1 | contig 12332 bp, 7 predicted proteins | sample ArcticOcean_MG_C_8_FD_89576 | JGI IMG/M metagenome (GOLD analysis project Ga0115002, IMG submission 89576) | Marine microbial communities from western Arctic Ocean - ArcticOcean_MG_CB11_86 | ecosystem: Environmental > Aquatic > Marine > Oceanic | place: Arctic Ocean: Canada Basin | collected...
CTAATTGATGCCTTCAAGAATGGCGCTGATATCCACGCGTTGACTGCAAGCCAAGTCTTTGACTTGCCGATCGAGGGCATGGATCCAATGACGCGCCGGCGAGCTAAGGCAATCAACTTTGGCATTATTTACGGCATCAGTCCGTTCGGTTTGGCACGTCAACTTAGCATCCCGCAAGGTGAAGCCAAGGCCTATATTGAAGCTTATTTTGAGCGTTATCCGGGGATTCGCGCTTATATGGAATCAATTCGGGAGACCGCAAGAAAGACAGGATATGCGATGACGTTGTTTGGTCGACATGTGCATGTTGCAGGCATTAATGAACGAAACCCTGCTCATCGCGGCTTTGCCGAGCGACAGGCGATCAACGCGCCGATCCAGGGGAGTGCTGCGGATATTATCAAGCGAGCAATGATCCGTGTCCCCGATGCGCTGGCAAATGCTAAACTTAAAGGTACGATGCTACTGCAGGTTCACGATGAACTGCTCTTTGAAGTCCCTAAGGGCGAGGTTGATGAAACTATAGCGGTCGTCAGCAAAATTATGGAGCGTGCAGCAGGACCCTCTTTTGAGCTTTCGGTTCCGCTTGTCGTTGACGCCGGTGTAGGTAAGAATTGGGCCGAAGCTCATTAACCGATGATAGTCCCGAATGTGATGTTTATGGACAACACACATGTTTTTGCTGCCAATGGGTCTCCATAACGGTTATGGCCACGCGTTCATCAGGCGGCCATGTATATCTCTAATATGATCAACAACAACTTGTTTGTGATCACCATCGATTCAGTACAGGTGTGCGAGGTTTAAATGGTTACACTCGTGTCCAAATTGAGTGACCCAGAACGATAATTGTTTGCGGGTCGTTTGGCGGACGGGTATTTTTCTTACCGAGAATACGTAGAGATAAATACCCGGAGGGGGTGCACAATTGAGCTTTGGGCGGGGCGTATACACCGAGTTGGAAACTGACTAGGGGATATTTGATTTATGTTGAAGGTCTGGGGGCGGGCGAACTCAATTAATGTTCAGAAAGTACTGTGGTGTGCGAGCGAGCTTGGGGTTGAATTCGAGCGCATTGATTTTGGTGGAGTATTCGGTGGCACCGATACACCAGAATACCGCGCTATGAACCCTATGGGTCTTATTCCAACAATCGATGACGACGGGGTCATCCTTTGGGAATCGCACACCTGCGCGCGTTATCTTGCGGCAAAGAATAATTCTGATGGCCTTTGGCCCGACAATGTGTCTGTTCGAGCAGAGGCTGAGAAATGGATGAATTTGGTCTTTAAAGGCCTTATTCGGACTCCGGAGGCTGAGCGCGACATGGTGGCAATTAGCGAGGCCAAGGAACAAATGCATGGCTTTTGGGGCATTGTCGATAGCAGGCTTGCGGACCGCGAGTTTCTTACTGGTAACCGCATATCCATCGGCGATATCGCAATTGGTCCCTATGCCTTTCGTTGGTTTGGTCTATTCGGTGATGAGGTGGCTTTGCCCAATGTTAAATCTTGGTTCGAACGACTCAAGCTCCGTAATGGATACTGCCAATACGTCGTGCAGCCACTAAGTTGATACAGTAAGAATACTGATCGTCTGAAAGTGGCTAGTCTAACTCTAAACGGAACTATCATATTTCTTCGGCAGGTATCGGTTGTTTTTAGAATTTCCGCTCTACCATCTTGGAACTTTCCCATCGAACTTATATTTTTTTCTCTATATTTTTCATATAGCACTCTTCTTCCGCGCGACGCAGGCCGGAACACGGTTTAGGTTGACAAACATTCATGGCCTACAGAAAGTATATAAAGAATTCTTTATATTTATCTTGTGGGTCATTTAGTTGGTGATATAACATTGATTGATGCCACGTTTGCCAACGTTTTTAGATCAATTCTCGTAGGCAATTGGTGCTAATTGCCGGCTTTAAGCGAAGCTGACGGCATAAATTCTAAAATGGAGACGTTCGGATGACCGCGATGATTGACTACAAAGTGGCTGATATTGGGCTAGCTGTGTGGGGGCGTAAGGAAATTGCAATTGCCGAGACGGAAATGCCTGGCTTGATGACGCTGCGTGAAGAGTTTGCGACGACAAAGCCTCTTGAAGGTGCACATATCGCAGGTTGCCTTCATATGACGATCCAGACCGCGGTTCTCATTGAAACCTTGACTGCGCTTGGCGCAGACTTGCGCTGGTCGTCCTGCAATATTTTTTCAACTCAAGACCATGCAGCAGCAGCAATCGCTGCCACGAACGTCCCGGTATTCGCCTGGAAAGGGGAGACGGAAGATGAATTCTGGTGGTGCATTGATCAGACGATTGAAGGGCCGGATGGATGGGTGCCCAACATGATTCTCGATGACGGAGGCGATTTAACACTTCTAATGCACGAGAAATATCCAGCCTTGCTCGATAACGTTAGGGGGCTGTCAGAAGAGACAACAACCGGTGTGCATAGATTATACGAAATGGCTAATGCAGGGACACTCAAGGTTCCGGCTATTAACGTCAATGACTCTGTCACAAAATCAAAATTCGACAATCTTTACGGCTGCCGCGAAAGTTTAGTCGACGGTATAAAGCGCGCAACGGATGTTATGCTGGCGGGTAAAGTTGCTGTGGTTTGCGGTTACGGCGATGTAGGAAAAGGGTGCGCAGTCGCGTTACGAGGACAGGGTGCCCGCGTGGCAATTACGGAAATAGATCCGATCTGCGCACTGCAGGCTGCTATGGAGGGCTACGAAGTAGTCACCATGAATGATGCCGCGGTGACCGGCGATATTTTCGTGACGGCAACGGGCAATTTGGATGTCATTACCATCGATCATATGCGCCAGATGAAGGATCGCGCTATCGTTTGCAATATAGGCCATTTCGATTCCGAAATTGATGTCGCTGGGCTCCGCAATTTGCAATGGCACAACGTCAAACCGCAAGTAGATGAAATTGAATTCCCTGATGGAAAACGCATTCTTCTTCTGGCCGAAGGCCGCCTTGTTAACCTCGGTTGTGCAACAGGTCATCCGAGTTTCGTAATGAGCGCGAGCTTCACAAACCAAGTTTTGGCACAGATTGAGCTCTGGGATAACCATTTGAAATACGAGAACAAGGTTTACGTTTTGCCGAAGCACCTCGATGAACGGGTCGCAACGCTTCATCTATCAAAGCTCGGCATAAAGCTGACGAAACTTACAACCCGTCAATCTGACTATCTGGGTGTAGATAAAGCGGGACCCTACAAGCCTGACTATTATCGCTATTAAATTCTAGACTTTGAGTATTATTGTTGAGACTTGCCGTGATAGACCGGCGGCGAGTACAACCATGCCCATAGCTACCGAGGCCGGCGTTGTCATGCAGCTTCGTTTTGAATTGCCCTGTGTAGAAGCAACAGATTTTTTTGCACAAAGGCTTGCACCTCTTTTGCAGGTGGGCGATATCATTGCCCTCAAAGGAGAGCTCGGCTCTGGAAAGACTACTTTCGCGAGGGCGCTTATTCGCGCTCTTGGTGTTCCTGATACGGAAGTTCCGAGCCCTACCTTTACGTTAGTTCAAAGCTATGAGGGCCACACATTTGATATTTGGCATTTTGATCTGTACCGCCTCAAGTCGGCTGATGAAGCATTGGAGTTGGGAATTGACGAGATGCGCCACGGCAATGTGGTTCTGATCGAATGGCCCGAGCGATTAGGTGCTGCACTTGCAAGCGATCGTCTCGAAATTGTTTTTGAATATTGTGCCGATGAGGCTGCGCGTCGTATTTCGCTTTTAGGTGCCAATCCCTGGCTGGAACGTCTTGTGGACCTAGACATCAAATGAAGCGCGATGCGCAGATCAAGAGTTTTTTGGAAGCTTCTGGATGGGCCAACGCCACGCGCTCGCCCTTAAGCGGAGATGCTTCTTTTCGCCGTTACGAGAGATTGTCGTGTGGTAACACAAGCGCGATACTTATGGATGCCCCACCTACTAGCGAAAATCTTCGGGCCTATATTGGGGTCGCGCGGTTGTTGTCAAAGCATGGGTACAGTACACCAGAAATTTTAGCCAATGATGAGGCAGGTGGCCTTGCGGTGATTGAGGATTTTGGCGACGATACGTATACCCGAGTATTAGATTTGGATGTTGCTAATGAGGACACGCTTTATACATCGGCTTTAGATATTTTGATCGATATACATAGGCACCCATCGTTGGGTCAGTTGCTTCCCGAATACGATGATATACGGTTTCTTTCAGAGGTGGCCTTGTTTGTGGATTGGTATCTACCGGCGATCCATGGGAAAGATATACCAGCGGAGGCCCGCGCCGAGTTTCTGGAATTGTGGGAGCCTCTCCTGTTAGTTGCGCGCGAAGTTCCAGATAGAATCGTCCTGCGTGACTTCCATGCAGGTAATTTGATGGTTCTTAAAAACAGAGAAGGTCTTCGAGCGTGTGGCTTGCTTGATTTCCAGGACGCCGTGTTCGGGCCGGTCACCTACGATATTGTATCACTCCTGGAGGATGCTCGACGCGATGTTTCTCGAGAGTTATCAAATAGGTTGATCCGTCGTTACCTTGATGCATTTACGACACTCGATCACGATATGTTCAGTGCATCTTATGCGGTATTGGGTGCACAGCGTGCCATGAAGATCATCGGTATTTTTACTCGACTTGATAGGCGTGATCGAAAGCCCAACTACCTCCTCCATATCCCACGGGTATGGCATTGGTTGCGTAATGATCTCACGCACCCGACACTGGCGCCGATTGACGCGTGGTTGCATCGTGAATTACCGATGGTTGAACGACTCACGCCGCACTCGTGGACCAGAAAGGTTTCGTGATCACCATTACTAAGGCAATGATATTGGCGGCTGGCCGTGGCACGCGCATGCGCCCATTGACCGATCTACGTCCTAAGCCTTTGGTTGAATTAGCTGGCCGGCCGCTAATCGATCACGTTCTAGAGCGGGTTTTTGGGGCGGGCGTGTACCAGGTCGTCGTTAATACGCATTATTTGGGTGAACAACTCGAACACCATCTACGTGATAGGGCGGGTCTCACCTTATCGCCAGAATCAGAACTGCAAGAAACAGGGGGAGGTGTACGGAATGCCCTCCGACATTTCGGGCAAGATGCTTTCTTCGTGGTGAATAGCGATGCGGTTTGGCTCGATGGAGCGGAGCCGGCATTAATTAGGATTATGGCTCAGTGGTCTGACGCCAAGATGGATGCTCTCCTCCTGCTATATCCAGTTAAGGACGTCCACGCCTATCGTGGCGCTGGGGACTATGATGTGGATTCAGATGGTCGTGCTCAGCGGTGTCGACTAGGGAAACACACTCAATTTTTATTTACGGGTATGCAGATTCTACATCCGCGTCTTTTTTCTCGAGTACCTGATCATCCGTTTTCGTTGAATATTCTTTACGACGCTGCTGAAAAAGCAGGGCGTCTCTATGCCACTGTACATGATGGCAAATGGTTCCATGTAGGTACGCCGGGAGAGTTGCGTTATGCTGAGCGCGAGTTACATATCCGATCCGGCACTATAAAATAGTGATGATTGACCCGAGCCGCATATTTAGCATCAGCCCCGGGCGCCCATTTCTTGATGCACTTGCAATGCAGGTGCTGGAAGAGACCCGCGGTGATCCACTGGCATTAGGCCGATACACCATCCTTTTGCCAACGCGTCGTGCCTGTCGCGCGATTAGTGATGCGTTTCTTCGAGTAGGCAGTGGTCGGGCACTTGTTCTTCCTGCGTTGCGGCCGATCGGTGAGGTCGACGAAGACCAACTAATTCTTGACGAAGCTCTTGGGCTTGAAAACCCCGATATACCGCCGGCAGTACCTGGACTCCACCGACAACTCTTACTGACGCGCCTCATCCTGCAATGGCCGCGTAAGGATCGAGATTTCACCTTTGACCAAGCGGCTCGTCTAGCGGCGGAATTGAGCCGTTTTCTCGATCAAGTACAAACTGAACGCTTGTCGTTTGAAAAATTGGCGACGCTCGTTCCAGAGGATTATTCGGCACATTGGCAGGAGACATTAGATTTTCTGAAAATCCTGACCGATTATTGGCCAGCGATCTTGGCGGACGAGGGCGCACTTGATCCGGCTGAACGTAGAAACCGTGTACTCAGCACACAAGCAGAAGCATGGACGAATAGTCCACCCGACGATCCGGTCATCGCCGCCGGTTCGACTGGGAGTATTCCGGCAACAGCAGAACTCCTCGCAGTCGTCGCGAGCCTGCCTAAAGGTCGTGTTGTCCTTCCCGGATTGCAGCGTGATCTCAATGAAAACGACCTCACCGCGATTGCACGCGAGCAAACTCACCCACAAAACGGAATGGTTCGTTTATTGACCTATTTTGGTATGGAGCCCGAGCAGGTTAAGGAATGGCCGAGCGAGATCACTGAACCACCGAGGGAGAATGTCCGTTTGGTGGCGGAGGTTTTGCGGGCCGCGGAGACGAGCGATGCCTGGCAAAATTTGCCCGTGCTTGCACGCTCATCTTTGCCAGCGCTCGAACGCATTGATTCTAGTGATGAAGGTGAAGAAGCAGGTGTCATCGCGCTGAAGTTGCGCCATGCTCTGGAGACTCCAGGTAGAACTGCGACGCTTGTAACGCCGGATCGCAACCTTGCTCGACGAGTTGCCGCAGAACTCTTGCGCTGGGGTATAGAGATCGACGACTCTGGTGGTCAAGCCCTAGGTGATACGGCCGCGGGGACGTTTCTTCGATTGATTTTGGAGGCGGCATCGACGTCATTTTCGCCGGTCGCGTTGTTAGCTTTGCTAAAGCATCCATTAGCGGCTGGCGGGCTGGCACCGGGTGTATTCAGGATGAAAGTTCGTGCACTGGAGAGGTTCGTATTGCGCGGACCACGGCCAGGTGCTGGCGTGGCCGGTTTGCGGGCGGTTCTTCTTGACCGTGAAGAATTACACCGGATTGAAGGAATGCAGGTGACGTCAATTAATGTGCTTCTCAAAATTCTTGAGAGGTGTGTTCAGCCGTTGTCACAGGCCATGACAGGAGACAGAGTACCATTTTCGATGTTGATTAAATTGCATTTGGCAGCGACGGAATCGCTTTCGGCGAGCGACGAATTGGAGGGTTCAGTACGGTTTTGGGCCGGTGATGCTGGTGAAGCGCTCGCAATCTTTTTTGCCGAGTTGCACCAATCGGCGGATGTCTTGCCTGAGATACACGGCACCGCTTACGCGGATCTACTTGGTTCTCTCATGTCCGGGCAAGTTGTGCGGCCGAAATTTGGGCAGCATCCCCGTCTTAATATTTTGGGACCATTGGAAGCGAGGCTGCAACACGCTGATCTGATTATACTTGGCGGTTTGAATGAAGGGACATGGCCACCGGAGCCGACGGCTGATCCGTGGATGAGCCGGCCAATGCGCACTGCATTCGGTCTGCCGTTACCAGAACGGCGCATTGGGTTGGCCGCGCACGATTTTGCCCAGGCCTTTTGTGCTGATGAAGTCGTCCTGACGCGCGCGCGGAAGGTGGACGGGACGCCGACCGTTCCCTCGCGTTGGCTTGTACGTCTCGACACCGTGTTGGTCGGTTCTGGTCTCGACCCAAACGTGTTGAGGTTAACAAATTGGCAAGGCTGGTATCGTGCCCTTAACCTACCACAGGTACCATTGCGGATAGCTGCGCCCGCACCAAGGCCACCGCTGTACGCTCGGCCGCGTAGGCTTTCGGTGACACGCATTGAGACGTGGATTCGCGATCCATACGCAATTTATGCGCGATACATTTTAGGTCTCGTACCAATCGATCAGCTTGAGGCTGATCCCGGTGCGGCTGAGCACGGCATCTTCATTCATAAAGCGCTGGAATCCTTTCTAAAGGAAGAAATGGATTCTCCTCAGAAAAGTGACTTTGCAACACTGTTGGCACATGGTGAGCGCTCCTTTGGAGAAGCCCTTAGCAAGCCTTCTGTCCGCGCCTTCTGGTGGCCACGATTTGAACGTATAGCTGAATGGTTTCTTCGGCAGGAATGTAGTACGGCAGAGGCCATTGTAAGGTCTTTCGTAGAAGTAAAAGGTAAGCTTGAGATCAACGCACCAGCTGGTCCTTTCACGCTGACAGCGACCGCAGATCGTATAGATCTCGGCACAGACGGTCACCACACACTTATCGATTACAAGACCGGTACGCTGCCAACAAATTTAGAGGTTATGCTTGGATTTTCGCCTCAACTCCCGCTTGAAGCCGCTATCGCGGTGGCGGGAGGATTTCCAGGCGTTTCTGAGGCTACGACGATCTCTGATCTTGCCTATTGGCGTCTAACCGGTGGCGAGCCAGCGGGTGAGATACGGCACGTAAGTGGAGACGTAACGCAGGTGGCGGCTGATGCGCTAGAGGGATTACGTAAGCTTGTAGCCATCTACGATGATGAGAGTACACCCTACCTGGCTATTCCAAATCCGATACGTGCCATGCGCTACAATGACTATTTACATCTTGCCAGAGTGCAGGAATGGTCCGCTATCGGTGTTGAGGATGCCGGGCTATGAATGAAATTGTACTGAATAGTCCGACCGATGAACAACAACGCGCGTCCGATCCCAACGCGAGTATCTGGGTGGCTGCGTCCGCAGGCAGCGGCAAGACGAAAGTATTGGTTGATCGTGTGTTGGGATTGCTCCTGGGAGGAACTTTGCCTTCAAGTATACTTTGCCTGACATTCACCAAGGCCGCGGCAACTGAGATGGCAATCCGTGTCAATGCGACCCTTGGGCTGTGGGCAACGAGTACTGATGTAGATTTGGCTGAAGCTATCTCCGTGCTGACAGGGAGCCAACCTGATGTCGAAAAAATAGCGCATGCCAGGCGACTCTTGGCATATGTACTGGATACGCCGGGTGGACTGAAGATACTGACAATCCATAGTTTCTGCGAGTCGCTTCTTGCACGCTTTCCATTAGAAGCCGGAATCGCGCCTCACTTCGAGGTGATGGACGAGCGAAGTGCCTCTGAATTGCTCGCAGTTGCGCGTGACAGAGTACTCGTGATGGCGCGAAATAAAGATGGTGATCGAAAGTTAATTGCAGATGCGCTTGCAACCATTACTGAACACATCCGGGAAGACCAGTTTGCGGAATTGATGCAGGTGCTTGCCAATGAGCGAGGTCGTCTTAAGCAATTGCTCAGCAAACCGGGTGGTGTAGACGCAGCAATCGACGCGATATTCCATCGACTTGGAGCTGATATGTCGGTTGATGAAAGCATCCTTCTCTCCATGGCCAGTGATGATGCAGCATTTGATCGTAGCGGCCTGAAGAATGCTGCTCTGGCACTCGCCCAAGGAAGCGAGAAAACCGATCAGCCGCGAGGCAAAACTATCGACAACTGGATTGATTCTGATCAGCAACGACGTTTGGAAACCTTCGACGCCTATGCAGCTTGTTACTTGACGAAAGAGCTTCAGCCCCGCACACGTTTGATTAGTAAAAGTGCGAGTGCAGCTACTCCTGCCGCGGAATTAATATTGGCTGAAGAGTTAGAACGTCTCCTCAAGTTTATGGAGCGACGTCGTGCGCACATTACATCGCATGCATCGGCATCCTTGCTACGCTTGGGTGAGGCGCTTATTGATGCTTATGAGGCAGAGAAGACGACTACTGCTCGGCTTGACTACGATGATTTGATTCTAACGGCTCGTCGGCTTTTGGAACGGCCAGGCATAGCTCCGTGGGTGCTTTACAAGCTAGATGGTGGGCTTGATCACATACTCATTGATGAGGCGCAAGATACAAACCCGGAACAATGGGCTGTTATAGCAGCGCTCGCAGGCGATTTTTTTTCGGGCGAAGGCGCTCATAAAGAATCGCGCACGATATTTGCTGTTGGCGATGTGAAACAGTCGATCTACAGTTTCCAAAGAGCAGATCCGGCGGCATTCAGACGGATGCGCAACTATTTTTCTAGCCGTGTCATTGGCGCAAAGGCAGAGTGGTTTGATGTTAATCTTGAATTGTCGTTCCGCTCGACAGAGGCTGTGCTGCGCGCGGTTGATGCTGTTTTCAATGACGAAATTGCTGCTGATGGAGTGCTAGAAGATGGACATAAGATGCAGCATTTTGCGGCTCGCTCTGGGCATGCTGGCCGCGTTGAGATATGGCCGCTTGCAGTGCCAAAGGGGATTGCGGATGAAGAGCCCTGGACGCTTCCTGTCGAACATCGACCGCTGGATAGCCCTCGATCCCGACTTGCAAAATCGATAGCCCAACGTATCAAGAAGTGGATCGGTAGGGAGGTATTGGAGTCTCGCGGCAGACCGGTCCGCGCCGGTGATATTGTCGTTTTGGTTCGGCGTCGTGGGGCATTTGTCGAAGAGCTTGTAAGGGCACTCAAAGGTGCGGAGGTTCCTGTCTCAGGCGTAGATCGCATGGTGTTGACTGAGCAGCTCGCGGCTATGGACCTTATGGCATTGGGTAGATTTCTTTTGTTGCCCGAAGATGATCTAACGCTAGCGACGGTGCTCAAGGGTCCATTCATCGGATTTGACGATGACGATTTATTTCAACTCACCTGGGACCGTGGTCGCGACAGCCTATGGCAACGCCTCGGCCAATTGGCAGCAGATGATTCACGTTTTGCGAATGCCCGTGGTTGGCTGGCAGGGTTGTTGGCACGAGTTGATTTTACGCCACCATATGAACTGTTTGCGCATGTTTTAGTCACGCCGGTTGCTGGTGAGCGCAACGGTCGGGCAAGCTTACTAGCACGCCTTGGCAGTGACGCTGGAGATGCGATAGACGAGTTTCTCAATCTCACGGTTGCTTACGAACGCACACACATTCCATCTTTGCAGGGCTTTTTGACCTGGATGGAAGTGGGTCGGGCAGAAGTAAAACGTGATCTCGAGCAATCAGGCCGCGATGAAGTGCGCGTCATGACAGTTCATGGCGCTAAAGGTCTAGAAGCACCAATTGTAATATTGCCAGACACCGTATCTACCCCGGCTACACACAGTCCACTAATCTTGTGGCATGACGAGCTTCCTCTTTGGCCACCGAGGCGCGCGTTGGAAGAGCGTATCTGTCGGATGGCACGGGCTTCGGCCCATGAGGCGCGTGATCGAGAATATCGGCGGTTACTCTATGTTGCGATGAGCCGCGCTGAGGATCGTCTTTATGTCTGCGGTTGGCATGGTATTCAAAAGCCAGCAGTGGATTGTTGGTACAATCTTATTTTACGGGGAGTAGAGCGTTTGGATGGTGTCGTGCCGTTTGAGTTTCACGAGGAAGAAGGCGAAGGTTGGAGCGGCTCTGGCCTACAATTTGACGGACAACAGTGTATATCTGCCGCCCCTGATGGTCGGGATCGAGACGCAACCGATGACCCGGTTCAACTTATGCCATGGATGGTCAGCGCACCGATCGCTGAACCTACACCGCCCCGCCCTCTTGCACCGTCACGGACTGAAAGTGAACCCGTTGTTCGATCCCCTCTTTTGGGCGGCGACGACGCACGGTTTCAACGGGGTCTTATCATACATCGCTTACTTGAAACCTTACCGGTCTTGCCGGCACAACAGCAGCGCTTAAGCTGTCAGCGGTATCTTGCGCGATCACTATATGGACTGGATCCGGCGGAACGCGACGTTATAGAGGATGAAGTTTTTGCAGTACTGACAGATACGGATTTAGCGCCAATATTTGCGGAAGAAGGTCGGGCAGAGGTGCCTATAGTTGGCACGCTTGTAGGTCCAGAAGGCCCATACGTCGTATCTGGACAAGTAGATCGACTTGTCATTCGCGAACGAGAAATCCTGGTCGTTGATTACAAATCAAACCGGCCGGCGCTCACTCATCAGCAGGATGTACCTGAGCTATACTGGCGCCAAATGGCCTCATATCGTGCAATTTTGGCCAATATATGGCCGGACCGTACGATTAGGTGTGCCCTCTTGTGGACCGATGGTCCACACATAATGTTCTTGGACGAACAGCGCCTTGACCGTTTGTTCCCCGCCTCATAGACTCTATATAGGAATTATCTCGGCACTATGGTGCGAGGTGTGATGAGTACGCAATGGAGGGCATAGCTATGAGCAGCATAAAAGTAAGCGATGACGATTTTGAAACCAGTGTGCTGAAGAGCGAAGGCCCCGTATTGGTGGATTTCTGGGCAGAATGGTGTGGTCCGTGTAAAACGATTGCGCCAGCGCTGGAGGAAATTGCCGGTGATTTAGCTGGTCGTGTTACCGTCGCGAAGTTGAACATTGACGAGAATCCACAAACGCCTACGAAATACGGGGTGCGTGGTATTCCCACTCTGATGCTGTTTAAAGATGGTCAGTTGGCAG
>Ga0115002_10007449_pt1 | contig 12331 bp, 8 predicted proteins | sample ArcticOcean_MG_C_8_FD_89576 | JGI IMG/M metagenome (GOLD analysis project Ga0115002, IMG submission 89576) | Marine microbial communities from western Arctic Ocean - ArcticOcean_MG_CB11_86 | ecosystem: Environmental > Aquatic > Marine > Oceanic | place: Arctic Ocean: Canada Basin | collected...
CGAGACCCTCGTCATTCTGGGCGGCAATCCTGTCTTCGATGCCCCCGCCGATCTCGACTTCGCCTCGGCCATGGCAGGGGTTCCTCACTCGATCGCGCTCGGACATGCGGTCGACGAAACATCCTCTAGAGCAGAGTGGCATATCCCTCGCGCTCACTACCTCGAAGGGTGGGGAGACGCGCGTGCGGTTGGAGGCACGCTCAGCGTCGTCCAGCCGCTGATCCTGCCCCTGTTCGGCGGACGAACCCCCGTCGAGGTGCTGGGGCTCATGAGCGCCACGGCACCGGTGGCCCCTGCGGCACCCGACGCGCCTGTCGATCCGGTGGAGCCAGTTGCTCCAGTCGTATCCGTGGCAGGGCCGGATCGTCCCGGCTATGACATCGTGCGGGACACCTGGAGACCGATCCTGGGCGAGGACGAGTTCGAGACACAGTGGAACCGCGTCCTGCACGATGGATTGCTGGTGGCTAGCGAGCTGCCCGAAGTCCTGCCAGAGCTCACGGGGGAGCCCTTCGAGGATCTCGCGCGCTCGATTGGCGGCGCAGCCGGTGAATCCGCCGATGGCCTGGAGATCGTCTTCCTCCCGTCTTCCTCGGTTCACGACGGTCGCTTCGCCAACGACGGGTGGCTGCAGGAGCTTCCCGACCCCCTGACCAAGCTGACCTGGGACAACCCCGCGCTGATCAGCCCGACGACGGCAACCTCGCTCGGCCTCGCGAGCGGGGATTTGGTCCGACTCGACTACGCCGGCCGCTCGATGGAACTCCCCGTGTGGCTTGTCCCAGGAATGACGGATGGCGTCGTCGCCCTGACGGTCGGATACGGCCGTTCGCACGCGGGTCGCGTCGGGTCTGGCGTCGGCTTCAACACGTTCACGGTCAGAGGTTCCCAAGCCCTTGGCTTCGACAGCGGAGCTACACTCACCAGGCTCGAACGCACCTACCCACTCTCGGCGACCCAGGAGCACGGCAGCATGGAGGGGCGCCCCATCGTCCGCGAGTCGACGCTGACCGCGCTCCGGTCCGAAGCGGCCGCCGAAACGGAGCACGCCGAAGGCCCGGATGGGGAGGGCGCGCCAGCCACCGACCACCCAGCGGGAGAAGTCAGCACATTCGGCGTCTTCGCGGAGGAACCGCATCTCTTCTCCCTCTGGCAGGAGCGTGCCTACGATCAGGGCCACCAGTGGGGGATGACGATAGACCTGAACTCGTGCATCGGCTGCAATGCGTGCATGGTGGCCTGCCAGAGCGAGAACAACGTACCGGTCGTCGGCAAGGCCCAGGTCGCAAATGGACGCGAGATGCACTGGATCAGGCTCGACCGGTACTTCTCCGGCGAGCCCTCCGGCAACCCGGAGGTCGTCTTCCAACCTGTTCCCTGCATGCAGTGCGAGGACGCGCCCTGCGAGCAGGTCTGCCCCGTGGCCGCGACCGTACACGATGCCGAGGGCCTCAACGTGATGGTCTACAACCGGTGTATCGGGACCCGCTACTGCTCGAACAACTGTCCGTACAAGGTGCGCCGCTTCAATTTCTTCAACTACACCAAGGACACGCCAGACACCCTCCAGCTCGCGATGAACCCGGACGTCACCGTGCGCGCGAGGGGCGTGATGGAGAAGTGCACGTACTGCACGCAGAGGATCAATCGGGAAAAGATGGACGCGCGGCTCGCGGGGCGCGAGCTTCAAGACGGCGACATCAAGACGGCGTGCCAGCAGGCGTGCCCCGCCTCGGCGATCGAGTTCGGAGACCTTCTCAACCCGTCGAGCCGGATCGTGGAGACCAAGGCCGATCCGCGCAATTACGCGCTCCTCGAGGAGCTGAACACCAAGCCTCGGACGACCTATCTGGCCAAGGTGCGGAACCCGAATCCCGACCTCGAGGGCGCGGGGGACGACGCGGAAGCCTTGCACGCAGGGGAGAAAGGGGAGAGGTCCCTGGCATGATCGCCCGCCCACGGAACGTGCTCGCGCTCACGCTCGCCTCTGTCCTCGTCCTCAGCGGATGCGCGCGCGGCTGCACGACGAGCCGCTCTCCCATCCATATCAACCCGAGCATGGACGACCAGCCGAAGGTCCGCCCGCAGACGGCCAGCAACTTCTTCTACGACGGCGCGTCCATGCGCACGCCCGTTCCGGGAACGGTCGCGATTGGAGAGCTCCGAGAGGACGTGGCGTTCTTCACGGGACTGGAAGCCGACGGGCAGTTCGTCGCAGCGATCCCCGTGACCGTGGACGAGGCGCTGGTCGAGCGCGGCCGGGAGCGTTACGAGATCTACTGCCAGCCCTGCCACGACGCTCGAGGGGACGGCAGAGGGATCCTGTTCCAGCGAGGCAATATCCCCACCGCCTCTTTCCACGACGAGCAGTACCTGACGTATCCGGACGGGCAGATCTTCGACGTCATCACGAACGGATTAGGGCTGATGGGCGGGTACCGCTGGCCCATCTCTCCCTCGGACAGGTGGGCGATCGTCGCCCACGTGCGAGAACTCCAGCGCGAGCAGCTCGCCAGAGCCGCGAACGCGCCTCCAGGCATCAACTGAGGGGGGCGCCGTGACCAACACCGTGATGAACACCGTGAGAAAAGCCGTGAAGAACCGCAAACTGCAGGTCCTTCTCGGTCCCGTCGTCGCCATCGTGATGTTCGCAGGGGCGGTCCAGATGGCCTCCTTGCTGATGAGCGGGGAGTACAGGTCGCCTGCCAGGGCTCCTCTCGAGACCGTGGACCAGACGCCCCGCGTCGCAGGCTTGGCCGACGAGGCGGAAGACGCGGCCGCCGAGGCCCAGACGACGCTCTACGAGGAAGCCGAGTACCGGACGTTCCCGGTCGTGGGCAGTCGCGTGGCGATCTGGGTGGTCGCGCAGTTGCACCTGCTGTTCGCGGCGTTCGTCCTGGCCGTGCCCATTTTCGCATTCATCATCGAGGTGATCGGCTACAAGACCGGGGATCCGCGATACGACAAGCTCGCGCATGAGTTCACAAGGCTCCTCTCCGTCTCCTTCTCGCTGACGGCGACCCTCGGAGCGTTCCTCACGTTCATGCTGATCATTCTGTATCCGCAGTTCACGAACTACCTGATGAGCGTGTTCTCCTTCACGTTTCTCCCGTACGTACTGCTCTTCTTCGCCGAGGCCTTCTTCCTCTACACCTACTATTACGGCTGGGGAAAGTTCCATCCCTTAGTACATCTTGGCTTGGGCCTCGGCCTCAACCTCGTAGGCACGGGCATCATGCTGATCGCCAATGCCTGGCTCACGTTCATGACGTCGCCGGCCGGCATCTCGGAGTCGGGGGCGATGATCTCGACCTGGGACGCGGTCAACAACTTCACCTGGATGCCAATCAACATCCATCGAGTCATCGCGAACGTCTGCTTCGGCGGCTCGATCGCCGCCGCATACGCGGCGTTCAAGTTCCTGCAGGCGGAGACCGACGAGGAGCGCGCACATTACGACTGGATGGGGTACATCGGGAACTTCATCGCCATCATCGCCTTCCTCCCACTGCCCTTCGCTGGCTACTGGCTCGCCAGCGAGATCTACGCCTACTCGCAGACGCTCGGGCTCACGATGATGGGAGGGGCCTTCTCGTGGCTGTTCATCATTCAGGCGGTCCTGATCGGGAGTCTCTTCCTCGCGGCCAACTACTACCTCTGGCTCGGGATGGGGCGGATCCAGGGGAACCAGTCGCTCCAGAAATACATCAAATACCTGCTCATCGCGATTGCGGCCTGCTTCATGATCTGGGCGACACCACGATCGATCATCGCAACCGTCGCCGAACTCCGGGCGATGGGAGGAGCGACGCACCCGATCCTCGGTTTCCTGGGTGTCATGTCCGCCAAGAACACCGCCGTCAACATCCTGATCCTCACAACGTTCATGAGCTTCATCCTCTACCGCCGGACGGGAAAGGTCGCAACGGTCCAGTGGGCGAAGACGGGCTATGCGGTGCAGCTCGCCATCTTCGCGGCCGCCGCGATCTTCGTCATCTTCCTCGGCATCTACGGGTACTTTGTCGAGGCGAGCGTCAGGATCGGCCTTTCGGTGCCGCAGGTCGGTTCGGTTCTGCTCGCCATGGTGTCGATCGCCGTGATCGACGTCTTCCTTTTCCGCAAGGCGAGCACGGCCGAGGTGCACTGGGGAAGGATCCCGGCGGTATCTCAGTACGCGCTGATCTTCATCGCGGTGACCTTCACCTGGCTCATGGGACTCATGGGCTACGTTCGGTCCGGGCTCCGCCAGCATTGGCATGTCTACGGCGTCATCCGGGATAACTCGGTCGACGCCTTCACGCCTACCCTCGGCTTCGCCACGCAGGTCGTCTCGGTGGCCGTGCTTATATTCTTCGTCTTGATCGGTGTCGTGTTCTGGATCACGGGCCTCCACGACCGGCCCGATCGGGCCCTCGCGCCGGCGCCGCAGAGAGAGACGCACACAGGCGGACAAGTCGTTCTCGGGGGCGCCGCCACGGCCCATCAGACGAGTGCGGCAACTGAGATGCGTGGCGTATCCGCGCAGGACATTGAGGGGCGGACGAAGCTGTCATGACGGTTCCGGTCGTCGCCAAAATCGGCGCTCTCGTGCTCGTGACGACCGGGTTCTATACCTACATCGGCCAGCTAGTGCCTCAGAACGAAGTGCAGCCTCCTGAGGAGATCGCCATCAGCGCCGACATCACCACGGCCGAGATGGTCGAGATCGGCCGCGAGATCGCGACGGGTAAGGGCCTGTGCATGACCTGCCACACGATCGGCCAGACCGGGGCGCTCCGATTCCCCGACCTCAGCGGGGTCGCGGGTCGCGCGACCACCCGCGTTCCTGGCATGAGTGCTGTCGAGTACTTCGCTCAATCGCTGTACGAACCCGACAGCTATATCGTCGAGGGATTCAGCCCTGGAATGCCCGTCATCAACGTGCCTCCGATCGGCTTGACCGATGAGGAGATCCTGGCCGTCATCGCATACCTCCAGTCTCTCGGCGGCACGCCGACAGTCACGCTCCAAACCGCGCACACCTATTACACCCCGGAGAATGCGGAGCCGCCGGCCGAGGAGGTCGCGCCAGGCGACGCGCCGCCTGCTGCCGCTCCGCCCACCCCGGGGATTGCGCCAGACGCGCCTCCGGCCCAGGAGGCCACACCATGAACATCCCGGTGGTCCTGGCTGTAGTTGCCACGTTCGGGCTCCTTGGCCTCAGGCGCGCCAATCTGCTGTTGTGGGCCGGTGCCTGGTGGGCCGGGACCTACGTTGTTTTCCGATTCGGATTCACGGCCCCGATTCCGGCGTCAGTCATCTCGATCTACATGGGAATCGTCTCGATTGCGGTCCTGGCGTACGTTTCCTCGAGCCAGGAGCGCCGCGAGGAAGTCTCCGTCCCGCTGCTCAGGCTCATGACGGACAGGCGGTACACGGTACTCCTCGTTGCGACAGCCATCGCCATTCCGGCGCTCGCAGCCGCGAACATCTACGTGCAGATGAACGTGCCCGTCGAGCCTCCATTCTTCGCGCGGACGGTCCATCCCGCACCGCCTGCCGCGATCACGGTTCATGAGGCCGAGATCGATCTTGACGCTGGAGACAACCCCTTCCGACATCTCGAGACGGAGAATCCGGGAGAGTTCAGCACACATGTCGAGAACGGGCGCCGGGTCTACTATGAAAACTGCGTGTTCTGCCACGGCGACAATCTGTCCGGTAACGGCATGTTCGTACACGGGCTGGACCCGCTTCCGACCAACTTCGCTGACGGGGCGACGATCGCGAATCTTCGCGAAACGTTTCTGTTCTGGCGAATAGCCAAGGGAGGGCCAGGGCTGCCAGAGGAAGGGGCACCCTGGGCGACGGCCATGCCCGCCTGGGAGCAGTTCTTGGACGAAGAGGAGATCTGGGATGTGATCCTCTTCCTCTACGACTTCACGGGCCAGAGGCCGCGCGCCGCGGAGGAGGGCGAAGCCGAATGACTTTCGCCGCGGCTTTTCGCTGGTGTTTCGCTGTCCTGATCGTCTCGTTGTGCACCGTGCCGATGGGATCGGTGCGGGTGGCGGCTCAGGACGTCGGGACCGAGGCGGAGCAGGAGTCGGGCAGGGAGCTCTATCTCCGAAACTGTGCGCAGTGCCACGGCGAAAACGGTGACGGCGCAGGGTACGCCACCCCGCACCTGTCCCCCAGGCCCCGGGAGTTCACGCTGGGTAACTTCAAGGTCCGCTCGACTCCCAACGGCGCGCTGCCGACTCATCAGGATCTCGTCAACATCATCAGGCGCGGCATGCCCTACACGTCGATGCCTGCGTGGCCCGACCTCTCCGACCAGGAGGTGTCTGATCTCGCCTATTACCTGACGACCTTCTCCCCTGGCTTCTCCAACGCGGACCCCCAGCCCGTGGCGCTCCCGAGCGCCCCGGAAACGACGGCAGAGTCGATCGAGCTGGGGAGAGCGCTCTACGAGGAGACCGGATGCGGGGAGTGCCACGGCACGTTTGGTCGCGCCGACGGGCCGTCAGCTCCGACTCTGGAGGACGAACTTGGACTGCCGATACGCTCGGCGGACCTCTCGAAGAGCTGGACCTTCCGGGGGGGATCGTCTCGCGAGGACCTCTTCCGGACGATAACCACGGGGTTCAACGGCACGCCGATGCCGTCGTTCGACGAAGCCCTCACTCCCGAGCAACGGTGGGCGATCGCGGACTTCATCGTCTCTCTGGGGAGCGGCGAACCAGACTATTCCAACCTCGTCGTCGCCAGGCGCGCCGTGGATCCGATCGATCTGGCCTTGGGAGCCGCGAACTTCGAATCCGCGCCGGTGGCCCACTTTCCCATCGTCGGGCAGATCATGGAGCCCGGACGGGCGTTCCAACCTGCCGCGACGTCGGTCGAGGTCCAGGCGATCTACGACGCCGAATCGATCGCCGTCCTCGTTCGATGGCACGACACGACTCCGCAGCAGATGGGGCACAACGGACCGTCGCTTCCCGTGCCTCTGGAGGAAGAGGTGTTGACGCCGGAAGAATCACCGGACGCCGTCGACCCCTCTGCCCTGGACCCCCTTGATCCCTTTGGGGTGGGTCCTGTTGCGGCTGACCCTTTTGCGGTGGACCCCTTTGCGCAGCCGGGAGCGCCAGCCGACGCCCCGCCACCCGAATTCTCAGACGCAGTCGCCATTCAAATTCCCTCGCAGGTGACGACGGGCGCCCGCAAGCCCTACTTCCTCTTCGGCGATGTCCAGGGCCCGGTGGATCTCTGGTTCTTCGACCTGGCCCGCTCCGACCCCTTTCAGTTCACCGGCCGGGGAAGTGCGGACATCACGCCGAACGACACCGGGGATCTCACCGGTGTCGCGAGCTACGACCAGGGAGAATGGTCGGTGATCTTCACGCGGCCGCTTCGCGCGACCCAGGGCGCCCCGTTCGCGCCAGGCGAATTCATGCCGATTGCCTTGTCGATCTGGGACGGGCTCTCGCGCGAGCGTGGCAACAGGCGAGGCCTTACGGTCTGGTACTCCCTCTACGTCGAACCAGAGGCAGTAGCGTCAGCCGCCGGTCCGATGGTGAGAATGGTGCTGCTCATTCTTGCCGTCGAGCTGGTCGTGATCTTTCGGGTGCGGCGGCGCTACGGCTCTGGCGCCCGCAAGCAGCCCGGCGTTGAGCCGAGGCTACCGGCAACTACCCGAGCATGAGCTATCTCAGACTATCCGGAGGATTCGATGTACAAAAGCATCTACGTACCCGTCGATAACTCAGACCTGTCCAACCGCGCCGTCGCGTGCGCGCTGGGGCTGGGTAAGGCGTACCAGGCAAAGCTCGTCGGCTGCCATGTCTATGCGGCAAAACTGCACGACTACCGCTTCAGGCAGATGGAGTACACCCTGCCAGAAGAGTACATCGACGAGGTGGAACTGGAGCGCCAGCGGAAAATCCACGACAGCCTCATCACGATGGGCCTCAAGCTTATTTCCGACAGCTATCTCGATGGCATGTCGCGCCAATGCGGAGAGTCGGGCCTCGCGTTCGAGCCGCGGATGATGGACGGGAAGCATCACATCGAGATCCTCAAGGATCTCGCCGGCTCCCAGCACGACCTGGTCGTGATCGGCGCCCTGGGGATCGGGCGGGCCCGGGACAGCGTGATCGGCTCGGTCTGCGAACGCGTCGCCCGCCAATCCGACCGCGATCTCTGGGTCGTCAAGCACCTCCCGGAGCCGGACGAGGCGGAACGGGACACGATCCTGGTCGGCGTCGACGGCAGCCCACAGTCATTCGGCGCGCTCATGACCGCCTTCGATCTGGCACGCACGTTCAACAAGAAGGTCGAAGCGATCTCCGTGTACGACCCCTATCTGCACTACTCCGTCTTCAACGGCATCGTCGGCGTCCTCACCGAGAAGGCGGCGAAGGTTTTCCGCTTCGAGGAGCAGAATCAGCTCCACGAGGAGATTATCGACACCGGCCTCGCGCAGATCTATCAGTCTCATCTCGAAGTGGGCGAGCGGATGGCGAGCGAGGAGGGCATCGAGATCAAGAAAACGCTCCTCGATGGCAAGGCCTTCCAGAAGATAGTCGACCACGCACGCAAGACAAATCCCTGGCTCATCGTGCTGGGGCGGATCGGCGTTCACAGCCCGAAGGACGAGACGGGGCTCGGGAGCAACGCGGAGAACATTCTCCGCGCCGCGGACTGCGATGTCCTCCTCTCCACGCGCCTCGAGATACCAAGCCTCGACGTGCGCGCCGAGGAGACCGTCCGATGGACGCCCGAGGCCGAGGAGCGCATGACGCACGTGCCGGAGCAGGTCAAGGGAATCGCCCGCACCGGGGTTCTTCGCCTGGCGCTGGAGAAGGGGCATTCGGTGGTCACCAACGCGGTGATTGACGAAGCGATGGATCGGTTCATGCCGAAGAGCGCGTCGGCGGCGACCAAGGCGCTGGCCGAGGCCGTGGCTCTGGAGCGGGCGAAGGCCGGCCCGGTGTCGATGTGCAAGGCGTGTGGGGTCACGGCTACGCAGAGCGGCGCCGTGAAGTGCATCGTCTGCGGCGCCACGGACTTCGACGTGATCTCCCAGGAGATGATCGAGAAGATCGCGGAGGTGGAGGGAGGCCTTCAGGAGGAAACCACCTATGACGGGCGCAAGCTCAAATGGTCTGACGAAGCCAGGAGGGGCCTCTGGACCATGAAGAACGCCTATCTCCGTCGGCGCGTGAAGGCGCGTGTCGAAAAGAGCGCGCGCATGAAGAAACTCGACGCGATCACGCTCGAATTCGCGCGTCGGGTGATCGAGGAGGAAACGGGCGCGCCGCTCGAGATCCAGGCCCCCTCTGACGACGTGACACAAGCGCGGGCAGCCGAAGCCGCCAAAAACGGCGGCGTCGGGAGCGAGCCCAAGCTCATTGCCCGCGACCAGAGGAAGAACCCGTTGATCTCGACCTTCGACTGGACCGACGAAGCCGCGCAGCGGGTCCTCCGGGTCCCGGCGGGGTTCATGCGGAACCAGACGCAGGAGCGGGTCGAGGAGCTCGCGCGTGAGCGCGCCGGGGCGTCGATTGACCTTGCGCTCGTCGAGGAAGGCATCGAGCTCGGCAAGCAGATGATGGCGCAGATGATCGCGAACTACACCGCATCCGGCGCGAGCCCCGGAGTCGCGACGGCGGCGCAGGCGTCCGCCATCGCCTCCCCGGCAACCTCGGGCGCGCCGGTGGAAGCCAGTGCGGCTCGGGACGTGTCCCCGGCCGTCAACGGGAGCGGCTACCTCAACGAAGTGGGAGCGCGGCCGGCGACGACAACCGAGCGGAGTGCTCCCGGCGACGCGCCTCCTGGGACCGTGTCCGACGAACCGACTCCTCGCCAGGTCTGATCCGCCTGGCGCCGATCGTGATTGATCCTGAAGCCGTCCTCCTCACGAGCCGACTCCGACCGGAGCCTTTGGGGCATCGATCGACGGCCCCGAGGCCGCCGCCCCGGGGCCGCCGTGGCTCCGGCGACGGCCCGCCAACGTTCGCGGTCGTAACTCCTCGCGAATGACTGCGTATCGCTTCTGCCGATCGGACGACATCACGCTTCTCAGCGACGCACTGAATCGCTGCTGGGTGCCGTACTTTCCCGATGAGCCTCCCATGACGCCAGCCACGTTCAAACGGTCGATCCGCGACCTGCAGGTCTGGTCCAGCAGCTGCATGGTCGCCTTCTCGGGCTCCGACCCAATCGGCGTCCTGATCGGCGCCAAGCGGCCTTCGGGAACCCTCATCCACAAGATCGCGGTCCATCCCGATCATCGGCGACAGGGTCACGGCCACCACCTGCTCACCTCGCTCAGCTCGAAGCTTGCGATTCTCGGCCCCCCCCGAATCGTCGCCGAAGTTCCCGAGACGCTCTCCGCAGCCTGCGAGCTGTTCAGCGCAACCGGATTTGCGCAGGAGACGCTCCTGACTGACTACGTGTTCCACCCCACCACCACGCGCCGCGGGGGGCCAGGGCAGCCTGAAGAGCACGAGGTCGCAGGAACGTCCGCCGCGGCGCTTCCCGCGGAGGCGGACGATCACGGCGGCCGGTTCGTGATCCCCGTGACTGTCGACGACCTCGCCGCCAATGGTCTCCTTGGAGAGGCTCATCCGCAACGCTGCTGGACGCGCTCGGTCGAGACCCTAACCGCGATGAAGGGCGACATCGCGGGGCTCGCAGTCGCGTCCGACGAGCGAATCGAAGCCTATCTCTTGTACTCCATGAAATACGGCGTGGGTCCGGAGGGCAACGCAGAGGCGGGTACCCAGCCGAGCGCCCAGGCGCGGCCCCCCGATGATGCGCTTGGCGCGGCGCAGGTCGGGGCGGCGGAGATTCTGTCCCTCTGCACGTTCAACGAGCACGGCGGAGCTCATCTGAAACAACTGTTTGCTCGACTCCTCGCACAAGGCATCGGGACCTTCCGTTTCCCGAAGGTCCACCCGGAGGAAATCTCGAAGGAGTGGCTGGAGGCCCTCGGCTTTCGCGCGGCTGCCGCGCACCGACTCTACGCAGCGTCGGCGCGGCCAGGCTGAACGTCTCGAGGGCGGGAAGGTCGTAGGCTAAGGGTCAGTAACATGAAGAGCTATCACGACATCGTCGGCGACGGAGGGTCGAAGGTCCTCGAGCAGGTTGCCGAGCAGCGCACACGCATCACCGACGGGCTCGCCGGGGTGCGCCATCTCGTGGCCATCGGCTCCGGCAAAGGGGGAGTCGGCAAGAGCACCTTGACGCTGCATCTCGCGGGTGCTCTGCGCGCCCGGGGGCTTCGGATTGCGATCCTGGACGCGGACTTCAACGGCCCGTCACAGGCACGCATGGCGGGTGTCGAAGGGGTGCTATTCGTGCCTGGTAGCCGCAAGGTCGCGCTCCCGCGGACCAGGAACGGGATCGCGGTCTTCTCGATGGGCTCGCTGATCCCGGAGTCGCAGGCGCTCGAGTTCGAGAGCGTGGCGCACGGAGAGTCCCACACGTGGCGCGCCACCAGGGAGTTCGCTCTCCTCGGCGAGATCCTTGGGGCCTTCGAGTGGGGAGAGCTGGATCTACTGATGTTCGATCTGCCGCCGGGTGCCGACCGGACGGTCCAGTTCGCTGATTTTCTCGGACCGCGGACCTCGTTCGCGCTCGTGACGATACCTTCCGAGGTCTCGCGGGGCGTGGTCTCGCGCTCGGTGGCAGCCCTGTCGAAGGGACCCAATCGCGTCCTCGGTTACGTCGAGAACATGAGCGGCTACTACTGCCGCGACTGCGACGGCATCAAGCCGCTCTTTGTGTCCGACGACCAGCCATCGAGTTTGGGGATCCCCTGCCTCGGGACCGTCCCGTTCGATCCCGAGCTTGCACGGCACTGCGATCGGGGGATCCCGCTCGCCGAACTGCCGGACACACCCGTTGGCCTAGCCCTGGATCATGTCGCGGATCATCTTCTGAACAACCTCGAATCGACAACGGAGCCTCCCCGATGAAATTCCTCTGTGTCCCCTGCGATAGCCCGATGAAGCTCGAAACCATGGCCCCGCCCGAGGGCGGCTCGCTCTCGGTCGTCTATTCCTGTCCTGAGTGTGGCTACGAGATGGCGATGCTCACCAATCCATTCGAGACACAGATGGTCCAGTCACTCGGCGTGCGAATCGGCCCCGAGACGAGCGCGGGCGCGTCGAGCGTCGCGAGTGCCAGTGTGGCCGGGCCGGACTCGAACGCGCGCCCTTCTGGCGACGGGGAGATTGGAGTGGGCGCCCCCACCTCCGGCACCAAGTGTCCGTTCGCAGCGATGATTCCTGCCATGGCAGGAGCCGCGCCGGGTGCTGAACAGGCCAGCGGGGGCGAACCAGTCCCAGTC
>Ga0115002_10007453_pt1 | contig 12328 bp, 10 predicted proteins | sample ArcticOcean_MG_C_8_FD_89576 | JGI IMG/M metagenome (GOLD analysis project Ga0115002, IMG submission 89576) | Marine microbial communities from western Arctic Ocean - ArcticOcean_MG_CB11_86 | ecosystem: Environmental > Aquatic > Marine > Oceanic | place: Arctic Ocean: Canada Basin | collected...
CGCATGACGTTCATCAGCGTCTCGGGCATCTCGGGCATGTCCCGACCGGCCTCGAGCATGGCTTGGCGCTGAGTCGCCAGAATCAACTCTAAGGGGATCAGCGCAGTTTGCAGTGCGACCAGCAGCGCCCCGACGAGAAGAGCACCCGCCCACACTGGGTGCTTCGCGACGGCCTCCATCACCCGGCCCGGGCTGAGGAAGACGTTGAAGAGTCGGCTAGGAAGCGACGGAAAGTCCGCCTGTTCGGCTTCTGCTGTGTCGGTGTTTTGAGACTCGTCCATTTTGACCGCCCCCGTGCCGTGCGTGGGCCTCGTGCCTAGGAAACTGGTGCCGAAAACATTCCCGGCATGGGCTGTAGTATTCTCCGCCCAGCCCGGACTTGCCAGGGGCCGGAAGGAAAAGAGTCGCCCAAAAACGTGTCGGCGAGGTCAACCTCACGAGGCAATCGTTGACGGATCACCCTTGGCCGCTCGTGAAGGAGCATATATTCTAGGGACTCTGGGTCCTGGGCCCGTTCCTGGACCATCGCCAAGACCAGCGTCTCGAGCACCACATGGGCAGCTATCGAACCAATCCTGACCGGATCCTCGACAACATCGATCGAGCGCGGAACCGCGACGCGGAAAGCGCGGGCTTCAACGTCGAACGTCAGGCTATGGCGCGCGACCTCGATACCAATATTCCGGACCTCGACGCGACGAACACCGAGCGGCTAAAAAGAATCTTCGGCAGCCTCGAGCGGGCTTATACGCAGGCTGCCCAAAGAACTGAGCTAGGCCGGCTGGCCTCCCGTTTCCAGGCCGTGGGTGATATTCACCATCACCACGCGCGTGGCGACGTCAGCATCTCGGTCCAGTATATGGACCACGAGCGTTTCGATGACGTCGGGGTCGCACCGTTTGAACTGCGCGCCGCCGATATCGCGGACGCGAAAAAAGAGACAAAGACGAGTCGCGCCGACGTAAACGCACTCAAGGTGCTGCGCAGGCAGTTACGCGAGGGCGTGAAGGCTGCATACCAGAAGCTCGAACCGCGCATTCGCGATGCCATTCGCGACCGCGCTGACATGGGCCACGTACAGGTGCAGGTGACCGTGGATCTGCGCCCCGCCGAGTAGTCCTTCGGGAGCTGTCGATGGGCTCGAAGATAGATGGAAGGGGTGTCCTCTGGTCCCTGTTGTCGGGCTCATCATCCTGACATTATTCGATGTGCTCAGTCCCGACTCCGTGGTCGTGGACTTCTTCACCGGTGGTTCCTCCACACCTGACGGTCGACTCGAACGTGCGGTCGGTCGCGCCATAAACGGTCGACGCAGATAGAAAGGCCTGCCCGCGTCCTGCTGCTTTTTCTGGACGGTGTAGGGATCGGTGAGAACGCCGCCGACCACAATCCGTTCGTAGGAGCCCGCGCGTCGCTTTCCACCCTGCTGGAGCTGATGTGCGGCAGTGTGCCTACGCTGGGAAACGCACGGACCAGCGGCCCCCTTGGCAGAACGATGCCTCTCGACGCGACGCTCGGCGTTGACGGATTGCCACAGAGCGGCACGGGACAGACAGCGCTGCTCACGGGTGAGAACGCCGCCGATCTGCAGGGGCGACACTTCGGTCCCTGGGTTCCGGTGGCCCTTCGGCCGCTCGTCGAGGGGCGTAGCGTGCTTCAGCGGGCGCTCGACGCCGGCAGGTCGGCCGCGTTCGCGAATGCGTATCCAGGAGGTTGGCCCGGCAGCGGTAGGCGGAGCCGCTTCATCGCTGGACCACCGCTCGCGGCCAAGGCGGCAGGCCTACTGGACCGCCACGAGCAGGCGCTCGGCGAAGGTCGTGCCGTTTCGAGTGAGATCGTGAACGACGGATGGCGGGCCCATCTCGGCCATGACTGGCTGCCCGACATCTCACCTCAGCAGGCTGGTGCCAACCTGGCTGCGATCAGTGGAGATACCGACCTGACACTGTTCGCCCACTACACGACGGACGACGCAGAGCACTCGCAATCGATGGATGACGCGGTGGTGGCGCTGGAACGCGTCGATGTATTCCTCGAAGGCCTGCTCGAAGAAATGGCGTCAGATACGCTGCTACTCGTCACGAGCGATCACGGCAACATCGAGGATGTTCGCTCAGGCCACACGCGGAATCCCGCACTCGGTATCGCCTCCGGTCCAGGCGCGGAGCACGCGCAGGAGATGAGTGACCTGCGTCATGTGACACCATTCATTCTGCGCGCTCTCGGCATCGATTAGTCCCACCACGCCATCTCAACGCCCCACCGCGGGGGCGATGCTCCGGGTGTGACAACGCGACCCAAGATCCTCGGACAACTGCTGGTCGAGACCACCGACCTCGACCAGCAGACAGTGCACGGCGCCTTGGCCGAGCAACGCTCGACCGGGCTGCGCATCGGCGAGACACTCGTGCGCCTCGGAGGTGTGACCACGGTGCATGTGGCCACGGCGCTCGCCGCGCAGCTCTCATTGCGGTATGTGCCCGCTCCCCTGGCACCAAGCCGTGAAGCGCTCAGGGCTGTCCGCCCGGAGCTCGCCCGCGAGCACTGCGTCATGCCGTTGGGCGTCAGCCACCGGACGATCCAGATCGCGATGGCGGATCCGTTGGACCTCAACGCAATGTACAACCTCCGCTTCCAGACCGGGCGCCGCATCGAAGTCGCGGTGGCCGACGCCGACGCGGTGCGGGAGGCCCTGGAGCTTCACTACCCAGGTGATATGCAGAACCTGGTCGCGGCCCTGCCTCGCGAACTCCGCGGGGGCGGGTCGAGCGGACCGAGCGACGTGGAGCGGGCCACGCGGGCGGCTCCGGTTGTGCGGCTCGTCGACTCACTCATCCGTGCGGCGGTCGAGACCGGAGCGAGCGACATCCAAATCGAGGAGACCGGCGGAGACGTTCGCGTGCGGCACCGCGTGGACGGCATCCTGCGTCAGGTCGGGGACCTGCCAGCCGCGGCCAGACGAGCGGTGCTGTCGCGCATCGAGGTCATGGCGGGCATGGACATCGCCGTGAAGCATCGAGCGCAGGACGGCAGTATCGACCAGGAACTGGGTGGGCGGAGGCTGAACCTGCGGGTGAGTACGATTCCGGTGAACGGCGGCGAAAAGGCGGTGGTCCGCATCCTAGATCCCGGTGCCGCGCCACCGAGCCTTAGCGCATTGGGTCTGGCCGCAACGGACCTCGCACGAATGCAACGTCTCCTGCTCTGTGGGGAGGGGGTCATCCTCGTAGCTGGTCCCACCGGGAGTGGCAAGAGTACGACGATCTTCTCGGCACTCTCAGAGCTGGACCTCGAGGCTCAGAACGTCGTGACGCTGGAGGACCCGGTCGAGTATCGACTGCCTGGTGCGAACCAGATCCAAGTGGATCGGCGAGCTGGCCTAGGGTTTGCAGACGCCCTGCGGGCGGTGCTGAGACAAGATCCAGACGTCGTGATGATCGGCGAGATCCGCGATCGAGAGACCGCCGAGATCGCGATGACTGCCGCTGTCACCGGCCCTCTGGTACTCTCGACGATCCACACGACCGACGCGCCTGGCGCGGTCACGAGGCTGTTGAACATGGGGGTACCGTCGTTCCTCGTGGCCGGCGGACTCGCCGGGGTAGTAGCCCAGAGACTTGTTCGCCGAGTCTGCACCGAATGTCGCGGACAGGGATGCGAGCAATGTGCCGACGGACATCGGGGACGCACTGGCGTATTCCAGGTGTTGACGCTCACAGACCCGCTACGCGATGCCATCTCAAGGGGAGAACCGTCGGCTCGTATTCGCCAGCTCGCGGCGGAGGCCGGGATGCGTACGCTGGGTTCCGACGCTCGACGCGCCCTCGCTGAAGCACTCACGACCCAGCACGAGATCACAGGTCTGCTTCAGGCCTCGAGTGGAGCGACGATCCCCTGCGCCGGGTGTGGAGCAGGGGTGCCGCTCGGCGCACTCGCCTGCCCTGCGTGCGGGCGGCCGCGGGCACGAGTATGCAGCTGTGGGAGAGCTCTCGAACGAGCGTGGCGTTTCTGCCCTTGGTGCGTGCCGCGCACGGCAGCGTGAAGAGGGCCTGGAGGCTACCTGGCCCTAACCGAAGGCCGCCTCCCGCACGGTCAGCCCACGAATGCGATCGAGATCGAGCTCGACGCCAAGACCAACCCCCGTCGGGACCCGCATGACCCCGTCTTCAACCTCGAACTCCGGGGTCACGATGTCCTGCTCCCAGTACCGTTCACTCGCCGAGATGTCACCCGGGAGCGTGAAGCCCGGAAGGGAGGCCAGCGCCACGTTATACGCTCTTCCGATGCCGGACTCGAGCATGCCGCCGCACCAGACGGGCATGCCGCGAGCTCGAGCCGTGTCGTGCAGGCGCCGGCTGACACCGAACCCACCCACGCGACCAGGTTTGATATTCACGATTTGGCAGCTGCCCAACTCCAACGCCAGCGCTAGATCACCTTCGGACTTGATCGACTCGTCGAGACATACGGGCGTACTGATCCGCTCCTGTAGGCGTGCGTGGTCGAGGAAGTCGTTATAGAAAAGCGGTTGCTCGATCATCGTGAGATCGAGCGCGTCCAGCTCCTTGAGCCGAGCCACGTCGTCTAGCGTATAGGCCGAATTCGCGTCGGCCATGAAGGCGACATCCGGAAAGCGCTGCCTCAGGCCCGCGAGCATTTCGATGTCGCGGCCCGGCTTGATCTTGATCTTCACCCGGGCGTATCCGTCCTCGAGGTAGCCCTCGACACTCTCGTGCAGCTCTTCGTCCGTGGCCTTGAGCCCAATGCTCACACCCACCGGCACAACGTCCCGATCACCACCCAGTTTTTCCGAGAGTGACACGCCATCCGCACGCGCGGCCAAATCCCAGCCAGCCATCTCCACAGAGGCCTTTGCCATGTTGTGGCCGCGTACCCAGCGCACGGGAGCCAGAATGTCCTCCGGCCCCTCGGCATCTCGCCCAATGATGCCAGGAAGAATGAACTCGGTGAGCACATGCCACGCGGTGTCCGTGAACTCATAGGAGTACGCTGGGTCCTCCCCCACAACACATTCGCTCCATCCCTCGAGGCCCTCCGAGTACAGCGTCAGCAGGAGAACCCGACGATCCTGCATGCCACCACTACTGATCTCGAAGTACTCCTTCAGGCGCAGCGGGATCTGCCGCAGTACCGCACGCTCGATCTTCATCGACCCTCTCTGGCAATGGCATGTGAGCGATCAATAAGCGAAAAGACTTCGTCCACTTGTTCCCAGCCCACCTGCATGAGGAACGTGGAGTTCCGGCCGTACGACTTGATACCCAGAATGAAGAAGTCGGGCTCTGGGTTTGTGAGCGTTTCGGCTCCCTGACTGGTCTGAGCCAGGCAGTCCAATGAGGAAGACGCGAGTAGCGCAGCCGAGAGCTTCATCGGACCCGATGTCGCCCAGCACTCGTACACCTGAAGCTGACGATAGATCGTATGATCGCCAACATAGCCGGTGAGCGCGACAACACGATCGGTCACAATGGTCTCCAACTCATCAGCCACGGAGTTGCGGAGCGTCACCTCGATACCCGCGGAAGTCCGCCGCAATCCCTCAACGGAGCGGCCGAGACGAACCTCGATCCCAGAATCTCCTGCTCTACCGGTCTTGGCCGAGGACACGAGGTCCAAGGCGCCCGCCACAAGCGCGGGACGAGCCGAAAGCGGATCGTTCCAGACCTCCCCAAGCGTGGTGGCTTCGCTGCGGATGGCCCATGTCACCGCCGTGTCAGGGTGACGCGTGCACAGGTCCGAAAGATCCTGGGCGGCGGTCTGCGCGGAATAACCCGCGCCCACGAGCAGAATCCTCGGACCGACCCAGTCAGATTCGCTGCCGATGACGTCCGGCACCTCACGGACGATCGCATCGGCCACGGATCGTTCGCCTGGCGCGTGTATGCCACTCCTACCCAGAGCATTGGGGTTGTGGTAGCTGCCGGTGCAGTCGAGAACCACGTCGGTGAAAACGACTCTCTCTTCGCTCCCCTGTTCGATAAGAACGCGAAAGGGCGTCTCACCGCGTCGGGCGGTCCCGATCTCGTCATTCTTCAACAGACCGTCACGAGCGATCTCGAGCACGCGTTCACCGTAGCGGATGTGCGGAGCTAACTCGGCGAGCTCCGCGATTGGACGTAACAGATCCCGCACGAGCTCGTGACCCTTGGGGCAATGATCTCCGTCTGGGACCGCGACTCCGGCGCGCGCGAGCCGAGTTCTGGCCCTCACGGACACGTTCATGGACCACGGCGTGAAGGTCCGCACGTGTCCCCACGACTGCACGTTGCCAGCGGGCCCGTCCGCCATCTCGAAGATCGTGAAATCGAGCCCGGCCTCAGCGGCGGCCAGCCCAGCCCCTAGGCCCGCAGGCCCAGCCCCCAGGATCAGAATGTGTGTGTCACGCGTCCTCTCGACGCGCTAGCAGGTAGTCGGATGTGGCCCCCGCCCGCAGCAGCTCGCGCACCTCATAACCCGCGTTCAGATAGTGCATGAACACCGCCCGCGTGGCGGTCCTCCACTGGATAGCCACATCAGTCGACCGATCCATGATCTCGACGATGTCCGCGGGAATCGCAACGAGCAGGTACTCGTTCGAGCTCCCGAGATCGGGAGGACTGGGGTGCATGAGCCCTCCCACCTCGTCGGTGCTCAGGACCCGCTGAGCATCAGGAAATTTCTCGTGACTCGGCTCAGGCTGCCCGCCCGCGAGGCGCGCTGTTACCCGATCCGTACTCATGAGCCAACTCGCGACGAAGCGATCGGTTCCCACACCTCGGTGCAACGGTGAGTCCGTATCACCGTACATGTCACGTTCGTACTCGCGGACAACGATGCCGAGCTTGCCGAAGTTCACATAAGCGTTGCGCGACTGGAGTGGGTCGAAGGTCCAGTACATCGTCTTGATCCCGTGCGCCAAGAGTTGGTCACGCTGGTATGCCTTCAGTCGGGTACCAAGCCCCGTGTCCCTCGTATGCCCGCGCACAGCGAGCATGTCGGACCAATGCACGAGTTCTCCGTTTCGCGGACCGGTCATACCGAACACGAAACCGGTCAGGCACCCATCCGCATCGAATGCGCCGGCACAAACGCCGCCGAGTATTTGGGAGACCTTCAGGATTGCGAGAGGAACCCGTTCCGAGAACCCCTCTCCCCACGTCTCCTCCTGGAGTTCTACGCAGGCCCGATATTCCTCGATCGTCGTGAGCGGTCGGATCTCGAAGTCACTCGAGCTGCTTTGCGCACTCATCGACGGTAGAGCACTAGACGGACTCCACTGGACTCATGAGCAGCTCCGCCAACAACGCCGAACGCTCGACCATGCTCTCGATCATAACGTGCTCGTGTCGCGCATGGGCGCCGTCTCCCCGTGGGCCGAGTCCGTCGAGGGTCGCGGTGAACAGGCTGGTCGTATTTCCGTCGGAACCACCGCCCGAAATGTCTTCCTTCAGGTCGAGACCCAGACGCCTGCCCGCTTCAGTTGCCGCCCGCCAAAGAACGCGGTTCCGGGGGGTGCGTTCCAAGGGCGGAATCTGGATACCCCCTTCGATCGCAATCGAGGTGCCGGGGGTCAGTGCCTTGAGTCCGTGGATCGCTTCCGTGATGGCATCCCCATCGGCAATGGACAAGACGCGTACATCGACTTCAGCCTCGGCTTCCGCGGCAATCACGTTCGCCCTCGTGCCACCTCGAACGACGCCTACGTTCACTGTCACCCCACGCTCGAGATCTGTGAGCGCGTGCAGTCGCTCTACGAGGTGCGCCAGTTCATGAATGGCCGAGGCGCCTCCCGTAGGATCTAGCCCCGAGTGAGCGGCGGTGCCATTGATCCGTACATTGAAGCGTCCGACACCCTTCCGGGCCGTCTTGAGGTGGCCGTCCGGACCCAACGCAGGCTCGAGCACGAACGTGCGTACCACACGCTTCGCGAGCCGCTCGACGTAACGCTTCGACTCGGGGCTCCCAGTCTCTTCGTCCGTGTTGATGAGCCAGATGGGCGTCGCAGGCGGTTGATGACCGAGATCGCGGAGCGCGCGCAACGCGAAGAGCCCCCCCACGAGTCCCGCTTTCATGTCGAAAGTGCCAGGTCCGTGCACGGAACCGTTTTCGACCACGACCGGCATCGAGTCCAAGGTGCCGATGGGCCATACCGTATCCGAGTGCCCCACCAACAACTGCGCCGGCTGTCCTCGCTCTCGGCCCTCCGGCACCGCGAACAGGTGCCCTCCCGTCTCGCGACCCGGCAGGTGCCGCACTCGGTAGCCGAGCCCCCTCAAGGCCTCGGAGAGTTGCGATTGGGGTGCCGCCTGGGAGGCCACCACGTCAGTCGGCGACTCTTTGCTCGCCAGCGAGACCAGCATCTCCACCATGGCGTCTCGCTGCCCACCCAGATACTCGAGGATCGACTGCGCTCGGGCATCTACATCACTCATGCGTCCCACCTGTCATGTTTCCCACCTCAAAGGGGTGATCGGCAAAGGGTTGATCGGAACAAGGGGCGGGCCGAGTCTAGTAGTAACCAGCACGCCGATAGCTCTCGTCCAGCAGTTCGACCGGGTGCAATACGCCCTCTGGGGCTCCCTCCAATCGGAGACCCGCACCAATCTGCATCATGCAGCCCGGGTTCGCCGTGACGACGGCGTCGGCTGCGCATGCGCGCACGGCCGCCACCTTGTCCCGTCCAATCTCCCCGCCGAGTTCCGGGTGCGTGATGCCGTAAATGCCTGCGCCACCGCAGCACTCGTCCGCGTTCTCGACGATGCGGACCTCGACGCCGGGTATGGCAGCGAGCACCGTGAGCGGCGGTTGCTCGACACGCTGGGCATGCAGCAGGTGGCAGGGGTGATCGTAGGCCACGGTGCATGTCACTTCCGCTCCGCTCAAAGGCCCCGCTTGAGCAAGCAGTTCGGTTACGTCCTTCACCTTGGCGGAGAGCTCGCGCGCCCTTCCAGATATCTCGAGATCGTTTTCCAACAGCACGCCATAGTCCTTCATCGCGGCACCGCAGCCCGCCGTGTTCACGGCAATGGCGTCTGCATCGATAGACTCGAAAGCGACAATGTTCGCTCGAGCGAGAGCCCGCGCCTGTTCGAGGTCTCCTCCGTGGGCGTGCAGTGCGCCACAGCAATCTTGACCACCTACTGGCACGACCTCATAGCCATTGGCTTCGAGCGTGCGCACAGTCGCTCGGTTCAGGCGGGTGAAGAGCCCTTCCTGAACACAGCCCGTCAGCACGGCGACGCGTCGGCGTGAACCGACTGCAGCTGGTGCGGTGGATGACTCGGCTGATAGCGGCCCCGCGGGTGAGTCGGCTGCGCCGGCGGTCGTAGCGCCGGCGTTGCCCAAAGCACGCAGGCGACTCCAACCGGTGGTCGAAGCAAGCATCGCAAGAGCGAGTTTTGCGGTCTTCAGCGGTCCCACAGCCGGCATCAGAGCGGCGCCAAGCGACGCGATGCCGAGGCCTCGAATCAACCGGCTCGGCACGAAGAAGAGAGCTCGCCGGAATGAGGAAGCGAAGACCCAGAGCAAAGCGCGCGTCAAGAAACGCGGGGGGCGATGCTCCGCAACGGTTTCGCGTGCCAATTCGAGCAGAGTGCCGTATTCGACGCCCGATGGACATACCGGTTCGCACGCCCGGCATCCGAGGCAGCGGTCGATGTGTATGCCGAACGCCTCGGAGCCGGCGTCGAGCCGTCCCTCGACAACTGCCCTCATGAGGTGCAAGCGGCCGCGTGGAGAATCCGCTTCGTCGCCGAGACGGTTGTACGTGGGGCAGGCAGGCAGACAAAATCCGCAGTGCACACACGGCAGCAAACGATCGCGCTGCTTCTGCAAAGCCTCGGAAAGCATAGATACCGCCCCGCCGGATTCTGTGCGGCTCACCACACCGGGGTTCGACACCGAACGACTCAAAGCAGCACGCCCCCAGGATCGAACAACCTCTTCACTCCGTCGCCGATCTCCTTCGTAGCGGGCGAGAGCGGAGTAGAGTGCGCCGCCGGATCCGTGTCGAGAGCGCAGCGGTCTACCGAGACCGTCCCGGCCAACCCTTCTGCCCCCGCGCGCAGAGTTCGCAGGATATCGCCGGCGTCAGCGTTCGTGAACGCGATCCGCGCCGAGCCCTCGGCAACGTCCGCCACGACCAGACGGTCCACACCGCCAAGCGCGGATCGCGCCAGGTCGAGCAGGTTGCCCAGGTGAGAGGGCAGCGTTCGGACGTGGAGCAACACCTCAGCGTCCGCTCCTGCGTCTCGGGTGGTCGCCAGCAGTGCCGCCGCCTCGGAACCCTCTCGCTTGGTGAACGACACCCCCGCGTGCGCTTCGAGCGTCCTCTGGTCCGCATCGACCGTGTCCTCGGCACCGTGCAAGCGCACAAGCAAGCTGGCGGTCCCGATCCCATAGGTGAGCACGATCGACGCTGGAAGGACTGGCGCAGTCGCAACCGCCCTGGCAGCTGCCACGAGCGCGGAGGACTCGGGCGACTCGAGCACAAGTACTCGGTCGACCGCGGGCACTGGAAAGAGCCGCACCGTGACGGAAGTCACAATGGCGAGGCGGCCTCGGCTGCCCACCATCGGTTTGATCAAGTCGAAACCCGCGACGTTCTTCACGACCCGGCCACCGAGTCGAAGCGTCCGGCCGTCGCCGCACACGACGGTCATGCCGAGAACGTGATTCCGCACATGTCCGTAGCCGGCCCACAAGGGACCCGTCACTCCGGCCGCTGCAAGTCCACCCAAAGTGCGGTTGGGCGCGTCCATCGGATCGAACGGCAGCCATTGGCGGTGCTCGCCCGATACGCCGGCAAGCTCCGCGATCGGCGTACCGGCGGCGGCCGTCAGGGTGAGATCCGCAGGCTCATAGATCTCGACTCCGCACAATCGAGCGGTGGAGAGCGCGATGTATGAGCGCTCGGTCCGTCGGGCACCAATGTGCCCGCCAGTGCCCATGGGGATCACTCCAACGCCGGTCGCCTGCGCCCACGCAAGAAGCTCGACAATCTCTTCGACGGAGCCGGGCGCCACGACGGCGTCCGGTGCCTGCCCAAGCGCAATCCGCGCCGTGCTGCCCGGTAGTGCCTCGAGTGCTTGCGCGGAAACCACGTCGGTTAGTGAAGTCGTGCTGACTACGGTCACGAAGTCACCTCAGAAGGCACCGTGCCTGGCTCTTCACTCATGCCCGACGTCCGACTCGGAAGCACCTTGCCCGGGTTGAACAGCCCTTTGGGGTCGAAGAGTTCCTTCACGGAACGCAACATTTCCAGTTCCGTCTCGTTTTGCACGAGCGGCATATAGTCGCGCTTGTCGATGCCTACGCCATGCTCGCCGGTAATCGTGCCACCCACCTCAACGCACAGCTGCATAATCTCTTTGGACGCTCGCTCCACACGGTCCAGCTCATCCTCGTTCTGCCGATCGAATAGCAGATTGGGATGCAGATTGCCGTCTCCGGCATGGAAGACGTTCGCGATCTTGATGTCGTAGCTCTCGCCGATCTGAGCGATGCGCGCGAGCACCTCCGGAAGCTTCGTGCGCGGCACCGTCGCATCTTGGACCAACAGGTCCGGCGCGATTCGCCCCATCGCGCCGAAGGCCTTCTTACGTGCCGTCCAAAGCGCCGCGCGGTGCTCGGGCTCCGTCGCTCTCTGTACCTCACGAGCACCCTCGGCCATGCAGCACTCTTCCGCCCGGTCCGCGTCCGCCTCGAGTCCCGCCTCGGTCCCGTCGAACTCCACCACCAGTGCAGCGCCGGCATCGGTGGGGTACCCTGCGGCAAAGACGCTCGCTTCCAGCGCCCGGATCGTGGCCTGGTCCACGATTTCGATCGCTGCCGGCATGAGACCAGAGGCCATAATGGAGGTCACCGCACGCCCCGCATCCTCCATGTGGTCGAATATGCCGAGCAAAGTGCGGACCCCCTCCGCGATGGGCAGCAAACGCACCTCGATCTCGGTGGCGATGCCAAAGCAGCCTTCCGAGCCGACGAAGAGCCCGACCAGGTCAAGTGAGCCGGGCGCAGCCCCCGCGGCGCCCCCGAGCTGAACAACACCGCCACCGGCCAACACCAGCGTCAGCCCAGTCACGTAGCGGGACGTGACGCCGTACTTGAGGCAATGTGGCCCCCCAGAGTTCTCGGCCACATTACCACCCAATGTGCACGTGCTTTGTGACGATGGGTCCGGGGCGTAGTACAACCCGTGCGGCCTGGTCGCCTCCGTGAGATGGGCGTTGACCACACCCGGCTGGAGTCGAGCGAGCCGGTTATCAGGGTCGATCTCTAGGATCCGGTTCATGCGCGCCAAGCCAACGATCACCCCATTCTCGGTCGC
>Ga0115002_10007454_pt1 | contig 12328 bp, 8 predicted proteins | sample ArcticOcean_MG_C_8_FD_89576 | JGI IMG/M metagenome (GOLD analysis project Ga0115002, IMG submission 89576) | Marine microbial communities from western Arctic Ocean - ArcticOcean_MG_CB11_86 | ecosystem: Environmental > Aquatic > Marine > Oceanic | place: Arctic Ocean: Canada Basin | collected...
CAGCGCCCTGCGCCTGTTGCACCGCCCATGCAACCCGCCACGGTCGCCCTCCGAGGACCAACGGCGAGAAACCATCCCGAAACGGATCCCCCAAACAACTCGCGACCACCCCGCCCACAAAAACACTCACCGCCCAGTGGAAGATAGATTCACAGGCTCTGAGTGTTCCTGGGTCGTCGGGCGCAACGTAAGTTCGTGAGGCCCCAAAATCGTGCCGCCCCGGCAGGGATCGAGTTCGGAAATCGTCTCGAATAATGGATTGAGCGTAAGATGCGGAACGCGTTCATCCAGCAAGCCGGCGAAGCCTTCCAACAGGCCGACCACCTCGATGTTCAACTGATTGGCCCGCTCGACCGCACCGAACAACGTGGCGTTGAACGCGGGCGTATCGCCTCCGGCGGTCAGGATTCCAATGCGTTGCATAACGGTGTGTCCGATGAGTGATGCCGTGTTCTTAGGGATCTCCGGAAACTTCTTGACAAGCCGATAAACCGCGGGTAAGCCTGCCGTGTGTATTGTAGAATAAGGTGCTTGGGATCACCCTCCCCCAAGTTTGGGACTGTTCGTCTCGACAGGCACAGGGTGCTTCTCATGTCAGAACAATTTTCTGTTTTGCGTTTCTGAAAAATTCAATAATCGTAGGATTACCTTTTCGCTGCTGGGATTTTTCACAGCGGTTTTTGTTTTGGTTTTCCGAGAGGATGATGAGAGATGCGGACAAGATATCAACGGTTGGCTTTTTCAAGACGCGGTTTCACATTGATCGAGTTGTTGATGGTGATCGCGATCATCGCGGTGCTTATTGCACTCTTACTGCCGGCCGTGCAGCAAGCCAGAGAAGCCGCTCGAAGGTCGTCTTGCAAGAGCCATCTGAAACAAATCGGATTGGCCCTGCATAATTATCATGATACCAACAGTAAAGTTCCGCCAGGAAACGTCGCCTCTTGGAATACCACTGATTCAAAATTCTACGGCTTCGGCTGGACTTGGCATTCCAAGATTCTACCGCAGGTGGATCAGGCGAATTTGTACAAAGGCGTGCAGAATAAGATGGGGAATGACAGTGGGATTAACTCTGACCCTGAAATGCGACTCGCCAATCGTGACACTGTCATCACAGTCTTCCAGTGCCCTTCTCAGCCCGGCGGCGATTTCGGATACGGCGGTCAATTGGACAGGCAGCCCAGTAATTACAATGGAAACGTGGGAACAAATACGTTTAATACCAATGAATGCACAGGAGCCAATCCCGTGTGTCCGAGGGAACGGGATCTTCTTCATCAACAGTTCGGTGGCGTTCAGAGACATCACCGACGGAGCCAGTAGCACGATGCTGGTGATGGAGGTTCAGACGAAGCTCTCCTCGAGCATGCCCGGCGACGACCGCTCGTATAATTTCTCTGATGGTGGCGATAACAATGCACCGGCCGACATCTCCGAATACCTGATTGGCACCGAAACCAACGATCCCATTAACGGTGGAGGCGAAGAATCGGTAGGCAGCTTTCACACGGGGGGTGCCCATGTGTTGCTTGGCGACGGTGGCGTCAGGTTCCTTTCAGAGAACATCAATGGCACCACCTTCCGGGCTCTTAGCACGCATGCCAGCAATGAAGTCGTAGGCAGCTACTAACATCTCTTTGCTGAATATCACCATTCACCCGCCTGCGCTGCCGGCGCGTTTTTTCTTGCGCCTTGATCAAAGCCGCTGCGGTCAGCCGGGAGAGTCGTCTTGAGTGATCGACGCTTACAGCGTATATCATCAGAGGGCTTGAAGTCAGGAGATAGGAAACGAAAGTCGGTTTCCGGAATTCGTACGTTTTCCGATTGTTGACCGGGGGAGTGATGCGATGAAGTATTTGGCCGGTTGCTTTGGCTCGGCAGTGCTGGGGGCGTTGTTCGCCATGTTCGTGGCTGACACATCCGTGGACGACGCGGCGTTGGCGCAAGAGCAACGCGGACCCACGCTGTCTGCTCCCACGAATCCGAAAGTGGGCACCATTGCGCCCTCCGTGTTTCGCCCCGACGGCTTGTCGAACGACGAAGCGATCGCCGTGAATGTCTACGACCGCGTGAACCGCAGCGTCGTTCATATCACAACGCGCTCGGCTCGTGTGGGTGGCCTGTTTCAGTTGGAGACCGAACAGGAAGGAACCGGCTCCGGAGCCGTGATCGATATGCAAGGTCACATCGTGACGAACTACCACGTGATCGAAGATGCCCGCAATGTGGCGGCCACACTTTACGACGGCAAGACCTACGAAGCCTCGTTCGTCGGAGCCGACCCCATCAACGACTTGGCCATCATCAAGATCGACGCGCCGCGCGACGTGCTTTCACCGTTGACGTTTGGCAATTCGAGCCGGCTGAAAGTCGGCATGCGGGTGTTCGCCTTCGGCAACCCCTTCGGGTTGGAACGCACAATGACCACCGGTATTATCTCCAGCCTCAATCGCTCGTTGCAGGTAAGGGCCAATCGGACGATCAAGTCGATCATCCAGATCGATGCGGCCGTCAATCCGGGCAACTCCGGTGGTCCGCTGATCGATGCCCACGGCCGGCTCATCGGCATCAACACGGCCATCGCCAGTAAGACGGGCCAGAATTCGGGCGTCGGCTTTGCGATTCCGGTCAGCCTTGTGGCACGGGTCGTGCCGCAACTCGTCGAGCATGGCCGGGTGATTCGGCCCGAAATTGGTATTCAACGGGTTTACGAGACGGGCCAGGGGCTGCTCATTGCTCGGTTAGTCCCCAACGGGCCGGCTGATCAGGCGGGGTTGAAGGGGCCGGCCATCGTTCGTGAACGACGCGGGCCGTTTCTCGTCGAGCGAGAAGACCGCTCCGCAGCCGATTTGATCGTTGAAGTCGACGGGCGGAAAATCGAAACGTCCGACCAGTTTCTGGCGTATATTGAAGGCAAAAAATCGGGCGACCGAGTCACGCTGACGGTACGGCGAGGTAGCCGTCGCGTCGAGGTTCCCGTCACACTCGGCGGTGGACGTCCTGCGACACGATCCCGGTAAGGATTTGCCTGTTAAATCGGCCGGAACTCGTCTTTCCCGAATTCTCGCCTTTTGTTATGAACCCCGCCCTGAACGGATGGTGTCGCAGGTCTGCGCGCCGTTCGACGAGTGTGGTTTACGTCGATATTCGCACGAGTGTCACGACGAATCGTTGACGTCATGCGGAGCCTTCGGCGCAACATTGTCCCGTCTGTTGAATTCACGGCTGTCGGGAAAGGACTCCCATGCAAAATTCCGTCTGGAAGCTGACCGCGTTAACCGGTGTTGTTGGACTCGTGCTGTTGGTGCTCGTGCAAGCACAGCGGGGGATGAACCAACCCAGCCTCGACGACGAATTCAATGCCGTCGCGGGCGACCTGAAACCGGGCGAAGAGGGTACGAACTTCGACCTAGGCGACGCGACGGCGTTCGACGCGTCGGACCAGTACGAGCCGGGCGGTCTGTTCTCTGATGAACATCCCAGCGAGCCGATGAACGATCGATTCATGGCCGACCCTCCCAGTGAAACCGACGGCGGATTAGACTTCCGTGATGGCTCCGACGATCCCACATCGGGTTTCCCGGACGACTCCAATCCACGATTCGTCCGCGATGCCGAACCGCCGCGTGGTCTCGATAGCTCAAGCGACTCATTCGACTCATTTTCTCCCTTGGACGACGCTCCGGCAACGATCAAACGCAGTTTCGATTCGCATCCGCTGGCCGATTCCCCCAGTGATCCGCAGCCAACCATCACCGACACTCCGCGCGGTTTGTTCGATGATCCGCCCGATTTCGCCGACGATTCACCTCGCCGCGATCCTGCCGTGATCCCCGCAGGCAACGTCGACGACATCGACTCGCCTCCCGCAGGCAAAGGGACCGGACCACGCCTATTGGCCCCTGACTCGGCCAAGCCGTTGGCACCGACCGAGCGGAGCCTGCCTGATTTCGCCGAATTCGGAACTCCTGAAGAGGAACCGTTCGCCGCCGACAAAAACGAACCGACAACGAAAACACCCCCGGTCCGCTCGATCGCTGAAGATGTCGAACCGCTGTTCCCGCCGATCGACAAGGATGAACCGTTCCCCAAGCGAACGGCCGACACACCACCCGAAACGCCCTTGCCCCTCCCGACGTCTCGCAACGCGACTCCGTTGACGCCTGCCGATGATGCCCCGCTCCAGGGCGACGGCACAGTTTCGTCTCAAGAGATTCAAGGTCGGCAGCAGCCTCAGCTAACGATCGAGAAAATTGCGCCGGAAAATGCAATTCTCGGCCAGCCGTTGGTCTATTCGATCATCGTGAAAAACGTCGGCAAGACCGTCGCCAGCCAGGTTGTTGTGAAAGACCGCATCCCCAAAGGGACCGAACTGACGGGCACAATTCCTCGGGCCGAGTTGGACAAAACAACGCTGCTTTGGAAACTTGGCAATTTGAAACCGGGTGAGGAACGCAAGATCGCCGTGCGGGTTACGCCTATCTCGGAAGGGCAAGTCGGCAGCATCGCCACCGTCAACTTCGTGGCCGAGGTCGCCTCGCGCACACAGGTCACCGCGTCGAAACTCAAACTGACTTTGGACGGCCCCGCCGAGGCGCGGTTGGGTGACTCGATCGTGTTCAAATTCGTGCTCAAAAACGGTGGCCAGACGGATGTCGAGGGCGTCGTGCTGCGTAGCATCATTCCCAAAGGCCTCAGTCACCCCGCCGGTGATGATCTCGAATACGAGATCGGTAAACTCACCGCCGGTGACTCCCGCGAGATTAATCTGACCATGTCGGCCGCCGCGGCCGGGCAGGCCATTAATCGGGCCGTCGTCACAGCCGAAGGGGGCATTGAAGTCAAAAGTGCTACAACAATCGACATTCAAGCTTCGGACATTTCGGTCAGTAGAAAAGGCCCCGCCAAGGTGTATCCCGGCAAGGCGGTCGTCTTTTCAAATCAGGTCACAAACGAAACCAATCAACCGCTGGCCGACCTCACGGTTGTCGAAACATTGCCTGAAGGCATCGAGTTTGTGGAAGCTTCGTCGGGCGGGCAATACCATGCGGCCAAGCGAACCATCGCCTGGCGAATCGAACGCTTGGGGATGAAACAATCGACGATTCTGCAAGTGAAAGTGAAGCCCAGCAAAGCGGGTGACTACGAAAGTACCGTCCAGGTGATTACGAAGGACGGAGAAGCGGGCAAGTCGACTTCAACGCTGAATGTCATCGGTTTTCCTGTGTTGAAAGTCGATTCGTCAACCGGCGACGCACCCATTTCCGTGGGAGAAAAAGGGACCGCGCGCATTGTTGTCGCCAATCAAGGCGGAGCAGTCGCCAAGAACGTGCGGATCGTGATTTCGGTTCCGGCTGAAATCGAAGTGCAATCAGTTCGCGGCCCGACCGACGACTCGCGCGACGGCGACCGCATCAAGTTCGCCACTATTGAATCACTCGCTGCCGGTGAGGAAGCGGTGATCGAATTAAACTTCCTGGCTCGTCAGCCGACTGACGCACGCATCGACATCGCTGTCGTCGCCGACCACATGGGTCAGCCGTTGAACAGTCAAGCCGGCGTGCTGATCGTTCCGGACGGGGAATGAACTGTGGCCACAGCCCGACGACCAACGAGCGATTCCAAAAACAACGACGCACAGCCGTCGGCGGTGAACGTGTACGCCAAGAGCTTGCTCGGCGTTCTGTTGCTGCTGGCGATCGGTTGCGGCGGGCTGTCTGATGAACCCGAAGGCGGCCAGACGGCCAAGTGGATCTTCGAACAAGGCGGGATGATTGCGATCTTCGATTCCGATCGCGAATACAAAGAGGTCGCCAAGCTGCCGGAAGGCGATTTCGCCATCGAGAACGTCGACCTCAGTTCGGCGAAATGTGGCGACGACGACCTGAAGAATCTGGCGGCGTTGAAGAACGTCAAATCGCTCATACTGTATCGGGTTCCCATCACCGACGCGGGGTTGGATCATCTCCTCGGGCTGAAAACGCTGACCGAGCTAGAGCTGTCCCACTCGAAGATCACCGATGCGGGCCTTGTCAAACTGCAAGCCCTCACGAACCTGAAGAAGCTGCACGTTCGCATCACGGTCGTCACGAAAGAAGGCATCGATGCCTTCAAGCAAGCTGTCGATGGGTGCGAAGTGTTCTATCGCTGAAACGGCCGGTTCGAGCGGCGAGTTTCACTTCCCGGAAAACCCGGTGAAGACTTCGCGAACAATCGCTCCACCGCCCGTGTTCACGTCGACGGTTACGTTGTACGAGAACCCGGCTTTCGGGAAGCTAGTCCACGAGACCGTCCACCCGCTCCCCTGCTTCACCTTCACGCCGGCTGACTTCTGCGGATCGGAAATCCACACGCCCTTGTGTGCGGGCCTGATGCCTGCGACCGGTTTGTAGTTCGCTTGCAATGCCCGCTCGGCCGCGGTGCGCGCGACGCCGATGGCCTGCTCTTTCGTGAAGGGTCGCACAACAATCGGCGGCACCACACCGGGAACCGGCTTGCCCACGGTGAAATCAACTGTGCCTGTAGCGACCCGGCCAACCCATGTTGCGGCTGCGTTCTTCTTGCCGCCTGCCGCCTGCTTGAATTCCAACAGCAACCGCACCCGACATTTTCCCTGACCACACGGCAGCAACGCCCCAATAAAAACCGGCGGCCGACGACGCGGGAGAATCTGAATTTGAACCGGCTTGCCGCGCACAGGCGGTGCGGCCACCGCGCGGTCGGCTTTCACGTCCCCGCGCGCGGGGAACGGCCGTGGTAGCGGTCGCGGCAACGGAATCGGCACGGGAGGCCGAATGAATCGGGTCGCTTCGACAACCAGCGTGTACTTCTTCTTCTCACCGGCAGCAAGTTTGACGGCCGGTTGATTCTTGGCCTGCTTGAACTTCCCAGTCACCGTCCACTGGTTCGTGTTCGTCAGGTTCGCGACCACAAGTTTCGGACCGACGCCGAGATGTTCCAATCCATGTAACAATATCGGCTTCTTGGATTTGTTCTCGAACACCACTTCAAACGCCAGCGGTCCATTGCCCGCGAATTCTTTCTTCTCGGGTTGAATGGTGACCACCAAGCCTTTGGTTTCGCCCGGCTGCGAGGCGGCTGGTCGAGCCGCTTTGGGGAAGCGAGGCTTCGTCTCGACCTTCATCCGAAACGTTGCCTGCACCGGCACCTGAATCGGCCGCCCGATGCGCGGCGGTGGAGCACCTTTCACGGGAGCCTGCCGAGGAGCCACAACATCCGCACCAGCCGCCAAACCGGCCATCAAAACGATCGCTGCGAAGGTCTTCATCTGCTGGTTCTCCCCATTCGTACCGGCCGCCAGTTTACCACATCAGCGGGCTACAAGAGTGCGACGCTTGGTTTGGGTGAAAAGTTCCTGGGAATTCTCTGATCCAACGTTAATTGTTACGCTTGATCGCGGTTTGCCTCATAATGATTCTCTCAGCAGTGATGTGCATCCCAACAACAAGGATTGTGCCATGCCCAACGCCCTACTGCCGCCCTCGGGGGACAGCCCTGGCCACCGTCCCGATGAGACACCTTCGCTGTTGCGGATTTGGTTTGGCGTGCGCGATGAGGTGACGCAGAAAGCGTATGCCCAGACTGGTGTCGGGTTGATGCTGTTCAAGTACGCCGTTGAGGCAACTGAGATATTCCACCACACGGGACATCGACTGATGCCGTGGGACTTTCTGAACCCTCTGCTCAGCGAGCGGGCAAAGCTATTGCAGTCTGGGCCGGAGTGGTTGGGTTGGGCGTTGTTCGCCTGGAATTTGCCATTTGTATGGATCGCCTTCTCGATGAGCGTGCGGCGGGCAGCCGATGCGGGGCAATCACCCTGGATCGGCATGCTCGTGCTGATTCCCTTGTTGAACCTGCTGGTGATGGTCGGTTTGGCTCTCGCGCCCAGCAGCCTCGCGCAGCACTGGACACCGACGTCCGACAGCTCGCGTCATCCACCATCCGTCCGTTACGACCAGCGAATTCTTCTCGCAATCGGCGTCGGGCTGCTTGTCGGGGCGGCCATGCTGGGAATCAGCGTTTACGGCTTCGGTCTTTACGGCGCGACGCTGTTCTTCGGCACGCCGTTGCTGATGGGTGCCAGTGCCGGCTTCTTCTACAACTGCCCGCACCCACAAAGCTGGCGCGGCACGATGGTTGTGGTCTCGCTGCTGATGATGGTCGCGGGTGGGGTGTTGTTGCTGTTCGCGTTGGAGGGGGTGATCTGCCTTGTGATGGCCGCGCCGCTTGTCTTTCCATTGGGGATGATTGGCGGTGCTTTAGGAAAAGCAATTGCCGATTCGACAGAAACCAGCATACGTCAGACGATTGTGGTGCTGCTGGCGCTACCGCTTCTGGCGGGTGCCGAAGCCCTGTATCACCCCGCGCCGGAGTACGTCGTCGTGTCGACCGTGGAGATCGACGCCCCACCCGAGACTGTCTGGCGGCATGTGGTCGAATTCCCGGACCTGCCCGAGCCGGACGAATGGTACTTCAAGGCAGGAGTCTCCTGCCCTCTGCGAGCGCGGATCGAGGGTCGTGGCGTGGGAGCAGTCCGTTACTGCGAGTTCACGACCGGAGCCTTTGTCGAGCCAATCACCGTTTGGGACGAACCAAGGCGTCTCGCGTTCGACGTCACCGAACAGCCCGACCCCATGTGAGAACTCAGCCCGTATCGCCACGTCCATCCGCCACACCTCAAGGACCATGCCTTGCAAAGCCGGCGGGGAGAGTTCCGACTGGCCCCGCTCCCCGGCGGTCGCACACAGCTCGAAGGCCGCACATGGTACACCTTCGAGATGTTCCCGCAGGGATACTGGACGCTCTGGTCCAAGGCGGCCATTCACCGCATTCATGGTCGCGTTCTGAATCACATCAAGCAGCTATCTGAAATTGAACACTTGAAGTAAGCGTTGATCGCCGACCGCTATGGGAAATGAAATCCCGACCACAAAGGAATGGGGATAGCTGCCCCCGTCGAGCCGTGGATGTCCTGATACCTGCCGGGACGGGTCAGACATCCCCTGACACCACCAGCCGCTCGTCATTCCGTCGTTCCGCTGATTTCGATTAGGGTAACTCTGCGTTCTCCGCGAACTCTGCGGTGAGAAATCCGGTCTCCACGTCGCTGGGCGGTTGGAGTCGTTGGCAACCAGCGATATGATGCAGCGGTTGGTCACTTACCGTTCTATCGCGATCTCTCAACATGCCCGCCGACCCGAAACCTTCATCCGTGCGTGGACCGCGTCCGCAGCCGTTTCAGGCACCGCAGGGAGATCTGGCGGTGTTGGCCGGTTCGGCGAACCCCCAGTTGTCGGCCGCCATCGCGGAGAAACTGGGGGCGCGGTTGGTTCCCAGCGAGGCGCACGTTTTCAGTGAAGGAAACGTGTTCGTGCGGATTCTGGAAAACGTGCGCGGCCGCGATGCGTTCATCATTCAAGGGGTGCAACACCCGGTCAACGACAATTTCGTCGAGCTGTTGTTCTGGATCGATGCCCTCAAACGTGCCAGCGCCCAACAAGTGACGGCGGTCATTCCGTTTTTTAGTTACGCCAAAGGCGACAAGAAAGACGAGCCGCGCGTTTCGATTCGGGCGCGCGTGTGTGCCGACGCCCTGGAAGCGGCCGGGGCCGACCGCGTGCTGACGATGGACTTGCACAGCCCGCAGATACAGGGGTTCTTCGGCGTGCCGGTTGATCATCTTTACGCTCGCAACGTGCTGTGCGATCACATCCGTTCACTCAACATCCCGGACCTGATCGTCTGCAGCCCTGACGCGGGTTTCGCGAAAGATGCCGCATCCTATGCGGACTTGCTGGACTGCCCCGTGGTGATCGGAATCAAACAGCGCAGGGATCACACCGAAACCGCCGAGGTGCTGGAAGTCATCGGCGAGGTGGACGGCAAGAACGTGGTGATGGTCGACGACTTCGCCATCTCGGGCGGATCGCTCATCGGCATGGCCGAGTTGCTCAAACAACGCGGCGCGAAAGACATTTACGCGGCGGTCAGCCATGGAGTGCTTCCTCAAGGAGCCGCACCGCGGATCGGGGAAAGTCAGATCACCAAGATGTTCATGACCGACACGATTGAATCATCGTTCGATCCGTTGCCTGCGAACATTGAAATTGTGTCGGTGGCCGACCTGTTCGCCCAGGCGATTCGCTCGATCCACGACCGCACCAGCGTGAGCATGCTGTTCCCCGAGACGAAAGAGCCGTGAGTCGTCTGAGGGTTTGATATTCAAGACCACGCAGGCTTGAAGCCACGAAGAAGTACTGGGGATCGCGAAACTGTTTTTGGTAGGAGGCCACGAAAAGGCACAAGAGTCATAAAATTTCTTTCTTGTGTGAGTTGTTTCGCACTCTTCGATCGCGAGAATACTGTCTTGCGTCTTGGTGCCTTCGAGTCTTAGTGGTTTGCCCCTTTGCAGAACAAGTTTTTAGCGTAATCAACAACGACAACTTCTGACTTCTGAATCCTCCACGAGCGACTTCCATGACGAAGAACGGCGGCCCTAAACTCACTCCCATGATGGAGCGGTATCTGGAAGTCAAACGCCAGAACCCCGGGTCGCTGTTGCTGTTTCGCATGGGCGATTTCTACGAGCTGTTCCACGAAGACGCCGAAATCGCTGCCCGGCTGCTGGGGCTTAATCTCACCAGTCGCGACAAAGCCTCGGCCAACCCGGTCCCGATGGCGGGCTTCCCTTATCATTCGCTCGAAAACTATCTGCAGAAAATCATCCAAGCCGGTTTGCGGGCGGCGATTTGCGAACAGGTCGAAGACCCCAAGCAGGCCAAGGGGTTGGTCAAACGGGAAGTGACGCGGATCGTCACGCCGGGAACGTTGACCGACGACAACCTGCTTGACCCGCGCGAAAGCAATTTCCTCGCCTGCCTGTTTCCCACCAAACATCGTATCGGGTTGGCTTGGCTGGAACTCTCCGCCGGCCGGTTCATCACCACCGACATCGACCCGCACCATCTCCCCGACGAACTGGCCCGCTTGCAGCCGGCCGAGTGTTTGCTGCCGGAAGGCGCGTCGCTGGCCGACCTCACCGGCGAAGCGTTTGCCGACGAGGAGATGTTGCTCACCGAACGTCCTGCGTGGTGCTTTGCCGAGAACGAATGTCATCGGTTGTTGACGGAGCATTTCGAGACGAACACGCTGGAAGGGTTCGACCTGGAGGCCGGCTCGCCGGGAATCGTCGCGGCCGGTGCGTTGCTGGATTATGTTCGCGAAACGCAAAAAAGTTCGCTCGGCCACATCACCCGACTCGAGCCTTACCGCCGGGACGCGAATCTCATCCTCGACGAGGCGACCCGGCGAAGTCTCGAACTGACACGTACCTTGCGCGACACGAGCCGTGAGGGCAGCTTGTTGGCGGTCATCGACGAGACGGTCACTCCCATGGGATCGCGTCTGCTGGCCGATTGGTTGTCGAACCCGTTGACCGACGCATCCGCCATCGACAACCGGCTGGATGCCGTCGAGGAACTCCTGGCCGACCCGTTGCTGTGCAGCGATCTACGTGAGCAGTTGAAACAAACCTACGACCTGGAACGGCTCACCGCCCGCATCGCAACAGGTCGCTCCAGCCCACGTGATCTTGGGTTTCTGGCATCCACGTTAGCGTTACTGCCCAAACTCAAAGTCAAGCTGGCCGGTCGCAAGTCGGAGTTACTGGTCGGGTGGGAAACTGACCTCGATTTGTGTCCTGATATCCGTGTCGATGTGGAAACGCGACTCGTCGATGAGCCGCCGCTGGTCACGACCGACGGCGGGATGATTCGTGACGGATTTCACGAGGAGTTGGACGAACAGCGGGCCTTAGCGCGGGGTGGGAAAGAGTGGATTGCCAGGTACCAGGCGCAGGAGATCGAACGCACGGGAATTACGAATCTGAAAATCGGGTTCAACAAGGTGTTCGGGTATTACCTGGAAGTCACCAAGGCCCAAGTGGAGAAGGTGCCCACCGATTACCATCGCAAGCAGACGCTGAAAAATCAGGAACGCTACATCACGCCCGAGTTGAAGGAGCACGAAGACAAAGTGCTCCGCGCCGAAGAGCGGGCCGTTGCACTCGAGCAGGAACTGTTCACGCAACTTCGCGAACGCGTGGCGGGAGAATGCCGCCGTCTGCAACGCACGGCCGTCGTGCTGGCGAACATCGACGTGCTCACCGCGCTGGCGGTGCTCGCCGTCCAACAGGGATACTGTCGGCCGGAAATCACCACCGAGCCTGTGCTCGATATCCGCGAAGGTCGGCATCCGGTACTTGATCGGTTGCAACCGTCCGGGCAGTTCGTGCCCAATGACATTC
>Ga0115002_10007455_pt1 | contig 12326 bp, 7 predicted proteins | sample ArcticOcean_MG_C_8_FD_89576 | JGI IMG/M metagenome (GOLD analysis project Ga0115002, IMG submission 89576) | Marine microbial communities from western Arctic Ocean - ArcticOcean_MG_CB11_86 | ecosystem: Environmental > Aquatic > Marine > Oceanic | place: Arctic Ocean: Canada Basin | collected...
TCTATTAAAGACTCGACCTGGGACAAGTATGGAAAAGGAACGCAAACCAAAACCTCTGAATTAACGCCATCCATCCCAGACAATATTCCGCCAATTAAACTCTTAACAGAGCCTTTATTAGCGTTCATTTTCCAGTTTCCAGCAATAATCGTTTTACGCATACTTTTAAGCCCATACAAAAAGAGGGCAATGTTACTCTAAAACAAGCACAAAATCAATTGCGAAATAGGCTTTAACCCTCCCCTGTGTTGTCTTTACTTAAGGCTTGGCATTTCGCGCATAAACATAGCTTTTTGTATTTCTTGCTCTGGCTCCTCAAAATTTTGCGCAGCAAGATGGCCTAAAAAAACTGCGTCTGCTATCAAGCCAGGCGACTCAGCATCCCCTATTAACTGGATGTGTTTTCTTTTGCTGCCTTCAATTCTATTGTTTTGCTCGATCAACTGATCGTAAAGAGTTGTATTTGGAATGCGCTCTGTAACCATCACTATTGCTGAACACTTAACATGTGATATCTTTCCAGTAAACACACATTGGAGATTAAGACTTTGACCTTCAGCCTTTTCTATAGACTTATTGCAAATAATATTAACACCATTAAGAAGCAGTGATTTTTGAACCCTCTTTTGCTCTAAGGTTGACTCTGTCCACGGAGACACTATGCTTGCAGGGGTGATAAAAATTACCTGATGATCAGCGCTTAAATGGTCTGCAACAACTCCTCCCAAGTATCCCTGCTCATCATCATAAACAACAACAGGGCCTTTTAATTTTTTACTGTCTTTTATCGCTTCTTCTGGGGTAAGCACCTTAAGCGACTCCATGCCTTGAATTGATTTTCTTCTACTTCTTCCAACACCGTCTTTTCGCCAACTAGAGCCAGTAGCTAAGAATATATTATTTATTCCAAGTTCATTTATATGTGAAAAAGTTAATTCACTTTCTTTGTAGATTTCTATATTATTTTTTTGTTGTATCTCATAAAGCCTGTTGTCAGCAACTCGTTTCCAGGCAGAAAGCCCTTTGAGGCCAGCTTCAAAAAGCACTCTGCCCCCTAGCTTAGAGCCTGCCTCAGCCAAAGTAACATGATAGCCACGCCTTGCCAGTTGCAAAGTGCACTCTAATCCGGATGGGCCAGATCCAACAACAAGCACTTTTTGGTCTGTCTTTTTAGGTTTAATTGATTCCGGGTCCCAGCCTCTTCTCCACTCTTCCCCCATAGTAGGGTTTTGAGTACATCGAATTGGAACTGCAAAATTGTCACTTGAAACACAAATATTACAGCCAATACATTCTTTTATTTGGTCAGTGTTTCCAGCTTTAATTTTGTTGGGAAGATAAGGGTCTGCTATTGAAGGTCTCGCTGCGCCAATAAGGTCTAAAGCTCCGCGCTCAATAAGGCTGACCATTAAGTCGGGAGAAGTAAGCCTTCCAACACCAACTACTGGTTTTGTTGTTATGCTTTTTACAAACTCAACATATGGGATTTGGTATCCCTCATTTGGCTCAAAACGAGAAGTTTGAGAGTCGTTGGCCCAATCAGAAACATTAACGTCCCATAGATCAGGAATCTCTGCCAGCATTTCAACTACCGCCCTACCTTCTTCGAAGAACTGCATTCCATCTTTACCCTTAAGCTCATCAACAGCAAACCTAAAAGCAACCGCACATGTGTCTCCAACAGCATCTTTAGTCTCTTCCAACAACTCTCGTGTCAAACGAACGCGATTTTCAATGCTGCCACCATACTCATCAGTCCGGTTGTTAATTTCTGGAAGGAGAAATTCTTGAGTAAGTGTCATCCCATGACCAGCATAGACATAAATAATATCAAACCCAGCGGCTTTGGCATTTATCGCCGCCTTTCGATGCCAGGCCCTAAACTCAGCAATGTCTTTTTTACTCATTCGCGAAGTTTGCTTGGGGTAAATAAGGTCTATTGACTGGCTTACAGGCGAGATAGCAGGAAGCCTTGAATATAAGTTGGCAGCATGATTTCCATTATGAGCTAACTCTATCGCCGCAAGAGCGCCATGCTGATGAACAGCTTCTGTCATAAGGCGTAATGCTGGAATATCTCTTTTGTCCCAGATTCTTTGCTCTACGTACGGGGAAAGGTCTGAGCTTGGATGAATTTCTGTTTCCTCTGTGCTAACAACCCCCCACCCGCCTTTTGCTTTTAGAGCCCTCATTGCTGCGTGAGCTTGTGGTCTTTGGTGTCCCATACCACAACAATGAGGAACTTGATAAAAGCGATTTTTTGTAACAACAGGGCCAATCCTAACAGGCTCAAAAAGTCTACTATAAGGGTTATTTTTCATGTGTCATTTTTTCCAATATTTAAGTGTTTGAAGATCAAATTTATTATGTTTAATTATCTAAATTATATAGATATGGAATTAATAGAGAACAACAAATCTAAAGGGCTGAATATCAGCTTATTCTAACAAAGGCTTTGATCATCTTTGGGCTTATTACAGGTATCATTGGTACATTGTTTTCCTATTTAGCCTTTCTTTCTTATGTCTCAAACTTGGGTCCAATGCCTAGAATCCCTAAAAAATACACTGCCATTAGGCGAGTTCAGTGTATGGGTTAAACCCCTAAAAGCAGCTGAAAGAAACGAGACTCTTTACCTCTATGCTCCTAGTGCATCTGCCCTCAAATATATAAACAACCATAAAAATCTTGAGGCTGCAATTGTCCTAGCAGTGTCAGAATTTGATCGCAAACTAAAAGTTAGATTTGGGGTTGTTGATTCGAGTAAAAAAAGTGAGAGCCAAACAAAACATCACACAACTCCGCTGTTCCCAGAATATACTTTTGACAGCCTAGTTTTAGGAAGCGCTAATCAAGTAGCCGCTCTTGCGAGCAGACAAATTGCAGAGAAAATTGGGGCATCCCCATACAACCCTTTTATTATTTATGGTGAGTCTGGTCTTGGAAAAACTCATTTAATGCAAGCCGCAGGGCACTTAGCACTAGAAAAAAATCCAAATACTAAAATTATATATGTACCGTTAATGGATTTTGTAAGAAACATTACAACCAGCCTTCGGCACAATACAATCGAAAATGTTAAGCTTTTTTATCAATCTGCCGACTTATTGTTGGTTGATGATATTCACTTAATTGCTGGCAAAGACAAATCACAAGAAGAATTTTTTCATATTTTTAATTTTTTATTCAGTACAAAAAAACAAATCATTTTTACATGTGACCAACCCCCTAAAAATATTAAAGATCTCGAAAATAGGCTTAAAACTCGTTTTTCTCAAGGGTTAAATTTACAGCTTTCTCCACCAGAGCTCGAAATGAGGGCGGCTATCCTGTTAAAGAAGTCTCAAAACCCTCAAATATCACTAAACCTTAGCGAAGATATTGCGCTTTTTATTGCGAGTCATGTTGTGTCAAATGTTAGAGATCTCGAAGGGGCGCTTCTAAAGCTTAAAGCTTTCGTAGATTTTTCTCAAATAGACCACTCATATATAACTAAGGATGTTGTAGAGGGTGCGCTTGGTGATCTTATTAAGCCAAAAAAACTTATTATTGAAGTAAATGAAGTGCAAAAAACAGTTAGTAAATATTATGGAATAACGGTTTCTGATTTAATTTCAAACTCACGTAAACAACATCTAGTTAAGGCAAGACAAATGGCAATCTACTTATGTCACGAACTAACGTCATTGTCATTAGCAAAAATAGGTCAAAATTTTGGAAATAGGGACCACTCTACGGTTTTATATTCTTGTGAAAAACTTAAAGGACTTATAAACATAAACGAAGAGATCAAAAACGATATTGAAAATATTACAATTAAAATTACTAACATATAAACAAAAAATTAAAAGTTGGACTGTTGATAAGATTCAAAACATCTTATAATTAGAATAATAACTAACAATAGTGTAAAAATAAGACTGTAGATACTAACAAGATATACACCCCTTATGCCTTTGATTTTAATAAGAAAAAGATAGAAATTAACAGAAAGTATGCACACTAATAATAATAATAATTAATTTATAAAGATAGGCAGCCTATGAACACCGAACTAAGCGTTGAAGAATTAATTGAACCATTACAAACAGTAATTGGAGTTGTCGAAAAAAAACAAACTCTCCCTATACTCTCACATGTTTTGATTCAATTAAAAAATAAAACCCTAACACTTACAACAACCGATATGGAGCTTGAAATAAGCGCCTCTAGTGAAATAAAAAGTGAAACAGAGGTAACGTTCACTATATATGCAAAAGACCTAATAGACATAGTAAGAAAACTTCCAGAAAAAACTAAGATTAAATTTAAAATTGAAGAAAACAAAGTATATCTCAACGCAAATAAAAATACATTTGAACTTAATACTTTTAATCATTTAGATTTTCCAGCCCTCCCCAAAACACAAAATACAAGTGTAATAAAAATTAAACAAGAGGCACTAAAAGAACTAATTGAAAATACAAGTTTTTCTATGGGAAATCAAGATATTCGGGCCTACTTAAACGGACTATTTTTTGAATTAAATAAGGACTCTTTAACAGTTGTTGCAACAGATGGACATAGACTCGCAATTGGTGAAGTTAAACAAAACAACAACTTAGAAGAGAGAAAAACAGTAATTCTTCCAAGAAAAGCCGTTCTAGAGCTTACCAAGCTTTTAAATAAAAGCGCTCAAGATATGGCGGAAATTCATTTATCAGATAATTATTTTTCCCTAATAGACACAAATACAAAAATTATTAGTCGTTTGATTGATGGAAATTTTCCAAATTACAAGCAAGTTATGCCGACAGACTTTAGCAATACAATAGTCATAAATCGGGCTGATTTTCTCTCGAGCCTTCAGCAAGCTTCAATTTTTGTTGATGAAAGAACAAAGGGAGTAAAACTAGTTTTTAGAGATGATAAATTAAGTATTTTTTCACACTCAGAAAGAGGAAGAGCAGAAACTCAAATAGAGGTTACGAAACAAGAAAAAGAGCTTGAAATTGCCTTTAATATTCACTACCTAATTTCTGTATTAGAAAAACTAACTTCCAAAGAGATTAACATGGTAATACCTGGAGGTGAAAACAAATCTTGTCTTCTAAGCGCCATGGGTGATGAAAGTTATCAATACATAGTTATGCCAATGAGAATATAGTCACAAATATTAAATGGCAATAATTGAGAAACTCCATGTCGCAAGATTTAGAAATTTAAACGATCAATATTTAGAGCCCAACAAAAACATTAATTTAGTTCTTGGTTCTAACGGGCAGGGAAAAACAAACTTTATAGAGTCTTTATACTATCTAGGACACAACCGATCTTTTAAAACAAAAAATATTAAAGATGTCATCCCATTTAATGAAGAGCTTGTCCAAATAAACGCAATAATTGACGGTGAAAAAATAACTTTAAAAAAATCCAAACATAAAACCATCATTTTAGTTGGTGATGAAAAAATTTCAAGCAACAGTCTTTTAAGTCAACGCCTACCAACCCAAATTATTTCCCCAGATAGAGGTTTTGTTGTTGGGGGAACGCCAAAATTAAAAAGATCCTATTTAGATTGGGGGGTTTTTCATGACCACAAAGAAATATTAAAAACATATAAGTCTTACAATAAAACCCTAAAAAATATAAATGCAATTCTGGCGAGCAAAAATCAAAACCAGCTTGACGAGTGGCTTTCACAACTTTCTTTTTTGTCTGTTGAAATATCTCAAGCAAGAATCAACTATATACAAAAACTTATCAAAATACTTGAAGAAAGCTCTTTACAAAAATTAGAGAGCTTTATTGAGTCAACAAAAAACCTTAAGTTTAAATTACAAACAGGGTGGACAAAAGATGTAGATGGCCTGAACCAAAAAGAAATTATTACGTACCTTCAAAATAACAAAGATTCTTTTATAAGAACAAAACATCTGGGATATGGGCCCCATAGGGCAACTGTTGATTTTTACTTAAACAATAAAAACGAAGGCTTTCTTTCAAGGGGTGAACAAAAAAAACTATCTATTGTTTTTTGGATGCTTCAAGTGCTTGTTTTAGCAAATGAAAAGTCTGATCCAGTTGTTCTAATTGATGACATTTCTTCTGAGTTAGATCAAAAAAAAATTAACTCAATACTTGATTTTTTAACAAACCTAAATATTCAAATATTTATAACTGATATTGGAAATAAAGAACTTCCTTTAGATCTAAAAAAAACGAACATCTACCACATTAAAAAAGGAATTATTGTTAGCGCATAAGACATAAATTTACTATTACAACAAGGTTATAAATGTTGTATGATTTATCGATAAAGTCGATACCCGTGGTATAATAAATTCATTTTTTAAAGGGCATTTATGACTGAAGAATACCAAGCCTCCAATATTAAAGTTTTAAAGGGTTTAGACGCGGTTAGAAAGCGCCCTGGAATGTATATTGGTGACACAGATGATGGTACTGGTTTACATCATATGGTGTTTGAAGTTGTTGATAATTCAATCGACGAAGCCCTTGCTGGCCACTGCTCAAAAATAGAAGTTGTAATACATGATGACAACTCTATTTCAGTAACAGATGACGGTCGTGGAATTCCAGTTGATATTCACCCAGAGGAAGGAATATCTGCAGCTGAAGTTATTATGACTGTACTGCATGCCGGTGGTAAGTTTGATGATAACTCCTATAAGGTTTCTGGCGGCCTTCATGGGGTAGGTGTTTCTGTGGTTAACGCCCTATCTGAAACACTAAAACTAACTATTTATAGATCTGGTGAAAGCTACGAACAGGATTACGTGCTTGGTGTTCCAACATCATCGATTAAAACCACAGGAAAATCAGACAAAACAGGCACAACAATTCACTTCAAACCAAGTGTTGACATTTTCGCTGAAACAGTTTTTAAGTTTGAAACCTTGTCAAACAGATTGCGTGAATTGTCTTTTCTAAATTCAGGCGTGCATATTGAAATTAATGATGAGCGCACTGATCAAAAAGATGTTTTTGTTTATGAGGGGGGTATTAAGGCTTTTGTAGAACACTTAAACAAGTCTAAAAACCCAATCCATAATGACATTATTTCAATTTCTACAGAGAAAGACGATATTTCCGTTGACGTAGCACTTCAGTGGAGTGACTCATATAACGAAAGTGTATATTGCTTCACTAACAACATTCCACAAAGAGATGGTGGGGCGCATCTTGCTGGCTTAAGGGCTGCATTAACGCGAACCCTTAATAACTTTATAGATGCTTCAGGCTTAGCAAAAAAAGAAAAGGCCGCCATTACTGGTGAAGATACTCGAGAAGGTTTGACCGCTATATTGTCAATCAAGGTTCCAGACCCCAAGTTTTCCTCACAAACAAAAGACAAGTTGGTTTCATCTGAAGTTAGAGCGCCAGTTGAGTCCTCTGTAAGTGAGAAGCTAAGTGAATATCTTCTTGAAAACCCCGCAGAAGCTAAAATTATTATTGGGAAAATTTTTGATGCCTCTAGGGCCCGTGATGCCGCTAGAAAAGCACGTGAAATGACCCGCCGCAAGGGCGCTTTAGATATAGCCGGTCTACCGGGGAAGTTAAGTGATTGTCAAACCAAAGACCCTGCTGAATCAGAAATTTTTTTAGTGGAAGGAGACTCTGCTGGAGGCTCTGCCAAACAAGGTAGAGACAGAAGAACACAAGCAATTCTCCCCCTAAAAGGTAAAATTTTAAATGTAGAAAAAGCGAGATTTGAAAAAATTCTATCTTCCCAGGAAGTTGGAACACTTATTACCGCACTTGGTTGTGGTATTGGCAAAGAAGAGTACGATATTGCGAAGCTAAGATATCATAAGATAGTTATTATGACAGACGCTGATGTTGATGGAGCACACATTAGAACGTTGCTATTGACGTTCTTCTATCGCCACTACCCAGAGCTGATTGAGAACGGTTATTTGTTTATCGCCCAACCACCGCTTTATAAAATTAAAAAAGGTAAGCAAGAGCGTTATCTTAAGGATGATATTGAGCTTAATGAGTATCTCCAGCAGGAGGCTATCCATGACGCGAGCCTTTTTGTTAGTAAAGACGCTCCGGCAATTCAAGGAGTAGCTCTTGAGAACCTTGTTTCTAGCTACTACAACACAATTGGCACTATTGAAAAGCTTGGTAAAAAATATAACGAGCCCTTATTGATGTCAATGCTAGGAATGCCTAAACTAGACTTAACTGATGAAAAAAAGTCAAAAGAATGGTGTCTTAAGCTACAAGAAAAAATGAATGACAGTAGTTCGATGTCTGAGCAGAATATTTTAGAGTTTAAGAATAACAGCGTTCTGTACTCTTTGAAAACTTATGGAGTAGAGGTAGCAAATATTTGTCTTGAAGAAGCCTTTTTTAATTCTGCGGAATATAAAAAAATAGAAGCCTATTCTGATCAAGTTGAAAGTATGTTTGATGATGAAACCTATATTCAAAAGGGTGCAAAAGAAATTAAAACACCTAATTTTTCTACTGCTTTAAATTTTTTATTGGTAGAAGCAAGAAAAGGACAAGGGTTTCAAAGATATAAGGGGTTGGGCGAGATGAATCCTGATCAGCTTTGGGATACTACAATGAACCCAGAAACCAGAATAATGCTTAGAGTGAAAATTGAAGACGCCATAGCTTCTAATGATGTGTTTACAACATTAATGGGAGATGAGGTGGAGCCAAGAAGAAACTTTATTGAACAAAATGCCCTTAAGGTTGATAACTTAGATTTTTAATTAATTAAATCCCCCGTGATTTCAATTCAAGCTGTTATGAATTTATTTAATAACAGCTACACTAGCTTTGTAAGATAATAAATAAAGTTTTCTTACAATTGGTGGGGCTATGTCTAAAAAATATCCGGTAATTGCTATAACTGGGTCTTCCGGCGCCGGCACATCGACCGTCAAAAATGCATTTAATCATATTTTTTCCAGAGTTGGAGCAAAGCCAGTAATTATTGAAGGCGACAGCTTTCATAAGTTTGACCGCAAGCAAATGAAAGTTGCTATGGAGCTTGAGGATAAAAAAGGAAATAAATATTTTAGCCATTTTGGTCCAGAGGCAAATCATTTTGATTTGATTGAGGGCACCTTTAAAGATTATGGCGAAAAGGGCCATTGTAATCGCCGCTACTATATTCATTCAGATGAAGAAGGTGTTCCTTTTGGAAAAAAAGCTGGAGAGTTTACAGACTGGGAGGATGTAGGCAAAGGCAGCGACTTACTTTTTTATGAAGGGCTTCATGGTGGAGTTAAGGATGGAGCTATTGACACCGCGAAATTTGTAGACTTATTGATAGGTGTTGTTCCTGTTGTAAACTTAGAGTGGATTCAAAAAATTCATAGGGACAAGGAGCAAAGAGGCTATTCTGCCGAGGCAACGGTAGACACAATTCACAGAAGAATGTGGGACTATATAAACTACCTTACTCCTCAATTTTCAAGAACCCACATTAACTTTCAGCGCGTCCCAACAGTAGATACCTCAAACCCTTTTATTGCAAGAGACATACCTACTCAGGATGAAAGCTTTGTGGTTGTTAGATTTCAAGACCACAAATACTGTGATTTTGTTTATTTACAAGACATGGTAGCGGGGTCTTTTATGTCTCGACCAAACACCCTGGTTGTCCCTGGAGGTAAAATGGGGTTTGTAATGGAGCTCATATTAAGAGAGCAAATAGAAAAGATGTTAGACCGTTAACTGCACTAACAACAAATTTTATTTAATAACCACATTTATAAGCCTGTTTGGTACAACGATAATTTTAATTATTTCTTTGCCATCTATATGTTTACTAATAACCTCATCAGCAAAAGCTAGCTCTTGTATTTTTTGATTGTCTGAGCCTAGTGGGGCCATAATTTTTGCCCTTAATTTTCCATTAACCTGAGCAATAATTTGTACGTTGTCTTGAACAAGTGCAGATTCATCAACATTTGGCCACTTGGCATCTACAACAGCCTCTTTTCCGTCAAGTAAAAACCAAAGATGGTGGCATAGATGAGGAATGACTGGGCTAAGGCACTTTACCATGATTTCAATTGACTCTTGCCGAACAGCGACACCTTTTTCAGACGCATCTGTAAACTTAGACAAGGTGTTGTTTAGCTCCATCATGGTTGCAATAGCGGTATTAAATGAATGCCTTCTACCTAAATCATCACCCACTTTTTTGAGAGCTAAATGGGTTCTTTTTCTAACCTCTTTTTGCGCATCATTTAGATCTTTAAAGTTTGATTTAGAGGTTTGTTTGTTTTGATTGGAGTCTATAAAATTAGTTACAAGACGATAAAATTTATTTACAAATCTATAGGCTCCCTCAATTCCAGAGTCTGACCACTCTAGGTCTTGAGTTGGCGGGGCCGCAAACAGTATAAAAAGCCTTGCAGTATCTGCCCCATATTTAGCAATCATTTCTTGAGGGTCAACAGTATTTCCTTTTGACTTGCTCATTTTAGCGCCATCTTTCAAAACCATTCCTTGTGTAAGAAGATTTGTAAAGGGTTCGCTAGCTTCAATTATTCCTTCATCACGCAATAGTTTTGTAAAAAACCGGGAGTATAGAAGGTGCAAAATTGCATGTTCAATTCCTCCTATGTATTGATCCACAGGCAGCCAATAGTTAGCACGCTCATCTAAAATAGCACTGTTTTGATCGACACAAGTGTATCTTGCAAAATACCAAGAAGACTCAAAAAATGTATCAAAAGTGTCTGTCTCTCTTTCTGCTTCTGATCCGCACTTAGGACACAATACGCTATAAAAATCAGGCATTCTTTTTAATGGAGATCCAATTCCATCAAGCTCGACATTCTCAGGCAGTCTTACGGGCAGATTTTCAAGGTTTTCAGCAACAGCCCCACAAGAGGGGCAGTTAATTATTGGTATTGGGCAGCCCCAGTAACGTTGCCTTGAAACACCCCAATCTCTAAGGCGATAGTTAGTTTTTAACTCCCCCATTTTTAAAGCCGAAAGTCTTTCACTAATCGAAGTAAATGCTTGATCAAAGTTTAAACCATTGAACTCACCTGAATTTATAAGAATGCCTTTATCCGTGAACGCTGCTTTACTGGTATCTACAGCACCGCTCTGATCTGCAATAACATCAACAATCGATATATTGTATTTTTTTGCAAACTCATAATCTCTTTGGTCATGCGCTGGAACGCTCATTACTGCGCCCGTTCCATACCCCATAAGAACGAAATTTGCTATCCAAATTGGGGTTGGTTCTCCAGTTATTGGGTGAATGCAAGTAAGCCCTGAATTAACTCCTTTTTTCTCCATTGTTTCAAGGGCCGCTTCAGCGGTCTCCATTTTTTTACACTCCTCAAGAAACACTTGAATTGTAGTGTTATCCTTTCCAGCCTGAATTGCAAGAGGGTGTTCTGCAGCAATTGCAAGGTAGGTAACACCTAACAGAGTATCTGGCCTTGTTGTATATACAGTTAGTGCTTCAGTCTCATTGAGTTTAAATTTAATGTCAAGGCCAACAGACTTGCCAATCCAATTTGTTTGCATCATTTTTACAGCATCTGGCCAGCCGTCAAGTTTTTGTATGTCCGCAAGAAGCTCCTCTGCATAATCAGTTATCTTCATATACCATTGGGATATTTCTTTCTTTTCAACAGGTGCTCCAGATCTCCAGCCACATCCTTCAACTACTTGCTCATTAGCTAGAACAGTTTGATCAACGGGATCCCAGTTTACGACTGCTTTTTTCTTATATACCAGTCCTTTTTCAAAGAGCTTTACAAAAAACCACTGCTCCCAGCGATAGTATTCTGGATGGCAGGTAGCTAATTCTCTTGACCAGTCATACCCAAAACCCAACTCTACAAGCTGTTCTTTCATGTGTTTAATGTTTTCGTAAGTCCACCCAGCAGGAGGAACTTGGTTCTTTATGGCAGCATTTTCAGCTGGAAGCCCAAACGCATCCCATCCGATAGGCTGCATAACATTTTTTCCAAGCATTTTTTGATATCTTGAAATTACATCACCTATGCTATAGTTTCTAACGTGACCCATATGAAGCCTTCCAGAAGGATAAGGCAACATTGAAAGGCAGAAATATTTTTCCTTACTGGTATCTTCAACCACAACAAATGAGTTATTCTTATCCCAATACTCTTGGGCTTCTTTTTCAATTGCAGCAGCGTTATATTCGTTTTGCATTATTAATTTTTTAAGTGTTTAATTTAAAGAAAGAGAGCCAACTAAAGACTTAACGTCTTGCAAGTTGTGATCTATTAGATATTTACTAATCCCTGCGTTTATTTCTTGGCAAACAAGCGGGTCATAAAAGAGCGCCGTGCCAATACCAA
>Ga0115002_10007457_pt1 | contig 12325 bp, 11 predicted proteins | sample ArcticOcean_MG_C_8_FD_89576 | JGI IMG/M metagenome (GOLD analysis project Ga0115002, IMG submission 89576) | Marine microbial communities from western Arctic Ocean - ArcticOcean_MG_CB11_86 | ecosystem: Environmental > Aquatic > Marine > Oceanic | place: Arctic Ocean: Canada Basin | collected...
AGGTCTTCCCCACTGTCATCGGGCAATATAAACCCGTACCCCTTGGCATTGTTGAACCACTTAACGTTTCCAATAGCCATAGCTAAAGACCCCCCATGAGCAAGGGACTTTGGTCATAATGACTAGCGTAGTCAAGGCCTGCCGTACGGGGCGCGATTGGCGCATAATCCTTGAAATGTCGACCCTGCAATCCCATGACACGAACATTGCTGAAAAGCACAGACAGAACTTGACGAATCCGAGTATGATTCGAAGCGTAAGGTTTGGCCCTGAATCGGTGGATTTCTTGTTGTTGGAGATCGGTTTAACGAGCGTGAAGACAAGGACTTTGGACGAGGAGCGAGACTCGACAGGGTATCTACAGCAGGGCGCGTCTTCTTTCCGGTCCGGGCCAGGCTGCCAGTCCGAGCCACGCGAGCACGCACTACGGATGCAGAGCGAGGATGGCGAGGATGAACATGACCAGGACACGGGCGTTGCCACCCAGGTGGATGAACCTAAGCTCGCGCGGCCTCCCATGTACAAGGTCATTTTGCTGAATGACGATTACACGCCCATGGAGTTTGTGATCCATATTTTGGAAAATTTTTTTTCGATGGAGCAAGAAAAAGCGACTCAGATCATGCTCAAAGTACATACCGAAGGATCGGCGGTCGTGGGAATATTTCCACGAGACATAGCGGAAACTAAATCAGAGCAAGTGAATCTATATTCCCAGGAAAATAGTCACCCGCTGATGTCCACCATAGAGATGACTGATTGATGTTAAGTAAAGACTTAGAAGAGACCCTGAACAAGGCGTTTCGTAACGCGAAGGATAAGCGCCATGAATTCATGACGCCGGAACATTTGTTGTTTGCGTTACTAGATAATGGTTTGGCTATTGAAGTGCTCAATAAGATCGGTGCGGACGTTGAAAAACTGCGTACGGACCTCGGCGAGTACATTGAATCGACGACGCCGCTGATTCCGGCCAATGACCGTGAGCGAGAAACGTCACCGACTCTGGGCTTTCAGCGCGTACTGCAGCGAGCTGTGTTTCATGTGCAGTCGTCGGGGCGCAAGGAAGTGACCGGTGCGAATGTGCTGGTTGCTATCTTTAGCGAACAAGAAAGCCAAGCGGTCTATTTTTTGAAGGAACAGAAGATTGCGCGAATTGACGTGGTGAATTACATCTCGCATGGCATCACGAAGGACGGCAGCGAAGAAGAAGGGCCGGAAGGCATTCCAGAATCCGAGGAAGAAGGCGAGGGTGTGGAGCGCGCGGCACAAAGTGCGCTTGAAGCCTTCACAACGAATCTTAACGAAGAAGCAAAAGCCGGCCGCATCGATCCTTTGGTGGGTCGTGATGAGGAACTCGAGCGGGTCATCCAAGTGCTGTGCCGTCGACGCAAAAACAATCCATTACTGGTCGGCGAGTCTGGCGTTGGTAAAACCGCCATTGCAGAAGGTTTGGCAAAACGAATCGTCGATGGCCAAGTCCCGGAAGTCGTAGCGGATGCTGAGATCTTTTGCTTGGATCTCGGGGCATTGCTGGCAGGCACCAAGTACCGCGGCGATTTTGAGAAGCGCTTCAAAGCCGTGCTCGGTGACCTCAAGAAACAGGAAAGGTCCATTCTCTTTATCGATGAAGTGCATACGATCATTGGTGCAGGCGCCGCATCCGGCGGCGTTATGGATGCTAGTAACCTGATGAAACCGATGCTCAGCTCAGGCCACATTCGCTGCATGGGGTCGACGACGTATCAGGAATATCGCGGTATTTTTGATAAGGATCGCGCGCTGTCGCGTCGATTCCAGAAGATCGATGTGCTCGAGCCTGATGTCGAAGACACATATCGGATTCTGAAAGGGTTGAAAACCCGTTTCGAAGAGCATTATGGATTGCGCTATACGGACAAGGCGTTGCGCAGTGCGTCCGAATTGGCCGCCAAGTACATCAACGATCGGTTTATGCCCGACAAAGCCATCGATGTAATTGATGAAGCCGGCGCCGCGCAACAGTTGCAGCCGCCGAGCAAACGCAAGAAGAGCATTGGCCCGGCTGACGTTGAGTTGGTCGTCGCAAAAATCGCACGCATTCCATCTAGCCAGATAAGTTCTTCCGACAAGGAAGGGTTACGCGATCTGGACAAGAAGTTGAAAATGGTCGTATTCGGGCAGGACGAAGCGATTGAACAGTTGGCCAATTCGATCAAGATGTCGCGCGCTGGGCTCAAGTCTGGGGAAAAACCGATTGGTTCTTTCCTATTCGCCGGACCGACCGGCGTGGGTAAAACAGAGGTTAGCCGCCAATTGGCGAATATCATGGGTGTTGAGCTTTTGCGCTACGACATGTCTGAATACATGGAGCGGCATACGGTGTCGCGCCTGATCGGCGCACCACCTGGTTACGTTGGATTTGACCAAGGTGGTCTCCTAACCGAAGCCGTGACCAAGCATCCGCATAGCGTGGTATTGTTGGATGAAGTCGAAAAAGCGCATCCGGAGGTCTTCAATCTGCTATTGCAGGTCATGGACCACGGCACCCTGACAGACAACAATGGCCGCAAAGCGGACTTTCGCAACGTCGTACTCATCATGACGACCAATGCTGGTGCGCAGGAGACCGCGCGGACGTCCATCGGATTTTCTGAACAGGATAATTCGACGGATGCGATGGAGATTATCAAACGAATATTCACGCCTGAATTTCGCAATCGGCTCGATGCGATTGTGCAGTTTGGAGCGCTCTCCATTGACGTGGTTAAGACCGTTGTTGATAAATTCCTCACGGAATTGCAGGCGCAGCTTGATGACAAACGCGTTACGTTGGAAATCGACGATGAAGCGCGTGAGTGGCTCGCCCGTGAAGGTTACGATGAAAAAATGGGCGCCAGACCCATGCAACGGTTGATCCAGGAAAAGATCAAACGCCAGCTTGCAGAGGACTTGTTATTCGGTAGGCTGTCCAAATCCGGTGGCAATGTGCGTATAGGGATTACCGACGGTGATTTGTCGGTCGAAGTGTTGGATGAAGATGCGGTGAAGGCCTAGCGCACGTCTTCTTTTAGATACGAAAAGTTTCCATGCGAAAAGTTCACATACGAAAAGTGATGCGCCCCTTCGATAGATCGTAGGGTGTCAGTTCAACTTTGACTTGGTCGCCGGTTAGGATACGAATGTAGTTCTTGCGCATCTTGCCGGAGATGTGCGCGGTTACGATATGACCATTCTCGAGTTCGACGCGAAACATAGTGTTTGGCAATGTGTCGATCACTGTTCCGTCCATCTCGATCTGTTCTTCTTTGGCCATTAACCCTCGGTCGTATTTACAAAGCAGCGCATTCTGCCGCATGCCCCCCGTAAAGGCAAAGGCCAGATGATCATAAGACGAGAGTTTGGCCGATGTTAGTTGGGCAAGCGTACCCAGCGTGAGTCGACGAATAGTTCCGTCGGACGGTACTGGGTTTTGTAATTCATCTTTGCGCAGTCGCGAATCCAATAGCCAAGGTACAAGTATTTCAAGTCGAGGTCTTTGCAATACTCGATCTGCTTGAGGATGCTCAGGACGCCAAGGCTTCTGCGTTCCTCGGTCGGTTCGAAAAAGGTGTAGATGGCGGACATCCCGTTGTCTTGGCGGTCAGTGACCGCCACGCTGAGCAACCGGTTTTTATCATATACCGATACAAATACGCTGTTCGACCAAGGGCTTAACAGAAATGAGCGATATTGATCTTCGCTCGCTGGGTACATATCGCCGTCGGCGTGCCGCAGACTGATATACCGTTCATACAAGTGGTAGTGACGTCGGCTAAAGGTTGCCTCTTCAACGACTATGCGTAAGTCGGCGTTGGCTTTTAGCACGCGCCGTTGACTGCGTTTCGGCATAAAATCCGCTACCGGCACACGGGTCGGCACACACTCGTTGCAACCGCTGCAATGGGGACGGTACAGGTGGCTACCGCTACGGCGGAAGCCTTGATCCGTCAATGACTGATAGAGGTTGGGTGTTATGACTTTGCGAGGATCAAAAAATAGCGTCTGTGCGTTATTGCGGTTTAGGTAGGAACACGGATGCATAGGCGTCAGAAAGAACTGAACCTTGCGATCGCTGTCTGTGTCGGAGTCCTGCATACGACTTCAGTTTAGTTAAGGTCTATCCGAGATGTTAGCGAAAGGCCGCGATCCGCTCCGAGCCTCGATCGAGGCAGCTGACCCTTGACCACTAGTCGCTATGCCACGCTTGGGTTATGTCGTTGTGCTCAACGAGTCGCAAAAACTGATCTCGGCCCATCGGACCTACACCTAGTGTTTCAAGGTGGGGATTCATCAATTGACAATCGATGAGCATGAAACCCCATTCGTGCAACGTGCTCTGCAGATGAAATAGTGCGACCTTGGAGGCATCGTTCGCACGGCTGAACATGGATTCGCCAAAAAACATTCGGCCAAGGCAGATCCCGTACAAACCGCCTACTAATTCCCCATCTAGCCAGATCTCGCAAGAGTGGGCGAATCCTCGTGCGTGCAGTTCCGTATACGCAGCGCACATCTTAGCGGTAATCCAGGTGCCTTGGGCGTGGCTTCGCGGTTGTTGGCATGCGGCGATTACCGCTTGAAAATCGCGATCGAATGAATGGCTAAAGCCCCCATTGTTTATACGTTTTTTCAAGCTGCGCGTGACTCGCATCGTTCCAGGAACCAGCACGGCGCGTTCGGACGGGCTCCACCACAGAATGTGATCATCATCTGAATCAAACCACGGAAAGATACCGTTTGCATAGGCGGTTAATAGCCACTCGGGATCAAGGGCTCCGCCTGCGGCCAGCAAACCGTCTGGCTGTTCGAGTGCGCCTTGCGGGTCAGGAAAGCCGACTGGACTAACGGGCAACAGGGGGATGCCGCTCACGGTTGATTACGTGGGTCTGCTTAGCTATCCGGACACGTAATTTTTCACGATTGGCGCAGTAGTGTTTTGAAGTCGTCGGCTTTGTCATGCGCTTCGATGATTTCGAGTAGGGTACGGCCATCCTTGCTCTGCGCATTCGCATCCCCGCCGCGCGCTTTGAATTGTTCGAGAAAACGGGCGAAATCTTCCGACCGCATTCCGCGGTAAGCATTTAGCAGGCAGCTAAATTGTTCGGGTTCATCGCCCATCGGGCCCTTGTTCAGAAAACTCTCGATGCGCGCCTCATCCCAGATTTCATCGACGACTTTGGCTTTGTCTGCTCGCATATTCGTTTGGCTAGCGTTCAGTTGCGTTGCCTTATTGTATCAATTCGAAGTCGCCTGCGAAGCGACAATAGCGAAATCAACGCGCTAATTTTCCGAGTGGGTTTTGTCGCTATGCCGGGCTTCATCGGTCACCGTTTCGATTTGTTTGGTATGGCTGAAGTTTGTTAATTAACAGATTGATTTTGAACAAAAAATTGGATTTGTTTCTGCGGAATCGAATGCGTACACTGCCGGTGCTCACGGATCACGGACCAATCCCAGGAGTTAACCCAGCGTGGCCACCATAACCTCAAAAAGCCAGGTACCAGCAACCGATTCGCCAACATTGCCAACTCGCGAGATTGCGTTGGTTGGTCTTGCCGCCGTTGCGTTGTACTTATTGTGTGCGATTGGCTCTCATTCGCCGGCGGATGCATCGTTTAGTTTTAGCGGTACCGGAGCTGAAATCCAAAACCTGATGGGTAAGAGCGGTGCCTACTTTGCCGATCTCGCGTTGTTTTTGCTTGGTTGGGTAGCTTATCTGGTGCCGGTGGGCTTGGTCGTTCTCGGCGTACGCATGGTTCTTTCACGCGAATATGGACTGTCGTGGATTGTTCTAGGATTGCGAGCCACTGGCTGGATTGGCTTGCTTGTCAGCGCTTGTATCTTGCTGCAATTGCATTGGGCGCCGAACGCAGAACTGCCTGCTGGCACGGGTGGGATCCTGGGTCAATGGCTCGCCGTTGGGGGCTTGGGAATCTTTGGATTCTTGGGCTTAACGCTGTTGGCGTTCGCTTTTGGTCTGATTGGGGTTCAAGCGGCGGCTGGTTTCTCCTGGTTGGATGTTGTCGAGTTCACCGGCAAGCAGGTGTCTCGGTGCATACGCCTGATCTTGGTGGTTTATGCAAGATACGACGGCTGGGTTCGCACTCGTCGCGCTACTCGCGCGATCGTAAAGCGCGAGCAAAGTGAAACCGGCGAATTGGTGGGCAAGCGCCAACGCGCGATGCAAAAGCAAACCGCGAAAGATCGGGAAAGGGCCGAACCGCGAGTCAAAATCTTGCCCCAGATTGATGAACGCCGCGCCCCAACCAAACCGCAACAACGGCGTTTATTCGATACCCAGTCAATCGTCGAGTTGCCTGATCTGGAGTTGTTGGATGAGATTGGCGTTGCCGACGAACTAGGGTATTCCGCCGAATCGCTCGAAGCCATGTCACGCCAGTTGGAGTTGAAGCTGGCCGATTTTGGCGTGGAGGCACGGGTGGTTTCAGTGCTGCCCGGGCCGGTCATTACGCGGTTTGAATTACAACCCGCAGCCGGCGTGAAGGTGCAGAAAATCAGCTCGCTGGCGAAGGATCTCGCGCGATCGTTAGCTGTGATCAGCGTGCGTATCGTGGAGGTGATCCCCGGTAAATCCGTCGTCGGCATCGAGATTCCGAACGAGCATCGCGAAATGGTGCAACTCAAAGATGTCATTCGCTCGTCTGCCTTTCAAGACGCTGCATCGCCGTTAACATTGGCGCTGGGCAAAGACATCGCCGGCGCGTCGGTTGTAACCGACATTGCGAAGATGCCGCACATGTTGGTTGCAGGGACCACCGGTTCGGGTAAGTCGGTCGGCGTTAACGCGATGCTGCTGAGCATCCTGCTCAAGTCTACGCCCGAGGAAGTTAGGCTCATACTGGTCGATCCGAAGATGCTTGAACTGTCGGTCTACGAAGGGGTGCCCCACCTATTGTCGCCGGTTGTCACCGACATGAGGGAAGCCGCGCATGCGTTGAACTGGTGCGTTGGCGAGATGGAGCGCCGCTATCGACTGATGGCGTCATTCGGTGTGCGCAATCTAGCAGGCTTCAACCGTCGAGTAAGAGAGGGCGCCGACAAAGGCACGCCGCTCGTCGATCCTCTCTGGACCGACGACACCACGGACGCCCCGGAGCTTGCGACGTTGCCGGTCATCGTGGTCGTCATTGATGAATTTGCGGACATGATGATGATTGTCGGGAAGAAGGTGGAACAGCTGATCGCACGGATCGCACAAAAAGCGCGTGCGGCGGGAATTCACTTGGTGTTGGCGACGCAACGACCGTCGGTCGACGTAATCACCGGGCTTATCAAGGCGAACATTCCCAGTCGCATCAGCTTTCAAGTGTCCTCAAAAGTGGATTCGCGGACCATTCTCGACCAAGGCGGGGCGGAACAATTGCTTGGCCATGGCGATATGCTCTACCTGCCGCCAGGAACGGCCCTTCCGCAGCGAATTCACGGTGCGTTTGTGTCTGATGATGAGGTGCACAGGGTGGTCCAGGACTGGAAGAAACGCGGCACCCCCGACTACCTGGAAGACATTCTGAGCGGCGTGGTGGAAGGCGAGCCTTTTGTCCAGATCGATTCGGTGGGAGATACCGAACAGGACGATGAGCTCTACGACGAAGCGGTGGAATATGTAATCAGTTCGCGGCGCGCGTCAATCTCGTCGGTGCAGCGCAAACTCAGAATTGGCTACAACCGCGCGGCGCGTTTGATCGAAGCGATGGAAGTCGCAGGCGTCGTCACATCCATGAACACAAACGGTAGTCGTGAAGTCCTTGTGCCGGCTCGCGATTAGCGTTGTTTTGTTCGGGCTGGCGGTGTTTGCTACCGCTAACGATGAGCTATCGATCGCAGACGAGCTCAAAGAGCGCCTGGATGCGATCGACCGGGTAACGTCATCGTTTGTGCAAGAAATTGACGATGGGCGAGGACGAATCGTAGAGGAATCCTCGGGTCAACTGTACCTTGAAAAACCCAATTTTCGTTGGGTTGTCGATGACCCGTATCCGCAGATAATTGTCGCCCGGGGTGCTTATATCGAAATATACGACCCCGACCTAGAGCAGCTCACCCGCAAAACCATTGGCAATTCAATTGAAGCTGCGCCGATAACTTTGTTGACGAATCCAGGGTTGGAACTCCGTGAGCATTTTGTCGTGCAGGCGCTTGAAACAGAAGAGCCGGACACCGCGCATTATGTCCTGACGCCTACATCCGTGGAATCGCTATTCGCTAGTCTCGAGTTAGTGTTTGCCGGCAAGACCTTGCAAAGGCTTGTCATTTACGATCACGGCGGACAAAAGACGCGGGTTCAATTTGTCAATTTCCGTACGGACCAGGTGATACAATCTGAACTCTTTCAATTAGACCCACCGCTTGCTACCGATGTCGTTGAAGGATGAGGGACAACAAACAAGCCTTCTAGACCCGCCCCAGGACGATTTTGACAATCGTCCGCTGGCGGATCGTTTACGTCCGCAAACGCTTGCTGAATTTGTCGGTCAGGACCACATTCTCGGCCCCGGCAAGCCTCTAACGCGACTTAGCCAAGGCGGCCGGGTTCATTCCATGATTTTGTGGGGACCGCCGGGTACTGGCAAAACCACGCTCGCCCGGTTACTCGCTAACGCGGCTGGGACGCGCCTCATCAGCCTGTCGGCGGTGCTCGCCGGCGTAAAGGATGTACGCGAAGCGGTTGCCGAGGCCAAGCACTATCAAACCCAAGGGCAAAGCACGATTTTGTTTGTCGATGAAGTCCATCGGTTCAACAAGGCGCAGCAGGATGCCTTTTTGCCGCATGTCGAACAAGGCGTGGTCACCTTCATAGGCGCGACAACTGAGAACCCGTCCTTCGAGGTCAATGCAGCCTTGTTGTCGAGGGCTCGAGTCTATGTGTTGCGTGCTTTGTCACCGGACGATTTGGCGCGTGTGGCGAAACGCGGTGTAGAGAATTTGCAGACTCACATTGATGCAGATGCCCAGGACATTCTTGTTGATGTGGCGGATGGCGATGCCCGGCGGCTACTCAACATATTGGAAATCGCAGCCCAACTTACCGACGGCGGGATCAGCTCGACGGTGGTGAAAGAAGCGGTGGGTGAACGAATGCGACGATTTGATAAGGGTGGGGATGTCTTCTACGAACAGATCTCCGCACTGCATAAATCTGTTCGCGGCAGTGCGCCAGATGCGGCCTTATATTGGTTTTGTCGGATGTTGGATGGCGGTGCCGATCCTCGCTACATCGGTCGGCGTCTGATTCGAATGGCCAGTGAGGAAATCGGCAATTCCGATCCTCGTGCGCTGCAGGTGGCGCTTGATGCGATGTCGAGCTATGAGCGCTTGGGTAGCCCTGAGGGCGAACTAGCCCTGGGCCAAGCCGTGCTGTACCTCGCATGCGTACCAAAGAGTAACGCGGTGTATAAAGCATTCGGCAGCGCGATGGAGTTCGTGCGTGGCTCGCCTTCGTATGAGGTGCCGATGCATCTACGCAATGCGTCCACCTCGATGATGAAAGGGATGGGCTACGGCGACGGTTATCGGTATGCGCATGACGAAGATTCGAGTGAGGGTGCGTACGCGGTTGGCGAGCAATACTTGCCAGTAGAAATGACTGAGCTTGCGTTCTATGTGCCGCTTGATGCTGGATTGGAAAGTAAGATCAAAGCGCGTCTCGAAAGCTTGCGTGGGCTCGATCGAGAAGCCTCGATTGAGCCCTCCGGAAAACCCTCCGGAAAACGAGAGGTAGATGAATGAGTGCACTCGGGTTGATGGCTGTCGCTTTGGGTGGCGCGATCGGTGGGGTCTTGCGTTATCTGATCTCATGGGCAATTGGGGTGCAACATGTATTTCCTTGGGCGACGCTTAGCATTAACATCGCCGGCTCGTTTGCGATCGGTCTGGTGTGGGGTATGTTCGGGCATTTGGATTGGTTCCAAAGTTGGGGGCGGCTGTTTCTAGTGGTGGGTGTCCTCGGTGGATTTACGACGTTTTCCGCATTTTCGTTGGAAACGCTTAATTTGATGAATGATGGTAAAGCCACGATGGCCTTGGCGTATGCGTCTACGTCCGTGTTGGTATGTTTGTTAGCAGTTTGGTTGGGCGAAAGAACCGCCCAAGTTGCATGATGTGGGTCTATAAATGTTGGATCTAAAAACACTTCGGGACGACCCCGATGCGGTTGCACACACTCTGAAGGTCAAGGGCTTTGACTTTGATGTTGAGCGGTTTCGTGCCTTGGAAAGCACACGTAGAGTACTGCAACAGACCTCGGAACAGTTGCAGAACGAACGCAATACGAAGTCGAAAGCCATTGGCCAAGCCAAGGCGAACGGCGAAGACATCGCGCTGTTGGTGGCCGAAGTGGGCGATTTGGGTGACCGTCTCGAAGCTGCAAAAGCCCAGTTTGAAGACGCCCACGACGCGCTACAGAGTTTCTTGCGCGCGGTGCCTAATATGCCGGACACGAGCGTGCCTGCCGGAGGATCCGAAGCTGACAATGAGGAACTGCACATTTGGGGCAACGTACCCGAGTTCAATTTCGAACCGCTTGACCATGTCGATCTGACGGCCGAGGGGGCCCTAGACTTCGAAACAGCCGTGAAGATCTCCGGTTCTCGGTTTGTCATCATGAAGGGCGAACTTGCACGCCTGCACCGCGGTTTGACGCAGCTTATGCTCGACCTGCATACACGCGATCACGGTTATCAGGAACTCTATGTGCCGGCCATTGTCAATGAAGCCAGCTTGTACGGCACGGGTCAGCTGCCAAAATTTGCCGACGATCAATTTAAGCTCGATCAAGAAAGCGACATGTATCTAATCCCGACCGCGGAAGTGCCGGTCACCAATATGTACCGCGACGAAATCCTGGACGAGGAGCAGCTCCCGATACGCCATGTTTGTCATTCGCCCTGTTTTCGTAGCGAAGCGGGTAGCTACGGGCGGGACACGCGAGGAATCATCCGGCAGCATCAGTTCGAGAAGGTTGAATTGGTACAGCTTGTCCATCCAGACACGTCGTGGGATGTCCTCGATGAGCTGACTGGCCATGCAGAAAAAATTCTTCAAGTACTCGAGCTACCGTATCGGGCGGTGGTCCTGTGTGGCGGTGACCTTGGGTTCTCGGCGGCGAAGACCATCGATCTGGAAGTTTGGCTGCCTGGTCAAAATCAATACCGCGAGATTTCTTCGTGCAGCAACACACTCGATTTTCAAGCCCGTCGGATGCAAGCGCGATATCGCTCGAGCCGGACTGGTCGGCCAGAGTTCGTGCATACGTTGAACGGATCAGGTCTAGCGGTTGGGCGCAGCTTGGTTGCAGTGCTCGAGAACTATCAAGATGGTGATGGACGTGTCGCGATACCGGATGCATTGCGCGACTTCATGGGCGGGCAGAGTCACCTCGACCTAGCCGTCTGAGTCGATGTTCTATTTACCACTTTTCCACGCGCTGCGAGGAGAACCATGTCTGGTGATCGGAGCAGGGGCCACGGCGCTGCGCAAGATCAGGTGGCTTATCCGAGCTGACGCGGCCACGACCGTGGTTGCGCCAACGGCACATCACGAGGTCAAGAAGCTTGCGTCCAGCGGGGCGATCAATCTTGTTGTGGCCGAATATGATGATGCGCTTATAAACGCCGAGCTTGCTCTGGTCGTGTGTGCGACTGACGACGAGACGGCAAGTCAACGGGCTTATGCGCGCGCTAAAGCACAGAATGTGTTGATAAATTGTGTCGATCGTCCCGATCTGTGTTCAGTGATTTTTCCGAGCATCGTTGATCGATTTCCAATCCTCGTGGCAATCTCCAGCATGGGCAGCGCGCCAACCTTGGCGCGCGTGGTGCGTGGTTGGATCGAAGAGCGTTTGCCACCTAATCTTGGTCATCTTGCAACCATCGCAAGGTCGCTGCGCGACAAAGTCAAAAGCACGCTCACGACTGTAGATGCGCGAAAACGGTTTTGGGAGATTGCATTTCACAGTCACGCCGCTGATCTAGCGCTGCAAGGTAAGGATGCGGACGCGATAGCAGCGATTGAAGACGCACTTGGGCAAGGGCAAACGAGTCAAGGCCGTATTGCACTGGTTGGGGCAGGCCCCGGCGACCCTGAACTCATCACGCTAAAGGGGTTGCGTCTATTGCAGACCGCTGACGTCGTGCTTTATGACAAGCTCGCTAACCCGGTGCTCTTGGATTACGCAAGGCGTGATGCTGAATTGATATTCGTCGGCAAACAAGGTCCCAAACCCAGTGATCTTCCGACGCGCCGCAAACGCACACAACAACAGACTCCTATCACGCAACAAATGTTA
>Ga0115002_10007459_pt1 | contig 12320 bp, 24 predicted proteins | sample ArcticOcean_MG_C_8_FD_89576 | JGI IMG/M metagenome (GOLD analysis project Ga0115002, IMG submission 89576) | Marine microbial communities from western Arctic Ocean - ArcticOcean_MG_CB11_86 | ecosystem: Environmental > Aquatic > Marine > Oceanic | place: Arctic Ocean: Canada Basin | collected...
CATAATCACATACTGATTGCATACATCTAAGCCAATTTTCTATATTGCCCTTTTCTAACTCATTTCTCAACTGGGCAAATCCAGCAATTTTAATGTTTTTCATATTATATCTCATCTATATAATTTAATATTTTTGCAGATGTATCACCAGAACCCAACCATTTAGAGTTCATTTTTTGTTCCGCAGTATCTAGATACTCAATTGTATCATTAGACACACTATCGCTATCCAAACACAACCTCCTTGAACAAAATGTATGATATGATAAAGGTCTTTCGGTAAAATCTCTCGGAACTAATACAGGTGTTTTAAATAAGGCGGGTTCTTCTTGAGCGGTTCCTGAGTCAGAAATTATAAACTTACAATCATATATTGTCTGTAGATATGTTTTATATGACATAAGCTCTATTGGCTCAATAGAGTGTGTATTTATATCAAATTTGGATATAAAATCATAAGTTCGTGGAAACCTTAAAGAAATACATGATATTGAATAGCTTCTACTTAGAGAGTTTACAATATCAAATATTCTTTGTAGTCTTTTTGGGCATTTAAAATTTTCAGGTCTATGAATATCCAGTAGTATCTTATCTCTTTTTTTCTGTGTCTTGGTAATATCTTCCTTAAACTTATTTGCAACTTCAACTATTGTGTTCCCGACATTATATATCTTGTGTATTGGTATGCCTTCACGAACTAAATTCTCCGTATAGTCATCATGATATGTAAACAATAGTTCGCTAGAATGATCACAAACCGTCCTGTTTATTTCTTCTAACATCCTCCTATCGTATGATCTCATACCGGCTTCAATATGACCAACCTTATACCCTTCTTTAGCTAAAGATGGCGCAACCAAAACAGAATTAGAATCACCCAAAAATAAAATTAAATCAGGATCTAGATTTTGTTTTCTTATAAGCTCTATGAGCTTGACGGTTAATTCCGCATTCTGATGAAAATGCTCCTTACCGGGACCGCCTATTTCTAAATTATAATCTGGCGTCCTAATATCCAGTTCTTCAAAAAATACATCAGACAGCATCTTATCAAAGTGTTGACCTGTATGTATCAATTTATGATTTATATTTGGGTATTCATCTAATCGACGAAAGACCTCTGACATTCTTATAAAGTCTGGCCTGATACCCGTCACAGTTAAAATATTCATATAGAACATCATCCTCATCCATTATAGTATGTATTATCGGGGGCTTGCCATGAAGACCCTTTAAGGGTAGTGTTAACGAGGATATTGCGGTTATGGGAGATAAGATTTTCTACGTTTGGTATCGCCACGCCACTATAGTGATTTTGATGTATAACAAAGGGGTCGTCAAGCATGGTGACATCTAGTCCCATTTTTTTAATCCTTGCTAACAATTCATCGTCGTCATACCCTCTGCCTTTACCGTACCTTTCATCAAAACCCTTGAGTTCAGAAAGATGCCTTCTGTGCATCATGGAACAGAAGTGGTAGAAAACAGGTCGGTAATTGGAATGATTGTACCACCCATTATCGCCGTTGTGTGAAACTATTCTTGAATTTATTCCACTTATGGTTTTTATTATATTTTCGGTTGTTAAGCTGGGTATTTCCTTTATGGCATTAGTGTTGTTGTTGTCTATAGAATAGCACCCAAAGGTAATGTACTGATTTTTTTGAAGCTTTTGGGAGTAACTAATGATGTCTCCGACATGTAGGCATTCAGGATTTTGTATAATAATAATATCACCAGACGCCTCCTTGAAACCAATGTTGAAGGGGATACAGCAACAATGATACCACTTGTCCTCTTTCTCTAGCCTGATTAGTTTAACGAAAGGATATTTACCAGCGACATCCTCCAGCCTGTGTTCCTCATCGCTGCAATCGTCAACAATGATAACCTCAAGATCATTCTGTTGATATCTTTGAATTGAATTTAATGTGTTAACAACAAGCTGCTTCCTGTTGTGATAGGCGGTCACTATTGATGTTCTCATCTCTACGCCTTTAGTATTTTATAAGCTGGTCTTAGTTGACTATGGCCTAGATATTTCGCTTCAATGAAGTCAAAGTGGGAAAACAGATCACCGTAGAATTGTGACGTATCAATATTTGCATCACCATTTCCTTCAAAATAGATGCCTTCTTTCGTCTTGTTCACAATAAATGTGAAACTCTTTTTGGAATCATAAATCTCTTTAGTTCTGTATATAGCCTGATATATAGTCCAGTCCCACTCCTGCACAACACTGAGAACATCCTCTTCAAATGTGGGTAGATTGAAATCAATTGTATTGTTGATAAAATTCATACCAAATACATCTGATATTTTTTTTGCTGTGTTTATTACGCATTCTTGATAGTCAAAATTATATATTTTACTCGCCCCATTGAAGTAAGCTTCGATAGCAGCCTGTCCTATATTCCCCCCGAAGTCTACCACTGTCTTACCGTTTAGGTTTCTAAAGTCATAAATTCTTGTGTATCTTGGCTCCTGAACTCTTTGCCCAGAAAGCCCCGCCTCTCTTATTTCCTGATAACGAGGGAACCATGTACATTCAGAACCAAGCCTGTCTATCTCGTCTAGATCCTGCTTCATGATATATCCACAAAGATCGTGCCTTTGAATGATAACGTATGCATCTAACTCTTTCACTCCAGCCTCTAACGCTGACATTATCCGGTGCATACCATCAACGCTATAAAGAACATCAGGCACAAAAGTTCCTAGATAGTTTCTCAAAACGCCGGGATGGGTTAATATTATTGGTGGAAAGCAGTCGCCATCAGAAAAGTTGCCCTTATATTTAGAGTATTCATTAAACAAGGGGTCAAGTTTCCATCCAGCCTCGTCGTGAAATGAAATTTTCGCCTTGGTTTTTATAACGGCAAGCTTGTTTAGTTCGATATCATCGACGGAAGTATGTCTAAATTGCCTCTCCCCTATAATTTTAAAGAGCTGGAATATATCAATACCTTCATTAGCAAACGCATGTTCCAAAGTATTAACTGCCGGTATGACATTTTGCCTGACGGTCAAATCACACTCAAGTGTAACATACCTCTCTAAGTTATTAAGCTGTTGTTGTCTCATTTAGAAGACGCCTATCTCTAATTGTTAATATATTCTTCATACTTATTGTAATAATATCCCATTAAGGTCTTGTCTGATTTATATTCTTTATCTATCTCGTCAATCTTTCGCCTAACAGAATTGCCGCCATTAAACCAATGTATTCCTACAGTGTCTTCGGTTAAACTATCTTCTTTTACTAATTCGTAATCTACACTTGTAATTTTTGACAAATCGTTATACTTGATTGGATAGACTATATCGCTACCTAAATTATATGCAATACAGCCTTCGAGTGAAGTTAAAGATTCAAAACTTCTAAAAAAGTTCTCAACAAAATATCTACCAAAGTACTGATAGTTTGTAGCTTTTATGTCTTTATAGGTTTCTACTGCGGCACTTAAATTTAAAAAAAAGGGGTTATTCTTAGTGGCTATATAAAATCCTATGCTGTGATATCCTTCCCACTTTCTATTGGCTGGACCAGGACTATAGCTAACAAACAAATTACATTTGTCGTTGGTTTTTATTAGTTTGTCTACTGAATTTAAATAAATTATATCAAAATCAGACCATATGCCCCCATATGTAGTCATTATTTTATATCGCACTATGTCTGACTTTATTACCGGATGATGATAACTATAACTTAAAAAATCATAGTCTAATTCTATTAGATCCACAAAATCTAGATTTACTACATCATTAAAATAATCTTTACACTGTAACTTATGAGACTGCTCTCCTGTTTTCCAGGACACTGGTAAAAAGCTTTTTAATTCTTTCGGTATAAAAAGATTTATTTTCCAATCTGGATTATGTTCATGAAAACTTATGACCGTCAAAAGATTCATAAAAGATAATGTTCCGCCACCCCAAAACACATTAAAGTTTTTAGGTATATCAGTCATAGAACTCATTCCATTCAGCGGTAACTAATGACTCACCTTTCGCCTTATTGAATACGTTAAGGTTTATCGTTCTTAAATCATTCGGGGAATGTGCTTTACCATCAATTACAAAATTATTATACGAACTAGAATGGTGAAGATGTACAGAGAATGGATCGTCTATATTGACTATTTCTACATTCAATCTATTAACACGCATGATGAAATCATCATCATCATAGTCCATTCCAATAGCGTACCTCTCATCAAAACCCTTCAGCTTGTCTAAATTATTCTTTGTTATGGCTGTTGTAAAATGCAAATTTCTCGGAGAAAATCTAGAGTGATTGTACCAAGAGTTACTTAAAAACCCTGGGCCTGTCTGGGGCAAAGAGTAAACTTTATTTTTTATAGCCTTAACTGAACGTTCATTACAGGGTGTTATTATAGATTTTATTAAATTTGATGTCATAAGATCAGCAGAGAAACAAGCAAATGATAAGTAATTATCATCCTTAAGACATTCAGAAGTTTTTTGTATGATATTTCCGATATGACAACATTCAGCGTTTTGAATTATGATTTTATCGCCAACAGCATTACTAAATCCAACATTGTATGGTATACATGGATTTTTAGTGTCTGTATTTAAATTTATTACCTTTAGAAAGTTAAAGTCTTTTGGTAAATCATCTATGTTATTTTCTTCACCACTATTGTGATTTACACATATAACTTCCACATCTTCTAAATCACTATTCTCTATCTGAAATTTAATAGTATTTAGAGTTGTAATAAACTGACTTTTTCTATTATGATAGGTACATACTATCGAAATCATTCTCTATGAACCCCCAGAAATTTTCTGCCCCAGAATTACACGCCTTTTTAAATTCCCCAAACCCCAATCTAACCTTTTCATTAACACATCCGATCCTATCAGAGTCACCAACTATTGGAGTCCCACACATTAAGGCTTCGCCCACGGCACGACAGAACGGTTCATTGCAAACTGGATTATAATACAAAGCCTCTATACTATTGTAGAATTCCAACATTTGATCATGATTAATTTTTCCTAAAAACTCAATGTTTTCCCGGTCTGTTATTTGTTTTATGTATTCCTCACTACCCCAGCCCGCAACTACAAATCTTTTGTCTTTATTCTGATCTACATAATCTATAAAATTATCCGTACCTTTTAGATAATGCATAAATCCAACATAACCAATCTTATCTGCCCTGTCTAGTTTCAAATCCTTAAATGAGCTGTCAATGGGATCAGGGACAATTCTAACATTTGGGAATATATCACCATACATTTCCACAAAGAAATCATAATGAAATTGAGTAAGAAAGAATGAAATTTTACATGAACCCCAAAAGTGTTTCCTAAACTCATCATTCCAATATAAATTCGAATCATGCTCTAATCTAACATGATTAACAAGCGAGGGTATACTCTCAACTAGTTTTGGGTATCTATTTGATATAGTTTCAAGATTGGATGATATAACTATGTCGTATTTTTGCTCAAGTATTTTAAGTTCAGAATCGTAATGAAAGCATTGTATGTCATGACCTCTAGATATACCTTCGTCTACTATAATTTGATTACTTCTCTGCGCACCGCCAGGGGTATGGTGTATGCCGAAGTCTGAAATAACCAAAACTCTCATTCAGCAGCCCCATATTAATTCTCTGACCGTCTAATGAACTACACCAATCTGATTATATCTTAAGGACCGACTAAAACGGGTGGAAATATCCATGTATCATACTTTTATACCCATTTATCAAATAATTTTTTAGTTTCTACTATATCGTAGAATTTATCCGGGGCACCGCCCATTAAAGCTGGTTTTGGTAGTTTCCAATTATTGTAATAAGTTACTATATTATTTATATTTTTAAAATTTGTTGACGCTGAGGAATTTGTTAATTTAGTTTTAATGTTTTTTCTAACATAACTCATATGATGCATTTCCATTTCCTCTCTAGTAAAAATCTTACATTTACCAGGATTCATACATCTTGTTGGGTCAACCAGCACTGGAAAGGGGGTTCCTATGATAAAACTTTTACCTCTCTGAGTTTTAAATATTAGAGACACATAATATTCTTCTTTAGGCTCTAATCTATATATCGGTTCTTTATAGTATGTAACCATTTGACAGGCTCCGGAATCATAATCACCTTCTAACATAACCTCTTTAAGATATTTGAATTGTTTATCGGTATAGAATTCATCAGTATCCATAGCCATATGGTGGGTGCAATTCTGACCCTCAGAAAGTGATAATCCTAAGTTACGTTTAGTCATTTCGTTAAAATGGCCACCTTTATTAACCAATGGTCTGTATTTAAATAGTTCATCTACCAGACCTTTAGATTTTAAATCCTCTAATAAATCTATAAGTCCACTGCCACACTCATTACCAAAGTTAGAGATTGTTTGATAAACCACAGATATGTGGTCAACATTATCCCTAATGCTTTTTATTGACGACTCTAATAGTTCCTCACCATCAAATAAATTATAAGATACGCCTAATTTCATTATTTTATCATTTCTATATATGGGGATAGTTTAAGATTTGATATAACACTCTTACAAATAATCAGGATTTTTCACGGTATTTATCGTCCATATAATCTTCAAACGACGACATTGGGCCACTAACCAAACGAAATAGTGCCAAATCACCATTCCTAAATGGCATCACCTCCACTATTTCATAATATAATGCGGCCTCTAGACTATCCCAATTTAAATTCATACTCAACACCCTGATTACACCTGACATCTTTATTAACATACGAAGAAGCATTAATAAAAGTCATACCGTCACGCTGTAACGTACCGTGATTGTAACAATCCGGCTCATCATGAATATGACCAAATGCGTGGACAGCGGGACGAAGTTGTTTGACCTTGTTCAACAGGCTCTTACAGCCGACATGAACAAACCGACCCCTTTTGGCTTTGTCTTCACAGATGTCAAGTATTCCTTTGGGCGGCCCGTGTGTGATGAGTATATCACAGAGAGGAACAGATTCCCATACTTGCTGCATCCGGTTGGCGTTTTTCATATAAGCCCAACTTTTACCAAAAGAAGGAGTGTAGGGTGAACCAAAAATATTAATACCCTCAATAGCTGTGAGCTGATGGATTAAAAATGTGATACCCGGATAATCTTCCCTAGTGATCAAGCCTGCCTGAATTGCGGTAGAGTGATTACCAGGAACAAAGATCTTGTGCTCAACATCTAAAGCCGAGAACCACTCAAAGAATTTATGAGATTCCCCCTCATTAATATGCGGGCTGCTATGATTTGCCTCGTCACCACAGCAAACGATTAGATCGGTGCCCTTAGGTACAACAATCTTCTCGTGGTAGGTGTGAGTATCACTAATGAACAGAATCTTCATTGTATTTGTCTTCTATCAAATGTTCTAATTGTAAATCATCATCGTAATTAAAAGTGTATTCCCTTCTAACATGCCAGTTGATAATAATGTGATAATCGTTATCGTTGATCATCCTTAATTCACGCAGGTAAAACGTCAAAGGTGGTGTCCCCAATTAATTTTCCCCCTTCCCAATAGATAGGAGAGTCTTTTTCAAGGCTCTCCCAATTTTCATACAAAGATTCTAATTCTTCAGTTGCCGCTTTCTGTTCTAACACAGCGGTAGATAGCCGCATCCTTGCGTAGTGTTCAGCTTTAATTCGCCCGCCGTACGCTCTAGTTTCTTTAGGTTTCTTTAATTTTTCCGAATGAACCTCTGCGTTATCATTTTCTACTACAAGTTGTAAGTGCCAATTAAACTGAGCTAAGTCACTATGATTCAACTCACCACATTCATCTAAAAGCTCTTTTACTTTAGGACTTAGTGCTTTCATAGTACTGTCTTTCTACTATAATTTCATACCGTAAAAAAGTAGGTATAGTCTCTATCTCTCTAAGCTTTAAAGACTGTTCGATAGTAATAGGCAGTCCCCAAAGTTTCGAATATCTAACCCCGCCCCTTACTGCATATATCACGTCAATAAAGCGGAAATTGTTCATAACAATGTACAGGCTAGTAAAAGATGAAGGCTATTTACGTTTAGAGTAGGGAAGAGTCAAATATTCTTTGTGAGAATACTCCGGGCATACCAGCTTTAATGAATTTTCTCTATAGAAATTCTTAATTACACGCTTCCTACAATCAAAACAGGGCACTTTGAGTATTCTAAACGCATACTTGTTTACCGCCATATCTTCCCCGGACAGCTTATTTGTGTTACACAGAGGGCAGATAGTCAAGGCGGAATCTCCAGCGAATGGTCTTGTGGTTAGCATTGGACAGTTTACCGTTTGGCTGACTGTCTGTCAATGATAACCTTCCTCTTTTACCAGAAAATTTGTTATCATGATAAGGGAAGACCGTCAGGTCTGGACGCCACGAGTCTTGGTGAGCGAAGCGAACATTAACAAGCTCGTTCCCACGGAAGTGTCAAAACAGAGAAGAAACTAACAGATACTTTAAATAGAATCCGTGCAGAGGAAAGGGATAAAACTAAAAAACCAGCAGAGTTCTTTGCTACTGGGAATTACGCTCCGGAGTTAATTAGAGTGGCGTTTTCCGCTGTCCCAATGGGGGGACTCTGTAAGCTGGATGACACCGAACCAGCCGTCTCTACTTAGTATAGCCCAAAAGTTCGGCAAATTGTCGCTTTTTCTTGAGATTATGTTGGACAGAGTCGATAATATCTGTTAGAATCCGGCCCGTCAACCTCGACTACCCTGATATAAGAATCTTGTAATGGCTCATAATCGTAATCCGCTTCAGAATACAATGTTAGAACTCAAAGATGGTCTTCTATTCCTAATGGAAAATGGAGCCACAGAACATATGTTATATCTTAGACTGTTTGAATTTAAAGAGTCTCTTGTAAGGGTTAATAATTATAAATTAGAAGTCTTTAGGAGGTACAGGAATGATTCTTCAGGTTGAATATTTTATATGGGAAAATTATAAGGCAACTTATAAGAAAAAGGAGCTAAATATTGAAGACGAACAAGAAGTATTCGCTAAGATTAAAGAATTACACAAAGAAAACTTTATAAGCATTCAAAGAATTGGAGTCTAGATGAATAATATGATTAACGATGAAGATCAGGACTTTTTTACAGATCGTGAAAAGAAAGTGGCACTCTATGAAGCCCGCTGGGAACAGGGTCTTGAGATTTTTACAGGAAAACCCTTAGTTGGCGGTTCCCTGATAGACTGTTTAGAAAGCCAAGATCCAAAATTTCGAGAAAAAAACAATTTACCCAACACACTCTAAACCGAGGTAGGCTATAATGAGAACAGAAGAAAAGTCGGAATACGTGGAAGCAGTATTAGGTTTGCTTGGGGAAACTCACCCGGATTTAGAAAAATCCCTTAAATCAATGAAGACCCAGAACCTGGTTTATTTAGCAAAATCGCTATCCGATTTACTCGGCAAGAGTATGCCGATTCTCCCCACAAGGACAAAAGCCCAAACAAACAGGCTGTCCTTTCTTTACACAGTAGGAATACAGAATGAATCAGACCCAATTCTTGAACGAACTGTCGTCAGTATCTAACAGTTACACTTGGACCTATGCCGGGAACTCTCTAATTGGAGTAGCCCGCAATGGTCAGGATCGTGGATTGAATTTTAATCCTATCACAGCACTTGCCCGGTCAAATCGTCTTGGTACTTTCCCCCATACTAAAAGGGGTACATCGGCAGCATCACGTGCCCTTGGCCTTTCGGTTACAACTGTAGACTCCATCCTTTCGTCTAGTAACCGTGGAAATGCTCAAGTAGTGCGTGGACGAATGCTGAGTACTCTCGGAGTTTCATGAGCTATTACCTAATAGAAGAGACTCAGGTTGTCTCGGTTGAATATTTAGTAAGGGCTGACTCGTTAGTCGAAGCAAAGGCGAAAGCTAAGGTCATAGACCAAGATGTTGTAGAACTAACAAGTCACCCTGCTTTTATTAAGACTTCTGGTTATACAGGAAAGCTTGTTCATGAAGATGAGGAAGATCCTATAGTTGTTTCTGCTATTAAAGTGGTAGAAGCTAACTATGAAGTTTTTGAGCCTGATCCGCCTAAGAAGACAGTAAAAAGAAAAACTGCCAAGGCGAAGAGGGAAAATGATTTAAGTATCCTTAAAATTGCGGAAAGTAGAAATGGCATTAAATAATATGAATTTGGTTGGCACTGCTGTAGCAGATTATAAGCCAATTAAAGATACTTTCGGAATTTTTCGAATGGTGAATAACTATCGAAGAAACAGTGAGGAATCCCTATTTATTGATATTAAGGTCTTCGATAAGTTGGCGGAAATTTGTTATGACCACATTAAGAAAGGAACCAAGGTAGAAGTTTCTGGAAGGTTAACATTCCGGGAAACAGAAAAGGATGGTCGAAAATATCAAGACTATTCAATTATTGCCAATGACGTTCACTTTACTAACACTTTTGAGAAAGAAGAAGCTTGATGAGTAACCGAACCCAGATTTTTATTGACGTTGTATTTGTACTGTTGATTACATTTATAGGGCACTATTCTATAAATCAAGGTAATCAGTTGGAAATGTCAAATCGTCGTAATGCCATTAACGAAGATCAGATTCAAGACCTTTTTAGTCAGCTTCGAAATGTCGATCGACAGAACGTTGTAGAGTTGGCCAAAAATCAAGGAGTGATTGAGGGGCTTCTCACAATCAAAGACCCTAAGACCGAAAAGGCCTATATGGACGTGTGGCACGCTGGATACTACAATGGAGTGGAGCAGGGTATTCAGACTGAAATGGTTAAGGAAAACGAAAAATATTCAGTCGAGCGTTTGGTTTCAGAGTAGATGGACTGCCAGGGTGGTGTAATTGGAAACACTCTGAGTTTAATCGTGGTACTATCTGCATTAACTCAGCACCTTAGGTTCGATTCCTAACCCTGGTTTTTGAAAGAGAATATGAACACTGTTGAGTTGCTCGGATATTATGGTAGCGACGAAGTCATAGCGTGTTCGGCTTGGACTTCTACGTCTCGTGAGCTTACGGATGGAAAGCGTGAGAGAATACCTAAGTTGATCAATATGTTATGGCGTGATTCGCACGAGACGCCGTTCGAAAAGGGTATGGTTCATTTTCTGGTTAATACCGATATCGCTTCACACATTCATATCTTGAAACATCGTATTTCTTCAGCTAATAGCGAATCGGCACGATATAAGGAATTGAAGGAAGATAAATACTACCTACCGGAAGATTGGCAAGATATAGAAGTTTCAATGGATTACAGGACATCGTCTCACCAAAAATGGATTGATGTATTAGAAGAATATACAAAAGAAGGCAACGCCTTGTATCATCAATGCGTAGCAGACCTTGAACCAGTCTTGGGACGTAAACGAGCTAAAGAGTCCGCAAGATTCTTCAAAACATACAACAGTCAAATTCAAGCCGATGTGATGTTTAACATGCGGAGTTTTGCAAATTTCATTAAGTTGAGACGATCAGAACATTCTCAATTAGAGATCAGGGAAATTGCAGATAAAATGCTTGATTTAGTTATTAATATCGAAGGTGGTCCTTTTAAACATACTTTAGAAGCCTGGGAAAAGAAATGAACGATTTGATGGATGCAGCTAAAAAAGTTCTTGACTGGTGGGAGTTTTCAGGATCTGAAATAGAAGGAAAAGAATTAATGGAATCCCTTAGCAAAGCTGTTTATGAGGTGGAAAGTGATGCATCAAGACCTATTAAATCACGTTAAAAATAATAGGGATGGCCTCTCTAATGCTTTAGAGTTTTATGATGAAGATCCTTCTCTATTAAGAAACTTAATATGTGAACAAGGTGTTGAGTTAACTCCAGATCAATTATATGAGACTGTATATATTGTTAAAGAAGCTTTGGAGATTATCGATAATGAGTAAAAAAAAACGAGACTTGAAAAAGAAGAAGGCCAAGTTGGTAAGGGCAAAAGAAAAGGTCTTAAAACGGCGGGAAATTTTGAGAGACGAACGTAAAACACAAGAAGAGTTGGATAAGATTAGATACGAAAATAGAGAAAGGTTGGAACCTGCCCGTAATGAATAAATACTATGTACAGTCTGGCAGTATTAAAGAAGTTATTCATGCCAACTCAGATAGAGAATCCTGTTTTGCCCTGTTGAAAAAACATATTAGACCTGGTTTAGAAATCAGTCAGTCTTTTGTGGTTAGTCAGCGGGGTTTTCCGTTGGATCGTGAACCTTTTGTTTTGGATACAACAGAGACCATCTTCTCATCAGAAGAGATAATAATTGATTTCCACAAGGTGTATAGTGAATAGATTA
>Ga0115002_10007461_pt1 | contig 12315 bp, 10 predicted proteins | sample ArcticOcean_MG_C_8_FD_89576 | JGI IMG/M metagenome (GOLD analysis project Ga0115002, IMG submission 89576) | Marine microbial communities from western Arctic Ocean - ArcticOcean_MG_CB11_86 | ecosystem: Environmental > Aquatic > Marine > Oceanic | place: Arctic Ocean: Canada Basin | collected...
CCTTCGGCCATTTCAAGCGGATGTACGACTCCTGCCGCACGCCGGTCAGCAAGGCGCGCGGGGCCTATTGGATGGGCCGGGCGGCGGAAGCCGCGCGCCGGGCCGAAGGCGCCACCGAAGCCTATCGGACGGCCGCCCAGTTCAAGACCACCTTCTATGGCCAGCTGGCCAGCCACAAGCTGGGCTTGGCCGACGGCAAAGCCCAGCCGGCCGGGCCGGCCATCGACGCCCAGACGCGCGCGCGTTTCGACGGCCAGGAACTCGCCCAACTGACCCGCTTGATGGCGGAGATCGGTGCCCAGGATCTGGCCGCGCCTTTCCTTGCCGCCCTGGCCAACGACGAAAGCAATCCCGCGGCGGCGTCCCTCGCCGCCTCTCTCGCCCATGAGATCGGCCGGCCCGATCTCGCCGTGCGCGTTGCGCGCAGCGCCCGGCGCGACGGCGATATCCTCGTGGACCTGGGCTATCCGATCCGCAACCTGCCCGCCGGCGCAGGGCCCGAGCCCGCACTCGTCCTCTCCATGATCCGCCAGGAAAGCGGTTTCGACCATCAGGCCATCAGCCGGGCGGGCGGGCGCGGCATGATGCAGCTCATGCCGGGGACCGCCAAGAAGATGGCGGATCAGACCGGCCTGAATTATTCGAGCGGCAGACTGACCAGCGATCCCGATTACAACATCCAATTGGGACGCGGCTATCTCGCAGAAATGTTGCAGGGTTTCGGCGGGTCCTATGTTCTGGCCGTCGCCGCCTATAACGCCGGCCCGGGACGGGTCCGCCAATGGGTCCGGGAACTCGGCGATCCGCGCGATCGCCGGATCGACACGATCGACTGGATCGAGACCATCCCCTTCTCGGAAACCCGGAACTATGTCCAGCGCGTGCTCGAAGCCGTACAGATCTACCGTATCCGGCTGAACGGGCCGGGCACCGCGATGGGTCTGGAAAAGGACCTTGCCCTCACGCCCTCACCCGACGCTACGCAACTGGGCAATCGCGCGGCGAAATGACGGCGTGCCGGTCATGACACCAGCCCCTCTTGCCAATATTTCCGCCTGCGTCTTCAACGCCTACGGCACCCTCTTCGACTTCAACGCCGCCGCCGAGCGGTGCGGCGATGCGCTGGGCGACAAGGCAGCGCCGCTCTCCGCGCTCTGGCGCGCCAAACAGCTCGAATACACCTGGCTGCGCAGCCTGATGGGCCGCCATGCCGATTTCTGGCAAGTGACCGGCGAAGCCCTTGATTTCAGCCTCGCCGTCCAGAGAATCGAAGATAACGCCCTGCGCACCCGGCTGCTCGATTGCTATCGCACGCTGGACGCCTATCCCGATGCCAAGGACACCCTGGCGCGGCTGCGCGTGGCCGGACTGGCGACGGCGATCCTGTCCAACGGCACGCCCGCCATGCTGGAGAGCGCCGTCGAAAGCGCGGGGCTGGGCAGCCTTCTCGACGCCGTTCTCTCGGTCGAGGATGTCGGCATCTACAAGCCGCATCCCTCGGTCTATCGCCTCGCGGTCGATCGCCTGGGCGTTCCGGCCGAACGGATTTGCTTTTTGTCCTCCAACGGCTGGGACGCGCGCGGCGCGGCGGCCTACGGGTTTCGGGTGGTCTGGGTGAACCGGTTTGGCCAGCAACCGGACCGCCTGCCGGAAGACCCGGTCGCGGTCGTCGCCTCGCTCGACGCCCTGCCGGCGTTGCTGGGCTGTTGACCGTGTCATCGTCGGAAACCTGGCACAGCCGCTATTTTTCGACCCAGGACGGGTTGCGCCTGCACTACCGCGAATACGGCCCCCGCGACGCCCGGGTCGTTCCGGTCATCTGCCTGGGCGGCCTTACCCGGAACTCTCGGGACTTTCACGATCTGGCCTCATGGCTCGCGCCTGCCAGGCGGGTGATCTGCCCGGACTATCGCGGCCGGGGCCGCAGCGCCCACGATCCCGACTGGCGCAACTACGATCCGAGCGTCTATCTGCGCGACCTGCGCCATCTGCTCGACGTGGCACGCCTGCACGAAGCGGTCTTCATCGGAACCTCGCTCGGTGGCCTGTTGACGATGGGCATGGCCGTGCTCGCGCCCATGGCGGTGGCGGGCGCCGTGCTCAACGATGTCGGCCCGGAACTGGGCACAAGCGGTCTGTCGCGCATCGTCGACTATATCGGCAAGGACCATCCGGTTGCGAGCTGGGGTGAAGCGGTCGCCGCCCTGCGACGGCTGATGCCTGGGCTCGCCGGGCAGCCCGATTCGGTGCTGCTGGAATTGGCGCGCGGGACCTATCGCGAAGGCGATGACGGGCGTCTGCATGTCGACTGGGACATCGCCATCGCGAAGCCCTTGCGCGCCGGCGGCGGGCCGCTGGACCTGGATCTCTGGCCGATCTATCGGGCCCTGGCGGACCGGCCGACCCTCGCCTTGCGCGGCGCGCTGTCGGATATTCTTGCGCCTGAAACCTTCGAGAAAATGGGCACGGAACTGCCCGATATCCGGCGTATCACCGTGCCCGATGTCGGCCACACGCCGACTCTGGCCGAACCCGAGGTGCGCACCGCGATCGCCGAGTTGCTTGACGAGGCGGAGGCCCGGCGCCTAACCCGCCACCGGGCCCTCGCCAAACTCGTTTAGCTGCCCGTCTAGCTGGTAGCCGTTCCACCGCCGGGCTTGGCGGCAACCGGCGTCGATACGGCGGGCGTGGCGGTCGCCCGGGAAACGGCCGAGCCATCGAGCCGTGAAACGCGGCCTTCGAGATAGGCCCCGGCTTCCATCGACAGGCTGTCATGGGCGATATCGCCGATGATCCGCGCACTCTTGGCAAGATTGACGGTCTTGGCGCTGATCCGGCCTTCGACCGTGCCGCTGATCTGGACCTTGTCCGCCGTGATCTCGCCCACAACCGCGCCATGCTCGCCGACCGTCAGGTTTCGGCTGCGCACATCGCCTTCGACCCGCCCGTCGATCTGAATATCGCCATCGCAGACCATATTGCCCTCGACTTTGAGGTCGGAACTTACAATCGACGGCACGGAGGCCTTGCTCGTCCCGGCGCTCGGCCGAGATCGGTCTTGAATCACCGTGTCCTCGGTCTTCTTTGCATCACCCTTTGAAAACATGTCGCCCCGCTCTCAGGAAAGGCATGGGATCCGTCGGCTCACCGTCAATGAGCACTTCGTAGTGCAGATGCGGGCCTGTTGTCCGACCCGAACTACCGACTTGGCCCAGCTTGTCCCTGTAGTCTACCTCTTGACCGCGCTTGACGAAAATCTTTCCAAGATGCGCGAGGCGGGTTTTGACGCCGTATCCATGATCGATTTCGACGACCTTTCCGTAGCCGCCCTTCCATCCGACGAAGGCGACGATGCCGCCCGACGGCGCCAGCACGGGCGCTCGCCTGTCGCTCGCGAAATCGATGCCGGAATGCATCGCCAGCCGGCCGTTCACCGGGTCCCTGCGCTTGCCGAAATCGCTGGTGACTCGATAGTCATCCATCGGCGCGTTCAACGGCAACAACCGCACCATTTCCTGCAGCCGTTCGAGGCGCGTGATCTTCCGGTCCAGCAGGGTGGCGTTCTCATCCAGCGGCCTCAAGGAAGCGAAGATCGCATCGGAGGCCACGAAGGGCCCGCCCTGTCCGCCCGACACCTCTTCCGCCCGCGCCAGCAGCATCTCGGGGGCGAGCCCCGCCAACTCGATCGTCCGCTCGACCGCGCCAATATTGTCCGTCGTCGTTTCGGCCAGCCGCAGCAGCACGTCGCGCTGGGCCTGCTTGGTTTCCAGGAAGGTCGACTCGAGCTGATGCACCCGTGCGACCAGCAGCTCGCGCTCCTCGACCACGGCGATCCGCTCGCCGCTAACCTGATTGAGGGCCGTGCGCAGACCGGTCACATCGGCGCGCAGAGCCCTCTCGATCGCGGAATGCTGGTCCTTCAGCTCTTGGATCCGCTCCGCCTGCCCGGCCTCGATTGAATCGAGCGTCCGTTCATAGGCCGTCTCCTGCGTCATCAACCGATCGGTCTGGCCGACGAAACCGGCGGTAATCGCGACCAGCCAGATGCTGGCGAACGCGCCGGCGCCGACGACGCTCAGCTGCAATCTCTTGGACATGATCAGAGCCTGAACACGGCCCTGCGCGAGAATGATGATCTGGCGGTCTGGAAAGACACGCTCTATCCAGTCGATAAGGCGTTCCCGATAGGCGTGAATAAGCCCCTCCCCGCGCCGCCTCAGCGACGCTAACTCCGAGCCTGCGCCACCCCGCCGCCGGCCGCCCGGCGAGTCGCGATCGAGCCCTTTTTATGTACCTCGCCTGCCCCCTCCACAACCGGCCTCCGGCGCCCATGGAACGAGGTGTCGTGAGGGTATCCCGGCAGGCTTCCGGATGCAAGGAAACAGACGCCAAAATGCCTGTGAAAACAACCTCGACGACGGCCGAATAGAGAGGTCGGCCGGTTCGCCCCCGGTGTCCTGGCTATGCCCTTGCTACGTCCTGTCGACGCCCTTGTCGGCGGGCGCCCGGGAGATCAGCAATATCCCCGCGATCGTCACCGCAACGGCCATTCCCACGGCAAACAGGCTCAGCGCACCCATATGGATGGCGCCGTCATGCCGGTCCCAAATCAGGTCGTGCAGAAAGATGTAGTTATTGGCCAAGATGCCGAATATGGCCAAGGCCAGCCCCAGAGCCTGATTGCGCGTCACGTTCACCGACCCCGTCAACCTGTTCATCCTCGCCCCATCCCGCCGAATCATAACAGGCGATGTACGGCAGGCCAAAGCCCGACCTGAAAGGCCGATATGGCGACCATAATGGCGGACCAGGCACGGCCCGGTCTATAACGGCGGGCATGGTGATCACAGCGAGGCCGGCATGAAGATCAGAGCTGCGGTACTGCACGAAATCGGCGCGCCGGCGCCCTATGCGCTGAGCCGCCCGCTTCGCGTCGAGGAACTGACCCTCGATCCGCCGGGTCCGGGCGAGGTGCTGGTCCGTATCCGCGCGGCCGGCCTGTGCCATTCGGATCTTTCCGTCATCAGCGGCGACCGGCCGCGCCCCGTTCCCATGGCCTTGGGACATGAAGCGGCGGGCGAGGTCGAAGCCCTGGGCGCGGGTGTCGGCGATCTCGCCGTCGGCGACCAGGTCGTCATGGTCTTCGTGCCCAGCTGCGGCCATTGCATGCCCTGCATGGAAGGGCGGCCGGCCCTGTGCGAACCCGGGGCGGCGTCCAATGGCGCGGGCACCTTGCTGTCCGGCGAAAGGCGCCTGACGGGCGCAGGTGGAGCGGTTCATCATCATCTCGGCGTCTCGGCCTTCGCTGAATACGCGGTCGTCTCGCGCCGCTCCATCGTGCGCATCGAAGAGGACCTGAGCCATGAGGAGGCTGCCCTGTTCGGCTGCGCGGTCATCACCGGCGTCGGCGCCGTGGTCAACACCGCCCGGGTCGAGCCGGGCTCCAGCGTCGCCGTGGTCGGTCTGGGCGGCGTCGGCCTCAACTGCCTGCTCGGCGCAAGGCTGGTCGGCGCCCGGCAGGTGATCGCCATCGACCCAATCCCGGCCAAGCGCGAACTGGCCTCCCAGCTCGGCGCCGACATGGTCTACGATTCGGAGGAAGCGGACTGCGTCGAGGTCTTGCGCGAGGTCACGCGCGGGGGCGTCGACTATGCCTTCGAAATGGCCGGCTCGGTCCAGGCGATGGACATGGCCTATCGTATCACCCGGCGCGGCGGCACCACGGTTTCCGCCGGACTGTCCCACCCGGCGCGGGACTTCGCCCTCAAGCATATCTCGCTGGTGGCCGAGGAACGCACCGTCAAGGGCAGCTATCTCGGCGGCTGCGTGCCGGCGCGCGATATCCCGCGCCTCATCGCCCTGTATCGTCAGGGCCGACTGCCGGTCGACCGGCTGCTCAGCGAGCGCGTCGCCCTGGACGACATCAACATCGCCTTCGACCGTCTGGCGGCCGGCGCCACCGTGCGCCAGATCGTCCTGCCTTGAGACACCGTGCGCATAGCGACCCCGCGCCTGCGCGATGGGACCATGGTGCGAATAGCGCTATCATCCCATGCCGCCCCGTAAACACGACGAGGAACTGCCCATCATGCCCGCCAAACCTCTGAGCGCGGAGGCCCTCGCCCTTCCCAAATTCGACCCCGGCCCGGCCCTGGAAGGCCTTGATGGAGGCGATGGCGTCTTTTCCCTCGACAGCCATGCCCGGGCCCGCGCCGCGCTCGAGTTCGCACTGTCCGTCGACGATATCGGCTTCAACGTGTTCGTTCTCGGCCCGGACCGCAGCGGGCGCATGACCTCGACCTTGGAATTCCTGGGCAGTCACCTCCAGGGCCGGCCAGTGCCCAACGACTGGGTCTTCCTGAACAATTTCCGCCGCCCGCATCGCCCTAAGCCCTATTCCCTGCCGCCAGGCCGGGGACGCGCCCTGCGCGACCGGATGGAAGCGCTGGTCCCCCAGCTTCGCGAGGCCCTGGGCAAGGCGATCGGCGGCGAGGAGTATCAGAGCTCGGTCGAAGGCGAGAGCGCCGCCTTGCGCGAGCGGATCGGCGAGCAGATCGAGGCCTTGCGCAAGGAAGCCGGGACCCACGGGTTGGACATCGTGCAGACACAGCACGGCATGATAGTCGTCGCGGTGGACGACAAGGGCGAGGCGCTGACCCCGGACAAGATCCCCGAGGACAAACGCGAAGAGGTTGAGACGCGAGGCCGCGAGATCGCCGAGCGGGTTAACGCCGTCACGCGTGAAGCCGGCCGGATGCAGGCGGAATTCGCCGAACGCGTGGCCGAGCGGACGCGCGAGACCGCGTCGAGCGCGATCGACGGCCTAATCGACGCCCTCGCCCGCGACTTCGGCGAATACCGGAGGATTGTCCGCTGGATCGTCGAGATGCGGGTCGATATCGTCGAGAATCTCGCCAATTTCCAGCCCCTGCCCCCGGAGCGTCGGCCGCCCGGCTGGCAGCCGCCGGAGCGGCGCTACGCCGTCAATCTTTTCGTCGATCACGGCGAGGACAAGCTCCCGTCGGTCGTGGTCGAACCCAACCCAACTTACCAGAATCTGTTCGGCAGCATCGAATATCATCAGCTGGCCGGCCTGCTGGAAACCGATTTCTCGATGCTGCGCGCGGGCTCCCTGCACCGGGCGAATGGCGGAATCCTCGTGCTTCGCGCCGAGGCCCTGGCCGCCGCCGGGGCGAGCTGGCAATTCCTCAAGGGCGCCCTGCGCGACGGCGAGATCCGAGTCGAGGAGCTTCATCGCTATGGCGGCGTACCGATCGCCGGCGCGCCCCGGCCGAAGCCGATTCCGCTCGACGTCAAGGTCGTCATCGTCGGCTCACCGACCTGGTACTACACCTTCTTCACCGCCGATCCCGAATTTCAGACCTATTTCAAGATCAAGGCCGATATCGACGCCGATATGGACGCCAGCCCGGCGAACCTCGCGACCTATGCCGGGCTGATCCGGCGGATGGCCAAAAAGGCAGTGCCGGAAGGTTGCGACGAGGAGGCGCTGCGCCTCCTGCTCGGGACCTCCACGCGCTGGGCGGCCCAACGCGACAAGCTCTCGGCCCAGTTCGAGCGGATCGAGGACTTGCTCACCGAGGCCGCGCAGCTCGTACCCCCGCCGGGGCCTATCACGGCCGAGGCAGTCACCCTGGCGATCGTACAGCGGCGCGAACGCAACGAACGGGTCGAGGACCGGATGCAGGACAATATCCGGCGCGGCACGATCATGATCGCCACCGATGGCGAGGAGATCGGCCAGATCAACGGTCTGACCGTTCGGGACATGGGCGACCATGCCTTCGGCGGCCCCAGCCGCATCACCGCCCGCGCCTCGGTCGGGCGGCGCGGCGTTATCAATATCGAGCGCGATGTCGCCATGGGCGGGCCGATTCAGCAGAAGGGTGCCATGGTCATCCAGGGTTTCTTGGCCGGACGCTTCGCCCGCCGCCACCCCCTCTCCTTCGACGTTTCGATCACCTTCGAACAGAGCTATGGCGGGGTCGAGGGCGACAGCGCGTCGCTCGCCGAACTGCTCGCCATCCTGTCGGACCTCGCCGACGAGCCGATCCGCCAGGGATTGGCGATCACCGGCTCGGTCAACCAGCGCGGCGATGCCCAGGCCATCGGTGGCGCCCATTACAAGATCGAAGGTTTCTTCCGCGCCTGCCAGGGCGCAGGCGAGCTGACCGGCGACCAGGGCATCGTCGTTCCGGCCTCGAACGAGGAGAACCTCGTCCTGCAAGACGAGGTTGCCGAGGCCGTGGCCGCCGGCAAGTTCCATATCTGGAGCATCCGACGGATCGAGGACGCCTTCCCTCTCTTCATGGGACTTGAGGCCGGCGAGCCCGACGCCAGGGGCGTCTTCCCGCCCGACAGCCTCTATGGCCGGGTCGCTGCCCGGCTCGATGAGTTCGACCGCATCCTGATGGAACGCGAACGCGCCGCTGGGCTCTAGCGGCCCGGCGAAGACGCCGTCGCCATCGGCTTTTTGGTCTCCGGCGTATGGACACCATGAATCCGGATCGGCGATCAAAAGACGATGCCCCCGCGCCGCAATCGGACGCGGGGGCGCCGCATTGGACCGAGGGTATCGTTTATTCGCCGGCCGCGCGGCAGGGTCAGATAGGGAATCCCGGCGCTCGCGCCGATCCCCTCGCCCGCCTTGATCGTCACCGGATTAAGCGCAACCTGGTCGTTGCCTGCGCCGACCAGGGAGGCCACGCCCAGGTCGACACCGAAGGCCGCCGAAGCCTGGCCGCCGACGCCGATATAGCGTCCCTCGAGACCATGCCTGCCGGCCCGCACGTCGCTGCCCATGGTCAGGACCGAGCACATCATTCGCTCGTCTTTCATAATGCTAAGGTCGAGGCCCAGGCCGACGCCGGTCTCTCCGGTGTAGCGCTCGATACCGTTCGGCGTCCTGAACGCGCAGTCGAGATCGACCGAGGAATGGACGATCAGGTAGTGCCGGCTGCCGGGCACCGTAAGCAATCCAGGATGCCGATCTCAACGCCATTCTTGCCGACTTTCGCCAGCGCCGCCGACGGCGCATCGGCCTGGGCGGCGCTCGGGGCGAACGCGGCGCCCAAGGCGAGCATACCTGCAAGCACCGCCGCCTTGATGCCTCGGGCCGTCGTCTTCGTCGTTAAGTCTCGAATGATTCATTTCCCTTTCGGTGAGGGCCGTTATTGTAATAAGTAAATATTTACTTATACCATATGAGATGCTAATCCCGCTCCCCGCTTTCAAGGGCCCGATCCGAATCTTTTTCCGCGTTCTACCGCTAGACACCGGCACGAGCCCGGCCCGGCGCTTCCGAACGATTTGGCCTCTAACGATCCGCGCGGGCGAGGACGGCGTGGAGCAGGACGTTGACCGCGGGTTCCGTGTAGGACAGTTCGATCTCCTCCGCCTCGTTATGGGTGATGCCGTCGCGGCAGGGCGAGAAGAGCAGGCAGGTCGGCGTGATCCGGCTCATGTAATAGGCGTCGTGGCCAGCCTGGCTGAACATGTCGTGGGTCGGCACGTCCAGGGCTTCGGCCGCCCCGCGCACCAGATCGATCAGGTCCTCACTGAACATCTCGTCGCCGAAGGACCAGCGCTGGACGATCTCGTAATCCACCCGCGTCTTCTCGGCCGCCCCCTCGAGCGCCGCCATGCCCTCCGCCACCATCTTCGCCGTCACCGCCGGATCGGGATGGCGGAAATCGATGGTGATCTCGGCCCATTCCGAAAGGATGCCCAGACGATTAGGCCAGGCGACGCAGCGCGCCGCCGTCGCCTTGCCCTCGGGCGCGTATTTCCAACCGATATCGTCGACCGCCGCCAGGACCCGCGCCGCCGCGGCCAGGGCGTTGCGCCGCTTGGCCATCGGTGTCGGGCCGGTATGCGCCGTCTCGCCCTCGAAGCGGATGTTGAAGCCGCGCGCGGCATAGCCGCCCGTGACGATGCCCAGCGGAATGTCCAGCCGCTCCAACGCGTCGTCCTGCTCGATATGCAGTTCGAAATAGCAATCGACCTCGCGCGCCCCGACCGGGGCTTCACCGGCATAGCCCAGGCGCTTCAGCTCCTCGCCGAAGACCGCGCCCTCGTCATCCTCGCGGGCCAGCGCCCAGTCGCGCTCGAAAACCCCGGCGAAGACTCCCGAGGCGACCATGGGCGGGTTGAAGCGCGCGCCCTCCTCGTTGGTCCAGTTGACGACCTCGATCGGACGCCGCGTCTCGATGCCCCGATCGTTCAGGGTTCGCAGGATTTCGAGCCCACCCAGCACCCCCAGGATGCCGTCGTATTTGCCGCCGGCGACCTGGGTGTCGAGATGGCTGCCGATCAGCACGGGCGGCAGATCGTCCTCGCGCCCCGCCCGCCGGGCGAACATGCTGCCCATGGCGTCGACGATGACGGTCAGCCCGGCCTCCTCGCACCAACGGCGGTAGAGGTCGCGCATCTCGCCATCGGCATCGGACAGGGCGACCCGGCGCAGCCCGCCGGCCTCGCCCGGGCCGATCCGGCCGCTTGCCATCAGGCTGTCCCATAGCCGCTGTCCGTCGATCAGCGGCAGATTCCTGCGTTCGACCATCTTCACTTCCCCAAAAACCCCTTGTCAGTCCGCCCAGCATAGTCGCGCGGCCCGACCCGTCGATACGACGACGACGCCAAGCTATCAGCGCCGCGCGAGGGCGAGCCAGTTTCCCGTCGCGATCAGGATGGAGCCGGTGATCCGGTTGCTGAGCCGCTGGCGGCGGCGGTCGGCGATCCAGACTCGCGCCCGGCCGGCGAGCAGGGCATAGCCGCCGTCGATGACCGCCGCGATGGTCAGGAAACTCAGCAGAGCAGGGCGAGCTGCGGCCCGACGGGCAGGGCCGGGTCAATGAACTGCGGGAAGAAGGCGACGTAGAAGAACAGCACCTTGGGATTGGTGAGGGCGACCAGGAAGCCTTGGCCGAACAGCCCGCAGCCGCGGGCCTGGGGCGGCTCGGCGTCGGCCGCGCGCGCCAGCGCTGCATGCCCAGCCAGAACAGATGGGCGACGCCGAGCCAGCGCAGCCATTCGAACCATTCCGCCATGATGGCCACGAGGGAGGCCAGACCGAAGACGACGACGACGAGCTGGACCATCTTGGGCGGTCTGGGTGCCGGCGACGGTCAGCAGGGCCCGGCGCGTACCATAGGCCATGGCATTGGCGACGATCTGGGTGACGTTCAGCCCCGGCAGCAGGATCAGCACGGAAGCGGCCAGGACGAAGGCGAGATAGAGTTCGAGATTCATGGCGTTTGCCTTAGTGGTTAAGAACGGCCGCCTTGCGCGGCCGTGCCCGTTATCACCCCCACCCCATCCCTCACCCCTTGTGGGGGCTTGAGGGGCGAAGCCCATCGAGTGGGGTGGGGGTAGGAAAAGTTCATCGCCCGACAAACCATCAGCGGCCCGCTCCATGGGCCGTCTTCCAGGCGTCCTGGCGGCCCTGCTTTTTCGCCGCGAGGCAGGCCAGGGCCTCGGCGCCCAGGCGGGCGGCGAGCAGGCTGGTCTGGCCGCTGGCCGAATCGAAATCGGGCGAGACCTCGACCACGTCGAAACCGGCGAAGCCGTTGCGGCAGCAGATGCGCACCCCCTCGATGATCTCGCGCCCGGTCAAGCCGCCCGGCTCTGGGCTGTTGGTGCCGGGCGCCCAAGCCGGATCGACGGCATCGATATCGACGCTGACATAGACCGGACGGCCGTCGGGTGAGGCACGCTTCAGGGCTTCCTCGGCCACCGCCGCCATGCCCCGGTCGATCACCGCCTGGTTGGAATAGATAGCCATGCCGAGTTCGCGGTAGAGCGGCGTCCATTCGGGCGGGTTGCGCGGGCCCTTGACGCCGATCATGGCGACGGTCGAAGAATCGACCTGGGGTAGTTCGCAGATGCGCTTGACCGGCGAGGCCCGGGTCAGCCGGTCCTCGTTCAGATGCTCGGACAGATCGAGATGGGTGTCGAAGACGATCACCCCCAGCGGCCCGCCTCCGGTCCGCTTCAGATGCTCGGCCACCGCCTTGACCGCCGGATAGGTCACGCCGTGATCGCCGCCGAACATGACCGGCGCGGCGCCGGCGCCGCAGATCTCCGCGACCCGCACCTCGAGCCTCGCATAGCTGGCCGCATTGTCGCCCGGCACCACATCGACATCGCCGATATCGCAGACCGAAAGGGCGCCCAGAACATCCATGTCCCAGTCAAAGTTGTAGCCGCCGAAGAGCAGCGAGAATTTGCGGATCTCCTGGGGCGCGCGCCGGGTCGCCCCGCCCCGGAAGGTGGCGATGCCGTCATAGGGCATGC
>Ga0115002_10007463_pt1 | contig 12311 bp, 11 predicted proteins | sample ArcticOcean_MG_C_8_FD_89576 | JGI IMG/M metagenome (GOLD analysis project Ga0115002, IMG submission 89576) | Marine microbial communities from western Arctic Ocean - ArcticOcean_MG_CB11_86 | ecosystem: Environmental > Aquatic > Marine > Oceanic | place: Arctic Ocean: Canada Basin | collected...
TAAATAAAACTGGAGGAACTTTTATTGAACAAATCATAAGGCCAACTGGCCTTGTTGACCCTCCTATTGAAATCAGGCCTACAAAACATCAAGTTGATAATCTTGTTGATGAGTGTCGATTAACAATAAATAATAATTATAGAGTTATGATTACAACACTGACTAAAAAAATGTCAGAAGATTTAACAGAGTATTTACATGAAGAGGGTTTTAAAGTTCGTTATTTACATTCTGGAATAGAAACTCTTGAGCGTATTGCAATAATACGTGACTTACGTTTGGGCGTCTTTGATATTCTTGTTGGTATTAATCTACTTCGAGAAGGTTTAGATATTCCTGAATGTGCCTTAATGACTATTCTAGATGCAGATAAAGAAGGTTATCTTCGTTCAAAAACAAGTTTAATTCAAACTATTGGGAGAGCAGCAAGAAATATTGAAAGCAAGGTTATAATGTATGCTGATACAATAACTAAAAGTATGAAAGCAGCAATCGAAGAAACAGACAGAAGGCGATTAAAACAATTAGAGTACAATAAAGAAAACAACATTACACCTCTTAGCATTAAAAAATCCATTGATGAAATATTGGAGAGCACTACAGAACAAGATCATGTTACAATTGAAATTGAGAATGCCAAACAATTAGTTGGAAAAGACCTTGATAATTATATTAAAAAATTAGAAAAAAAGATGAATAATTTTGCTTCAAAATTAGAATTTGAAGATGCAGCTCAAATACGAGATAAAGTTAACAGACTTAAAGCAAAGCAAATGGGTTTAAGCAAAAAAGCTTTAGAATATAGAAAATGACTGAAAATTTTATAAACTTTTCCATTAAACAAAAAACAGGAATTATCAAACTTAAACGACCTGAGGCATTAAATGCTTTGAATTATAATATGGCCTCTAATTTTTTAAATACTTTAATGAAATGGAAGGTAAATAAAAAAATTGACCGTGTTTTACTTTGCAGTGAAGGAAAATCACTATGTGCAGGGGGAGATGTAAAAAGCCTTTACTTTTCTTCAGGAAAAAATGATTTAAAAAAAAAATTTTTTCAAAAAGAGTATCTGCTAAACAACACAATTAATGAATTTAATAAAGATTATTTAAGTATTTGGGATGGAATCGTTATGGGAGGAGGTGTTGGTCTGTCAATCTACGGAAAATATAGAATTGTTTCCGAAAAAGGAAGATTCGCTATGCCAGAAACAGCCATTGGTTTTTTCCCTGATGTTGGAGGGAGTTATTTTTTATCTAAACTATCAAAAGGAGTTGGATTATATTTGGGATTAACAGGAAAAACTTGTAACGCTCGTGATATGATGGATTTTGGATTGGCAACTCATTATCTTCCTTCAAATTGGATATCAAATGCAAAAAAAGAATATATCCAAACTGGTAAAATAAACGAATCAAAGAATTATCCTGAAATGTATTCAGATATATCTGAAAATAAAAATTTAATTGAAGATATTTTCCAAGGTAATATTAAAGAAATAGTTGATAAGCTCAAAAAATGTAAAGTTGAATTTGGTCAAAAACTTTATATTCATTTACTACGTCGGTGTCCTATGAGTCTTGCAGTAACTACAAATTTATTAAAAATTGCAAAATCAAAAACACTTAAAGAATGTTTGGAAATAGAGTTTCAATTAAGTCAACAAATGGTCAATCGAGATGATTTTAATAATGGTGTTAACTCTGTTCTGATTAGCAAAAATCATCAACCTAAATGGAACCCTTCCACAATTGATCAAATTAACTATGACGAAGTAAATAAAATGTTTATACCAAAAATTGAAAAATTATATTTATAATAATTGATGTCAAAAAAATTTCCACAAACAGCTAAAGTAGTGATTATTGGAGGTGGTGTCGCTGGTTGTTCAGTAGCATATCATTTATCTAAGTTTGGATGGAATGACATTGTGCTACTTGAAAGAGATCAATTAACTTCAGGCACAACTTGGCATGCAGCAGGGCTTATAGGTCAATTAGGCTCATCTGCAACTATAACAAAGCTAAGAAATTATTCTCTTAATCTCTACAAACAACTAGAAATTGAAACTGGTTTATCTACGGGTTTAAAACAAAATGGATCTCTTACAGTTGCAACCGATGAAGGACGTTTAGAAGAATTAAAAAGACAAGTTACAACAGCACAATTATTTAATGTAGAAGCTAACGAAGTTTCTATTGAGGAAATAAAATCTCTATACCCTCTTATTAGTACAGATGATGTTGTAGGTGGAGTTCATATACCTCGTGATGGTCAAGCAGATCCTGTAGGTGTAACTAATGTGCTGGCAAAAGCAGCAAAACAACATGGTGCAAATATTATTGAAAATTGTTTTGTAAAAAAAATATTAATAAAAAATAATCAGATCGTAGGTGTTGAAACTGATCAAGGAAAAATTGACTGTGAGTATATTGTTCTTGCATCAGGAATGTGGTCAAGGCAGATTGCTTCAGATGTAAATGTAAGTGTGCCTCTATATCCAGATGAACATTTTTATATATTAACTGAACCAATGGAAAAGCTTGATAAAAATTTACCTGTTCTTAGAGATTATAATAATTGTCTTTATATTAAAGAAGATGCTGGAAAACTATTAGTTGGAATTTTTGAACCTAACGCTAAGCCAGCATTTATGGAAACAAATAGGGTACCAAACGATTTTTCTTTTGCCGAACTTCCAGAAGATTTTGATCACTTTGAGCCCTATTTAGTTAATGCAATGAAAAGAATTCCAATGCTGAAAAGTACAGGTATAAGAAAATTTTTTAATGGACCGGAATCATTTACTCCTGACACAAATTATTTATTAGGAGAAACTCCTGAAGTTAAAAATTTTTTTGTATGCTGTGGTTTTAATAGCATTGGCATTGTAAGTGCAGGTGGCGCTGGAAAAATAACAGCTGAATGGATGATGAATGGCAATATAAGTGAAGATATCTTCAAACTTGACATAAGTCGCTTTGAAAAATTTCATTCTGAAACAAAATTTATAACTGAAAGAGTAACAGAAACTCTTGGTAATTTGTATGCAATGCATTGGCCTTACAAACAAATGAAAAGCGCACGTAACCAAAAAAAACTCCCATACCACAATCTTTTAAAAAATAAAGGTGCTTGTTTTGGAGAAGTTGCAGGATTTGAAAGACCTATGTGGTATGCATTAGATGGTCAAAAACCTGAATATAAATATAGCTACGGGTACCAAAATTGGTATGAGTCTGCAAAACACGAAACTTGCAACACTAGAAAAAATGTAGGATTTTTTGACTTATCTACATTTGCTAAATTTGAATTAGAAGGTGAAGAAATATTATCAGCTTTACAATTATTATGTGCTAACAAAATTAAAAACAATCCAGGCTCTACTACTTATACACAGATGCTAAATGAAAGTGGTGGTATTGAAGCAGACTTAACAGTGACATGTATAACAAGTAAAAAATTTCGTATTATTACTGGCTCTTCAGTAAGAGAGCATGATAAAAAACATATTCTTAAATATCTTGATAAAAATATTAATTTTAAAGATATAACAGAAAATTATTCGTGCTTTGGTATCTTTGGGCCAAATAGCAGAGATTTATTAACAAAAATAATTGGGAATGAGTTTACTAATGATAAATTTCCTTTTGGAACTGGCAAACATTTAAAAGTACAAGATATATTAATATGGTTTCAAAGATTATCATATGTAGGAGAGTTGGGATGGGAAATATATACCCCTATAAGTGATGCAAAAAAAATATATGAAATAATTAATGAGGCGGGTAAAGAATTTAATTTAGTTCATGCTGGAGCCCATGCATTAGATATAATGCGAATGGAGAAAGGGTACCTGCACTGGGGACATGATATAACGCCAGGTGAAAATCCTTATGAGGCAGGACTTGGTTTTGCAATAAAACTTAATGAAGGCTATGATTTTATTGGAAAAAATAGCTTAATTAATAGCAAAAATAAACTTACAAAGCAATTTGCGATGTTTATCTTGGATCAATCCATTCCTGGAAAGCCTCTATTATTGCATGATGAACCAATCTATCACAACAATAAAATTGTTGGCGAAACTACTTCTGGTAATTTTTCATTTGTTTATAAAAAAAATATGGCTTTTGGATATATAAATACTAAATTAAATCTAGCAAAATTAGATAGTAAAATATTTGAAATTGAAGTTGCTAAAATTAAATATAAGTCTTTGTTAATTGAAACACCATTGCATGATTCTAAAAATATTCTACTTAAATCCTAGAAAGATAAACTTTTAAAAAGGTTTAAATTTAATGACTATTTTAATTTTAACAATTATTAGTGTATTTGGTTACATATTAATTGGCTTTATTACCAAAAAAATAAATATTTTACCTGATTCTTTTTATAAAATTTATAACTTTGCTGCGTTTAATATTTTACTTCCAATTGCATTAATAACTAATTTTTGGAAAATAAAATTTCCTGATATAATTATTCATCATTTGATTATATCTTTTTTTGGACCAGGAATTCTTATTTTTATTTTAGGTTTTTATATAAGTAAAAAGTTATTAAAATTCAAAACTGATGATAGCGCTTTGTTTGGACTAGGTGCATGTTTTGGAAATTCTGTAGCATTTGGTATTCCTTTAATCTACTCAATATTAGGTCCTGTTAATTCTATGCCCTACATGATACTTGTTTTATTTCATGGTTTTATTCACTTTAGTTACACTACTCTCATTATCGAAGGATATAGAAATCGCAATTATTCATACCTAATAATGTTAACCAAAACTTTAGCAAGTCTATCAAAAAATATTGTTTTAATAGGTATGTTTATCGGAATTTTATTAAATTATTTTTTGATCCCCTTTCCAACAACATTACAAAGTATTTTGCTTCCTATAACTAAAGTTGCATTACCAGCTGTATTGATATCTTTAGGCATGACTTTAGGATCTTTTAACATTGCAACAAATATTTCTTCTTCTCTCATTCTGACTGGACTTAAAAATTTTCTATTTCCTGTTTTGGCATTCTTAATATCAAAATATATATTTGCAATGCCTAAAGAATTAATTTTTATCATTACTATGGCAGCAGCACTTCCAAGTGGGTCTCAAACTTTTTACTTTAGCTATCGATATAATTCTCTTCAGCAAATAATTTCAGCAAACATTGTAATAAGTACTATTGTCAGTTTTTTTACTTTATCATCCTTAATTATATTATTTAACTATTAAGCTGATTTTGACAAATATTTTGTCATTGATAATTTTTTATTAATTATACTTTGATTGTTTGGAAAAATACTTAACATTTTATCATATATTTTTACAGCTTTGTTATAATGCTTTAAATGCGTAAAAATTAAAGCCATACCATCCAAAGCCCCGAAATGACGAGGCTCTAATTTTAATGTTTGATTTATATCAAGCAACGATTTATCAAATTCACCCATCATAAAATATGCTGTTGCTCTTTTATTCCACCCTTCTGCAAAATCAGGTTTTTTTTTAATTACTCGAGTAAAAAATGCAACAGACATAATTAGATCGTTCGTTCGCATTGATTCCATTCCTCTATAAAAATCTGCCTCTATTTTAATATCATTGGTTTCATGCCAGATATCCCAAATTTTTCTAGTTACACTATTAATTTCTTGATTATCTTTAGATAGATACAGCTCAGCAAATAAATTTGGAAGTCGTGAATCAAACTGATCACTTTTAACAGGGAAAGAAAAAATATAGCAAATAAATATAAAATTAATAAATTTCATTTGGCTTAATTGTATAATTTTCAAAACTAGACAATATTTCTGATTTTTTTTGATGTTTAGAACGTCTTCCGCTTACTCTTTTGCGCCATAATTTAAATGAATTTGTTTTTAAATTGGTACGCATAACTTTAATGACACCATTTTCCGAAATATTAAATATTCTTTTAATCTCATCAAAAGAGGTTTTGTCGTGCCAAGCTAATTGTATAATTTGATTATAATTTTGCGACATAGTATTAAATAATAATATAGTATAAATTTAACAAAAATCGACAAAATATAAAAAATGATAGACTTATATACATGGCCTACCCCTAATGGACGCAAAATAAGTATAATGCTTGAAGAATTAGAAGTACCTTATACCCCTCATCCTATTGATATTTCCAATAATGAGCAGTTTTCTGATAATTTTTCAGAAATTTCTCCAAGCAATAAAATTCCTGCAATTGTTGATAATGAAAATAAAAAATCAATTTTTGAGTCAGGAGCAATTATGCTTTATTTAGCAAATAAATACCAAAGATTAATTCCTCAAAAATTCTATTGGGAAAGTTTAGAATGGTTAACTTTTCAATTATCACAGGTAGGTCCATTATTAGGGCAAGCTCATCAATTTTTATTTTATCATCCTAATCAAAGTTTATTTGTAGAAGAAAAATATATTAATTATGCAAAAAGAATTTATCAAACACTAGATGATAGGCTTCATAATCATGAATATCTTGCTAATGAGTATTCAGTTGCCGATATAGCAACCTGGCCATGGATAGCCCGATTTGAAAGACAAAGAATAAAATTAGAAGAATATCCAAATGTTTTGCGATGGTATGAGATTATAATGAAAAGACCAGCTGTTATTAAGGGTTATAATGTTGTTGGAAAAAAAGAAGAAATACCTTTTAAATAATAATTGAAATAGCAGTACCAATTAAAAGAAAAGCTAATAACCACTCTATGGTTTTTTTAAATCTATGATTGTTTAAATATTTTCTGATAATGCTTCCGCCAATTGCCCAAATACTTATTGAAGGAATATTTATAATAGTTGACATTACAACCATAAATAATGTGCCAACAAATATATTTTCTTTTGCGGGATAAAATAAAGAAACTGCAGTAATACATATTACCCATGCTTTTGGATTAACAAATTGAAAAAAAATAGCATTCTGATAACTTAAAGGCGCTGATTTATCTTCTTTCGTTTCGACCTTAAGAGACCCAAACATTTTCCAAGCCAAATATAAAAGATATGCAGCCCCAACATATTTAAGTATACTTAACAAAAAAGGAAATTGTAAAAATAAACTCCCCAATCCAAAGCAAACTAAGGTTAATTGAATTCCATGACCTGTTGGTATTCCAAGAATATTAGGGACAGTTTTTACAAAACCAAATTTAATTCCTGATGCTGTTAGAATACTATTATTTGGTCCAGGGGTTGCATACATAATAACATAATAAATACTAATAGCAGTCAGTAACTCAAGTGATATCATTCTGATTAATCACGAAAATTTACAAACTGAACTGGAATTCCAACTTTAGCATCTTCAATCATTTGCATTACAGATTGTAAATCATCTCTTTTTTTACCTTCAATACGAAGTTCATTTCCATTAATTTTCACTTGTACTTTAATTTTTGAACTTTTAATATCTGCAGTAATTTTTTTAGCTATAGGTTGCTCAATACCTTCATTTAATTTGTACATTTGCCTAACCTTGTCTCCTCCTGCTTTTTCTTTAATACCTTCTTTCAAAGTTAAAGGATCCACTTTTCTTCGAACGAAATGAGTTATAATTAATTCATGCACTTGAGATAACTTTAACTCATCATCAGTAACTACTGTTAAATCCTTATCCTTTCGCTCAACTGTTGTTTGGGAACCTTTAAAATCATATCTAGTGGAAATTTCTCGAAGAACATTTGAAACAGCATTATCTATTTCTTGAAAATCTATACGGCTTACAACATCAAAACTAGGCATAAACTCCTTATACATCGATTTATTAAAAACAGAAATTATTTTTAATCATCAGTTAGGTCTTTTGGTAATTTTTTTTTAGTAGCAAGTCTTCCCAATTCTTTCAATTTTTCTACTCTTCCTAATAAACTTCCTCTTCCATCTTGAAGTCTATTTTTTGCTTCATCCAATTTACCTGTTAATTTCTGAAATGCATCTAAAACTACAGAAAATGACTCATAAACTCTTGTTGCTTGATCATAAATATTACTTGCTTGATCAGCAATATTTTTGGCATTTTTATTTTGTTGATCAACAGACCACATATGTTCAACTACTTTTAAGCAATAATACAATGTTGACGGCCCTACAATTGCAATTTTTTTTTGCAAAGCTTCCTCCACAATACTTTTCCCTTCTTTAGCCAAAACATGATATGCAGGTTCAATAGGCATAAACATTATTATTGAGTCCACAGACTCAATATTGTAAATCTTAGCGTAACTATCTATGTTTAAATCTCTGATAAACTTTTTAATTGATTCAATATGTTTTTTTAACGCTAAATTTTTTGCAACTTCATCTTGTGAATTTATATATTGATCCCATGCAACTAACGAAACCTTAGAATCTATAATTACATCTCTTTTTCCTGGCATATGAACAACAACATCAGGTTTTTGTATATTTCCTTCACTATCAGCATATGTTTTTTGAGTCTCATACTCTTCACCTTCTCGAAAACCAATTGATTCTAATATATTATTTAAAACAAATTCTCCCCACGCTCCTTGTTGTTGGGATCCACCCTTAATTAAAGTATTATTTAAACGATCAGCTGTGGCATTCATTTTTTCACTAGCTAATAAAAAATTTTGAAAGTGTGTCACAAACACTCCTTCTTTTTGAGCTTGAGCTGTACTAAAATTTTGAATTGTTGAATGTATGGATTGCATCTCAGATTTTAATGAAATTAATTCATTTTTGGGATTTTGGAATTCATTTGATTTACTGATATTCATTAGCCAAACAATAATAATAATACCTGCACCTACAAAAAATCCTATAAAGAAAAGAATAATTGATCCATCAAATTCCATAATTAATAATAACTTATTTGTTTATTAAGAGCATTAAAATATATTGATGGCACTAATTGCAAGCAAATAAACTACAATATATCTTCCAATCTTTCCAATAGAAACCAAAAATAAGAATGGAAAAAAAGAATATCTTAAGGTGCCAGCAACAAATGTTATTGGATCTCCAATAAATGGAAACCAACCCAATAATAATGACCATTTTCCATATTTTGAAAAAAATAAAGATGCTTTTTCTATTTTTTTTTCTTTAATTGGAAACCATTTTTTTTTTATAAAATAACCTGAATGGTAACCACATACCCAATTAAATACTGATCCCAAAATATTACCAAGAGACGCTGAAAAAAGAAGCAGGAATATATTATATTTATTTAGTATAATTAAAGAGGCTAAATAAGCTTCTGAACCAAAGGGTATAATTGTGGCAACTAAAAAAGATAGGGTGAATAAAGATAAATATATCAACTAATCGTTCATATATTGAATATACATTGATTGTATATACTAATGCGTAAAATAACATTTTAAAGTATAAGATAAATAAAATGAGAGGATTTGCAAAAGAAGAATATGAGACAAGAGTATTAAGATTGCAAAAAAAAATGCAAGTTACCAATATAGATGTGACATTGATAACTTCTCCTCATAATTTTAGATATTTTACTGGATTAGATTCTTATTTTTGGGAAAGCCCTACTCGACCATGGTTTTTATTAATTCCTCAATCTCAAGATCCAATAGCTGTAATTCCTTCCATAGGAGAAACTGCACTTAAAAAAACATGGATTAAAAAAATTAATACATGGTCATCACCACAACCTGAGGATGAAGGAATAAGCACCCTAAAAGAATCTGTTAAAAATTTATTAAAAGATAAAGGTAATATTGGATGTGAAATTGGTAAAGAGAGTCAATTAAGAATGAGCATTGGTGATTTTGATCAGTTAAGAAAAAATCTTTCAAATTTTAATTTTGTTGATGCCAGTAAAATTATTTGGCAGCTTAGAATGATTAAATCCCAAGATGAAATAAAAAAAATAAAAAAAATTATTTCTATTGCTAGCAATGTTTTTGATGATTTACCTAACTATTTAAAAATAGGTATGTCAGAAATTGAAATCTGTAATTTTTTTAAACAAGAACTTTTAAAAAAAGGTGCTGATCATACACTTTATATGTCATGTGCATCTGGTCAAGGCGGATATGATCAAATAATATGTGATCCTTCAGAAAAAAAATTACAAAATGGGGATGTGCTTATCATTGATACTGGCACAACATTAGACGGTTATTTTTGTGACTTTGATAGAAACTATGGTTTTGGCAATATAAGAAAAGAAACTAATGATGCTTATTCAACTTTATGGGAAGCATCAGAAAAAGCATTTGAAAAAGCTAAACCAGGTTTTACATGTGCCGATATTAGCAATGCAATGAATTCAGCTTTAAATAAATCTAATCTATCTTCTAATAGTGTTGGAAGAATGGGACATGGTTTAGGTCTTCAACTAACAGAACCTCCTAGTATTATGAATAGTGATATCACAATATTAAAAGAAAATATGATAATCACAATTGAACCATGCTATGAATATTCACCAGGAAATATGTTAGTAATTGAAGAAAATATTTTAATTACAAAAGATAGTTTTGAACTATTAACTTCACGTACACCAAAAATATTACCAATAATACATTAGAGCTTTTTATATAATTGACTCAATTTTTGGCATTAATCTAATTAATTCTTTCGTATATGTATGTTTAGGATTATTAAACAATGTTTCCGTTTCATTTGTTTCACAAACAATGCCATTTTTTAATACTATTATTCTATTACACATTTGTCTAATAACCGGTAAATCATGACTAATAAATAACATTGTCAAATGTAGCTCATCTTGAATATCTTTTAACAAATTTAATATTTGCGCTTGAATACTTACATCTAGTGCTGATGTTGGTTCATCACATATTAACAACCTTGGTCTTGTTGCGAGAGCTCTAGCAATAGAAATTCTCTGCCTTTGTCCTCCAGAAAATTCATGAGGATATCGGTCTAAGGACTGTCTAGTCATTCCAACTATATCAATTAAATCAAAAACACTTTGATCTAAATCGTGCCTAGTAATTTTTTTTTGAAAAAATTTTAATGGTTCAGAAATGATATTTTTCACTTTAAATCTTGGGTTTAATGAAGAATAAGGATCTTGAAAAATCATTTGTATTTGTCCTCTACTCTTATTGATTTGGTATTTTCTTTTTGCATTATAAAGTGAAAAATTATCGTATTCTAATACTCCTGCTGATGGTCTAACGAGTCCTGTAATAATTTTAGCAATAGTAGATTTGCCTGATCCTGACTCCCCAACTAAACCCAGTGTTTCACCTTCAAATAATTCAAATGAAACATCATTAACTGCTTTAACAGCTGTTTCATCAATCAGTTTTTTAGAAAAAGAAATAGATCGATCATCAAAAACTTTTGTAATATTAGATAATTTTAATAATTTTTGGTTAGTATTTTCTCTTACACCCCATGTTTTAATAATATTTTTAGTCAAATTTGCTGAACTAGAAGTAATTTCTGTTCCATCAGGATTAATAAGCTTAAACCTATCAATTTTTTTATTTGTTGGGGGTACTGAAATAACAAGACTTCGAGCTTCTGTAGATTTTGGATGTGTTAACAAGTCCTTAGTATTGCCTTGTTCAACAATTACACCGTGTCTCATTACAATAACTTTGTTTGTTGTTTCTGCAATTACACCCATATCATGAGTAATTATGATGACTCCCAGATTTCTTTTTTTTGTTAGAGATTTTAGTAATTCTAGAATTTGATACTGAATACTTACATCTAAAGCAGTTGTTGGTTCATCTGCTATTATAAGGTCAGGCTCACAGCTTATTGCTAAAGCAATAACAACTCGTTGACGCATACCTCCACTAAACTGGTGAGGATAATCATCAATTCTTTTACTAGCATTTTCTATTCCAACTTCATCCAAAAGATTAATAGCTTTATTTAGCGCTTCTTCGTAAGATAGATGAAGATGCGTTTGAATTGTTTCGATTAACTGGTCTTTAATTTTAAAAAGTGGGTTTAATGATGTTTGCGGATCTTGAAAAACAAAACCTATTTTTTTCCCTCTAATTTTTTGAATAATTTCTTCGTTATTTTGTAATTCTTGATCATCAATTTTTATCATCCCACTAGTAATTTCTCCTGGTGGATCTATTAAATTAATAATAGCATTAGCTATAGTTGATTTGCCAGAACCTGACTCACCAACAATACCCAATATTTCGCCTCTTTCTAAAGTTAAGTTAACATTACTACTTGCAATGATTGTTTCTTTTCTAGTTTTATAACTAATATTTAAATTTTTAATTTCTAATAAAGTCATCTTTTTTTTAATTTTGGATTTAAAGCATCTCTCATCCAATCTCCTAA
>Ga0115002_10007467_pt1 | contig 12306 bp, 7 predicted proteins | sample ArcticOcean_MG_C_8_FD_89576 | JGI IMG/M metagenome (GOLD analysis project Ga0115002, IMG submission 89576) | Marine microbial communities from western Arctic Ocean - ArcticOcean_MG_CB11_86 | ecosystem: Environmental > Aquatic > Marine > Oceanic | place: Arctic Ocean: Canada Basin | collected...
ACCTTCTGACGATCCGTCTCCCATTGAAGACTTAGCGGAGACCGCTCCCGAGCCGCCTCCGGTATCCATGGATGGCGAGTTCACAGATTCAGAAGGATTTGGCGACGGGTTGTTTGATCGCGCTGAAGCCTCCATGATGCAACAAGCACCGGTCCTCGCCGAGCAATCCGTTGAACCGATCAGCGATGACATCTTGGCGATTCAACAGTTTGCCGATGATAACGGCTTGACTATCGTCGAGATCGACGAGGTCACAGGAATGGTTCATCTCGAATCGACCGTTGCAAAAGCCAATAACGCTTTCGGTATCGAACTGGAAAATCGGCAAGACAAGCGCATCGAAGCATTCCCTCAAACAGTCGTCCAGCTTTGGGACACCGAGCGCCGCTGGCCGATTGAGTCGAACGAAACGCCAGCTAATCTCGGCCTTCTCGACGGTCTTTCAGGTTTAGGCATGGCAATGCTGGGATATTCGCAATCAGTGCGAATCCCGCTTTGCGCGACAATCTTCCCTCCCACCTAAATCGTAAAGACCTGTCAAATTCTGCTGGTGTCATTATGCAGAATGATGATAATGGTGGCATGAAATATCTCATACAAACTATGACGTTCGTTTTCGCCGCCCTTTTCGTTTGCGCGAACTTCTCTTCGACAGTATCGGCTCAGCAGGTCGCGCCCGCGGATCATTCGTGGTCCTTCGGCGGGGAACAGCCGAAATGGTCGGGAGACTTTGTGGGTTCCAGCCGATTTGCCAATGGGCTCTACTCGCTCGATGGCACTTCGCGGTATCAATTAGCCGGTGGCATCACAAACACATCCCTCCCCAAGACACAGTTTAGTGTCGAGGGATGGGTTCGACTCGATCGAACTCAGCCTTGGGGAGCGATTCTTTCGGCGATTCAAGACAACGGCAGCTACGAACGCGGTTGGATGGTGGGCGTCAAGGATTCGAATTTCTGTTTTGGTTTGGTATCTGCGAAAACGAATCGACTCACCTACCTAACATCGACGGCTCAGATTCAGACGGGGCAATGGCACCATTTGGTCTACACCTACGACGGTACGCGGATGCGGATTTACGTCGATGGAAAACTCAGCGGGGAGTCCGCGGCGCAACAAGGGGCGATCGTTTACGCTCCCAAAGGCAATGTCAATATCGGCGCCTACCAAGACGACAACGAGGCCTACCCACTAGTTGGCGATTTAGATCGAGTTCAGTTGTGGAACAAAGCGTTAACTGCAGCGGATGTTTCCAAATTGATTCCAGAGTTTAGACAGTCGCACAAGGTAGTCGAACCAGTCGTTGAGAACATCGTTGGCTGGCCGACTTATATGCACGATGATCGCAGGAGCGGCTATACAACGGAGAAACTTGCGATGCCGTTACGGCAATCGTGGGCATTCCAATCGAGTCAGCCACCAAGTCCGGCTTGGCCGCCGCCAGCCAAACAAGATTTCTGGCACAACAAAACTAAACTGCCTGCGAGAGTCACTTTTGACCGCGCCTACCATCCCGTCTCGGACGGAACGCACGTCTGCTTCGGTTCGTCGAGTGACGACAAAGTCTATTGCCTCGATATGACAACGGGCCGCAAGAAATGGGAATTCTTCACCGAAGGACCAGTGCGGCTGGCCCCGACTATCAGCGATGGCCATGTCTTCTTCGGTTCCGACGACGGTCACGTGTATTGCGCGAACATCAGTACTGGAAAGTTAAACTGGAAATTCGCAGCGGGACCGAGCAGACGGCGAATCTCTGGCAACAATCGAATTATTTCGGCTTGGCCCGTCCGAACGGACGTATTGGTCCGCGACAAACAAGTGCGATTCGCCGCCGGTTTGTTTCCAAACGAAGGTGTCTTCCAATACGTGCTCGATGCAAATACTGGCAAAGAACTAGCGAGCGGAAAAATCGCCCTTTCGCCGCAAGGCTATCTTCGTCGTGACGGCTCCCGCATTCTCGTTCCTCGCGGGCGAGCACCTGCTGCTCAACTTGCACAACTCGCACGACGCACAAACTACCTCGAAACCCCGTCCGTCAAAGCGTCCAAAGATGCAATGGCGTCCATTGGCGCGGGCGCGGTAACAATCATCGCGACGGCAACGCCGGATGACAAAGACGAAGCGGTTTCAAAAATCACTGTGATCGACAACGCTAAAGGGACACCGTTATGGTCGAACGAAGTCCCTGGAGTTGCCTACGGGCTCGCAGTCGCGGGAGAACGTTTACTGGTAACGACCGACCACGGAACGATTCATTGCTTCGCCAATGTTTCGTTACCCGTGACTCCCAACTCGCCAACAAACGTGGCGATTACGGCCACAAAGTCCGCCGCTGGCACGGGACTAAAAACCGCTCTAGATGACCACCCTGTCGGATATTGCCTCGTCGCGGGAATCGATGACGGGCAACTCGTTTTCGACCTGGCAACCAATACAGAGCTGCAAATCGTCGTTGCCGAAAGCGATGCCGCCAAGGTGAAACTTCTTCGCAACAAACTCGACGCCGCCGGACTCTACGGAAGAGTTTCAGTACACCACGGAGAACTAAACTCTTTGCCGTATGCCAACGGTCTGTTTAATGTAGTGACAACCGAATATGGCGATCCAACCAAGATCTCCGAGTTGGCCACTCAATTCGCTCGGCTTGTTCGACCAAGTGGTGGACTATTCGCCCTTGGAGACGTAGACGAAACGGCGAACCAACAACTTATTCAGTCGTGGGCAGCACACAAGCAGTTCAAGATTACCAACAAAGACAGAACGTTTGTCGCACAGCGAAACCGGCTTCCGGGAGCTGGGAGTTGGACCCATATGTACGGCAATACCGAGAATCAGTCGTGCAGCGACGACGAGTTAGTAAAGACGGACTTTCAGTTGCAATGGTTCGGTCGACCTGGACCTGAAAACATGATCGATCGCCACCACCGCACTGTGCCTCCCTTGGTTCTCAATGAGAGAATGTATGTCCCCGGAGACAATCGAGTTATCGCAGTCGATGCTTACAATGGAACGATTTTGTGGAATCGCGAAGTACCAAACTCGCGACGGGTTGGAGCAATGCGGGATGCCGGAAGTATGGCTGCCAACGAAAAAGGTGTATTCATTGCTGCGGATTCGTATTGTTTGTTGCTGAATGGAGCCGACGGGAAACTTGCAAAGCAATACGCGATTCCCGGTAACGAGTCGGGCGCCAAGTGGGGCTTCACGGCAGTCGACGAGAAAACCCTCTACGGCTCCATGACTAAACCAGGCGCATCGCGAGATGGTCACAGCCGCAAAACGATCTCACAGACTTATTACGATCAAATCGAAGTGGTCACAAGCGACGGACTGTTCGCCGTCGATTTAGAAACCGGCGATAAAAAATGGCGGTACGACTCGAAACAAGGTGCGGTTCTCAACCCAACTATTGCAATTGGCCCCAAGAACCTCTACTTCATGGAAAGCCACGAGCCTTCCACAAAAACGAATCCAAAGGGCCGATCAAAATTGACCGACTTTTTTGGCGGCGGGTCATCCTTGGTTGCGATCGATCGCGAAACAGGTATTGAAGCCTGGCGCAAGACGGTGGATTTCAAACACATTCAACACCACTTGTATCTCTCCTACGCCAAAGGAAAGATCGTGACAGTTGGAACGTTTAACCGCAAAGACGCCGCTGGAAATAACGTTTGGTACGAAGTCGTCACACTCGATGCAAAAAAGGGCGAGTTGATTTGGAAGGCCGAACAAAATCAACGACAGGGAACAGGTGGCTCTCACGGAGAACAAGACCATCACCCTACAATCGTTGGCGACCGAGTGGTCGTGGAGCCGAAAGCCTATAACCTGGCCGATGGTCGAGTTGTCGAATCGTGGACTCTTCAGCGAGGAGGACATGGTTGCGGTGCGTTGTCAGCTTCCAAATCGGCCGCTTTCTTCCGCGCCGCGAACCCCACACTCAGCGACCTCGCCACGGGTCAAAAGAAGAAAGTGACCACGGTCAGTCGCCCGGGTTGCTGGATCAATATTATTCCCGCCAGTGGCATGTTGCTGATACCCGAAGCTAGTTCGGGGTGTACCTGTAACTTCGCAATCCAATCTTCATTGGGTTTCGCACCAAAAGGCGGCTGGAGTCAGCCGGAGAAGTGATCTTGGGAAGAGGCTAGGGGCTTAGTCCAGTCGAGTTAATCTGTTCCGAATCACTCCTTGCCTTGTGTGCGCTCTCGCGATGCCTTGCGAATAGATTGCGGCTTGGTTTGGAGATTAAGATTAGGAGTAAGATATAAGAAGCTAGAATTGGAAGTATGTTATTCGTGGCGGAGGGCTTCGATGGGATCCATATAGGCTGCTCGGATGGCTGGATAGATTCCGAAGAGAACACCAACAGCCACGGAAATCCCAAATGCGACGGGGATGGAATCGCGGACGACGATTGGAGTGACATCTTGTATGACGGCGGGCATTTTCGCTAGTATATCGGGCCACATATGGTCTACGAACATTCGCAGGTTGCGAACGACCATTGGGCAAAAGACGCCTGCGATGACTCCGCACAAACCGCCGACAACCGAAAGCGAAATAGTTTCAATTAGAAACTGAGCGATGATATGAAAACGAGTGGCGCCGAGTGCACGTCGGACGCCAATTTCCTTTGTCCGTTCAGTGACGGTGGCGAGCATGATATTCATGATACCAATTCCGCCAACCAGCAAGGAAATAGCGGCGATCAGTCCCATGAGAACCATGAACATTAGCCGAGTGACACGTGCTTGCTCCAGCAACTCCTCTGGGACGACAACTGCGACGTCATTTCGTCCGCGTCGGACCGGCCCCGCCTCGTCCTCTTCTTCCTCATCTTCGGCGCGGAGGCCTAAAGTTCGTCGCACAAGTTTCGCCGTCGAACGAACGTTTTTAATACCGTCAATTCGCAATGTAATTTGATTCAATTCGACTTTTTCGGTTTCAAAAGTACTACCAGTTCGTCGAATAACGAAATCGCCAATCAGTTGTTCCAAGGTTGTAATGGGTACATAGACATCCTGGGAAAAGTCTTGCGCAGCAAGCGAGCCACCGATTGCCGCGGTCGGTCCCCGCCTTTTCATCACGCCGACCACGAGAAAAAAGAGTTTGTGTTCTGCGAGGTAGACGCTCTTTCCAATCGGGTCTTCGTAGGGAAAAAGACTCGCCGCTAACTCGGCAGCCAACACGCAGTGACTCTTCTTATTTGCAATGTCCGATGGCTCAATGAATCGGCCTTCGTCCACCTGCAACATGGTCACTTCGCGATAGTCGGGAGTGCATCCGACTAATCTTCCGTCAGCGGGATCGCGCGGACCGTAACTGATTCGTCGGCGAATCTCTCGAATTGGCAAGGCGCTTTTGATTGTTGGAATTGTTGCGACTAACGTGTCAAAGTCATCTCGGGTTACTCCATAGGGAATGGCGCCGCGAAAACCGGCTGTCATTTCGCTGGGAGGTTTAATGCTGCGGATGATGATGTTTTCGGCGCCGAGTCCTTCGATTTGCCGTTGAGCCTGCTGGCTAATGCCCTCACCGATTGCGACCAGCCAGATAACGCTGGCTACGCCGATAAAGATCCCCAGCACGGTCAGCGACGACCGCATCGGGTGAATCAATAAACTCTTGATTCCTAGGATGAAGGTGCGAATCCAGAACATCTTTCGTCCGTTTGAATGAGACCATCTCGCAAACGAATTATTCGTTTTGCATGTGCGGCAACTTCATCTTCATGAGTGACCATGACGATAGTGCGACCTTCGTCATTGAGACGATTGAACAATTGCAGGATCTCGTCGGTCGTAACCGAATCGAGATTCCCGGTGGCTTCGTCAGCCAGAATAAAGTACGGGTCATTAACCAAGCTGCGAGCAATCGCGACTCGCTGCTGCTGCCCACCAGACAGTTGCGTCGGCCGGTGGTTCAACCGATCCTCCAAGCCAACCATCGCCGCCAACTCCACGCAACGACGTCGGGATTTGGAATTGACTTTGCCTTGGTAATACAAGGGAACCTCAATATTCTCGACCACGGATAATTGCGGAATTAAGTTGTACGACTGAAACACGAAGCCAAGCCGCGTCGCTCGGATGCGCGATAGTTCGTAATCATTCATTTGAGCGACATTGGTATCGCCGAGATAGAACGAGCCAGCGGTTGGACGATCCAAACAACCGAGCAAATTGAGTAACGTACTCTTGCCCGACCCAGATGGCCCCATGATGGCGATGTAATCACCTTCGGGCACATCGAACGTAACACCCCGCAAGGCATGAACGGTTTCGCCCTTCAGCTCATAGATCTTCGTTAGTTCGTTAATTCGAGCAGACAAATTCATTTGCTTCGCGGCCCACGTTTCTTTTTGCCGCCTTCCGGTCGCCCGCCGCCGCCAGTTGGCTTGCCACCACTGGCAGGCTTCCCTTCGCGTGGACTTCCCGCACTCTTTTTCTTTGAGTCGGCCTGAACCGGTTTGGGTTCCGGGATAGCGGGCAACTCCAACAAATGCTTATAGGCGCGAGGGTTCAATACGACCTCGTCACTTGCTGTAAGCCCGCTTTCCACGACAATAAATTTGTCGTTGCTGATACCAGCTTTGACTTCTCGAGTCTCCCAACCGCTAGCCGTTTTTACCAATGCGAAATACCGGCCCCGATACTCCATCACACCTTGCACTTGAATCTGCTTCGCAGAAGGTATGTACTGAACAAGAATCTGGACTTCAGCAGTCATTCCCGGTCGAATCACATCTGGTGGATCGGCGATTTTCACGAATGTAGCATACTGTGGAATCGGGCCACTCGACCAACCCTTTGGCTCCGCGTATTGGTTTACTTTGACAACTTCACCGACCGTCGAATTCGCACTGGCGTCAAAGTTAATCATGACTTGCATGTCGGTCTTGACCATTGTGATTCGCGACTCGTTCACTTTTGCCTTGATTTGCATCTGTTGCGGATCCGGGAGCCGCACGATGACTTGACGTTCGCGAATTTGAGCACCCGCTTCGACAACGAATTCTGAGTTGCCGTAACGAGATGTCTCGTTGGCGTACACAACCGTACCCGCCGATGGAGCGCGAATCTCGCATTTTGAAATTTGCTCTTCCATGTCCGACAGTTTATCGAGTTCCAACTGATAACTGTTTTGCTCGGCCTTCCATCTCGCCTCGGCTGTCGCTATGTCACTCGTAAATGTCTTGAGCTTTTTCTCTTTGGTGTACTCGCGAAGTACATTTAGTTTTGTTTTCGCAGTGTCCAACTCGTTCTGTGATCGGTCGACCGCAAAGCGATCACCTTCCAGCTGTAACGAGGTGACGTATCCTTTCGCCGCCAAGCGTTCGCTGTATTTTGCATACTGCCGAGAACGACGCAGATTTTCCTGGGCAACAAAAAGCTCGCTTTGAATCTGCTGCTCCTCTTGCCGAAACGTCCCTTCCTTGTATTCTTTTTCCGCGATCACCGCCGCTTCGTAAACGTTCTTTGCCTGAATCATTATCGCCTTGCTCGTGTTGCAGACAATTTGCTGCTGCAGCTTATCTTGCTCCAGTGCCGAGGCGTCCAAGCGAACGAGCAAGTCGTCCTTGACAACTTTAGTACCCTCAGGCACAACGTCTAAAATTACCGTGCCACCGCTATTACGAGACTTTACTTCGCAACGAATTTCGACATTATTGGCACTTTCCACTTCACCGTGTGCAATCACGATATGCTTGAATTCACCCTCAATGATCGACGCCGTAATCATCCCATCGGTGTCGGCGGTCGATTCGCCTGGCCACATCGACCAAGCGGTCAAACCCAAAACCACAGCGACCACCAATAGAACGACCAGTATCGCTGCCAAACTGCCTCGGCGGCGGATTCGGCGATTGCGATTCGGTGGAGTGGCCAAAAAACGGTCCATCACGAAATTCCTTGACTTGGTGGGCTTGGCTTAGGAATGGTTGGGATTCATCGGCGGGAAGTGATTAGCCCAGAAGCCAGACACGAATTTGACAATGAGTGTGGACTAGCGAAGTACTTAAGCATTAACGACTTTCGTCAATTCCATTCTATCTCGCTGGCCCTCAAGTGTCATCGTCAAATTGATAGCATTGCCATCAATCCGATCACCCGACAAAGGACCCGGAAGGATATAACCCCCGAAGAGCAGAGGAGTTCCGAAGAAAACGCAAAAACGGCGAATGGTGTCTCGTACGGAATCAGACAGGCGCTAACGCGCTGGTCACAGATGGATACCCACAGCGAGATGGTGTCTACGAGGATTACGCGTTATCGATTCAAACGACGCGGTTCTGGGAGTTGAGCCTCGGGTAGTTTAGCCTCTTGTAGCTCGAGCGGAGGTAATTGAGCCGCGGGCAATTGGGGCTCAGGTTGCTTGTCCGCAGGTAATTGGGGCAGGGAGTTGTCCCCATCCTCGATTTCAAGTGGGACCTCTTGCCAAGTTCCGTGCTCGTTAGTGATCTCACCTGGATCGAGCCAGATACCTTCGGGGTCGACCTGCATTGTTCCCAGGTCGAAGTCGAGGGAACGTCGTTGCACCTCGAAGTTCACCCAGACACTGAGGAAGTCGTTCTGAACATTGAGTAGGTCTGCGAGCGCGGAGACGAGGTCGCGAGCAGTCGTCGCCCCAAACGTTTGGTCCTCGTTGGGTTTTGGCGGCTCCTGCAAACGTAATCGAGCGAGCTCTACCTGCGCTACGGCAACGTGTACTGCAGCTCGTCGCAACTCGAAATTGACTTTGTGTAACTCGATCGTTCTGAGCGTACTGCGTAAACCATTCGCCACCTGATCTTCAAATGCGTAGAAATTTCGACGAGCCTGTTGATACTCGATCAATGCCTGGCGATAGGTATTTCGTTCGCCAAGTCGGCTGATAGGGGCGTCGAATTGTAGCCCAACTTGCAGCCGGCCCGTCGTATCACGCAAGCGGAGTGGGTTGTCGCCAGTATTGCTGATGTCTCCGCTGAAGACGATATCCAAATTGCTTTCGAGATCGTCGGCGTTGAACTGAACCAGTCGCCAAGCGTCGACTAGATTTGCCCGAGCGTTTTTCCAATCGCGTCGGTTGTCACGAGCGAGTTTTATTGCAACGGTCGGATCCATGTCGACACTATTGAGCTCCACCGATTCGGTTCGAGCTCGCACTTGAATCAGAGCCAACTCCAACACCTGAGCTGAAACTTCCGAAAGAATCCCAGGGATGGCAAGTACATCGTTGGCAATCCGGGTAGCCAGCTCATCGCCATTCAGCCCAGGGCCGTCGGTTACTAGTTTCGCCAAGTCGTCATCGATTACCTTGATCCTGGCTGGCATCATATCGAGTCGTTGCTTCAACTCGGCTAAAGACGCGTTCAGTTGCAGAGGTAGTTTTTCTAGTCGCGACGAGTCGACAATTCGAGAATCAACAGGATGCCGATCTCCCGACTCGGCGATACGTTTGGCGAGCAAATCGAGGTCGGCCATTCTTTGAGGAAGTCGACTGCGGAGGATGTTAATGTCATCGACAGCGCGTTGCACGTTGGTTTCCCGGAGTTCGTCGTACATCGAGCTGAGCTTGGCAAGGTCCTGTCGAATCGCTTGCAGATGGGTAACAAATTCGTCGTTCCAAACAATTTCCTGGTCAACATCGAGCGGAATGACAGCGACGATTCTCTCGCCAAGGTTCTCTTGCAATGCAGCAAGTCCATCTTGAACGGGAACAATTTCGGGGTCGATTAAGTTAAACTGATTGAGAATGTCGTCTTTTATGCGAACTTCGATTTGAGGCGGCAAACCAACTCGCAGCTTGTAACCGTCCAACGAACCTTCGTACTGAGTTTTGTCATTGAGCAAGCGACTCTGTGAATTGTAAAGTGCCTGGCGAGCCAGCTCGACTTGGTAATAATCAATGCGTCCGGCGAGGAAGAAGGCTTCTAATTGAGCCAGGCTACTTCGCAATGCAGCGATGTTTGCTTCTTGATTGCTGATGGTTTGTTGCTCTTGGAGCAGTCCAAGATATCCGCCTGCCTGTCCAGCTCCAGCGCCACCAGTAAATCCTCCTCCACCACCTCCAACTCGGCCAAAACCACCGCCGCCGACTCCAGTAAAGCCATCTAGCCCAGCACCGCCAAAGAAACCACCTCGACGAGACGGCCCCTCTCCCGCTTCTCGACCGGTTGTCACTTCCAAGTAGAATCCACGTCGAAAACGCTCCATCTGCCTCACATTGCCAAGCAGAGATCGCTCGGCAATCGTCAATCGCTCCATGACTCGGTCGCGTCCACCTTGACGCAAAAGCGGTTGCACTAAGGCAAAGTCGAGCAGCGTGGTTGCACCGTGCGAATCAGAACCGGAAAACTGCCACACCAAGGAGTTTGCCAGTCCCACAACTAACTCGGCACCAGTGGGATACAGCGTCTCCATACGAATCCCTCGACTACCCGTATCCACTCCGAACGTACTCGTTGAACTAGTCGCTCCACCACGTGCACGGCCGTCCGCCGCGTAATCAGTGTTGTAGGCAGCAAAGAACTGAGTGTCGAAACGAAATCGCTCAAAGCTTACGTCGAGCGCCGACAAGTAGAGATCCTCCAGCTCGCCTTGGTATTGTCGCGAGTGAATAAGAGCTAATCGGTAGGCGTCGTTCGACGACAACTCTAAAACGCCGTCCTCGTCCAAGGGGACATAGCTTTGCCAATACGGATTTTCGACGGAGTCAGTGTCGCCGTTCTGATGCCAACAGGCATATCCGGCTTTGCAATCGACGCAGTGCATCAAGCGATGCGAATCTGGATCGTCTGGTGGCATGGGCGGCGCGTCGATGCTGTTGGGATCGTACATTCGCGATTCGGGTGCGACGTCGATCACGACATTCTCCACTCCCCAATCCGACTGTTGCTTCTCTGCAATTAGCTGATAGGCATCGCGGTCGGCCTCGTGGCGGTAATACTCGCGACTGCATCCGCCAAGCAAAACCAATACGATTATCGGAATTAAGAGTTGTCTGGCCCAGCAAATCTGAGCTCGCTGCGAATCGCTCATGCTCGCTTCCTTTCTCGTTCTAGCGTTTCCACTATGGGAATTGGAAGCCGTTCCAACGATTGTCTCATCTTTTCGAGTTTGTGCTCGGTCGAAACATCACCACTAACCGCCCGCTCAAGTAATTCCAGACAATCCGACAATCGCTCTATCAATTCGATTCCGCTTTGCGATACTTTCCAGTGGACTCGCCGACGATCATCGCTAGCGCGACGGTCTTCCATGAACCCTAACCCTTTTAAACGGTCTACAACGCCGCTCATTTGGGCAGTGGAAACGCCGACTCGGCGAGCCAAGTCGCGCTGATGAACACCATCGTCGGACCCGACGCAACTCAACAGGGTTAAGAGGTCCGCATCGGAAATCCCCTCGTGCTTGGCGACTTCGCTGAGCCTCTCGCGCATCAATCGGTGCAGCCAACGCACCTCGTGGACGCAATTCAAGAGTCTAGAAATAGAGTCTCGGTCTACCAACGAAAGTTCCTTCCCTGGATGCTCGCGCGGACGCAAACGGCATTGTGGCCAATCCACAACGATCGCTGCGGAGAATTTCACGAACGATTTCCTTTAAAATCGTTCAGTGCTAAACAATTCGGATGTTTAACGGTTTCGTCTTGAACATTTTTGGAGATCACAGCCTACCTACACCCAAAACCTTGACAGCAAGTAGTGACTACATATACACTTAGCCAACTCCTCATCGCACAGACAGCGTGAAACGAGACGGCTTGATCTGAGCCAGTTTCTCGAAGGCGCTCCAAAATCCTGCTTGTCTATGACCCAAATTAAAACGCCCCATATCAAAACGACTCACATTAATACGACCCGTTCTAAATCGCAGCTCTTACGATTGGCAAATGCTGTCGCTGAAGTCTCAATGCAGATCGGAGCCGATTTTCAGCTCTCCGATCTCGCATCGCTTCGAGACAACATGGGCGACATACTTGGCAAGTATGATTACTCCCCAAACATTGAAAGCGACGCCGAATTCGTCAGGACAATTAGCGAATCTCAAGCGATCGCGACTTTGGCGAACAACATCTTCAATCTTGCAGCTGATCCGTTCCATGCTTCAGATGGAGTCGTCAACCAAATTGAAAGAGCGGTACAGCAGACCGATCTGAACAGAGAGGTTCTACAAAGACACTTTTTCGAGTTGCTCGAATTGTCGCTCGCCGGAATCGATTCCGTTGAACGCAAGCAGCGCGGGGTATTCTACACTCCGGCCGCCGTTACCAACTGTCTGCTCAACTCCGTCGAAAGAGAGCTACGAGAGACTTTCAATA
>Ga0115002_10007468_pt1 | contig 12306 bp, 12 predicted proteins | sample ArcticOcean_MG_C_8_FD_89576 | JGI IMG/M metagenome (GOLD analysis project Ga0115002, IMG submission 89576) | Marine microbial communities from western Arctic Ocean - ArcticOcean_MG_CB11_86 | ecosystem: Environmental > Aquatic > Marine > Oceanic | place: Arctic Ocean: Canada Basin | collected...
CTGTTTGTGTTTCTCACGCACTCAGACAGGGCTTTTCACTCCTTAGCCACCCCCGATAGTTGTCCCGCTGCCTACGAGAGTTCTAAAAAATCCTCTCATTCAGCTTGGAGCGGTTTGTGGGGGGGAGGTCACCGGCCCGTTCCCCTAGGGGTTGACCTGCTGGTAAGGCGTGACAACGCCTTTATTATCGAAGCTGAATACGGTGTATGGCTGAGGCCTATTGCTCGGCATTCCTGGCGATCCGTGCGGCATACCGGGTACTCCGAGGCCAGCGAGTTGGGAATTTTCCTTGAGAAATCTGAGAATGACATCACCCGGCACATGGCCCTCGATGATGTATTTACCGATTCTGCCAGTGTGGCACGAGGATAGGCGAGGGGGGACTCCCAACTCCCGCTTGATGGCATTGAGCCTGTTATAGGAAAGGTTGTTTATCTTGACTTTGAAGCCTTTTGATTGCAGGTGATCCACCCACTCTGAGCAGCATCCTCACGTCGGGCTTTTGTAAACCACAATCTCCTCGCCAGAGGACTCAGGCTGATTCCAGAAAAAAGCGGCTCCACCAATGATAAGTACCGCGCCGATGAACATCATTAGTTTTGTTTTACTCGATTTCAATTAACTCTCCTTTTTATATTGAAAAAATATGCATTGATTATGGTCAGGGGCTTTCCTATGGACCGGATTTCGCTTCGGCCTGATGATTAAAAAGATGCTCAATATATGCAATCACATCCCATATATCGTTCTCGCTGAGAGAACCTTTCCATGGCGCCATTGTCGTTTTGGGTCTGCCATTCGCTATTGCGTAATAATGATCAACTCTAGAGCACATAGGCATATATTTAAGATCAAGAAAATCTGTCGGTCGAGGTTTTAGAGCTCCCGCCGCAGGGCCTTTGCCGTCGCCATTTACCCCATGACATGCCGCACAATTTGCAACATAGATTTTCCTGCCCCTTTCCTCAGAGAATTTTTTCGTAGGATACGGGTGATTGTGCATCATCATATGACCTTCGTGTGCAAGAGTAGGTGACGAGGATGAGATTCGAAGAAAGCCAGTGGCAATTAGAATCGCCCATATTTTCGAAAATCGTTTCATATCCCTCTCCAATTCATCACACCAGAGTGACACTAAGACCCAGAGGCTCAACTAATATCTCAACTCAGACCTTAAACTATCTATCCGGCGTAACGATGTTCTGAGCAACTTCTATGTAAGTTCCAGGTGTCCAACTTGTCGTCCCAGGAATCTCTAAACCTTACGATATGCGCGATATCGTCTGAGCGTAATAAAAAAACCCCACCCGGAATTCTGGCCTCACGAACGACCCTTCGCCTCACTGAAACCGCGCATTCGAACCAGCACCATGCCGAATGTCAAACTGGAAAGCATAAGGAGAACTGCCCCACCGATCACGACTGGCGATTTTGTTCGCTTAAGCCGAAGCAGATCGGCGGACGGCATTTTGGGCATCAACATGGCTTTACTTTTCGTCCCGCCTTCTTGAGCAGCGGTCTTTTTTCGGCCCACCTGGACCGCAACATCGGAAATCGTTCTTGACTGTTCCACCCGCTTGTTGGTGATTTCGGGGGTTACATTCAAGTTCAAAAGCACCGGCTTTCCCCCCTTCGCCGCAATACGCACACGATGCGACCCGGGAGCTACTTGAGCGGGCAAGACAACCCGGGCCGAGACCCCCCCGTTTTTGCCAGCCTTCGCCCTGCCCAGGTGGGTTGAGCCTTCCATGCTCTCAAGTGTGATGCTGTAAACTGCACCAGGATGCATCTTTGAGCCCGTGATCATCATGTGACCACCCGCCTTTACCGTTTTATCGACCAAGGTGATAACCGGCTCTCCATGGGCCAGGGCAACACCTGAATACCCCAGGACCAGAGCAACAAAAACCAATATGGCGATTAGAGATCGACTTTTCATGATTTTCTCCTATTTCAAATGGGCGGCTACCGGCTGAAGAGTGGCCACGACCCCGCTCACAATGATGATGGCAAGGACCAGACTGGCTGTCCCCAGCAAGAGTTTTCTGTTGTTGAAGCCGAGGTAGGAGTTCGATCAATAATCGGTAATAACGCGAGGAACAGGCCAAGTACCCCAGGAACAATGAGTAGCGCCCGGATTCCCCAGATTTCCTCCGCGGGAACGATCCAGACAAACATCCACCATGGTTTTGTCATCTCTGGGCCGGGTATACCCGCCTTTCCAATTGGGGCAGGAAATAGAAGAGAGATGGCGATCGTTAGGCCCAACAACAGCAGGCCGAATCCCGCCAATCGCCAGGCGTGGTCAGTGAAGCGGGACGTCCCCTCTCCCGCCGTTGCCCTTGTTGTCGCGCCCGGAACAACTTGGGGAGAAATCCCGTGGACTTTGATTAAATGCAGGTGGACCAGAACCAGTAAGACGAATGCCAAAGGCAGGATGGTGACATGAGCGGTGTAGAGACGGGTCAGCAGTGGAAGGCTGCGACTGAACCCTTCCGAAAACCACGTGCCGAACACACCTAATAAATCCACTGCTCCTTTATAGTGTTGCAGCGCTTCCAGTCCCTCCTGGTCGTATTTAAGGACCGTCCCTGTAAATATGAAACCGAACGTCAGGGCAAGAAGCGCGAGACCAACGTACCAGTTAAGTTCGCGGGGGCGTTTGTAAGCTCCACTAAAAACAACCCGAATCATATGGAGAATTACGGTCACCATCACGATCTGAACCGTCCAGTAATGAATCGAACGGACGATATCCCCCAAAGGCGCTCCGGTGATGATGTAAACGATGCTCCGATGCGCTTCGTTGGGGTGCGGCTGGTAGAACTGGGCCAGGTAGATTCCCGTAATAGCTAGAATGATAAACCCGATAAGAGTGATTCCACCCAGCATGTAGCCTAGAGAATTGGCATGTTCCGGAATGGGATAGGATAAATTTTTCAAACCCAACCGCTCGCTGAACCATTTTCCAGCCCTCGGCCCGAATCCGGGCCGATCAGAAGCCAACATTACACACCTCCATATTTCGAGCCGCACAAACGATGAATCGGTACATAGCTACCCCCATTCGATCGGGCACAGCTCAAGAGTTTCGATTGAGTATTTGTTCAAACTGAGTGCAGGACACCGTTTTAAAAAGCGTCCTTTAGGTGAGATTAAACTGGGGGGCCTCTGTCCAGGGATTGAGGTTTGTACAGATAGGAACTTAATGGGTTTCTATCTTCTTTGAAAGGATGTCTGACATTTAGGGGATCGTTCGAAAGCCCCAAGACGGGGGTGAACTGAACTCCGGACACAAGATTAAGAAGAGGGGCTTTGTTCTTTGTCACCTGGCCCAGACACGCGTCCTGCTCGCTGGAATGAGAATCTTCATGCGGGTGATCATGTGATGATGGGAGTTCACCCCCATACGCATGTGGGCTGCACGGCAATGCTAGGAGAGCGATGAGAAGAACAGGAACAAACAGCGAGAGAAAACCCCAAAAGGTGTTGTTGCGTTTGTTGAAAATAGGGATTTGCTTCAAATCAAAATTCCACCAAGAATTAGACTGCGGCAAAATCTAAAAAGGTTATACAGAAAATATGTTCGACCTTCAACTTAATTCCAACGCAGATACAAACATAATTTTACCCACATTATGCGGTGAAACAGAGCAAAAGAGGGCGGAATCTTTGTAACCATATGATATGATAGGCCAAAGTCGCCCGAGCGAGAGGATATCAGATGCTCGGAGATTGACCTAGCCCCCACAAACCGCTCCAAGCTGAATGAAGAGTTGGGTTTATAAACCCAACTCTATCCGTTGGCTCAGGGGGAACGTAGGCAGCGTCAAAACTATTGGGGGAGGTCAAGACGACCCCTGAAGACTCAGAGAATTAGCGAATAAATTAAACAGATGTAGTTGCGAAAGCGTTCAATAAGTTCGCGGAGGAGAAGATCTGATGAGTACCCCAAACTTAGGACATCTAGAACGAGTGGAACTGCGCACCATATGGGAGAATGAAGCATCTCACTTTAGGCCCTGGATTGCGCAGAAGGAGAATTTGGCTGACCTGCTCCCAACAGTAGTACCACTTGCTACGAGGTTTTGGGAACCATGGACGACGGGCGAAGCGGAGAACTTCTAGACTGAGAAAGTAAGAATACCTTACGATCTTCAATGCCATCCGAACAGTGCCATCCCGTCCGAAGGTGGAATGCCACTACTCCACAAATTGCGCTTCCGCAGTTAATGTGCGTGTACATTAACGCCACGCGCCAAACTTAAATGATGAGATTGGTGATGACTGCCCGTAACCATTAGTCCGTAAAAACCAAGTCCTCTAATGTGGGCAATTTCCTTAGCATTCTTGGAGGTCACAATAAGTTTAGCACCGGTGTCCGTCTTTTCCGACTTAACTACCCATCCATTTATCCCGTCAATCATCGGTACGTGGGCAGGTATCATCGACTGAATCGCCAAAAATGCGTGACCCTGACCGAAGATATTCATCTCTAAACCACCTTAAATATTTATTGTGCTCACTGACGTATTTTTCACGAGAAGGTCCATATCAACTAGGTGAGCACGCAATCCAGATATGTCCACACGGGTCCAATCAGTTGAGAGGTCTGCCTCCAAGATGTTAACAATTTCCTGAATCGCCCCAAAGGCATCCTGCCCAGTCAAAGTTGGTTCCTTGGAATTAACTGACATATGTGTTGCTGTGCCCTGGTCCATATGATGCCCGGAATGTGACTGCGCCAATGCACTGCCAATACCAACCGCCGATACGGCACCCAAGAAGATAATTGCGTAAATTATTTTATTCGTCTTCATAAGATGTTCATCGTTCCAAAGTTAACTTGCTTTGTCAAATCTGATGAATGTGTAGCATATTTTCCAATTAGTCTTTATGATTTAAATCATACTGGAAATTAAATTGAGGATTTTATTGTGACCTGCCCCCAATAGTAGTACCACTAGCTACGAGAGTTTTGGAACCATGGACGACGGGCGAAGCGGAGCGAAGTCCGGAGGCATCTTCTTCATTACATCGATGCTTTTAAAGTTACTCCTCCCTGTTCACTGAGCTTTACTTAGTCAGTTTCACCGACTCCCAGAACTCCGAATCGGTAGAATCTTCAGGCATATCTAACGATTCCCCTGTTGCCTCCATTTGAATCTCCGCCAGCCTGGCAATGATTTCTTCTTTAGTCATATCGGTCGTGCCATGCTTCGCTCCTGCCTTCAACCGGTCTCCTGTCGCCTTCACAGCAGCCTTCATACACAGTTCCTGCGCCCTGACCGCAGCTACGTGCGAGCCAGCATTTAAAGCCTTATCTCTGAGTTCGATGAGACCAACCAAGGCAGGAACATCCACATTGAACTCTTCGATGACTCTGCGGCGTCTTTTGAGTTGTTCGATGTATGCCTGGCCAACTAACGTTCCTTTATGCTGACTCACGTTCTTATTGTAGGGCAGCCCGGCCTTCTCACATGCCGCTTTCAGCGGAAGATCTTCCAAGACATGAAATTCAAGCATCGCTCGAATGTCTGGCCTTATGTGGTTGGGACTTAGCAGATTGGATTGTGTCGTCACTACAAATCTCCTCGGCATAACATCTCCATCGCCATCGATTGTAACATCTGCTTGATTTCTGAGGGCATTGGCATACGCGATGATGATGAGGAAGCGCGGAATACTGAATTAATGAAGCGGAAAAAATATTTTTTTGATGACCGTACGGGGAAAAATCACTTTATATAGTCGTCTCTACAGAAAGAAAGATTAGGGGGGTGCCCTCCCCCGTTACTTCAATCCATATAAAATACTACGATCTAAAATCTAATTCTAAACTAATACTCCCCTAAATACCCTCTCCTCCGTTCTTTATCTATAGGAATGGCTTTATTCTGAAAATTCCTGCGCAATATCTCATAACCCAACATATGAGATACCGTATATACTAAATCGATAGTTCAGCAACCCATCATTTCTGATGAGAGGTCCTATCTTGGCCGAAAATGATGAAGTCCTGGGGCTTGAGGCTATCAAGGAATATCAAGATCTATGGCAATCGGGTTTAATCGTCGGCTTCATTATCGACGCCAAGGAAGAGTTCCTTATTTCGCTGAGTCCCGAGGATGGGTGGCATGACAACACCAACGGCGCTGTTCCCGAGGTTCTCCGCGCACTCGGTGGTCGGTTTTCCCTCGATGATGTAGAGACACCCGAAGATCTGCTGGCAGTCATTTCTTATTACAAGTCTTATACCAATGCGCTTTCGGCGGACGAGGGTTTGAGCAAAAGTGTCGATTGCACCGAGTTCGTGACTCAAGCCTACAGGCTGTATCAAAAAGTAAAAATAAAACCAATTCTTCGCGAACCTGTTGACTCATTTTTGGCTGTCAGAGCATCCGAGAAGCTCGACAAGTATCGCGATAGAATCCTCCAGATGGACGGTTCCCTCTCAGCTAAAGCGGAACCTTTTGAGAGCATACCTGTCGATGAAAGGGAATCTACCGAGACAACTTCGATACAAAATAACGAATATGCATTTGTCAGAGAAGAAGATTATTGGGACATAACTTTTGAGAAGCAAAAACTTAAACCGATTAAACACCATGGGGGATTTGTCTACATTCAACATTTATTGCAAAACCCTGGAAATATTGTTGGTGCCTTAGATTTGAGTCTTCTGAATAATCCAGCCCCCCCCCTATACTCCCAGAGTACAAGCAACACTTCAGACTTAAAGATTGAAGAAAATACTTCCGTTTCTTCCGGTGATGCTGGTGACAGCATAGATAATTTAGCAAAAAAAACTTCCCAAAAAAGGCTGAATGAGATTCCAAAAGAAATTAATGAAGCCGAAAGAAATGATGATACCAAGCGAGCCAAAGAACTCCGGGATGAAGAAAAAGACATAGAACACTACCTTAGAGGTGCAATAGGATTGTATGGTCGTTCTCGAAAATTAGACAATATCGACGATAAACCTCGAAGTGCAGTCACAAAGGCAATCAATAGAGCATATACAAGCCTGGAATCCAAATGCCCCGAACTTGTAGCTCATTTAAAAAAAAACAGTATGGGCGCTAAGTTCTCTTACAACCCCGAACAAAAAATTAACTGGAAAACATAATTTCCTCACATTTGTAATCAGTATTCCCTTCTTTTAAAGCCACAGAAGCCACCTAAAAACAACGACAAACGCCATCGGGACATCTTTTGTCCCGCTCAGGACAGTTTCTGTCCAACATCGGACAATATTTGTTCCGCCTTATTAGTAAGGGGGGGCGATGGTCGCTTCCTATTTGATAGGGGGATTTCAAAATGAGAGCAGAAGAAATAGCAGAAGCCCTGGAGGGCCGAAAAACTGGGAGTGGGTGGACAGCACGCTGTCCCGCACACGATGACAGAACGCCGAGTTTGTCCATTTCAAAAGGGCTAAACGAAAAAACTCTTGTTCATTGCCAAGCGGGATGCGATCAGCAAAGCGTGATTGCCGCCCTTAAAGAACGTGGGCTATGGGGCGAGCAAAAATACAACCTCTCGCCAATCAGAAGTAAAGAGTCAACCGTTCATATTGCCACCTCCCTTTATGATGAGGACAATAACCGCACAGCAAACGCCCTTAAAATCTGGAATGCATCAAAGCCTGCCGCCGGATCGCCTGTAGAAAACTACCTCCGAAATCGCGGCATTCCCATGCCCGTCCCAGAAAATCTGCGCTTCAATCCCAAGCTGAAACATCCATCGGGTGGGCACCACCCGGCGATGATTGCGCTTGTCACGCGGGGAGATAGCGGTGAATCAATGGCCATTCATCGAACTTTCTTGTCGCCTACCGGTAACGCCAAGGCAGATGTTGAGCCACAAAAAATGATGCTCGGCCCGTGCCGAGGCGGCGCTGTACGTCTCGCTCTCGCCACTAACCGAGTCATGGTGGGTGAAGGCATCGAGACCTGCCTCTCGGTCATGCAATTCGCCAATGTTCCCACCTGGGCAGCTCTCTCCGCTCCAGGCCTGAAGAATCTCTATCTCCCACCTGAGATTCTTGAAGTAACCATTCTCGCGGACAGTGATGACACTGGCGAAGATGCAGCAAAAGATGCGGCGTTCCGCTGGGTAAAAGAGGGCCGAATAGTTCGGATTGCACGGCCAGCAAAGGAGCTAGATTTTAACGACCTAGCGATGAGCCAAGCATCTTCACCAGAGGAGAATTAATCATGAATGTAAACGGAGAAACCGCCATTCTCAAAGCAATCGATGAGGCCGAAGAAATCGTGCCGGGCTCGTCCGATTCCACCGCTTTTTTTGAAGGGCCCCCAGTTTCATTCGACGCACCCAGGCTCCCTCAGCTGGAGCCCTCTCTTTTCCCCTCATGGCTTGGAGATATGATCACTGCTGTATCCGAAGCAACTGAGACGCCGCCTGAATTAGCGGCTCTGCTTGGATTAGGCACAGTAGCGGCGAGCGTACAGGGAAAAGTTGTCGTGATGCCCTCTCCAGACTACCGGGAGCCCCTATCTGTTTTTGTTGCGCCAGCACTAGACTCTGGTAATCGAAAAACTGCGGTTTTAAACGAGATGACCAGACCCCTCCGCGACTGGGAGCGCGAGCAAGCAGAGAAACTTCAGCCCGAAGTGGATAAGGCACAGAGCGATCGGAAAACGCTAGAGGCCCGCGTTGATAGCCTTCGTAAACAGGCCGGGAGAAAAGATGGATTAGATCTTGAAAATATCATGGTCGAAATCGCCAAGACGGAGCGGGAACTGCCCGATGTTCCGAGTATTCCCCGACTCTGGACGCAGGACGTTACCCCAGAGAAGCTTGGCTCGCTCATGGCCGAAAATGGTGAACGGATCGCCATTATAAGCGATGAAGGCGGCATCTTCGAAATCCTGGAGGGGCGTTACAGCAGCGGAATCTCCAACCTCGATTTATTCCTCCAAGCTCATGCTGGGGCTCCCGTCCGTGTGGATCGCGGAAGCCGCCCTCCCGTCCACCTACAAAGCCCAGCCCTGACCGTGGCCCTCTCGCCTCAGACGGATGTGATTCGGGGCTTGGCTCTAAAATCGGGCTTCCGGGGGCGAGGGCTGCTTGCGAGATTCTGGTACGCATTGCCCCTTTCACCTCTTGGCTACCGAAAACTAGAATCCAAGCCCATTCCGCAATCGGTGCGAGAGAAATACTCCCAGGGTCTTCGCAATCTGCTGGAAATGCCCCCCGCGACCGATGGAGACGGAAGGTTTGTCGAACATGTTTTTGAGTATTCTGAGGATGCTTTTAGGGAATGGCACGAATTCCGTTTGATGGTGGAGCAAGGGTTGCGAGAGGAGGGAAAGTTTGCCCAGATTAAGGACTGGGCAGGGAAGTTTCCCGGCGCTACTGCTCGTATCGCTGGACTCCTGCACTGTGTCGAGTACGCCGGATTCATACCCTCCAAGAAGGAAATATCCCTCCAGACCATCAAGCGCGCCCTTGATATCGCTGCAGTCCTCTCCGAACACGCTCTCGCTGCATTCGGCCTCATGGGCGCTGATCCAGCCATTGAAGGAGCTAAAAAAGTGTGGCGTTGGGTAGAGAGTACCCGATTCGAATCCTTCACGGCGCGGGATTGTTTTCAGGCCCTCAAGGGATCATTCCGGCGGATGAATGAGCTTCAACCCGCCCTCGATGTACTTGTTGAGCGAGCCTATATCGCCCAAGCACCTAACAAAGAGAGAAAGGGTGGCGGTAGGTCGCCTAGCCCTACCTATCATGTCAATCCTTCTTTGACGGAGGACTGGACATGAATTGGCGGGAAATACTCGGAACTAAAGAACTAGAAATAGAATCTCCAGAAAAACATCCTCAATATCCTCAAAACTCCATCCAACCAGGTAATTCTGAGGATTGTGAGGATAAGGAGTCAGAGTTCAACTCCCCACCCCAGCCCGAGGCCGCCTTTAAGACCCCCACCCACCGTCCCCAGGGAAGTGCCTTGGTGGTGGTTCCTGGCTGGTGGCCAGAGCAGTCTTTCCTGGTTGTAAGGACAGAGGGGGAACGGGACGCGCTCATTGAGGAGGGAGAGTCTCCCGGTATCGTCTGGACGTTGCCCGAGGCCCGGAAGCTGGTGGGCTTGAAACCTGATGAAAAGCAGTATCTGGCCAGTATCAAGGTGGAATTCAACGGCCAAATTGGCAGAGTGCGAGCTGTTCGCTCAGGGGATGGCCCATGAAGTCCCATCCCATCCCAGGCGGGAAAAGGCTTCTAAGCGCCGCAGAGACGGGGGAATACTTGGGACTGGCAGAGGGTACAGTTCGCCAGTGGGCGAGTATGCGAAAAATTCCCTTTGTTAAATTAGGACGCTCTCTTCGCTTTGATATACGTGATTTAGAGGAGTTGGCAAATGCGAACAAGGTAAATGCGCATGAGCAATAAATACCTACCCTACTCCCATATTTTAGTGTGGCATTATTTATCGTAAACGATATATAATATATTATGACACTCTTCCTAAAAGATTGGCGAAAAGCTAAAGGATTTACCCTCAAGGGACTGGGTGAAGCCGCTGGTGTTGGCTATGTAACTCTTTTCAGGGCGGAGAATGGCCAGCAAAGTCCAACGGTGCACACTATAGAGAAGATTTCTCAAGCACTCGGGATTAAGACGGGAAAGCTATTTGAAATGCCGCCTATGCGAAAGCCACCCACAAAGAAAAGGAGAAGAAACGATGGCTGACAAAACGGTAGCCGTATCCACCTGCCACCGGGGAGCCGGAACCTTCCGAAAGGACTCCGCTTCGCCCCAAAGCGAAAGGAGTTTTTTGTTGATATATGGGCCAACGGAAAAAGGATCAGAGAGTATGTAGGTCCAAATAGGCGCTCTGCCGAAGCAATACTTGCAAAGAAGCGCTCCGAGATCGCGGAAGGTAAATATTTAGACAAAAAGAAAGTCATCAGAACAACTTTCCAAGAGGTCGCAAAAAAATACAATGAGTGGGCAAAGACCCATAAAAAAAGCTACGAATCCTCCGTGAAACATACCCTCAAACAATTACTGGGTGTCTTTGGAGAATATAGGCTCTCTGATTTGTCTCCCAGCAAGATTGAAGATTACATAGCTGAAAAACGAAATAGAGCTAAACCATCTACATGCAATCGCCATCTCGCCCTTCTCTCCCATATGTTCACGAAAGCTTCCGATTGGGAGATGTGGAACGGAGAAAATCCTTGCCGAAAGATTAAGAAGCTAAGAGAAGATAACGGAAGAATGCGTTTCCTGTCAGATGAAGAGAGAGATCTACTTCTTGAGTCCTGTGAAGGACCACTCCATATGTTTGTACTAGCCGCGCTTGATACTGGCGCAAGGAAAAATGAATTACTTCAACTTCATTGGAATGAAGTCGGTATCGACAACGGTACAATCACGATTCTTGATCGTCACTCTAAAAGCGGCAGGGCAAGAGTCATCCCCATGACTAAACGTCTCAAAGAAGCTCTCAGGAGCCTTCCAAGCCGATTTAGAGGTGGTTTTGTGTTTACCCATTCGGACGGACAATCTCTCTTACAACCCAAAGGGGATTCGACCTATCTCAGGAGAGAATACAAAAAGGCTTTGAGCAAGGCAGGAATTTCAGATTTTACGATTCACGATCTTAGGCATGACTTTGGAAGTCGCCTAGCGGCTCAAGATGCACACCCCAAAACGATACAGGAGCTAATGGGACACAGCACACTTCACATGACAATGCGCTACACCCATTTCAGCACCACTCAAAAGCAGTCTGCAATTTCCCTTCTTGACGTGCCTACCAACAGACAAACAGGCTCAGAAACAGACAAGGGCGAAGCCATAGAGGCCACGCCCTTCCTGTAATCTATTGATAAACTTGGTGGAGCTGAGGGGGATCGAACCCCTGACCTCATGACTGCCAGTAATGAGTTCTAATACTTACAGTCTTTTACAAACCTCGCTTTTATCCCCGTAAATACCTTATTTTACTTGATTTTATGGTCATGAACACATAACCTTACATTAGAATTATGGTTGCGTAAACCTTACATTATCCTTACATTATGTATTGACGCTTAAATGGTTTGATTTAAGGGAAATTCTGACTATGGCGACGATTATACTTACTCGAGACAGCCTCAAGAATCTCAGGCCTCCACCCGAAGGCAGGAATCAGGCCCTGTATTGGTGCCAAGATTTGGCAGGATTCGGTGTCAGGGTGAGCCCTAAGAATAAGAAGACCTTCATCGTCCAGCGAGATGTTGGTGGAAAAACTCGCCGTTTATCAATCGGAGACGCCGGTGTGCTGGCCATCTCTGA
>Ga0115002_10007470_pt1 | contig 12303 bp, 12 predicted proteins | sample ArcticOcean_MG_C_8_FD_89576 | JGI IMG/M metagenome (GOLD analysis project Ga0115002, IMG submission 89576) | Marine microbial communities from western Arctic Ocean - ArcticOcean_MG_CB11_86 | ecosystem: Environmental > Aquatic > Marine > Oceanic | place: Arctic Ocean: Canada Basin | collected...
AAACCAAGTATTCTGGGTGCCTGTTCCGGGGCAATTGCCGGTTTGGTTTGTGTGACTCCCGCATGTGGCAGCGTGACGCCGTTATCCGGAATTCTGCTGGGGCTCGCCGGTGGGTTTGGCTGTTTCTATGCCTGCACCACAATTAAAGCAAAATTCAATTACGACGACTCGCTCGACGCATTTGGCGTGCATGGAGTCGGCGGAACCATCGGAGCCATGCTAACAGGTGTCTTTGCAACCAAAGCCATCACCGGCAAAGCATCAGGCAGCGGACTGATCGATGGTAACGCTGGTCAGTTATTAAACCAATTCGTCAGTATTGCTGCATCAGCGGCACTGGCCATTGTGGGAACTATAATCATTTTGAAAATCTTGGATGCCAGCATGGGCTTACGTGTGACTCAGGATGAGGAAATTCAAGGCCTCGACCGCAGTCAACATGGGGAAGAAGGGTATATTTTCCTATAATAATAATGTTTGTCACGGATGTTTCTGGGTTTCCATAATTCTCGAAACCTGGGAACATCCAGTTGACAGACTGCCGATTTCACTGAAACAATACTGACACGTTTTTCTGCCGTCGTCGAGATAGTTCAAGAATTGCTCAGCGTCGCGCGAATGATAGAAAACAGGAACTCAAATCATGAAAAAAGTTGAAGCGATCATTCGTCATTTCAAACTCGAGGAAGTCAAAGACGCCTTGTCCGAACTGGGCATTCATGGCATGACCGTCTCGGAAGTCCGCGGTTTCGGTCGGCAAAAAGGCCATAAGGAACAATACCGCGGGGCGGAATATACGGTCGATTTTCTTCCAAAAGCAAAAATGGAAGTCGTCGTCTCCGACGACCAGGCCCAAAAAGTGATCGACACAATTATCCAATCGGCACGAACTGGCCAAATCGGAGACGGTAAAATTTTCGTCTCGGAACTCACCGAGATGATCCGCATCCGAACAGGAGAAACCGGAGAATCAGCTCTGTAGACTTAGCTGAATCGTTTCCGCGAAATTATCACGAAAAAAGTTCCGAAGGCCATTCCAAATGGATGGCCTTCCCTTTTAGCTCTCATCGATCAAATGACCGCTGATTTCATTATCTCTGAGAATACAACAGAACGTCTTTCGGGCGTTCAGCAAGAATACAAACAGATTCGCAAAAACGCCGAGGCCCTGCTCAGGTCCGGGGCATCGGGGCTGCAGGTTTCTTCAATTATTGGAGATGGAAGCCGATCTTTATTACTCAAGTTAATAAACCTCTCTCTCGCTGATTTTGATCCAAGTGTACGGGACGAACTCAAAGCCAAGTCTGCTGTCGTCGCAGTGGGAGGAACGGGCCGAGGCGAAATGGCCCCCTACTCTGACATCGATATCCTGTTCCTACGGCACGCACACGTCCCCGGTACATATGAGCCTTGGATTTCACAACTTGTCCGCGACTGCTGGGACTCAGGAATCAAATTGGGGCACAGCGTTCGTACGATAAAAAACTCAATTCAAATGGCGTCGCAAGACACGCAGTTTGCCACATCTTTGATCGAAGCCGATCTCATCTGGGGCGATGAAAAAGTTTTCCAAAAGCTGACTCACAAATTTTACAACTCCGTGGTCCGGCCCAAGCAGCGCCAATTCATTGACCGCTGTTGCGAAGAACGAAACGAAGAACGCATTCAGCAAGGAAATGCACTCACCCAACTCGAACCTGACGTCAAAAAATCGCCTGGCGGTTTGAGAGATCTACATCTCATTCGATGGGTTGGGTTCGCACGCTACGGCACAGCCGACTTGGACATGCTGAGGATGGAAGGGGCGTTTACCAAAAAAGACGTACGAGCCCTGCGGACGGCCCATGAATTTCTCGCGAAAATCCGATTGGAATTGCATTTTGCATCCAACAAGGCACAGGATATCTTCACCCGCGACGACCAACTGCTACTAACCGAAGCCCGGCAGATTGAAGCTTCCGCTGGTCAACGCCCCGTCGAACGATTGATGCAAACCTACTTCCAACACAGTAAAACCATTTCTGATTTATCAAAACAATTTGTGGCACGCACGCGGCCACAGTCGCTGATGTCAATCATCCGAAAATCAATGTTTTCACATCGATCAAACGGCTACCTGCGCGTGAGTCATGACTTTCTAGATGTAGTCCCCTCTCACCGCAAAAAATCGTGTTCGAGCACCGAAGAACTTCTCAAGCTGTTCAAATTGTCGGGCCTGTATTCCGTAGAATTAAATCCGCATCTCATTGATGAAATTAAACTGCGGACGGCTGAATTGCCCCGCGAAGTTTCGCCGGAAGCAGCAAGTCTGTTTATGGAAATCCTCAATTCCAGAGGCGAAGTCGGTCATGTTTTACGTTCCATGTATGAAGTCGGGCTGCTGGAGATTCTGATCCCGGCCATGTCCCACGCCCGTTGCCTGCTGCAGTTCAACCAATACCACAGCTATACCGTTGACGAACACACCTTAAAAGCGATCGAAACAATCGAAGGGCTTGAAGACGACAAGAGCCCGTTAGGGACGGCATTTCGGAAAATCGCCCGGCTCGATATTTTGCGGCTGGCTATTTTGTTACACGACCTGGGAAAAGGCTTCGAAGAGGACCATTCCGAGGTTGGTAAAACAATTGCCGAAGAAACCGCCCAGCTTCTGTTCGTCAATGACCATGAAACGGACATCCTCGTATTTCTGGTCCATAAACACCTGCTGATGACCCACTTGGCATTCCGCAGAAACATTGCCGACCCCAACGTTTTATTCCCCTTCAGTCACGAAGTCGGCAGCCCACAAACATTAAGAATGCTGTATGTCCTTTCTGCCGCCGATTTACAAGCGGTCGGCCCCGGAGTATGGACTGATTGGAAAGCCGAATTACTTGCAGAAGTGTATGACCGGGCCATGATGATCCTCGGCGGCAAGCATTATCTATTTCTAGAAGAAGAACGCGCCAAAAAAGTACGTAAAGCAGTTCATACTTCAATCTGTGAACTTGGCGATTCACAAAACGAACCCTTCATTCAACACATTGACCGCCTTTTTGACACACTTCCGCCACACTACCTGACTGAAACACCACCAGCCAGAATCGCTTCGGATTTGGACATCATCGATCAACTTGGCTCTGACGAGATCCACATTGAAGCCTACTGGAACGAGGAAACGGCGACCGTAGAATACCGCGTCTTTACCCACGAGAAAGAATTCTCGGGATGCTTCCACAAAATCACAGGGGCGTTGTCAGCGAAGCGGCTCCAAATTCTCTCAGCCCAAATTTGCACAACATCAAAAGGACTAGTCATTGATGGTTTCCGGGTGATTGATAACGATTATTCCGGAACCGTACCTGAAGACCGAATTCAAGAGGTCACCACAGCCATCCGCGATGCATTGACCGGGCGGACATCCCCGAAACGAATGTTTCAGAAACATATCCGTTTCGACGACCATCAAATGGGCGATCCGATTTCTGAAATGCCTGCACGGGTCGCCGTCGATAATAAATCATCCGAACGATGCACCATCCTTGATGTGTTCGCCCACGACCAACCGGGATTACTTTACACCATTTCGCGGGCTATTTTTAAGCTGAACTTATCAGTCGAGTTGGCAAAAATATCAACACACCTCGACCAAGTGGTCGATGTTTTTTATGTCACCGATTTCCAGGGACAAAAAATTGACGATGGCAAGCAGTTGAGCGAACTGAGAGAACAACTTTATTCGGTAATCCTTGAATTTGAAAGAAACGGTTACACCGAATTCACTCGATAAACACTTCGAGAATTCCCATCGTCGTTTGGGGTCGCACTGTGACCTCAGTTGTCGATGCAGGTAGCAAACAAGTTTGCCCTTTCCGAAAATCCTGCTGCCAATTCTTGGCGAGAAACGTACCCGCCCCTTCCAAGACGAGAAAAATCCGAAACCTCCCGGCGGTGAGAATTTGCACCGGCTGTTCAACTCGGTGCCTAAGAATCACGAAGAAATCAGAGCGAACCAATTCTTCAACTTGGTGATCAACGCCTGGGATTATTTTTGGGAGGCAAGGCTGAATTGGCCCTCGCTGAAAATCGGTGCATTGCAGTGCCTTTTTGATGTGAATCTCTCGAGGGTCCCCCTCTTCGTCTAAATATCCCCAATCATGTAACCGGAAAGTTAAGTCACTCGACTGTTGGATTTCTGCCAGTAGAATTCCTGCCCCGATGGCATGGACGGTTCCTGCTGGGATATAAACACAATCTCCTGGCGAAACAGAAAAGCTGTGCAGGCAATCTTCAATGTCATTTTGAGGAGGCTTGCCACCTTCAGGAAGGCAAGACCGCAACATCTCATGATCAACGCCTGCTTTCAACCCTGCATAAATGCGACTCTCCGGCCCTGATTCTAAAATCACCCAGGCTTCAGTCTTGCCGTTCTCATTCGGGTCAAACAGCACAGCCTGCTGATCATTGGGATGCACTTGCAACGAAAGGCAGTCCTTGGCATCGAGAAACTTCACCAACAGTGGAAATTGATGGAATTTATGAGCTTGAACTCCAAAAAGTTCCTCGGCTCGTTCTTTCACCAACCGATTAAGAGGCCAGTCTTGGTACACTTGGTCTACAGACAAGTTTTCTTCGACTCGACTTTGGTCTGCACCGTGGTCGGAAATTTCCCAGCTTTCTGCGTAGTCAGAATAACTCTCAAGCGGTTTCCCCAAAACGCTTCCCAAACGAGTGCCGCCCCAACGAATACGTTTGAGAATTGGTTGAAACGTCAAAGGCGTCATTTGTCACGTCCTATGAAAATAATTAACGGTCTGTGTTTCAACACTATCGGCTTAGAAAGCAGTTATTACTTTCAAAGTTTTTAAAAAAACATCCAGAAGAAATTCGTCTCCAATCAAATCGTACAAATTAAAAAACTCCAACAGAATTATTAAGATCGGCAAATTTCGGTTTGCGGGATCGCTGTTCGAGTGTTATAGTCTGGTCGCTTCATGTGTTTTTCAAATCGACATGTCTCGCCAAGCATCACATGGGAGGTTCTCAGTGCAAAATCAGGTTTTTGAACTTTCTGTCGGTGATGTTATTCAAGTCGGAAACCAACTGGTTTCCATCATTGAAATCGACGGGGACGACATTCAGTTTCAAGTCGAAAACATTGACGACTCCCAACCTGAATCCACCCTCGCTCCTGACGTTCTCAAAGCAAGGCCCCGCTAATCGAAATGATTATCCGGGATATTCTCCGCCACGATTTTTTATCGCCTAATAAAAAATAATCCTGCAACGGCTGTCAGTCCGCTGGGCGCGTTCGGCCCCTGTTTCACTGAAGTCTCGCCCGCGGGTGAACGTCTACGGGGAATCCGACAAAGCCTTCAAGGCCTCTTCAAGACTTGGGTAGATGTCCCATAGACTATCGAGGTGGGTCACTTCAAGCACTTCTCGGCAATATTCCGTCAGACCACTTAACACGAACTTCCCGCCCTCACGGCCATCCATTCGATTCCAAACTCGAAAAACCACCTCAATAAATGCAGAGCCGAAGAATTTCGTGTGGGACAAGTCTAAAACAGCAAGCGGTGGGTCAGCTGACTCGGTCTCTTGCATGAGAATTTCTTGCAATTCATCAAGGCCGTGTTGGTCAAGGTTTTCGTACTCAGGTCCAAGAGAAATGACGGTCACGTCACCTTCCTTAGAGATTCTAGGTTTTTGCGATTCTGACATTTCGGCTTCAACTTTGTATTCATACGGAAAGAATTCACCCAAGAGATGTCTTTTCGGGTGAAGATGTCTTCTTTAACAAACCATCTAAGCTTCATCGTACTCACTCTTACTAGGATGTCAACTTGTTTGAATCCAGCCCTGCCGAAGAAACCAATAAGAAATTTGTTCCAGCCAAACGCCAAATAAGAAAGCGAGAACGATGTCGCCAAAAAATGGAATAGAAACACGCAAAAAAAACTGAATTGACCAGAAAAAATCTTTTTCACAAATCGTGTGAAGTCAATCAATTTTTGCGTTGCGTTTTTCGATTTAGTTTGCGCATACTGTAGCCATCCCCTCTCACCCGGTTCCAAGCCTCTACTCATACAAGGAGTCGATCATGGTTAATCAGTTCTCTCGTTTCGAACACAAGAGCCTGGAGCCAAGCCCTGTGACCCGCCGAAAATTTGTCAAAGTCGCCGGAGTCGCCGCAGCAGCAGCCACACTTCCTTCAGTCACATCAGCGGGCATAAAAAAAGAACAAACCGCTGAAACCCATGTCGAGAAACTTTATAAGTCTCTGTCCGATAGCCAGAAGTCTGCCGTCTGTTTCGATTGGGAACACACTGCCCACGGCGGAGTTTTAAGAAAGCACGTCAGTAACAATTGGCAGATCACAAAACCAACGGTAACCAGCGATTTTTTCACGAACGACCAGCAAGAATTGATCGAGGCCATTTACTTCGGGCTGTACAACCCGGACTGGCACGACAGAATGCTCAAACAACTGAAAGACGATGCTGGCGGTTACGGAAAAAAACAATCGATTGCCATTTTTGGTACTCCCGGTTCTGAAAAATTCCAATTCGTAATGACCGGTCGCCACCTGACCATTCGCTGCGATGGAAATAGCGCCGAGCACTTAGCCTTCGGCGGCCCCATTTTTTACGGGCACGCAGCACAAGGATTCAACGAAAAGCCCGACCACCCAGGCAACGTTTTTTGGAGCCAGGCCCTCAAAGCCAATGCTCTGTTTGAAATGCTTGACGGAAAACAAAGGAAGCAGGCACTGATTGCCAAAGCCCCAAAAGAACGTGAAGTTCATTTCCGTGGATCGAAAGGTGAGTTCCCTGGCATTCCGGTTGCTGACCTTGCTACAGACCAACAAGCACACGTTCAAAAAGTTCTCAAATCTCTGCTTGAGCCGTATCGCCTCTCCGACCAAAAAGAAGCCGTGCAATGTTTAGACGCCCAAGGCGGCCTCAACAAGTGCAGCATCTCCTTCTACCAATCGGGCGACCTCGGCAACGACAAGGTTTGGGATGTCTGGAGATTAGAAGGCCCGTCCTTCGTCTGGCACTATCGCGGTTCGCCTCACGTTCACGTTTGGGCCAATGTGGCGAATGATCCGTCGGTGAAAATCACAACCCAAGGTTAAGTCATACATCAGCGTTGAGTAACCATTTCACTCAACGCTGATGTCTCTGCAAAAAAAAATCGCCCTTTTGCGTTCGCAAGGTCTACATTCGTTTCTGTTTTACGCTTTTATTCTTCTCCGTTTATTATTCCGTTCCGACTTTTATTCTTGCGTTCACAACCTTCAACCAATACGAGTAAACCGTGACTGATCCAATCTTCTCTCTAAAAACCGAACGTGCTCCCCACCTCGAAAAAAAACAACGACCAACAACTCCTTCAATTCTTCCTCAGTTGGCCATGAGCCAGATGACCACCTTTCATTGGTCGATGAGCGAAGATATCGTCAATTACCAATCCGCGGGAATTCCTGGCATTGGGTTGTGGCGACGGAAAATTGAAGACTTTGGCGAACTTCCTACAATCGATTTCTTACGACACGCTGGAATGTCCGTCTCAAGTTTATCTTGGGCAGGTTGCTTTACTGGCTTCCAGGGGTTGTCGTTATGGGATGCTTTGGAAGATGCACATTCTGCAATCGAGCTTGCCGGAAAAGTACAAGCCGACTGCGTTGTCATCTCCAGCGGTCCGCGCGCGGGACACACTTTTAACCACTCAAGAAACTTGCTGGTTGACTCACTGAAATTCCTGGCTGACTTCGCAGCCGAAAACAACGTCAAACTTGCATTAAAACCAATGCTGCCAGCTCATGCAAAAGATTGGACGTTTCTCAATTGCATCGATTCAACGCTCGAAGCTCTCAGCCTGTGTCAACACCCTCAGGTCAAAATGGTCTTCGACTTATTCCATCTCAGGCACGAGCCAAATTTGATTGAACATATCCCATCAATTGTCCCCGAAATCGCCCTTGTTCAATTCAGCGATTGGAAGAATGGCTCTTCGACTAACACCGAAGGCTGTATTCCCGGAGAAGGCGATCTTCCCATCGACTCGATTTTAAGCCGCCTAATTGATTCAGGTTACAAAGGCTTCTTTGAAACTCAAATACTGTCAGATAAGGTCTGGAATTCTGATTACCGCCCATTGCTTTCCAAATGTCAAAATCATTTTTCATCCTTGGCACACCAACAGCGCAGACGAGAAACCAGTTACCTGATAGAATCAGACCTGAGTGAATAGCTGAAAAAAATGAGCCCCTAAACTTTGTAATCTCACCTGAATTCGACTCACCTAACGTCCTTCCTCGAAGTCCTCAGTTACGGCATCCGGATATGTCACACCAATGGTACACGCTTGACGAACTTGCTCGTCAGTTAGGGCAAGACCGCCGGGAAATTGAAAAGCTGGTGAATCGCGGGCGCATTCCCTGTCGAAAGATTTCCGGAGAATGGCAATTCCACCCCACGGAAATCACCCATTGGCTCGAACAGGAAATGCGCGAGTATTCAGACAGACAACTGGCTGCAGTTGAAGAGTCAAACCTGACACGCAGCCCGGAGACTGAGCCCCCCGAAACCAACCTGCTGCACCTCGAAAATATTCAGGTGCCCCTTCAAGCAAGAACCAGGCGATCCGTTTTAGAGTCTTTGGTAGAAGCCGCCGGACAAACGTGGCAAATCTGGGAACCGGCCACCGTGCTGAAAGCCGTCCTAGAACGTGAAAACTTAGTTTCAACAGCTTTTGGAAACGGAGTGGCAATCCCCCACTCCAGAAACCCGTTACCGGAAGCACTGGGTGAATCGATCATTGCCTACGGCAGGACGTCATCCGGAATTCCCTTCGGCGGCCCCAGAGGAGAACTAACCGACATCTTCTTTCTGGTCTTATGTCGTGACACCCAGACCCACCTACGCACGCTCGCTCGGCTGGGTCGGCTCATCCAAACCCCCGGTTTTTTGGACACGCTTCGCGATGCTGAAGACAGCCAGTCCAGCTACGAGATTATCCAACTGGCCGACGAAAAAATCACATCCGACGGATAACATCATCCTGTCACTTATGAACGACAGAATTACTTTGTCGAAAGCAGGCTTATTGATTTTCAGCCGATGAACGATCTCGTTCCGATTCGATGTCCTGATGAACCCGAGCGCCAGAGACCGTTTCTTGAATCTCTCTCAAATCTTGCTCGATTTGAGTTTCCGGATCTTCAACAGTCTCCTCTTGAGAAAGAAGAGACTTTGCCGAATCTCTTAATTCCGAAACTTCCTGATCTGGAAACTTCCAGCCTCTTTTCTCCATGCTTTCAACAAACTCATTGAACGCAATAGAAAATTCTGTCAACAAATCTCCATTCCTCAGTTCAACAGGCTGCACCCGCTCGCCGCGAGCCAACCTACGAAACTCATTACGAAATCTGACCAATGGGCCTGCCACACGATGTGAGATCTTTAATGTGTCCCAAAAAACAATTGGAAACAAAAGCACTGCGCAGATCGCGACAGGATAATGCTGCAATACGAATTGGCTGTAAAATTCGTGGAACGGAACCTGGAATTCGTTGGTCAACAGGTCAGCTTTGAACTGGAAGTAACGGTACAGAAACAATCCATGCCAAAGCACAACGTGATAGACCGCCCAATAGGCAACAAGCTGGGCAAGAATTCGACCCTGAATGGGCATACTCACAAACAGTTTTTTACGAAGCTTCTTTTTTTCTCTGTTATCCATTGGGTAATACCACCAATCAGTAAACGTAATCGTCCAACCAAACTCTAGCTTAAGCATTTCTGAATACAGGCTACCCTAGGACAATTCTCCACAAAGAGAGTGACAGCCCAGGTGAAACGTAACGGTATTAACGATTGTCGCTTTAACAATCGAATATCGAACTTGAATTCGATGGGAGTGAGCACACCAATCAAACCGAATTCAGGCACAAAACAACCTGTCGCTTGCTCAGCCAACTGATACTGAGTAAAACGGTAATACTGGAATTAAGGCCAGAATAGTATTCGCCCCTCATTCCTGGGGAGAGACAACAACCCGTTCAACAACTGTTCCAAAATTAAACAAACTCAATAGCCATGCAACAAGAACTTCCTCAGCCGCTTGATGTCATTGCCGTCGGCGCCCATCCCGACGATGTTGAAATCGCCTGCGGCGGGACATTGGCCAAGTTGGTCAGTCAAGGATATCGTGTCGGTATTGTTGACCTCACAGACGGTGAACCAACCCCAGGAAGCCCAAGCCCTGAAGTTCGCCTTCAAGAAGCCAAGAAAGCCGCAGAGATTCTTGGCGTCCATGTCCGCGAGACACTCACTCTTCCCAATCGTCGATTGTTTGACTCTTATGAGTCGAGAGTCGAACTTGCGAAAGTCTTCCGGCGATATCGTCCACAAATTGTAATGGGCATCGCCGACAAAACGCCTATGGCCTCACCCGATCATTGGCAAGCGATGCAAATTACTGATGCTGCCATCTTCTATTCTCGCTTAACGAAATGGGATGCAGAGTTCGATCACCTGCCCGTCCATACCATCAAAAAACAAGTCTGGTATTCCTTGGGGTTTTCCACTTTGCAGATCCCCGAAGGAAGTGCTCATTTTGTAGTAGATATTTCTGAGACGCTCGCAGTAAAATTGGAAGCAGTCCGAGCCTACAAAACTCAATTCCCTCCCGGAAAAGAACGAGTGTTTCGGCTCGTCGATGGCCAAAGTAAACTGTTCGGTGCAAGTGCCGGTTTTGAAGCAGGTGAATTATTTATCACAGCCACAACATTGGGTGTCACCGATTTCGTAAAAACAGTCTGTCCCAGCTAACTCACTTTTCATTCACAAAACATTCAAAGCACGTGCATACTTAATATGGTTAATCTTCGTTGGGGTTCCCAAAGTATCGTCGGTAATTTTCGAGAAAATAACGAGGACTGCGTCCTAGTGGATGCGGACGGTCGTTTCTTTCTCGTCGCTGACGGCATGGGCGGCCAAAGCGCTGGCGAAAAAGCCAGTGAAATGGCCACTCAACTAGTGCCGCAACAACTTGTAGCCAACATCGATTTCGAAAGTAACCAGTCCGATCAAGCCATCGCTGCCATCGACAAGGCCGTTGCTTTCGCAAATTCTGAAATCATGAGCCTCGGTGACTCGGAACCAGAATTCCGTAATATGGGAACAACGCTGACGTTCCTGGTCATTTCCGGAGACACATTCTTTATCGGCGGTGTCGGTGACAGTCGCGTGTACCTATTAAGAGGAAATCATTTTGAACAACTGACGACCGACCATTCATTAACGCAGGCCTTAGTCGATGCGGGAACCATCTCTCACGACGAGGCCGCAAACCATCGTTACAAAAACGTACTCTATCGATATTTAGGGTCGAAAGAAGGCGGCACAGGAACCCAGCCTCGACAACTGATTCCTCAGGCAGGCGATCGCTTTTTCCTCTGCTCCGACGGTGTCACCGACGGAATTGATAATGACCATCTGAAATCTGTTCTCAAAGCGAACGATGACCCACAAATTGCCGCCGACGCGGCTGTCGCCGCCGCGCTGGAAGGTGGCTCGAAAGATAATATCAGCTGCGTCGTTATAAACGTTTCGTAGTCATACCACTCTCTAAAACACCGCCCAACTCTTAATCTCACAAGAAGATAGGGCGTTCCACTTTCCCTCTGCCCTACCCCTTGTAAGGCTATTCCAAGCACCACCCTTCTCGCTAGCCCGCCCATTTCGACTTGTCGGCCACGATTTCTCTATGAAAAATGAAGCCTAAGGGTGCAAGGCCCCCATCTCGGAGGTACACTTGTTGAATCCAGTAAATTGAGGCAAGCTGTATCAGTTATAACGATTCCATGACCGTTGTCGTTGGAGAGACACTATGCGGACAATTTTGCAATATTCCCTGACAATCACTTTGGCCTTGGCAATCTTCGGTAGCCACCAAATCCAATCGCAAACAAAAACAACCAGTGCGGATGCCAGTAAAAAACCTGCCACCGTTTCTAAGTTGGACACACTGACGAAGGGGATGACCAAGGTCGAGGGCCTATGGACCGTCTACCACAACGACCAAAAATTGCTGGTCAACTTGAAGTCGAGCCAACTCAATAAAAACTACATCATTCTCACATCGATTGCCCGCGGCGTCAGCAGCGGCATGGTACTCGGCGGAATGAGCTGGGGGTTTGGAGACGATATTCTGTGGTCGTTCAGAAAAGTGGGTGAAAAAATCCACGTTCTGCGTAAAAATGTTCGATTTAAAGCTAAATCCGGCTCTCCAGAAGCAGACGCCGTCAAG
>Ga0115002_10007472_pt1 | contig 12302 bp, 10 predicted proteins | sample ArcticOcean_MG_C_8_FD_89576 | JGI IMG/M metagenome (GOLD analysis project Ga0115002, IMG submission 89576) | Marine microbial communities from western Arctic Ocean - ArcticOcean_MG_CB11_86 | ecosystem: Environmental > Aquatic > Marine > Oceanic | place: Arctic Ocean: Canada Basin | collected...
CCCCTGCGCGGGAGAGGCCCACGTACATAGAGGGTCAGGGTGCTGTTGTTCGCTACAGGGCGCCGTTGTTCGCTACAGAATGTTGCTGTTTGCCTGACTCACTCTATTGTTCAAATCACGATATCGACGTTCAACTCTCGGCCGCTCCACATAATTTCAGCGAGCACATTTGCCCCCTCTCCCCTGCGCGGGAGAGGCCCACGTACATAGAGGGTGAGGGGTGCACGGGCGGATCGAAATCCGTCCATGAGGCCGAGCACGTTATCGCACTACCCGACCCTTCTAGAGCCTCAGGGTACTGCTGTTCACGTCAGGCCGGTTGCTGAGTGCGGGCGTATTGCCATACGCCCCTACGGTGTTGTCACAAGCTCGGGCGGAGCAAGCCCCGCCCCTACGCGGTTGCAGCGACACGCGAAAACGCCGGTAGGCCGTCCTTGAAGGACAACCCACCGGCGTTTCAGCCAGAAATATCTGGTCAGGCTAACTAGTCCGCTGGCGCAGACTTCATGAGCCCCTTGCCGTCCAGGAACTCCGCCAGCCGGGCGATTCCCACACGGTTCTTTTCCGGGGTCTCGTAGGCGAAGCAGAGACGGGCGCAGTTCTGGCCGTCACCGTTCGGGGCGAAGTTAGTTCCCGGCAGGTAGCCAACTCCAGCATCGAACGCCTCATCCACGAGATCATTCATCGGCGTGCCTTCTGGCATCGTCAACCAGGTGTAACAACCGCCCTGGGGGATCGCCCATTTCGCGCCGGTTCCGCCAAAGTTCTCGCCAAGTGAGGCGACCATGGCATTCGCCTTGGCGCCGAGAGATTCGGCGAGGTTGTCTTTGTGCTCCTGCAGGTTATCGGTCAGGTAGCCCTCGACCGCAAGTGAAGCAAAGTGGTTCGCCGTGCCGGAGCTTCGGAAGCCAATCGCCCGATTCGTTACCTCTTCTGGCGCCACAAAGTATCCGAGACGAAGTCCCGGTACCAGCAGCTTGGAGTACGAGGCGACGTGCATCACCATCCCGGTGGTGTCCAGCGAGGCGAACGCCTCTTGCGCTTCTCCGTCAAATCGGAGATCAACGTAGCAGTCATCTTCCAGGATCGGAATCTCGTGCCTGTGGCAGATCTCGATGATCTGCACCCGGCGCGAGGTCGGCATGGTCGAACCCGTCGGGTTCTGGTGCTCCGGAATCGTGTACAGGAACTTCGGCTTCTTGCCCTCGGCAGTGAGGCTGGTGAACAATTCGTCCAACGCCTCGGGGATGATCCCTTGATCGTCTATCGGCGTGCCGACCACGTTGATTCCGTGGTTGTTGAGCTGGTTGAGCGTTCCGACGTACACGAACTGCTCGGTAATAACAGTGTCGCCCGGGTCGGACAGCGCCCGGATCAGGACGAAGTTTGCCTCGCCCGATCCCGCCGTCATGAAGATCTCGTCCGGAGTGGCCGTGATTCCACGGTCGTTCGCAAGTTTCTGCGCAGTGAACTCCCGAAGCGCCTCGTTACCATTGCGTTCCGTGTAGTAAACGAGGTCGTGTCCCTCACGCTCGAGGCCCTTCCTGAGGCCGTCAATAAGGCCGTCAAAGGGGACCGTCTCGGGCGGCGGATATGCGATAGCGAAGTCATATGTCGCGTGCCGGGGGTGGGACACGGCGGTATCTTTGGACCGCGTAGAGAACTTGCCTTCGTAGTTGAACGTGGTGGTCATCCGGTGAAAAACTCCTGGGACGGGGGCGAATTTCTATGGTTCATTTCTGACGCGGTTTAGTCGGCGGCCTTTAACATGCCGTTGTCGTCAAGGATCTGGGCGAGAAGCGCCATCCCCTCACGGTTTTTCTCCGGCGACTCGTAACCGAAGCACAGGCGAGCGTAGTTGTCGCCGTCGTTGTTCGGGGCAAAGATCGACCCCGCCTGATAGCCGACTCCGGCATCGAACGCCTTATCACGCAGGGCCGTCATGTCGGTCCCGAGCGGCATTTCGAGCCAGGTGTAGCAGCCGCCTTCTGGCTCGCTCAACTTAGCGCCGGTCCCGCCAAAGTGCTCTCCGAAGGACGACACCATGGCGTCGCGCTTGGCGTGGAGGGAGGCGTTCAGGTTGTCCTTGTGCTCCTGCAGGTGCTCGGACAGGAAGCCCTCGACTGCCAGCGACGTGAAGTGGTTCGCCGCGCTGGAGCTGCGGAAACCGATCGCCCGCTCACGGACCTCTTTGCTGGCCACAAAATAGCCGAGCCGAAGGCCGGGGAGGAGCAGCTTGGAGTAGGAAGCGACGTGCGAAACCATGCCCGTCTGGTCGATCGCCCGGAACGACTCCTGCGCATTACCGATGAACCGAAGGTCCACGTAGCAGTCGTCTTCGAGGATCGGAATATCGTGCTTGTGGCAGATGTCTACAATCTGCCTGCGACGCCCGGTCGGAAGGGTTGTGCCCGTCGGGTTCTGGTGCTCGGGGATCGTGTAGAGCATCCGGGGCTTGTTGCCAGCCGCCGTGAGGCTGGTGAACAACTCATCCAGCGCTTCCGGGATCAAGCCGGCATCGTCTATCGGCGATCCGACGACGTTGCAGCCGGCGTTTCGGAGTTGTCCGAGCGTCCCGCTGTACACGAATCGCTCCGTGACGACGGTGCAGCCCGGGTCTGTCAGCGCCAGAATCAGGCCGTAGTTGGCCTCACCGGAGCCGGCGCAGATGAACACGTCCTCCGGGTCTACCTTGAAGCCGCGGTCAACTTCAAGTTTCTTTGCCGTGAACTCTCGGAGTGCGAGGTTCCCGTTGGAGTCCGGGTAGTAGACGAGGTCCTGACCTTCACGTTTCAGGCCCTTGATCAAGCCTTCTACAAGCTCGTTCAATGGAGCCGTCTCAGGTGGCGGGTATGCGGTCCCAAAGTCGTACTTCGCATGCGTCGGGTGAGCGACTGCCGTCTCCACAGAGTCTTTGGAGAAACGACCTGAATAGCTAAACGTGGTTGTCATTCCGTGGCGGTCCTTCGATTCCTACTGGGTTTCTCTGGCGAGAAATATCTGCGAATTGCTGCGCATACACGCGGTGTTCGGCGGCCAAGTGTACGCCTAGTCGGTCACTTCGATTCGGATTCGCTTGTTGATTCGACCTTTGCTCTGGTGGCCGGTGATTTTGATATGCCCGACTTCGCCCGTAGAGGCGACGTGGGTGCCGCCGTCTGCCTGGAGGTCCAGGCCGTTGATGTTCACGGTCCTGATCTGCTCTATGCCTTCCGGAAGGAGGTTGATCTTGGTCCGGATCAGGTCCGGGATGGCGAACGCCTCGGCACGCGGCAGGATCTCAACAGATATCGGCCTATCTGCCGCCACTTCCTTGTTAATGGCGGCCTCGATCTCTTGCGTAAGTTCGGCGCTCATGTTCTCGAACTCGAAGTCCATGCGACCCGCAAGCGGTGTCATGTTGCCGCCGGTAACCTGCGCGCCGTAATCCCGCCACACGACGCCACACAAAATGTGGAGCGCCGTGTGCGTCCTCATGAGTCGATGTCTGAGGTCCCAATCGATTCGGCACGTCACGGCGTCACCGGCCGACAGGCTGCCCTCCGGCACCGTGTGGACTATCACCCCGCCACGGCCGGAAACTTTCGAGACTTCGAGCTCGGTTCCGTCCGTTTTCAACATCAAGCCGACGTCGTTCGGCTGCCCTCCACCGCCCGGATAAAACACCGTGCGGTCAAGGACGACACCGGTCTCGACCACTTCCGAGACCGTCGCCTCGCACTCGCGCGCATAGGCGTCCGTGTTGTAAATCTGCTCGGTCTGTTGGGTCGATTCGCTCACTGTGGCCTCCATGCCGTACTCGTCATCATGGCAACACAGATCATATCGAAATATGCCGTCGACCCCGGAGCGGAACCGGGGCCGGGCCGACGTATACTCCCTCTGCTCGCCGCGTATGACTTACAGGGACCGCGCCTGCGTGCCACCCATACCCGAAGAACGATAAGGAAGTACCCATGAGAGGCGTCCGTTTTTTAGGCGACCGCAAGGCCGAAGTCACCGATTTCCCGGATGTTGAACCCGGACCGAACGAGGTTCTACTCAAGACGCGTGCCTCGGGAATGTGCGGGAGCGACCTGCACGGATACAGATCTCCGGCAGCTGAGATAAACACGGAGAACCGGCCCGGGCATGAGCCTTGCGGCGAGGTCGTGGCGCTCGGTCCCGGCGTTACCGGGGCGCAGATCGGCGACCGAGCGATGATCCACCACTACGTCGGTTGCGGGAACTGCCGGTTCTGCCGGGAGGGCTACCAGCAGCTCTGCTCAAACAAGGGCCCCTGGACCAAGTACTACGGCGGCTCCGCTCACGGCGGTCACGGCGAGTACCTGGTTGTCCATGAATCGACCCTTGTGCCGATGCCGGACGCGATCGAATACGACGTCGGCTCGATGATCGCCTGTGGGACCAGCACGGCGTGGCTGGCGCTTGAAAAAATGCAGGTCTCAGGGCGTGACATCGTCGCCATATTTGGACAGGGCCCGGTCGGCGTGGCCGGCACGATGCTAGCCGCCGAGATGGGCGCGCGTGTCATAGCGATCGACCTTTCGGATGATCGGCTGGCGCTGGCAAAGAAGGCCGGGGCATGGGAGACAATTAACGCCACAGATATCGACTCGGTTGAAGCGATTCGTGACCTGACGAACGGCGAGGGCGCACACGCGTCTTTAGAGGCTGTGGGAGCGGGTCCGACGCGAAAGCAGGCCGCACAGGCGTGCCGGGTGTTTGGACGGACAGCGCTCGTCGGCGAACGAGGCGATGCGACGTACGACGCGACCCCGGACATCATCCATCGACACCTGACGCTCTACGGGTCATGGACGGTGAGCAAGTTCGGCATGGAGGACTGCGCCAACTTCATCGCAGACCACAACATCCCGATGGCGTCACTGATCGAGCAGCGGGTGAACGTGGAGGACGCAGTTGAGGCCTACGAGTACTTCGACAAGCAGACCAGCGGCAAGATGGTGATCACCTTCGATTAGGGGCGATAATAACGGCGTAGTTGTAGGGGCGGGACTTGCTCCGCCCACCGGTGTTGCCGCGGTCTCCGGTCGGGTTGGGGCGTGTAGGTGTTCCCGCCTTCGGTCCTTATCGGTGGAAAGGCCTGCCCCTTCTCCCGATGGGAGAGGGATGGGGTGAGGAAGGACAAAGGTCTCCGCATTCGAGGGTAATTCCCGGTCGGCCTTCCGGTTGAGGTCCCTCGGTTACGCTCGGGATGACAATGACGTTGTCGACAGGACACGGTTCCCCCTCTCCCGGTCGTGAGAGGCCAAACGATTCAAGCGTGAGGGTTCAGGGGCGGATCGCAATCCGTTCCTGCGGCCGAGCGCGTTGTTGTACGACCCGACCCTTCGAGAGCCTCAGGGTGCTGTTGTTCGCGTCAGGGTGCTGACCTTCGTCTCGATATGATGCGAGGAACTATCTGCCCCGTTGGACCAGCTCGATCACCACGTCGTCCGGGCCTTCGATGTAGGCGATCTTTGAGCCGCTGCCGACGTCTGTAATCGGCATCACGATGCGTACGCCAGCGCCCTCGAAGTGAGCGATGTCGGCGGCGATGTCGTCCGTCTCGAAGCCGTAGTGCTCTAGCCCCAGTCGGTTGATATCGGCCACCGCACGTTCCTTAGACTCGCCTTCGCGTTGCGACGAGATGTTGAGACGGACCGGGCTGCCGGTGTCCATCGTGATCGTGACCGTCCCTGGCATGACCTCTCGTGACGACAGCAACTTCGCCCCGAAATGCTCCGTGTACCAGGCGGCCGATGCCTCGGCGTCGTTCGAGCGGATATGCACGTGGTTGATGGCGTGATGCACGTTGTGTCTCCCGTGGGTTCGATTGACAGATCAGCAGATCGGGGGGAATTGCTGGCGAGTTATTTGATTTCGATCTCCATGAACGCGACCGCTATGTTGCTCCGGTTCACCACATTGTGTTCGGCTCCGGCGAGTCTGAAGTAAGGCACACCGTAGACGATGTTGTTCTCGACTTCGCCGTCCGTAGAAACGATCGTCAGCGTGCCGGTTAGCAGCGGAACGACCGTGTAGTCGAGCTCATGGACGTGGTTACCGGTTTCGGTCCCGGGGGCAAATCGCCACTCGGTAATACGAACGCGATCGTTGTCTTCAAACACTTTGGACTCGGCAAGTTGTGCCATCAGGCGCCTTTCACTCGGATTTAAAAGACAACCCTACCCCAGAGTTCGGGCCTCTACCGACAGCACCCGTGGCAAGTTGTCCGCCAACACCTCCCACGATTCACCCTCGTCCGCCGAGTAGCACAACGTACCGCCGGTGGTACCGAAGTAGATGCCAAACGGATCGCCTTCATCTGCCGACATCGCCTCCCGCAACACGCTCGTGTAAGCGTCCTGTCCCGGCAGGCCCTTCGTATGCGCGCTCCAAAAACCACCGGCACCTTCAGTGCTCCACACCGTTACACGCCCATGCGCCGCTGACCTGAACTCGGTACTGTCCAGCGGGATCGTGTAGACCGTGCCGGCCCGTCGCGGGTGACTGACCATCTGGAATCCAAACCGCGTCGGTAGCTCATCCCCAATGTCGTCCCACGTCTCCCCGGCGTCACGCGACCGGTATGTCCACATATGGTTCTGCTGAAAAATCGCCTCCGAGTCAGTCGAGTCCAACACGGCTTTGTGAACGCATCGACCCCCGTGCTCATCGATTCGTGGCGGGATGGCCGGTTCGATCCCCTTGCTCCGCAACTGCCAGGTCTCGCCGCCATCGTCTGTGCGGAACAGTCCAACAGATGAAATCCCGGCGTACATCCGGCCCGGGCGTTCCGGGACGATCAGGATGGTGTGAAGGCACAGCCCACCGGCGCCGCCCTCCCATTCGGGGCGTGAGGGATGCTCGTTCAACGAGCCTATTTCGCTCCAGGTATCGCCGGGGTCGGTCGTCTTCCACAGCGATGCCGGAGCGGCGCCTGCGTACAGGACTCCGGGTTCGCTTGGGCAGCCCGGCGCGATGTTCCACATCGCCTCGACCGTCTCGCCCGAGCCTTGCTTGAAGCGCTGCTCTTCAGACGACTCGGTCCAAGTGGCCCCCATGTCCGAGCTGCGGCTTATTTCCGGACCCCAGAAGATGCTGTTGACGGCGGCGAACATTTGGCCATCACGGGGATCAAGAATCAGGTGATACACCTGCGATCCACGATGGCTCGGACCTGACATGGACCATTCTGTGCCGCCGGCCTGTCGATTGAAGATGAAGCCGCCATACGCGGTACCGACCATCACTATGGTGCCGGTCCCGCTGTGTACTGACATACCGACCTCCCGGACGTCTGTGATCCGTCGAAGCCCGTAAATTACCACGTCCCGTTGTTGACCAATGGGCACGAGTCACACTTGCCGCACCCCTTTCTCACCGTTACGCTGCCGCTGCCCCGCATGATTCGACACAGACAACACACAGCCGGTTCGCTGTACCCGGCCAGGAGACACACGATGGATCTCGGCTTTTTCACGATGCCGTTGCACCCCCCGGGTTCGAACATAACGGAGACGCTCAAGTCCGACCTCGACCAGATCGTCAAGCTGGACGAGCTCGGTTACACAGAGGCATGGATCGGCGAGCACTTCACGGCCGAGTGGGAGAACATTCCTTCTCCGGAGTTGTTCATCGCACAGGCGTTGGCGCTCACCAAAAACATCCGTCTCGGCACCGGCGTCACCTGCATGCCAAACCACAACCCGTTTGTGCTGGCGCAGCGCATCGCGCAGTTGGATCACATGGCTGAAGGCCGCTTCAACTGGGGCGTAGGCATCGGGAGTTTTGACGGCGATACACAGGTGTTCGACTACGGCGGCGACAACCCATCTCTGGACAACCGCGCCTTCACGGCGGCCGCTATTGAGACGATTTTGAAGCTCTGGGACGACCCGCAGCCGGGAGTCTGGGAGACCGAGTGGTGGAAGTTCCGTGTTCCGGAACCACAGGAAGATATCGGGCTCCGGACCCACATGCGCACGTACCAGAAGCCTCACCCGCCTATAGGTGTCGCAGGCGTAACGCCCTATTCGTCGACGCTCAAGATGGCCGGGAACCGCGGCTGGATACCGATGAGTATCAATCTGACTCCGCCGGTACTGCTTAAGACGCATCGCGAAGCCATAGAGCAGGGTGCACGCGAGGGTGGGCTTGAACCTCGTCTCTCGGAGTGGCGTGTTGCCCGAGAGGTGTTCGTCGCAGAGACGACCGCCGAGGCGCGCGAAATCGCCCTCAACGGAGTGTTAGGCCGGGACTTCAGGGACTACTTCCTGCGGCTGCTCGCGAAGGGCGGGGTGCTCGGGATCATGAAGAACGACCCGGAGATGTCCGATTCAGAAGTGACTGTCGAGTATCTGATCGACAACGTTTTCATTGTGGGGAGCGTTGACGAGGTCGCCCAGAAGCTGAACGACCTCAAGGGCGAGATCGGCGACTTCGGCACCCTGCTGGCGATGGGCCACGAGTGGGAGCCGTACGAGGCTTGGCACGGGTCGATGTCGATGCTCAAGAACGAGGTGATGCCGAAGGTGGGTTAGGGGTGGTTGTGCGTTGGGCCGATTCCTGAGGTTCTCGAAGGATCGGCGTGGGCGGATACCAGTCCGCCCCTACGGCGTCTCGGCAAATTTACGCTGATCCGGTGGTTACCCCCTCACCCCTACTACCGTCACCGTTCCTTCGGTTCCGTTCACCGTCACCGTGGCGCCGTCCGGGATCACGCTCGTTCCGTTTCCTGTCGCAACCACAGCGGGAATCCCAAACTCCCGTGCCACGATCGCCCCGTGCGCTAAAACGGATCCTATGTTGGTCACAACCGCGCCGATTACGGCGAAGTAAGGCGTCCATGCCGGGGTGGTGATATCGCACACCAGCACATCACCTTCCACCAACGAACTGGCCTCGGTGAGCACCTTTATGACACGAGCACGACCTGTGTAACTACCGGCGGCGGCAGCCATCCCTGTGACGACGATCTCATTTGCCGTTTCGTCGACAACCAGCGCTCCCTTACCGATCACGGCTGGAGGAACAACGGTTCGCCAGTGAGCGAGCTGTTTTTTCCTGGATGAAAGTTTGTCCGCACCGAGACCTGCATCGGATTCCATCAGCTCCAACAACTCATCCGCCTCGTAATAAAACACGTCCCCGGCCTGCTCCACAGACCCGCGCGAGCGGAGAAATTCACCGATCTTCAACCAGCGCGCTCGTGACGCATTTCCGACCCTCTGATCCGCCAGGAGGTTGTGGTCCTCAGTCACGGGGCCGATGTGTTGCGCGTACGGCAGGAATTTGAGCAGATCCTCGGCCGCTTCAGAACTGCGCGCCATGGTCGACAGTTCAGCTTCCAGATTCTTCCGTCGAGCTATCCCGGCCTGCTCGACAACGAGTGGGCTCCGCTCGTCATTTTCCTTTGCGTATTGCCAAATAATTGAAATCGGCATGGAAGTGTTTTCGCGCCACGTCGGCAAATCCTCTGCACCCAGTGGATTCATATGCCCGTACTTGCCCATTGCGGCGTCAAACCCATGCCGGAACGACACTTCATCCGCATCGTCGCCGGGGGGCAGCGCCCCGGATTCGATCGCCGACATCACAGCACCGGAGCGCCGTGCGATTCGTCCCAGTTCCCACAGATCCGCCGCTCTTTGCGTCGACACATTTGGAAACCCCTGAAGAAGGGCAAGTCCGTCTACCTGTCGCTCATGTCCAAACTCCATGACGTAACGGGCGGCGAACGTCTCGGCAAATATCTGCGCATGGAAAACTGCTGAAGAGTGCACCAGCCGCATCGATTCAGAAATTCGCTTCTGTTGAGCGGTCAGGGCGTCTTCCCAGCCGCCAGCAACAACGGAACCGGGATCGAACGCATCGAGCTCGGCGACCACCTCTTCAACCAGCGGCAGACACCGCTCACGCCAGTTCAGGAGGTTTGAGTCGTCCTTCGGCAGTTCCGTATCGTCCAGGTGAGGCGATAGCGTGGACTCAGGAGGCCAGTGTTCGGCGCGGGTGTATGAGTAGCTGTTCACATGAATCCGCTGAGGCAATTCGCCGGGTTTCTCGTCCCCCATCATGCCGGGAGCCAGCGAACCTGTGGTTCTTGACAGCGGCGCCGAGGAAGATGAGCCGTGCTCGTTGTGTATCCATGTGACGGCCTCGTACTCCGGGCCTGGAAGGTTAAAGGTAACCGACTGGTGCACGGCATCGCTCAACGAGCTTCTCCTCTTGTTAAGACTGAATACAGACTCTGGTCCGGCGTGAACGCCCGGCCCGACCGACAATCCTAACCCTGAACTCCGTCTTTCCGACGAAGCCGTTCCACCTCAACTGCGAACCACAAAGCCATCGATCCGCCTCGGTGATCAAACCCGAACTCGGCCGGGCGATCCAGGTACTCCTTCGTGCTCGACTGCACGCCCGTACCGGTGCAGACATCGACCAGCCCGCCCTCGTCGTCTATACGTTCCTCAGCCGCAGTCCAGGCACGTTCCATGGGTACCCGAAAACGGTCATCAAGCCAGCCAGACCGTATGCCCCGGGCGAGGGCGTATCCGACCATGCACGTGACGCTCATTTCGTGATACGAGCCCGGATAGTCGAGCATCTGCAACCACGTACCGTCCGGCTGTTGCAGGGGGATCAGCGCTTCGAGATGTTTGACGTGGGCTTGTAGTAATTTTGGCCGGAGCTCATGCCCCTCAGGCATATAGCTCAGCAGCTCGGCGAAACCCATCGCTGCGAAGCCGTTCGATCGCCCCCAGTTCCAGTCGGCGCCCTGACAGTGCATAAACAGGCCGTCGGATTTTTGTGTGTCCGTATCGGCCAGGAACTTCGCCGCCAGATCCATGTACTCGGACTTGCCAGATGCAGCGAAGGCACGACCCAGTACCGCTGATGTGAAGAACATATCCTCTGTGCGGAAGTTATCGTCGGACGGCGGCGGCGGCTTCCCCGGCCCAACCGAGCGATATCGGTCTGCGGCATCGATCAACATCGCCGTATATCGAGGATCGTCTGTGGCCGCTGAAAATTCGTCACACCAGACCAGCGCAGCGAGGTGCTGCCCACCCGGCTCATCCCCGAAAGCCGCCTTGTCTCCGGACACGTACTCCTCGACAAGCTTGGTGATGTCCGAAATCGTGCCGTCCGGCTCTTCCCACCCAGCCTCTCGCTCCAGCGCCGCCAGTCGCAACCGGCCGCTCACGGCAACGCCCTGCGTGTAGATGACCGGATCAAGAGCATACCCGTAGGTTCTTCCCAGTAACCGGGCGATCTCCATCGCCGAACGTTGACGGCGTGCGTCAAGGGCGAGTCGTGCCGGCGACCGCAGGGAAGATGAGCCCAATGCCGAAATTAGTCTTTCGAGTTCCGATTGGATAGCCTCCGGGTTTGCCGAAAGTCGAAGCCCGGGGATTGGAGCCAGGCCGCTCGGTTCGCCATCCCCTATCGCTGCAATAAGTGAGCCTCCCGGGGAGACCGACGCTGCGTTGAGGACTCGTCCCAGAATCCCTCCGGACGCGTTCTCACGCCATTCCGCCCCATCACCGTGTTCCACTTCCAACAAAAGGTCCGGCGCTGCAAAACTGATCCAGCGCCAGAGATAGCGCGCCTCCGGGTTCTCCGAGTCGTCGAAAAAGCCACCCTCCGGTGGGTATCCGGATGCAGGGGCGGTACTCGAGAGTTTGTCCGAAGCAGCCTCTTCAGAAAGCGCATCGGGGTTAGCGACAGGGATAACGCTCAGTACGAGATCGACTCCGGCGTCACGCGCCAGTCGCGGCAGGATTTCCGCAGCGATGCGAGCGGCCTCGACATCCTCGGACCGACCATTCAGTCCTCCGATCAAGACGACCCTTACTCCTGGCGTATCCGGGTTATGAGCATCCGGGTGCATCAAGGCGGGAATCATGCTGCCTGATCGGGTGATTCCACAGGCATCCAGGCTCCAGCGAAGGTCAAAGCTGGAACGCGCAGAAGTCGGTGAACCGTCGGAATCGGGCCGGTCGGTCATTGATGGTCACAGCTTTCAGGGCTGGTCTGTTGGAACGATAAGAGTGTCGAAAACGGGACGTTAACACCATCCGAGACCAACATCACGCCGATGCGAATAGATGATCACGATCCAATCGAGAGCCCGGCGCAATTACAGAATCAAACCAGCCCGTTGCATGACTAACAGACCGGCCGACGCCTGCTAGACTTGTAGCCAGCGATGCGGGGGTAGCTCAGCGGTAGAGTTCCTGCCTTCCAAGCAGGGTGTCGCGAGTTCGAATCTCGTCCCCCGCTCCACTCGCACA
>Ga0115002_10007475_pt1 | contig 12295 bp, 12 predicted proteins | sample ArcticOcean_MG_C_8_FD_89576 | JGI IMG/M metagenome (GOLD analysis project Ga0115002, IMG submission 89576) | Marine microbial communities from western Arctic Ocean - ArcticOcean_MG_CB11_86 | ecosystem: Environmental > Aquatic > Marine > Oceanic | place: Arctic Ocean: Canada Basin | collected...
AGTAAGGACTGGAGAAACGGGAATTTCTGCTCTTTAAATTTCAACACTCAGATGTAAGGACTGATTTTACCTAGTCCTTACATCTGAGTGTTGAAATTTACTCTATGCCAATAAATGTTAGTGCTGTTATTATCTAAATAGAAAACAATGCCAACAAACGTACCACCACAATATAGAGAAGCTGAACAGCGTTTTAGAGACGCGGTTTCTATTCAAGGAAAAATTGCAGCTTTACAAGAAATGTTACAGATCATGCCCAAACATAAAGGTACTGATCATCTCAAAGCACAATTACGATCTAGATTATCTAAACTCATGGGTGAACTTGAGGCTTCTTCTGGAGGTAAAAGTGGCCGTACAGAACCTTTTTCATTACCGAAAGAAGGTGCAGGAAGAGTTACATTGATTGGTGAAACCAATGTGGGCAAATCATTAATAACTTCAAAATCTACAGGCGCTAAAACAAAAGTGGGTGCTTATGAATTAAGTACCCAAGAACCAGTCCCCGGAATGTACCCCTATTTAGATATATATATACAAATGGTAGACACTCCTCCAATAAATAACAGATCTACTCAAAGTAGATTGTACGGCTTACTCAGAACTAGCGACATATTCATATTTGTCGCTGATTTAACCAACAATCCAATCATGCAAATAGAAAAATATCTTTCTGAATTATCTGAATGGGGATTTAAATTAATAAACCATATAGATAAGACACCGAAAACCAACTTAATGACTACAAAACCAACAATAATATTATGCAACAAGGCAGATATCCCTGGCGCCCTAGATGAATATCAAAATATAGAACAAAAATATTCACACAAATTTCCTATAATTATGGCAAGTGCTTATGAAGAAGTAGGGTTAAGTGATTTGGGACCCTTGATATTTAAAACTCTCGACATTATGCGCATATATACAAAATCACCTAGAGAAAAACTTTCAGACTTTAAGAAGCAAGACCCTATTGTTTTACCAATAGGGAGCACTGTGATAGATGCAGCAACTCAAGTCCATAAAGATTTAAGTAAACAACTGAAATATGCCGTTCTATGGGGTGAATCAAGTAAATTCAATGGGCAAAGAGTAGGAAGAAGTCATGAATTATCAGATGGAGACATAATAGAGATACATAATTAAATTCTAATGGCGACCCCGACCAGATTCGAACTGGCGATCTCAGCCTTGACAGGGCCGTATGTTAAACCGCTACACCACGGGGCCACGTATAATCACAAAATACAAAAAATAATTTTAGGTTCAAACTCATATAGAGTCAACAACCCTTAAATAACATTTACTCTAAAGTTTCAGCTTATATCAATCCTGCTGTTTCTAAAGCTTCATCTATCTTAGATGTATTGTAGCCAACAACTTTCTCATCTCCTATTACAGTAACAGGAGTAGATCTATATCCCATAGAAACCAATTCTTTTAAAGATGTTCTATCTTGAGATACGTTATGTTCACTATAATCTAACCCTTTGCGTGAAATATACAATTTCACCATATGGCAAGGACCTCAACCGTTAGATGTGAAAACTCTAATTTTTTCACTCATACAAACTCCTAAGAAGTTTTGGAAAACGCACAACAGTAATTGTACACCTTAGTTTTATTATTTGGATAGGTTGTCTTTATTTTTCTTCCGTTTTTCAACATTAAATTCTTTTTTACCGCCAGTATTTTCAAAAAGCTCTGTCCCTAACGGAACTGCTTCATCAATAGTTTGATTGAATTCTTCTCCAGATTCATATTTGCGAAGAAACTCTTCGCTAACAAAAAACATTCATATACAAAAGCCATCTCTATCGATATCTTCGTGATGTCTCTCGCAAGGACAGATTTTTTTGCGATCCTCAACTGGATCGCCACTTAAAGGCATTCAAGGACAATATCTATAGCCCTTTACTCGATGGTTTTCCGCTAATCCTTTCTGAACTTCTTTAACAACTTCCTTTTCAGGAAAAAATTCATATGGCCCACGATCCACATATCTGTTTGAAAATTTTATTGCACTTTCAAGTGCTTCTGATTCAGACATTTCTTTTTTTGGCATATTCACTATTCCTATTTACTAAGATTTGTCAGGTAGAAATCCTGTCTTCATAGATTCATGAACTTCACAATCCATTCTACGAAACGATTTCTCCTGCATTATTAGTCTTTCTATTATTGATGTCATAGCATCCTCTATCTCATTATCCGATTTGTTTTCTGAAACTTCAACCGATAAAAGAGCTGAAGTGCCGCAGGTACAAGAAGCAGAAAAGAAAATCTTGTGAAATCCTTCATTAGCAGAAAAGTTTAATTTAAATCCTACAAGAGACCTTAAATTAGATTCAAATTCTTCTAAGTTTTTAGAAATAAGTTTTTGTATGTCTTCTTTTTTCAATGAAGTACAAACCCCTTATAATTGGATGATGCGATTTCGTCGCATTCTTCTCTATACCTCCCTACTCCGCCAAGATATGCCATAAAAACTCTTTTCTTCCCGGGAACATTTGACCCTAGATACCAAGAGTTACATCCAGTATTAGATTTCAATGAGTTTTCAGCTAATTCCTCTACATGATTTGTCCATTCTATTTCAGCATCACCAGTAGCTTCAATTTCTGTAATTCCTTGATCAAGTGAATATTCTATAAAATCAGAAATCCAATCAACATGCTGCTCAATAGAAGTCATCATGTTAGATAAAACTGATGGGCTTCCAGGCCCAGTAATTGTAAATAAATTAGGAAAGCCACTTACAGATAGTCCAAGATAGGTAACAGGCCCATAATTCCATTTTTCTTTCAGTTTGATCCCGTCTTTACCAACAATGTTTATGTCATTTAAGGCCCCTGTCATAGCATCAAATCCAATTGCGAAAATAATCACATCTAGAGGGTAAACACTCTCAGATATCTGAACACCTTCAGGCAATATCTTTTCAATAGGTAAAGAAGAAACATCAACTAATTCAACATTTTCCTTATTATAAGTTTCATAATAATTAGTGTCTGCACAAACCCTTTTACACCAAAACATTACTTCCGGAAGTAATGTTTCAGCTATTTGCTCATCTTCAACAATTTCACGGATTTTAGATCTAATAAAATCCCCAGCAAACTCATTAGCTTTCAGATTGGTGATTATGTCGTTATATGAAGCAACAAAATCATTAAGCCCTGGCCCATTCCAAATCTCAGAAAATTTTTCGTATCTTTCCTGATCAGAAACTTCTAAGGCGCTCTTATTCCCTATATTTACAAATGCAATTCCTGCCCGGCTTTCTCTAGCTTTTTTTCTAATTTCAGGATAATTGTTTTTTATGTTTTTAATTTCATCCGAATCTAATTGCTTGTTATTTGCCGGAATAGTAAATTGAGGCGTTCTTTGAAAAACAGTCAAATGCTTAGCCTCTTCAGCTACTACTGGGATGGCCTGAATCCCTGTAGAACCAGTTCCTATAATACCTACTTTTTTATCAGAAAAATCCAGCGCTTCGTGAGGCCACTTGGAAGTCATGTACCACTCACCCTTAAAAGTATCTAATCCTTCAAAATCAGGAGCATTGGGAGCAGATAAAGTACCAGTAGCCATTATACAAAAACGAGAACTGTAGAAATCCCCTTTATCAGTTTCAACATCCCAAAATTTAGAATCTGAATTGTAATGAGCAGAAGTAACTTTTGTTTCAAATTTAATATCAGATCTTAAATCAAATCTATCAGCAACATGATTTGCATATTGTAATATTTCCGGTTGGTCAGAATATCTGTGAGACCATTCCCACTCTTGTTGCAATTCTTCCGAAAAAGAATAGGAATATTCAACACTTTCAACATCGCAGCGCGCTCCAGGATATCTATTCCAGTACCATGTGCCTCCTACGTCAGAAGCTGCTTCAATAGCCAAAGCATTTAATCCCAATTTTTTCATTCGATAAAGCATGTACATCCCAGCAAAACCGGTACCAACAATCAAAACATCTAAGTTTATTTTATTAGAATCCATATCAACCCCTATTACTAAGACAAATGAAACCCTTTGTATCCTGATAATGCAATTTCATCACATTTTTCTCTATAAGTACCAACGCCACCAATGTAAGGCATATATACTATCTTCTTCCCCGGCACATTTGCTCCCACATACCATGAATTACATCCATATCCAACTGTTTTTGAAGCTGTTTCATCAACATGGTCTGTCCATGTTATTTCCGCATCACTAGAAGCTTCAATCTCCACATTTCCAGAATCCATCATATGTTCTATACAGCTTGTTACCCAGTCAACATGTTGTTCGATAGATGTCATCATATTAGAAAGGACAGAGGGGCTCCCTGGACCTGTAATTGTAAATAAATTAGGGAATCCATTTGTAGCCAATCCTAAATATGTGACAGGGCCATCAGACCATTTCTCTTTCAGTTTGATTCCATTTTTACCTTCAATATCAACAGCATTAATTGCACCGGTCAAAGCATCAAATCCAATTGCGAAAATAATTACATCTAAATCGTAAATATTTTCTGAAGTTTCTAATCCGTTTTCAACTAAAGATTTAACCGGCGCCTTTTTAATATCCACCAAAGTAACATTGTCTCTGTTATACGTCTGAAAATAATTAGTGTCCACGCAAAGACGCTTACACCAAATCGGGTCTTTTGGAAGGAGCATATCTGCAACTGTAGGATCATCAACGATTTCTTGTATTTTCCCCTTCACAAAATTTGCAGCTGTCTCATTAGCCTCCATATTTATACGTATATCTTTATATGAAGATCCAAACTCTTGAGGACTCGCAGAATTATCCCATCGCTTCGTATATTCTGCGGTTCTTTCTTCATGAGTAACATCTAAAGCATTCATATCAGGTGCTTCGAATAGCCCTATCCCCCCAAATTGTTTCCTAGCTTTTGCTCTAATTTCCGGATAATTATCTCTAAAATGGTTTCTTTCATCATCTGTTAAATCATGATTAAGTCCGGGAATGGAATATTGAGGTGTTCTTTGAAAAACAGTCAGGTGATTCGCTTCTTCAGCAATTACCGGGATAGCTTGGATAGCTGATGAGCCTGTCCCAATAATCCCAACATTTTTACCTTTTAAATCAGGTTCTTCGTGAGGCCAGTTGCCTGTCATATACCATTCGCCTTTGAAGGAGTCGAGGCCTTCAAATTTAGGTTTGTTCGGAATAGATAAGGTGCCTGTGGCCATAATAAAGTAACGAGTACGATAACCATCACCTGAATCAGTTTTTATATCCCACATGTTTATGGCTTCATCATATTTAGCAGATATAACCTTTGTGTTAAATTTGATATGTGATTTTAATTCAAATTTATCTGCGACATGATTAGCATATTCCAAAATTTCTTTTTGTTCAGAATATTTTTGGGGCCAATCCCATTCTTTTTGTAATTCTTCTGAAAATGAATATGAATATTCCATACTTTCTACGTCACAACGCGCCCCTGGGTAACGATTAAAGTACCATGTGCCCCCAACCTCTGGAGCAGCTTCTAAAACTACCGCATTCAAACCTAATCCTTGCATCTTATGAATAAGATATATTCCGGAGAATCCCGCCCCTACAATCAGAACATCTAATTCATGGTTAACGTTTGCCATTTAGAAATCCTTCTCAAAATTATTCTTTTATATCTGACAGTATATCAATAATTCGTTGGCTAAATAATTCAGATCCTGTAATTGGATTAACATGTTTTTCATATAATCTCTGTCCGTTGTGTGCAATATCTATATATTTATCATAATTACTGTAGCAATCTTCAAGTTTAGTTATTAGATCCGTTAAATCCCAATCGTGTTCAATAATCGTTTCATCTGGAATGTAAAAATTCGGCCATGTTTCTATATGCTGCATATTTGGTTTTAATATCAAGCAACCAGTTATAAAACCTTCAAATTCTCGAAGTGTTATTTCTCCAAATCCAAATGGAGCGATCATAATTTTGCTATTTTCCAATTCAGAAAAATATTTTTTTCGTGTCAATTTCAGTAAATTTGAAATCCCTGGAAGTATTTCTCTAATTTTTTCTCGTTGATATCTAACAGTTTGCCTACTATAACTAATTCCAAAGCGAGCAGATAAATTTATTTTTCTATTAACATCAGGAGGAGTCCAAGAATGGGGAATTGTTGCAGATAACATCTTCCCATAATTCCTATATATCTTCTTACGCAGATCTCCTATTAGTGATTGAGAATAATGTCCTAGGCCTGAATTCCAAGAAACTCTCAATTTGTCAAAATACTTTGATTCAGTAATAGTTTCAGAATATAAAGGATATTGATCAATAACAGAATTAACATTGTGATAATAATCAGTATATATACGACTACCGTACATTTTTTTACTATAAAGTTCTTTATTCTTTAATAATTGACTCTTATAATACTTATCTACATACGGGAGTACTTGGAATTGGCATGTCCCGGTGCTATCCGTTACATCAAACCAAACAATATAATCAACCTTAGATTGAGCATTATCTAAAAATGAAAAAACTTTATCTCCATTTTCAGACCAATCTTTTCTAAAAAATTTACTGTTGACGAATAAAACATCGCAATCAAAAATGTGATTCGTTATTTTATACATGATTTTCATATCGACTTCTAGAAATTTTAAATCATGCTTATAGGCAATCAACGGTAAATTAAATGCTGCTGAATTAGGACTTTTGTATTCAGTTAAAACATTAACTTTAATCATCTGCAAAAGCATTACTCCTTTCAACAAATTAATATCCAATAAATATAGTCGTTTACAGCGTTATACAGTTATAATAACTGCATGAAAAGCTTTATAACAAATAATCTGATAGCAATAATTTTGTGGGCCCTTTTCGTAGCGACAGTATACGCTGCAAATTGGGCGATTATAAAGTTCGGTTTTGTATCTATAGGATTTGGACTTACGGCACCTGCAGGAGTGTATTTTGCAGGCCTATCATTTACATTAAGAGATCTTTTACATGTTAAAGGAAATAGGTTTTGGATCATATCCGCAATTATAGTGGGGGCATTTTTATCAGGTTACCTAGCAGATGCTCAAAGATTAGCTTTAGCCTCAGGGGTAGCATTCTTACTATCTGAAACAGCAGATTGGTTAATATACTCCCCGATCAGCAAGAAAAACTGGTTAGTTGCCGTCTTAGGAAGTAATACGATAGGTTTGATTTTAGATTCCATCATATTCTTAATTCTTGCATTTGGATCTCTCCAATATATTGAAGGTCAAATCTTAGGAAAAGCATACATGACATTAGCAACGATACTAATATTAGCATCTATACGATTCTATATTAAAATATCTCGTAAGCCCGTTTAATACTTTATTAAAATGTCAACAAAAATGTTTCGCGATTTCTTCGTCATGGAATCAGCAGGTGGGATTTTATTAGTCCTTGCAGCTGTCATAGCAGTAGTAATAAGCAATTCAAGTCTTAATGATTATTATCACACTGTACTGTCAACACAAATTATTATCGAAATAGGTGATTTTTACATTGATAAAGATTTCCATCATTGGATTAATGATGGATTAATGGCGATTTTCTTTTTATTAGTAAGTCTTGAAATAAAAAGAGAAGTGTTAGACGGTCAATTATCTTCAAGATCTCAAATAAGTCTTCCTGTTATAGCTGCCTTAGGCGGCCTAATAATTCCAGCAATATTATATGCACTCTTAAATTGGAATAATCCTACAAATATGCAAGGTTGGGCTATCCCAACTGCAACAGATATTGCATTTGCCCTAGGGGTTATAACTTTACTAGGAAAACGGATACCTGAAATATTAAAGCTAACTCTTGTTGCAATAGCTATAATAGATGACTTAGCCGCGATAGTAATAATAGCGATTTTTTATACAGAAGAATTAGCTATCACACCTTTAGTTTTTGCAGGAATAGCAATCCTTATTCTTGCTATTATGAATCGTACCCGAATACCTCGACTATCGCCCTTCCTTATTGTTGGTTGCATCTTATGGGTATGCATATTGAAATCTGGTCTCCATGCAACACTAGCTGGAGTAATCATTGCATTTTTTATTCCTTCTAAAACAAAAAACCCACAGGGCCATTATGAAATAAATGAACGTGCCCCGATGTATGTATTAGAGCATAAGCTTCATATATGGGTATCATTCTTAATATTACCTATATTTGCATTAGCAAATGCAGGCGTATCATTTGAAGGATTATCTTTCGATTTACTCAAAAACCCCATAGCTTTAGGTATCGCTCTAGGGTTATTTTTCGGAAAACAAATAGGGATTATGTCATTCACATTTATAGGTACGATGCTGAAAATATGTTCTCTCCCAAACAATATAAATTGGAAACAATATTATGGATTAGCATTAATAACAGGAATAGGATTCACCATGAGTCTATTCATTGGCGGGTTATCATTTGAAGATGAAACTCTCCAATCAATAGTAAAATTAGGAGTTATAAGTGGATCGATTATGTCAGGCGTATTGGGATATATAGTCCTTAAAGTAACAAATCCAATTAACCCCAAACTTACAAAATAATCATTTTCAAAATTTAAAAAATATTGTATTTCCTATAACACGTCGGTATCATTGAGGTCTATATCTATTATCAACTTCAATCGTTATAGGATTCAGTATACGCATGTCAATATCATCCGAAATTAAACCAACACAGTTTGATACTGTTATCGTGGGAGCAGGAATAGCAGGAATAGCTACTGCGTATTATCTCAATCAAGAAAGGCCTGATTCAAATTATGTGATATTAGAAGCGCTTGATAATTTTGGAGGCACTTGGTGGTCTCATAAATACCCGGGAATAAGATCTGATAGTGATTTATATACATTTGGATTTAAATTCAAGCCTTGGACAAGTGTCCCCATAGCAACTGCCGAAGAAATATTAAACTATGTGGGGGAAACCATCGAAGAGAATGGTATAGACAAACACATCAGATATCATCACAAAATAACTGAAGCAGAATGGGACAGTAAAAAAAATCAATGGCTCGTGAAAGTTGAACGATCTGATACCAATGAGATTGAATATTTTTCATGCAATTTCCTCATGATGTGTCAAGGATATTACCGTCACAATGAAGGATACACCCCTGAATGGGATGGAATGGACAAATACAAAGGTCAAATAGTCCATACTGAAGAATGGCCGGAAGATTTAGACTACTCCAACAAAAAAATAATTGTTATCGGGTCGGGTGCAACAACGGCAACAGTTGTTCCCGCAATGGCTCCAAAAGCTGCTCATGTGACAATGTTACAAAGATCTCCTACGTATTTTAGAACCCAAATGAATAGGAGTGAACTTGCAGATAGGTTAAGAAAATTTAGTAATGATGAAGAATGGATATACGGATTAGTTCGACAACAAATATTAATAGATCAAGAAATATTCATCAGAAGATGTACTGACGAACCGGATATTGTTAAAGAAGAGCTACTAAATGGTGCCCGAGAAATACTTGGGTCTGATTTTGATATAGAAAAACATTTTACTCCTAGCTATAGACCATGGCAGCAAAGACTTGCCTTAATTCCAGATGGTGACTTATTTAGAAGTATCGCAGCAGGAGACGCATCCGTTGTAACAGATGAAATAGATCAGTTCACTGAAAAAGGAATCCTGTTGAAATCTGGCACAGAAATTGATGCCGATATGATTTTGACTGCTACAGGATTCAATATGAGCATATTAGGAGATATTGAATTTACAATAGATCATAAAAAACTTGATCTTGCAAACTCAATAACTTACAGAGGAATGATGTTTACTGATGTGCCAAATCTATTATGGGTTTTTGGTTATTTCCGAGGATCCTGGACCCTAAGAGCGGAATTACTTGCTAAATTTGTGTCTAGACTACAAACTCATATGGATGATATAGATGCTCGAAAAGTATCTGTTGCTTTGAGAAAAGAAGATAAAGACATGAAACTATTACCGTGGATTTCCAAAGAAAACTTCAATCCAGGATATATTGTCAGAGCATTAAACTTAATGCCCAAAAGTGGCGATAAACCAGAGTGGGTTCATAATCAAAATTATTGGTATGAAAAAGATGTGATTCCTGCAATTGATCTTAACGGTGAAGAATTTATATACGAATAAACTCTATATCGCTGAATTAAAAAAGAGAGATTCCCGCAACCCCTATTACTATTACTAGTACTGATGAAACCTTAAGAACAACTGCTTGAGATGTATTAGTTACCCCTAGGGCTCCTTTCCAAATATAAGATACTCCAATACTATATAAAACTATAAATAGTGCTCTGGTTGAAGACAATGCCGTCACAAGTGATACTGGCCCCAGATAAAGTGCCCATAACATTAATAGGAATCCAGTATTAGCAAGTATTTCATTGAAAGAAACTAATAGGAAAAGAGATTTGCGAGTTTTTATATAAGTGACAAAATCTGATCTGGGAGAAGATTTATAAATAGTAAATGATAGAAACATAAGACCTGCAACTAAAGATCGTACCCCATGAACAAATAACACTGGCAAATTATCGAGAGCCATCTTACCTACAACAAATGATGCCCCAAATAAAAACGATGCAAACATCAAAATATAAAAGTTCTTTTCTCGTATAATTTTACCTAAAGAAAATTCCCGAAGAATATCATTATTAACAGACAGTAAAGCACACCCAAAAACAGTAATCACAATACTAATCCATTGTAAGAAAGATACTTCTTCACCGAGAATCAGAATAGCTAAAATAGCTGCAAAAATAGGCGATGACTGCGTTATTGGCACGGTTGTAGAAACATCTTCACTAAAAAGAATTTTCTGAACTAAAAATGCAGCATATGTCATAAAGGCACCCGATAATATAGCAAACAAAAGAGAAGCGGATATCCCAATAGATATTGTGTATGAAGATAAAGATATTGTAGTAGTTAATAAGTCTAATTTTATTCCATTAGGTATACCTACAATAATCAAAATAACGCATCCTGCTAAAGTTGCAAAAATACCTATTAACAATAGATATGACAAGTAAGAGCGTCCATATCCGTGAGCTTTCTTGTCAATAATGCTCAATAAGGCAAGTACTGCTGAACTACATAAAATTAAAAAAATCCAATTACTCAAATTTTCTCCAAAAAATTATCCAAATCAAAAAATAGAAATCCCTGATATTCCAACAACTATCAACAGAGAAGAGATTATTTTGAATATAATGTCTCGCCTACTATTCCTCTCTCCAATAATTCCTTCCCATATAAATGATATGGTTATACTAAATATCACCGTAAACAGTATTCTGGTTGACGATAAAGCACTTACCAAAGATACAGGTCCTAATGAAAGTCCCCATATCATCAAAATAAACCCAACTTGTGCAAAAACAACGTTGTTTAACGCATTTAAAAAGAAAAACAATTTAGGTTTTCCATGTCTAATAAAGCTAAACAATTCCGATCTAGCTGGGGAACTGGTGATTGCCCCTATAAGCAAAATAGAACCCCCACAAGCAGCGCGCATTCCATGCACAAAAAGTACTGACAACCCCATATACGAAAAAGCCAATTTTCCAAAAATAAATGAGATTGCAAAAAGTAATGAGGAAAGCATCAAAATATAAAAAGTTTTTTCTTTAAAAATACCCCCTTGAGAGAATGAGCTGATTTTATCGAATTTTATAGTCAACAAAATACACCCTATAACAGTGACCAAAATACATACCCATTGCAATGAAGACATAAATTCATTCAAAAACATCGCAGCTAATAATGCTGAAAAAATCGGATATGATTGGGCAACAGGCATTGTTCTAGAAACTTCCCCAGTAAAGAGGATTTTCTGAGTTAAAAACACAGCAAATCCTAGTGATAGTCCTGAAAGAAGTGCGTAAAGTAATGGTTTAGTTGGCAAGTTGAGAGATATTAGTATATTGTCAAAAATTGACACATAATATATTTCGGGAATCGGATTTGAAAACCCAACAATAAGCATGCAAACAATTCCAAATAATGCATGAGTAAAACCGGTCAATATCATGTAAGTACCAGGATATTGACAGTACTGATGGCACTTCTTGTCAATAATGTTAATTGACCCAAGTATCACTGCACTAATTAATGTGACAAAAACCCAATTCACGATAAAACCTGCTGTAGAATCAGATTTATAATCATATGAACTTTATATTTTTAATTCGTTAAGTTTTTTAAGACTGATTTTATACAAATCTTCTTTTGAAAGCCCTATATCATATGCTGGAGAGTATATGA
>Ga0115002_10007477_pt1 | contig 12293 bp, 10 predicted proteins | sample ArcticOcean_MG_C_8_FD_89576 | JGI IMG/M metagenome (GOLD analysis project Ga0115002, IMG submission 89576) | Marine microbial communities from western Arctic Ocean - ArcticOcean_MG_CB11_86 | ecosystem: Environmental > Aquatic > Marine > Oceanic | place: Arctic Ocean: Canada Basin | collected...
CTCATGCGCGAGGGCAGCTGGTGGCCGCTCGTTCCGGGCGGCATGTTGATGCTGGTCGGTATCGGAATGCAGCGCGACGTCGTGCGGTGGGTGTTCCGGGAAGGCTGGCCGCTGGCCATCGTGGCCGTCGGCGTCTTCCTCGTGCTCCGCGGGCTCTTCGGGTCGAGATCCTCGCCGACCGAGGTCGCCGCTTCGACGGAAGTGACGGAGTCGTCTGACGACTGACGGGCTAGCTCTGGTCCCAGTCGGGCCAGCTAGAGCAGCCGCGGGGGCACGAGGAAGAGCAGAGTGCCGGTGGCGGGTGCCAGATCTTTCCAGCGTCCGATCTCGAGCTCGATAGCGGCCACGGCGGCCGTTGGGAATCGCAAATGCCCCCCGCCGATCAAGAGCGACGTGGTTTCCGACATCGCCGTCTCGTGCCCGACGACCATCAGAGTATCGATCCGCTTGGGCACCGCACGGATTGCCCGGAGCAGGTGGCCCGTGTTTCCCGTGTAGAGCTCATCGAGGTGCTCGGTTTCGGTGTCCCAGTCGCCGGCCTCGATCGCGCGCTCCAGGGTCTTTGTCGTGCGGATTGCAGTCGAGCAAAGCGCTAGCTCGGGCGTCCGGCCGGCGTGGCCAAGGAATCGCCCCATGGCAGCGGCAGCGCGTCGCCCGCGCCGACTGAGCGGGCGGTCGAAGTCCGTACCGAACTCCGCGTCCCAGTCCGACTTGGCGTGACGGAATAAGTAGAGTGTTTTCATGCCGATAGTAAGTGGAGTGTTTCCGCGACGATCTGGTTGAGTAGTTTCGCGAGATCGCCCGAATCCTATACTTGAAGGTCACGCTCATCCTATCCACCGGACACTAAATGCCCGACTTGCCCAACCAACGAACGGCTCCGGCACCCGAAGCGACTCAGGATGCCGAGGACCTCGGCCATCCGAGTCTATTCATCAACCGCGAGATTTCGTGGCTCAGCTTCAACGAGCGAGTCCTGGAGGAAGCGCACGATCGCGCGCAGCCTCTGCTCGAACGCGTGAAGTTCATCTCGATTTACGCCAGCAACCTGGACGAGTTCTTCATGATCCGGGTATCGGGTCTCCGCCAGCAGATGCTGGCGGGCGTTGTTAAGACGCCGCCCGATGGAATGACGCCGTCGGAACAGCTTGCCGCGGTGCGCCGCGGGCTGTTGCCGCAGCTGAATGGGCATATCGATTGTTGGGCCGCGGTTAGCAGCGAACTCGCCGAGCAGGGGATTCATGTCGTCGCCTACGACGATCTCAAGAAGAAGCAGAAAAAACTCGCCCGGAAGCACTTCAAGAAGGAGATCTTCCCGGTACTCACGCCGCGCGCATTCGATCCGGGCCATCCGTTCCCGCATATTTCCAACCTGAGCACGAACCTCGCGGCGCTCGTACGGCCGGAAGGCGGCGAGATCAGTTTCGCGCGCGTCAAACTTCCGGGGTTCTTCTCGCGCCTGCTACGTGTCCCTGCAGAAGAGGGCGCCGATCCGGAGAGCGCGCTCGGCCTCGAGCATGGATCCGACATCGACGCCCACTACGTCTGGATGGAAGACGTCATCGCGGCGAATCTCGACATGCTCTTCCCGGGCCACGAGGTGGTGGGAGCGTTCCCCTTCCGTGTGACACGCGACGCCGATCAGGAGATCGAGGAAGACGAGGCCGGCGATCTGCTCACGAGTATTCAAGAGAACTTGCGTCTGCGGCACTTTGGCTCGGTCGTGCGGTTGGAGGTCGCCGCGGAGGCACCACCCGAACTGCGCGAGGTCCTGGTTCAGAATCTCGGCCTGGCGCCCTGCCAGGTGTACTCGGCGGCGGAGCGCATCGGCCTGGCCGATGTCATGGAACTCTGCGCGCTCGACCGTCCTGACCTCAAGGACGAGCCGTTCAAACCGAAGCCTTCCAGGTCCCTGGCCGGCGAAGAGAACATCTTCGACGCGATCGCCAGCGGCGATCGACTTGTCTACCACCCCTACGACAGCTTCCAGCCTGTGGTCGACTTCGTGCGGGCGGCGGCGGCGGACCCCGATGTGCTGGCTATCAAGCAGACCCTGTACCGGGCCGGCCAGGATTCGCCGGTGGTTGAGGCGTTGCTCCGGGCACGCGAGAACGGCAAGCAGGTTGCCGTGATGGTCGAACTTAAGGCCCGCTTCGATGAGGCCAACAACATCGTGTGGGCGCGAGCCCTTGAAAATGCCGGAGTTCACGTCGTCTACGGCCTACTCGGCCTCAAGACCCACGCCAAGATGTGCCTCGTCGTGCGCCGCGAGGGCGGCGGCGTGGCCCACTACCTGCACATGTCGACAGGCAACTACAACGCGTCGACGGCAAGGGTGTACACCGACCTCGGCTTCTTCACTACGGATCCCGACTTGTGCGGCGAGGCCGCCCGCCTTTTCAACGCACTGACGGGCTACTCCGAGGGTGAAGTCTACGATCACCTTCTCGTCGCCCCGGGTTCCTTGCGGGCCAATTTCCTGGGCCGCATCGATCGTGAGATCGAGCGTCATCGTGGCCATGGCGATGGCTACATCGCCTTCAAGATGAATGCGCTGGTGGATGAGGAGTGCATCCAGGCGCTGTACCGGGCCTCGCGGGCAGGCGTCAACATCGATCTCCAGGTCCGCGGGATCTGTTGCCTGCGGCCGGGGCTTCCCGGAGTTAGTGACAACATTCGCGTCACTTCCGTGGTGGGCCGGTTTCTTGAGCATCCGCGCATCTACTACTTCAGGAACGGGGGAGAGGACGAAGTGCTGATGGGTTCCGCCGACCTGATGCCGCGCAACCTGGACCACCGTGTCGAGGTGTTGTTCCCGGTCCGCGACGAGCGTCTGCGGCGGTCGATTGTCGACGACATTCTCGCTGTTCACCTGCGCGATGCGGTGAACGCGCGCGCGCTCCAGGCGGACGGATCGTGGAAACTGGTTGAACCCGTCGGCACTCTTGCCGACGAGGCGTTGGACTCGCAACAATGGATGCTCGATCATGCGGGATCCTGGTCGCACTGACCGATCCGCGCCAGAGTCCGGAAGGGGTCCGAGTGCCCCGTTTGAGCCTGCTCGCCTGCGCCGCCCGTCGCGCTGGGTAGCTTGTGCAATGGGCCGCCGATGATGCTGCAGGCATGTCGCCAGATGACAGACGGTCTCGGCGTTGAGCCAGAGAACGTTCTCTTCGACGACTTCGGCGGATGAGGGTCCGCCAACTCGCAGTCGTCGGCCTGGCTCTGGCCGCCGGCGTGTCGGCCAGTGCTGGCGGCGGTGGCGATGAAGCAGCGTTGGTCTACACCTACGAGCTTCAGGGCGCCACGATGGGCACCACGTACACCGTGCGCGTGGACTCGGCTGTACGCCCGTTCTCGGATGGCGAACTCGGGGCGCGGGTGCAGGGAGTCCTCGATGACCTCAACGCGCGCATGTCCACCTACGTTGGCGACTCCGAGGTCTCACGACTCAACGCCGCAGGGCCGGACGACATCGTGACGCTCTCTGGCGATACCTACTTCGTTCTCCAGTCGGCTGTCTTTCTGGCAGAGATCTCTGGCGGAGCATTCGACCCCACGGTCGGGGCGCTGGTAAACGCGTGGGGCTTCGGCCCGGTGAATCCCAGCACGGCACCGTCGGATTTCGAGCTGGCGTCGTTGAGCGCCCATACGGGTATCGAAAATCTCGAGATGAGCCCCGACGCGATGACCGTCCGAAAACTCGACCCGCTCGCCCGAGTCGATCTCTCGGCGATCGCCAAGGGCTATGCCGCTGACAAGGTGGGAGACCTGCTCGAAGAGAACGGACTTGAGCGCTACATGGTTGAAGTTGGCGGTGAGGTGCTCGTGGGCGAGCCCAAGCGCGACGGCACCGCGTGGCGCATCGGGATTGAAACCCCCGACGTTGACGCGCAACATCTCCAGCGCCTCGTGCCGTTACAGGGGCACGCGATGGCGACGTCGGGTAACTACCGCAATTTCTATGTGATGGACGGCCGCACGGTCGGTCACACGATCGATCCGCGCGACGGTCAACCCGTCGATCACAACGGCGCCTCGGTATCGGTGATTCACGAGAGCTGCATGATGGCCGATGGCATGGCCACGGTACTCATGGTGATGGGCCCCGACGAGGGCTTCGAGTGGGCCGAGAGCAACGGAGTTGCCGCGATGTTCGTCGTGCACGACGGTGAGGGCTTCGTCGAGCGCCTGACAACTGCATTCAAGGATCTGGCCGAAGTCGAAGTCGAGTCCGAGGCCTGACATGGAGATGTTTCTCATTGTTGCCACGGCGTTCGGCATCATCATGCTGATCATGGCCGTCGGCGTGATCTTCTCTGATCGCCCGCTGCGCGGATCCTGCGGCGGCGCGGCTCTGCTCGACGAGGCCGGCAACGCGATGACGTGTCCCGACTGCGACTGCAAGACGGACGCCGGAATCGACATCGGTTCGCCCCCGGGCCCGGTCGCTACGCACTAGCGCCCGCGTCGCCGCGCCTCGACTCAGCGGCCCGGTGTTCGCTAGACTGCCTGTGCCTCTGGGCGCGGAGTTGACTAACCTCTGGAAGAGCTGGAGCGAGAGATGCGTAGAGCGTTTGTTGGGCTGCTGGTGATCACCGTCGCGATCGCGGGACTGTCGATGTGGACAGGCGCCAGCGCGACCGAGTCCGTCCATCTGCGACTTACCAAGAGCTCTCCGGCCAAGGACGATTCCCTGACCGAATCGCCGACCTCGATCCGGCTGTGGTTCTCGCTAGAGCCCGAACGCAGCATTAGCCGCATCACGGTGACGGCGGCTGACGGCACCGAGATCGTCACCGGCAAGGTCGAGGCCCAGCCCGAGAACGTCATCGCCGCCGCGCTTCCCGAGGTGTTAGGGCCTGGCAGTTATGAAGTTTCCTGGCGCACATCAAGCGGCGACGGCCACCCGATCGCGGGCACATTCGCCTTCAGCGTCGGGAGTACCCGGTAGCCTCGCGGCGACCTGGAGTCCGATGGCCGAGCCGAAGACGCAGAAGAACGACGCCAGTGTCGACGACTTCCTTGACGGCGCGGAGGAACATCGGCAGGCGGACTGCCTCGCGATACTCGACCTCATGAGTCGCGTCACCGGAGCGCCCCCCAAGATGTGGGGTACCAGCATCGTTGGCTTCGGCGACCATCATTACAAGAACGGCAGTGGCCGCGAGGCGGCATGGATGCTCACCGGCTTTGCGCCGCGCAAGACCAGCCTGACGCTGTGTATCATGTCGGGCTTCTCGGCGTACGACGACATCATGTTGAGGCTCGGCAAGCACGGCACCGGCAAGTCTTGCCTGCACATCAAGAAACTCGAGAACGTCGATCTGGCGGTTCTCGAGGAGTTGGTCCAGGCCTCGGTCACGCAACTGCAAGCCAGCTCAGCGTGACGCGGACGCCAACGGCGTGATGGGTGACCGGATGAACGCGGCAACGCGCTTTGTCGATGCCAACGTCGAGAACGGCCGGGCGGCGAAGATTGCCATTCGCTACGCGGCCGACGACTCCGAACTCTCCTACGGGGAGGTGTGGCGAGCCGTTAATCGCGCTGGCAACGCGATCCGCAATCTCGGTATCAGCATGGAGCAACGTGTTCTCCTGCTGCTGCCCGACGGCCCGGACTTTGTGGCCACCTTCTTCGGCGCGATCAAGGCCGGCGTAGTTCCAGTTCCCGTCAACACGTTGCTGAAGTCGGACGACTACCACTACCTGCTGAACGACTCGCGCGCGAGCGCCATCCTCGTTTCCGAGGCTCTGCTGGAGGTCCTGGAACCGGTTCGCGGGGACCTGCCGTACCTGCGCCATCTGATCGTCGCGGACGCCCCCCCGGGGCCTGACGGCGCGGCGGCGGCTGCACTGCCGCGGGCGAGCGGCCGGCATGCTGTGCATGCGCTCTCGCCGCTGCTGGAGGCGGCTTCCGCGGAACTCGATCCGGAGCCGATGAGTCCCGACGACGCGTGCTTCTGGCTCTACAGCTCAGGAACCACCGGGTTTCCCAAGGGGACGGTCCACCTGCAGCACGACATGGGAGTGTGTACCGATAGCTACGCGGCCGGTGTACTGAGTATCTCCGCGAACGACATAACTTATTCCGTTGCCAAGTTGTTCTTCGCCTACGGACTCGGCAATGCGCTCTATTTCCCCTTCAGCGTGGGCGCAACGACGATCCTCGATCCCGCCCGTCCGACCCCGGCGACAGTGTTCCGGGTGCTGCAGCGCTACCAGCCGACGATCTTCTACTCGGTGCCGACGAACTATGGGGCGTTGCTGAGCGCGCCTGAGGCGCCTGCTACGCTCGCGGGGTTGCGGCACTGTGTGTCGGCAGGCGAGGCGTTGCCGGAGGCCCTGTACGAGGCATGGATGGCGCGCTATGGCCTCGAGATTCTGGACAGTATCGGCTCAACAGAAGTACTCCACATGTTCATCGCCAATCGGCCAGGTGCAGCGCGAGCCGGGTCGAGCGGGCAGATCGTGCCGGGTTACGAGGCCCGCATCGTCGACTCCGACGACTGCCCCGTACCGATCGGGGAGGTCGGCGAACTTCTCATCAAGGGCGACTCCACTTGTGCCTTCTACTGGAACCGGCACGAGCAAACCAAGGCGACCCTGCTCGGTGATTGGATCCGCACGGGCGATCAGTATCGAGTCGATGCCGATGGCTACTTCTGGTACCAAGGACGGGCCGACGACATGCTCAAGGTCGGTGGCATCTGGGTGTCGCCGTTCGAGGTCGAGTCGGCAGTACTTGCCCATCCAGACGTGCAGGAGGTCGCTGTGGTGGGCGCCGAGGATAGCGCCGGGCTGACCAAGCCGAAGGCGTTTGTGGTGCTCGGCGCGGGTGCGCGAGATTCGCGCGAAGACAGGGCCGTCCAGGCTGCCGAGATCCAGGCCTTCGTCAAGGAACGGATCGCGCCATTCAAGTATCCGCGCTGGATCGAGTTCACCGACGAACTACCGAAGACGGCCACCGGGAAGATCCAGCGGTATCGGCTGCGCGAGCAGTCGGCCTAGTCCGCTTCGCTAATCAGAACGCTGCTCGACAGATCCTCGCGCGTCCGTTCGTGCAGGCTTTCTTCCGACAGCGCCTGTTGGACCCGTTCGACCTGACGCAATTCGCCACGCTTCGGGAAAGCGAGGTGGCAGATGGGGTCGCCGGGCGATACCGACGGAATGGTGGTCATGCCAAGAACGACGCCGGCACGCGGCGAGTTGATCACATTGCGCTCAGCTCCTAGCAGGGTCGTGTTGGTGGCGATGGGCTCACCGCGTTCCACCAGGTCGCCGGGTGCGACGTGGAACTGGAGGAATCCGCCATGTCGGGCCCGGATCCACTTCGTGGCGTCCGTCTCGAACTGATACGGCGGCGTCTTGAGCGGCCCCGCGACCATGCCAAGATGCGCCAGGCAGTTGCGTATTCCCCGTAGGGCGTACTCGACTACCGTGCGCTCGACCTTCCAGACCTCGCCAGCCTCGAACACGAGGGTAGGGCAGCCGCGCTTGGTCGCGGCGTTGCGCAGCGAACCCTGCGGGCCACGGCCGCTGACAATGAGTTCTGCGCCGAAGGCGCGTGCAAACGGAGCAACGCGGCGACTGGCCATGTCAGCACGCACGTTGGGGAAGTTCGTGCGCCGTACGGCGGCCGTGTGCAGGTCGATGCCGTAGTCGCTGCGCGCCACGACAGCGTCCAGGAGCCCGCGGGCTTGGCGGCTCGCCAGACTGCCTGTTTTCGAGCCCGGGAAGCTGCGATTCAGATCTCGACGATCGGGTAGGTAGCGCGAGTGCCGCTCGAATCCGAGCAAGTTGACCACCGGGAGCAGGATCAGTGCGCCCGCGTCGAGCTCGAACGGCTGTTCTGTAATCAGATTACGGATCGCCCCGGTGCCGTTGATCTCGTCGCCGTGCACGGCGCCGGAAACGAATACGGTCGGACCGGGCCTCAGCCCCCGGCGGACGTGTACGGGGATGTCGAGGTTGACTCCCATGTACGACTCCGAAATCGTCACATGAACTTCGACGCTCTCGCCGGGGCCTATGCGGATATCCCCCCAGCGACCTACCTCGGGCGCACTCACCGTGCGGCGCGAACTCACTAGCGGGGATACGCAGGATTGTCGGCGAGTGCCCACGCGATGAAGTCGCGGATGTCGTCGTTGGATCGGGCGAGATCCTCGTCGCGCAGATACATCATGTGCCCGGACTCGTAGTGCGTGAAGCGAATCCGATCGCGCAACTCGCCGCCGTGCTGCAGGTGGCTCATCGTGTACTGGGCGCTGAAGTAGTCCGTGGCCATGTCGAAGTAGCCAGCCTGCACGAGCACCTTGAGGTAAGGATTCTCGCTCATCGCACCGCGCAGCATCTGACCAACGGGCATCCGGGAGGCTCGGTTCCAGGGCCGCACGGGGCCGAAGATGTTGTACTCGAGGTCGGGGTCGTAGCCGAGTTCCTCGCGGAGGTACTGATTGAGCGAGACCGTGAAGTTGCCAAACCAGTCGGCCATGGCGGGATCGTAGTCGTAGCTTTCGCCAGCGGCGTCGGAGTCGACTCCGGTGTAGCGCGAATCGAGGCGTCCGACCGTGAGGCGCTCATCGCGCATCAGTTCCTTGCGGAAACGGTTGCGGCTTACTCGCAGGTTGGCTTCGAGCAGGTAGCCAGGCGAGATTCCGGTGTAGCGAGCGAGCTCCGCGGCGACCTCGTCACGCTCGGCTTCATGGAATCCGTCGCCTTTCACGAGGTAATCCAGGTACGGCCCCATCGCGAACGCCTCGGACTGATCGAGCACGTCGCGCAGCGGTTGGCGCTGAAGGTCCTCTGGGAGTCGCTCGTGGTACCAGGCCGTGGCCGTGTAGACGGGGATCTGGGTAGCGTTGCCAATGTCTTCACCGCGCTCAACGCCGAGCCCCGTCATCGATACGAGGATGACGCCGTTGAGGAACATCGAGTGGGCACTCTGCATGTGGCCGGCGAGTCCAGATGCCCGGGCAGTACCGTAGCTTTCGCCAATGATGAACTTCGGCGAGGTCCATCGCCCTGTGCGGGTCACGTAGAGCCGGATGAATTCACCCATCGACGCGATGTCCTCGTCGGTGCCGTGGTAGCGGTGCTTGGGTTGGCCCTCGACCATGCGCGAGAAGCCTGTGGCAATGGGGTCGACATAGACGATGTCAGCGACGTCGAGAATCGAATGTGGGTTGTCCTCCACGCCACCCGGCGGGCGCATCGCGAAACCCTCATCGTCGTAGGTGATGTGGCGAGGTCCGGTGTACCCCATGTGCATCCACACGGAGGCCGAACCCGGTCCGCCGTTGAACGAGATGATTAGCGGCCGCGTACCCGGGTCGGCGCCGTCCTGGGTGTAGGCGACGTAAAACATCTGTGCCGCGACTTCGCCGTTCTCACGGATCGGCATGACGCCGGCCTCGGCGGTATAGCTGACCGCTGTGCCGTTGAAGGTGCCCGTGTGGTGGGTGATCGCTGGCTCGGTAGGGAGCAGCGCGGCCTCGGATCCGGCCTCCTGGGCAGTCAAACCTGGGGCTGCGACGGCGCCAAGAACTAGCGCAAGCATGGCAAGACGACGGATCATGTTGGCCTCCCGATCGTGATTGAAGCGCACAGCCTACCCGAATCCTTAGCCTCGCAGGAGGCTACCAACAGAAAGGGCGGCGGCCATTGCGGCCGCCGCCCTTCTTGCGTATCCAGCTGCTGCGTTAGTCCGTCGGCTTCAAGAGTGTCGTATACAGAAGCGCTGCCGCTGCGCCGCCACTCATCGGGGCCACAAAGTACATCCAGAGGTTGTCCATGTGTCCCGTCACCAGCGCCGGACCCAGGGTCCGCGCGGGGTTCAGCGACGCGCCCGTCAGCGGGCCGCCCATCAGGATGCAGAACACGAGCGTCATCCCGATGGCCGCTCCAGCCATGTTGCCGGCCTTGCCCGACGCCGCGCAGTTGAGAACCGCGTTGGCGAGGAAGAATGTCAGCAGAAACTCAACGAGGAAACCCTGGCCGATGCTGACGTCGGGAGCGAGCATGGTCGCGCCGAGATCGTTAGGCGTTCCGCCCAGCGAGTGCGCGAGCAGGAACGCCCCAGCGATACCGCCGAGCAACTGAGCGACCCAGTACTGCACGGCTGTCGACATGTCGATTTCGCCTGCCACCAACATCGACGTGGTGACCGCGGGGTTGATGTGGGTTCCCGAGATATGACCGTAGGCGTAGGCGAATCCCATGACCACGAGACCGTGGGCCAGGGCAACGCCTACCAGGCCACCGATGCCGAGAGCGCCGGCGCCAGCGCCGATGAAAATGAGGGCGAACGTGCCGATAAATTCGGCAGTCAGCGCGCGCGTGTTCATGCCTTGCTCCTTGAGCAGAGAAACTGCGTGGAGCCCCGGGGAGGGGCCGTCGGAATTCTAGGACGAGCAGGCGCCTCTTGTCGAAAGGTTCGGCGACGGTCGGGGGCACGGAGCTTCGCGGCTACGGGTTCGACAGGGGGCGAGTGGAGCTACTGAGTTGCTATGACGGGTCCGCGCTGGAGCGTTATGAGCTCATCCGAACCCTCGGTGGCCAGCACTCGCTGATTCGCTTCGACGCGGCGAAACTCCTGACGCTCGCCCGACCCGGGCCAGTTGATCTCCAGCTTTTCGACGCGCTCGGCCATGCCGATACCGAGGTGCAGGCGATACGGATTGGCCCCGTAGCTACCCGTCGCTCCGACTTGTCGCAGCAGCGTTCGGGTTTGGCCGCCGTCGCGGATCTCGGCACGGATCAGCGCGCCGGCGCCGAAGTGGTTCGACAGCGTGCCGCGTAACTCCACCGACAACCAGTTCCGCTCAAACCCGGGGTTCTGGTAGTAGGCATCGCGAAAACGATCACGTGGCAGAAGTCCGCCCATGCGGGCGTATATATCCTGGTCGCCGTCGTTGTCGTAGTCGGCAAAAACGACGGCCTGGCCGCTCTGCAAATGGCCGAAACCGCTAGCCCACGTGATGTCCTGGAAGGCTCCGCCGTTGCGATTGCGGTACATCAAGTTGGGAAGAACCGCCTCCACCCCCGGGTACCCGGTTGCGACATAGAAGTCGAGGAAGCCGTCATTGTCGAGGTCTCCGAAGTTGGCGCCCGAGGCCATCATCACGCGCCCGATGCCGTAATCGGTGGTCGCATTGGTGAAGTTGCCGTCGCCATCGTTGAGGTACAGGCGAGGTACGTCAGCGGGGTGCTCATAGCCCAGAAGGTCGGCGGCGTAGTACCAGAGGTCCGGAATTGCGGTCTGCGGTGTTCGGTAGGCGTTGACCAACAGGTCGAGATCGTCGTCACCGTCGACGTCCCAGAACCAGGTCGTATAGCTGTGTCTCGGCTCGTCCACGCCCACAGCGGCGGCGACGTCGGTGAACTCGCCAGCCCCGTCGTTGCGATAGAGCCGATTTGCGGCGCGGAAGTGCGAAACGTACAGGTCCGGATCGCCGTCGCCGTCGTAGTCGCCCCACGCGGCTCCCACGGCGTGCCCGGGCGCGCCCACCCCAGCCTTGGCCCCGACCTCTTCGAAGGTTCCGTTACCGCGATTGGCGAAGAGCTGGCTACGCCAGCCGCGTTCGCCGACCGTTTCGTTCGCTACATAGAGGTCCAGGTCGCCGTCTCCGTCATAGTCAGACCAGGCAGCCGCGGTCGTCGGGTAGTGCTCTTCGCCGAGCCCTACGATGAAAGTGACATCCGTGAATGTCGAATCCCCGTTGTTGCGCAGAAGTGAATTCGGATGTCGCCCGAGTTCACCGAGCCAGCCACCGCGTGCCACGAAGACATCGAGGTCGCCGTCATTGTCGTAGTCGGCATGCGTGAGCGTGACGCCACCCGTGATGCCGTTCAGGCCGGCTGCGAAGGTCTTGTCTTCAAAGCGTCCGTCACCGGTATTGCGCAGAAACTGGATGTTCGCGCCCAGGTCGACTGAAGACAGCATCAGGTCGATCCAGCCGTCGCCATCGAAGTCGTCGGCCGCGACGCCGCCGCCGGAACTGAAGGTGTCGACTCCCATGGACGTGGTGATGTCGTCGAACTTCGGCATCGAAGGTGCCGGCGCGTCGAGGTAGCGAGGATTGATCAGGTGCTGGCGCGGCACGCCGTCCGGGTACTCGCCGGCCAGCATGTAGGCGACGTTGAGGAGCCACTGACCCGCCATGTGCTCGGGCACATCCGGCTGGGACAGATTCACCACAGCGGTGAGGTTCTCGATCACCTCGTTCAGATCTCCGCGTGTCGCGTGCGCGTCGCCCGGGCGAATGGGCAATGTGCAGCGCGAGGCCGAG
>Ga0115002_10007478_pt1 | contig 12292 bp, 10 predicted proteins | sample ArcticOcean_MG_C_8_FD_89576 | JGI IMG/M metagenome (GOLD analysis project Ga0115002, IMG submission 89576) | Marine microbial communities from western Arctic Ocean - ArcticOcean_MG_CB11_86 | ecosystem: Environmental > Aquatic > Marine > Oceanic | place: Arctic Ocean: Canada Basin | collected...
ATCAAGTTGCGCCTATAGTTTTCTATACTATTTATTTTAGACATAGCCCACATGCTATACCCATGACTCCCTACACTTTAACCCTTCACTGCCGCAAAGCGGCTTTGTTCAACAGATAAAATTCGGATTTTTGAACCACAAAGCCTGAATACTTTATTCTTGGAATTTCAGAGGGCACGCGGATAAGGTTGCGCGCTTTTTAACCTGGATAATCGATGATTGATACAAAGATCCTGAGAGAAGAACCGGAACGAGTTCGCGAGGCCATCGCCAATAAAGGTAATGACTGTGACTTAGATGCGATTCTGACCATGGACCATGAGCGTCGGCAGTTGATAACAACTGTGGAACAACTGCGCGCTCAGCAAAAGAGTGTGAACACTGAAATGGCAGCTTTGGACAAAGGGTCTCCAGAGTTTCTGGCAAAGGTTGAGGAAATGCGTGCGGTCGCCAGTAAAGTAAAAGAAGGTGATTCTACTTTAAAGGAGCTCGAAGAAGAGTGGTTACAGTCACTACTTTCTATTCCAAATATTGCACATAGTTCTGTGCCCGTCGCTCCCACACCTGAAGGAAATGTCGTTCATTCAACCTGGGGCGATATCGCCAGCGCAAGCCCACGCGCGGTGGCTCATTACGATTCCGATGTATTCAAGCGGTTGTCGGATTTTCCTAGAGGCGCTAAAGTTACTGGAGCCGGATGGCCATTTTTTCAAGGTGGATTGGCTCGACTCATTCGTAGCCTAATCAATTTCTATTTGGACGAAGCTCGTGATAATGGTTTCGAAGAGCTCATGGCTCCTTTGGTGGTAAACGAGGCCAGCGCTCGCGCCACTGGGCAATTGCCAGATAAAGAAGGTCAGATGTATGTGATCCCGCAAGAAGGGTTTTACATGATTCCTACCTCTGAAGTTCCCGTTACCAATTTCTACAGAGATGAAATTCTTAATGAAGCGGATCTACCTATATATCGTGCCTGTTACACACCTTGCTTTCGACGTGAAGCGGGCAGTCATGGCAAAGATGTTCGCGGTCTGAACCGCACACACCAGTTCGACAAAGTGGAATTGGTCAAATGGGTTAAGCCGGGTGAGTCCTACGACGAGTTGGAAAGTCTACGCGGCCATTCCGAGCAATTACTTCAAAAACTCGAATTGCCGTACCGCGTCCTTCTCATGTGCACAGGAGACCTGGGATTCACCCAGACCAAGAAATATGATTTGGAAGTCTGGGCTGCCGGTCAGGAAAGATGGTTGGAAGTTTCCAGTTGTAGTAATTTTGAATCTTTTCAGGCACGTCGTGCCAATATTCGTTATCGGCCCCAAGGAGAGAAGCCTGTGCATGTGCATACCTTGAACGGTTCTGCCCTTGCAGTTCCACGTGTACTAGCTGCGATTCTTGAAAATAATCTCCAGGAAGATGGGCGGGTCAAAATCCCGACCGTGTTGGTCGATTATTTCGGACAAGAGTATTTAACTTAAAATGATTCATGAACTGGCCTGAAAAAGCTGACGCACTGGCAAATTCGATTTCGAAGTCGGTGCTTCACTCTCAGACCATGGAGAAGATTGAGGCCTCCACTGGTTCCCTGGGCGTTGCCTGTTCAGGTGGTTCAGATTCGTTAGCCGCGCTCCTGCTGACTTTTGCGCATTTTCCGGAGATCCGTTCTCGTCTTACCGTGTTGCATTTTAATCACCTGCTCCGCGGTGAGGCCTCTGAAAAAGATGCGGTTTTTGTCGAGGAAGTGGCGAAAGGACTGGGGCTATCTTTTGTGGATGGTTCCTGGGACGACCGAGATGTTACAATTCCCATATCCGAGGCACGGGCACGAAAAGCGAGACATGCATTTTTCGATAAGTTTGTTAATGAAAAGAACGGTGCCCTCATTATTTCTGGCCACCAGAGGGAGGATATTCTGGAAACATTGATGTTGCGGATTGCTCGGGCCAGCAATCTGAAAGGCCTATCTGCTCCAAAACCAGTTTCTGAGTTTGCCTACGGCAAAACGATGGTCCGGCCACTTCTTACACTTTCAAAAGCAGCCCTGAAAACCTCGCTGGCCGAAGCGGCTATTCCTTGGCGAGAAGATGCGTCTAATTCAGATTCCGGTTTCGATCGAAATCGTTTGCGAAATGAAGTGATTCCAGTGTGGCAGGAAGCAACCCAGTTCGACCTTGGGGGAGCCGCTTCTCAGGTAAGAGCTTTTTTGGAAGAGGCGGATGACGCGGTTGAGTATTTATTGTCAGGTTCGGCGTATCCGTCTGCGTCCAGTTACGATGTAAGGCTGCCGGAAATTCTCGGTCCTAGAGCCGTGCTTCGGCGTTGGCTTCAATTGTGGATTTCCTCTCAGGAGCTTGATGGGTCGATTTCCGCATCTGCCGTAAATGAAGTTTTGGATAGATTGGGTGATTCGGGACAAGGTCGATGGAGCGCCGGAAATGGATTTATCCGAGTAAATGGTAGGCGTATATTGTTTGAGAAGATTTCTCCGCCGGATGCTCCTAGAATTGAGCACTTCAGCCTAAATCCCGAGGAAAAGCTTACTTTGCCTTCGGGCGCCGTATTTGGCTCTCAATGGATTCAATCTGATGATGAATTGCTTAAAGATCTAAAAAAGGGGAAATATTCAGAGAAGACGACGGTTCTAATAGATTGTGACTCTATCGAACATGATTCATTTATTATCCGCTATTGGCAGCCTGGAGATCGCTACCAACCGCTCAATGCCCCTGGAAATAGGAAACTTCAAGATTTGTTTGTAGATCGTAAAATACCAAAGGAGGAACGAAATAAGATACCGGTGGTCACTACGACTGATTCATTAATCCTCTGGTGTCCCGGGCTTCCGGTTAACCATTTTGTCCGTGTAACCGAAAAAACAAAAGAAATCCTACAATTGACTTATACCTTCTTACACTAAGATTCTCCTTTGCTACAATTTTCCTGATATTTTAAAAATGCCTCCTGAAAACGACTCTGAGGGCCGCCGCCCATTAAAAAATAGTCCACCCGATCGCTTCCAACCGAAGGTCGCCATGATTTGGCTTTTGGTCGTGTTGGCCATTGCAAGCTTGTTCATGCTCGGACCCCGTAACATAGGCCGTGTCATTTCACTGGAACCTCATGAAGTTTTCACAGAGCTCGATCGTGGAAATATCATATCTGGTAAGATCAAATCGGATCCTTCTGGAGGCTCATGGGAGTGGTCAATTATTACAGGAGAACTTTATGTTGATCCTAGAATGGAAGTCCCGGTTGACCCGGATGCTTCGACCTACGTTTCTACAAATCAGGACAACGAAAAAGAACCTATTCGTTTTCGTTCGGATGGTCGTTTGACCGGAGATGTTTATCAAAAGCTTCAGGAATCAGGAAAATTTTCCGAAGAGAAGAGCAGTAGCGCAATGACGGATCTCCTTCTGGGAATTATTCCTTTTATTCTTATAATCGGGCTCCTCTATTTCCTATTTGTCCGTCAGTTGAGAATGGCTGGTCGTGGTGCTATGAGTTTTGGTAAAAGTAAAGCCAAGCTACTTACCCGTGATCGGGATAAGGTTTCTTTTAAAGACGTGGCTGGTTGTGACGAAGCAAAAGAGGAAGTGGGAGAAGTTGTAGACTTTCTTAAAAATCCTAAAAAGTTTCAACGGATCGGTGGACAAATTCCTAAAGGGATTCTAATGATAGGACCACCAGGAACCGGTAAGACGCTTATCGCTCGTGCCGTAGCCGGTGAGGCGGAAGTTCCTTTCTTTACCATTAGTGGTTCTGACTTCGTAGAAATGTTTGTAGGAGTAGGTGCGAGTCGGGTACGTGATATGTTCGAACAAGCTCGTAAACATTCACCCTGTATCGTATTCATCGACGAAATCGATGCTGTCGGCCGTCAACGTGGCGCAGGCCTTGGTGGAGGTAATGACGAGCGTGAGCAAACCTTGAATTCTCTTCTTGTTGAGATGGATGGATTCGATGGACATGAAGGGGTTGTTATTATTGCAGCAACCAATCGTCCTGATGTTTTGGATGGAGCACTTCTTCGCCCCGGTCGTTTTGACCGTCAGGTGCTAATTGATTTGCCGGACCTCAACGGCCGCGAAGCAATTTTGAAGGTACATGCCAATAAAATAAAGTTGGGCGCCGATGTTGACCTCAGAGTTATTGCTCAAGGCACAACGGGTTTTTCAGGTGCCGATCTAGCGAATCTTTTGAATGAAGGCGCATTGATAGCTGCACGTTACGACAAAAAAGAAGTCGACCGTCACGATATGGATGAAGCGCGCGACAAGATTACCTTTGGTCGTGAGCGCAGAAAACTCATGGACGAAGAAGATCGTCGGATGACAGCATTCCATGAGGCGGGACACGCTTTGGTTCAAGCCGTTCTGGGGGACAAGAAGTTGGCGCTTTACAAGGTGACAATTATCCCACGTGGACGTGCTTTGGGAATGACTATGTTCACTCCGACGAAGGATATTTTAGGGCGTTCCAAAAAGGAGTTACTTGATGAAATCTGTATGGCTATGGGTGGTCGTCTCGGCGAAGAAATTGAGACCGGTGACTTTAGCAACGGTGCTTCGGGCGATATCAAAATGGCCACTAAGACTGCGCGCCACATGGTTTGTGATTGGGGGATGGGGGACTTGGGACCTGTTGCTCTCGGTGAAAACCAGGAGCATATGTTTCTGGCCCGCGAAATCACACGGACGCAAAATTACAGTGAAGAGACCGCGAGAAAGATAGACGAAAATATCCGCAAAATCATTAATGCTCAGTATGAGCGAGCTAAGAAGATCATTGAAGAACGTCGTGATGCCTTAAAACTAATTGCTGATTCACTCCTCGAATACGAAACGATCGAAGCGGTACATGTTCATGAAGCGATCAAGGATGGTAAGATTACTTCTCCTTTCGAAAACAATGACCTGATTCGTAAGAAACAGGATGAGGTCGAAGAAATCGAAAAGGAAGCTGCAACCGAAGAGAAAAAACCCGAGATTGGTCCTTCCACTGACGCTGCAGGCGCCATTGCTTAAGCCCGCGTTCTTAGCTGTTTCTTAGAGCTTGATGCTTTAAGGATGCATGGGCATCGTGCCCATTATTCAATGACTATGCCAGATATACGTTATTCTCGGATTGGACAGCTTGCCGAGCCACCGGTTATTAGCGAAATAATGAAGATAGCTTTGGAAAATAAGCAGATTCTTTCGTTGGCGGCTGGTTTTACGGATACGGAGGCTTTACCCGTTCAGGCCGTGCGTGATGTTGCTGTATCGCTTGTTACAAACGGCCAAAGCCCGGAATACCTTCAGTACGGCACAACCTCGGGGCGCACTGAACTGAGAAAATTTGTGGCAAAGCGTTTAAGCCGAGTCGATCATCATCAAAGTCCAGCGTATCATCCAGATAATGTAATGATAACGAATGGCTCCCAGCAGTCACTCTACATGGCCGTCCAAGTGCTATGCGATCCTGGCGATATTGTCTTGGTTGAAAGTCCCAGCTATTTTGTTTTTTTGGAGCTCTTGAAGGGATTGGGGATAACGGCTGTTGGCCTGCCTTTGGATGAAAATGATGAGATTGATACAAAGGCCACGTCAGCGCTTTTGGAAACGTTCAAAACGGATGGGTCGATAAACCGGGTCAAGGCGGTGTATTTAGAATCATGGTATTCCAACCCATCTACTCGTTGTCTGACGAATGAGAAAAAGGCTGAGATTGCCAATGTGATGAAAGAATCGGATCTGATCATTCCGATTCTTGAGGATGGTGCCTATTTCGAACTCTATTTTGAAGAACGTTTTCCATCGACGAGCATCCTTGCTATGGAGGAATTTGAATCCTTTCCCCGACTCTTTTTTGGCACCTTTACTAAGCCTTTTGCATCCGGATTAAAGGTGGGGTATGTCATCTGTGATCACCCTGAGATATTGGCAAAAATGGCTAGTGTAAAAGGCCATCACGACTTCGGCACATCCAATTTTAATCAGGCCATTGTCGAGCAAGTTACTTTGGACGGCGCCTATGATGTACATTTAACTAAGGCGCGTACTCGTTATTTAGAAAAAATGGAGACATTGCATCGATCCCTCATCAATGAAGGATTGCCTGAAATGGGATGGAATTGGCCGAAGCCGGAAGGTGGCATGTTCCTGTGGTTAAAAGGTCCCGAAGATGCTGATACTTCTTGGGAAGGACAATTATTTAAAAATGCTGTAAAAGAGGGAGTTCTTTTTGTTCCGGGCGATTTATGTTTTGCCCCAGGAGGCCCAAAAAACAACATCCGCTTATCGTTTGGAGTACTTGAGCATCACGATTTAGCTCAAGCAGGACATCAGCTCGCCGGTGTAATGCGCAACTTCAAATGACCAATATCTTTAATCTTATCTTATCTGAATTATGAAAATATGTTGCATTGGCGCAGGCTATGTAGGTGGACCTACCATGGCAGTAATTGCAGAAAAATGTCCTCACATCACGGTTACCGTCGTTGATGTAGACGCATCTAAAATCGATGCTTGGAATAACGGGAATTTACCGATTTTCGAACCCGGTCTCCAGGAGGTTGTCGATGGCCAGCGAGGTAAGAACTTATTTTTCTCAACAGACAGGGAAACTGCTATTACAGAAGCAGATATTATTTTTGTTGCGGTAGGAACGCCTACTAAAAAATACGGTATTGGTGCCGGACGTGCAGCAGATCTTGTTTATATTGAAAAATGTGCACGAGACATCGCACAAATGGCAAAGGGTCCAAAAATTGTTGTAGAGAAATCTACCATTCCAGTTCGGACGGCCGATGCGTTAAAAGCGATTTTGAATGAAAGTGACACAGCGGAGTTTCAGGTGCTTTCAAATCCAGAGTTTCTCGCCGAAGGAACTGCTATTGAGGACCTGCATAATGCCGATCGTATTTTGATCGGTGGAGAACAATCACCGGAAGGTATTAAAGCGATTGATACGTTAGCGACCGTGTATTCAAATTGGATTCCAACGGAACGGATTCTTAAGACAAATCTTTGGTCATCTGAGCTATCGAAACTAACAGCCAATGCATTCTTGGCCCAGCGGATATCCTCGATCAATGCAATGAGTGCGTTATGTGAGGCCACTGGGGCGGATGTAGATGAGGTTGCTCAGGCGATTGGAACCGATAGCCGAATTGGCCCCAAGTTTTTAAAAGCCTCGGTTGGCTTTGGAGGTTCTTGTTTCCAGAAGGATATTCTGAATCTTGTCTACCTCTGCGAGTATTACGGCCTAAAGGAAGTGGCCGACTATTGGTGCAAAGTGGTTGAAATGAATGATTATCAGAAAAGGCGCTTTTCGGCTAAAATAGTAGAAACTCTTTTCAATACGGTTAATGGGAAAAGAATTGCCGTCCTTGGTTTTGCTTTCAAAAAGGATACCAACGACACGCGCGAATCTTCATCGATTTATGTCTGTCAGGATCTCATTGCGGAAAACGCCACTGTTTCAATTTTCGATCCTCAAGTCACTCGCGATTTGATTTTTGCAGATTTGGGTCAAGCTCAGGTAGACGCTGAAGGGGTTCCGAATCGAAATGTTGATATCGCTGAAGATGCCTACGCGGCCTGTGAAGGTGCTCATGCAGTTGCCATTCTTACCGAGTGGGATATCTTTAAGGATCTCGATTATCAGCGGGTATTCGATTCTATGGAGAAACCCGCTTGTATCTTTGATGGAAGAAATATTCTTGATCGACCAGCTCTTGAAAAGATTGGTTTCAAGACTTATGCAATTGGTAAAGCCAATGACTAATTCTTAGCCAGCTTTTGCCAGTATTCTATTTGAATAGCCTCTGGGCGAATATTTGGTTTCAAGCCACTTGCAATAAGTTGTTCGAGCCATGGAAAGAATAGCTCCGCGGCGTCGATTTTAGGAATGATGGAGCTTATTTGCTTTCGCCGTTGTCTGAATATTTGGCGGATACCATCCTTTATCTCCTTCGTAAAAAGAATGGGTCTATCTTTGGTTTTTATACTCAACAAAGCTGATCTCACCTCTGGTTTGGGATAAAAGCAATTGGCGCTCACCTTATGAACGGTGTCTACCTCATAAGCGGAGTTTAGAAATATTGAAATGGGGCCGAAATTGCCAGAATCGCTAGTTCCTATGAATCTTGCGGCCGCTTCTTTCTGTAACATCAATACCATGCGAGACGGAAGAGGACCGGATAGGACCGCATCTAGCCAAGGCGTGGAAATGGCATACGGTAAATTGGCGACAATTTTGAAGAGGCCGTCTTTGGTTTTTACCTCCGCGAGGGGAGTATCCATCGCATCCCCGTGCTTTAAGTGAAAATGTTCTGGGTAGATCGGCTGGACTTCTTCTTTCAGGTAGCGATGAAATCCAGAATCCATTTCGATCGCGTAAACCTGACAGCCTTCCATAAGCAAAAGCTGGCTCAATGCTCCCAACCCTGGGCCGATTTCAACTACAGTATCTTCTTTGCGTATTTCCGCCAGCTCGAGAGATTTTCTCGCTACATTGGCATCGATCAGAAAATTTTGGCCAAATCGCTTTCTGGGTGCAAGTTGGTGTAACTCTAAAAGTGCTTTGACGACTGTTAATGTTGGGTAATCCATCCTTTAGCTCCTCAGCTTACAGGTTATGGATTTCTTTTATAAATGCTCCTGGATCGGAGTGTTCCATCAACGCTTGGCCAATAAGGACGGCTTGGGCACCGGAGCCCTTAACCCGCTTTACATCGTCGAGAGAAAAAATCCCCGATTCGGCAATGCTCACGCAACCGTCTGGGATTTGAGGAATCAGTATTTCCGATAAAGCCAAATCAGTGGTGAAAGTTGCGAGATTGCGATTGTTCACACCGATAATTCGCGCCCCAGCTTCGGTTGCTCGCGAGAGGTCATCTTCGTTGTGAATCTCAAAAATAGAATCAAGGCCAGCCAAGGTCGCGCTCTGATAAAGTAATTGAATCTCCTCATCTGTTAGGGCTCGGACAATGATCAGGATGGCACTGGCTCCCGATTGCGCAGCTTCCACAATTTGGATGGGGTGAACGAAGAAATCTTTTCTCAAACAAGGCACACTCGCTTGGGAGTTCTTTATTAGTCTGGTAACGTCTTTTAGGTCGTTTATCGATCCGGAAAAGAACTTCTCATCGGTCAGCACTGAGATGGCATCTGTCATTGCTTCCACATAATGTCCCGCTTGCGTCTTAGCGGATGCTCCAACCGCAATGTCTCCGGCTGATGGGGATTTTCGTTTAATCTCAGAAATTACGGAAACCTTATCATGGCCGAAAAGAGCTTGGAACAGGGACGGGCGATTGGGATCAATAAAGGCCTCCAATTCGGAGTCTTGTACCTCACCCAAACGATCGGCGATTTCCAGCCTTTTGTGCGCCATTATCTCTGTCATTTTGTCCATTATCTGGGATTCGTTCTTTATTTAATCGTGGAACTGTTATAACCAAGAACTTAATAATCCTTCCTATCCAACCAAAAAATACATCTGTGAGTTCAATCACTGCTTTGCGCGATACCGTAGCCGCGCTTAGAGCCCCTGATGGCTGTCCTTGGGATATTGAACAGACCCATCAATCTTTGGCTGTGTGCTTGATTGACGAGTGCTGCGAGCTTCTTGAGACCATCGATAACCTGGATATGGCTCATATGCGCGAAGAGCTGGGTGATGTGCTCTTGCAGGTTATCATGCATGCCCAAATTGCCAGCGAGAAGGGGGTATTCGATTTTGACGGGGTTTGTGATGAAGTGAATGAGAAACTGATCCGTCGGCATCCTCATGTTTTTGGTCCCGATGACTTGGATTTAAAGGATTCCGCTGCAGTCTTGAAGAAGTGGGATGAGATAAAAGCTACAGAGAAAAAGAACGGAAAGCAGTCTGAAGGGAAAGTGTTTAAGCACCTTCCACCCCAATTACCTTCCTTGTCGCGTGCCCGAGATGTCTATAAACAGATTCAAAAAAAAGCACTGGATGCCGGGTCTCTTGTAAATGAACAAGCTGTTGCGGTTCAGGCTCAGGAGATAAAGGAAGAATCTGTTGGAAAAGCTTTGTTTGAAATAGCAGCTGCTTGCCGAGTTGCCGGAATTGATCCTGAATCAGCATTGAGACGTTATACCAACCAGATTGTTGAAAAGATTGAAGAAAGACACTGAAACAAATTTCCACACGGTACTGACCTTGGATGGTCCGATAATGGTACCGTATTTCATCCGTCGATCTAAACGTGCACGCCGGATCACCGTCCGTCTTGACCAGAAGAATCAAGCCCTCCTTACCATTCCCAATCGTGCGTCGATCAAAGCGGCCATCGCATTCCTGGATCAATGCGGAGATTGGCTTCTCGAACAAATGGCGAAGGCGACTCGCCCCAAAACAATTCTTGAGTATCTTCGAGACAAACCTGTGCTTACTTTGAATGGGCGTAAGTGCCGGGTGACATTTGCATTCACCAACCGGTGCCCATATTTCGAATACAATAAAGAAGATGAAGAGGTTATGCTACGTTACGACCCTCACAATATCCATGAAGCCCGTATTGGAGAGGCGCTGAAGAAGTTGGGGAAAGTGTGCCTTTCCGAGCGTCTTGGATTTCTTTGTGCCGAAAAGTTTATTGATCCACCCAGTCGTGTAACGGTGCGCGACCAATCCAGCCGTTGGGGATCCTGCTCTCATTCGCGAAGTATCTCTTTAAATTGGAGACTCATACTCTTGACGATTGGCATGCAGGATTACGTAATTCTCCACGAACTGGCACATCTGAAGGAGATGAATCATTCCAAGGAATTCTGGGAATTGCTGAACACCTACGATTCTCGGAGTAAGATTCATGATCGCAGATTAAATGAAGTGGGCACCTCTATCATTTCACTTGGGCAATCAGCATGACTGAAGAGTTAGCAGATTCGTTGATCAAAGGATTAGATCCTTTTTTGTCACATCTGGAAAAAGAGCGTAGACTCTCTACCTACACGGTTCGAAATTATAAGCAGGCCATTCGCGATTTCTCCATTTGGATGAAGGCGAATACACGGTGGGATGGCGAATGGGAGAACTTATCTTCCACCCAGTTAAAACGATTTCTTATCGAACGCCAAGGGTCTCACTCGCGTCGTACGATTCATAACCATTTCTCCGCTTTAAAGACTTATTCTAAGTTTTTAAAGCGGAGAAAACTTATAAAAAAAAATCCCTTTACCGGGATCGTGCTACCCAAACTCGACAAACCCTTGCCCAAGTTTTTAACCGAAAAGCAAATGAGTCTGTTACTGGAAGGCCCTAGGAAGTTGTTGGAGAATGAGAGTATCGAACCATTCTTTGCCTGGCGTGACAGGCTCGTACTCGAACTGCTGTATGGTGCCGGCCTGCGAGTGAGTGAATTAGCTGGTCTCAATTATGGAGCGATTGATTTTCAAGGGGGAGTTGCCCGCGTCATGGGCAAGGGGAATAAGGAGCGACTATGTCCACTTGGGAAAATTGCTATGATCGTTCTACAGAAATTTAAGCAAGAGTTTACAACGAATACGGGATATAGTGAACCCGTTGTGTTAGGAAATAAGAAACTCCGAATACGGGTTCGCCAGGTTCAGTTACTAATCAAAAAATATCTGGCTTTGGCTGATTTGCCAATGGACCTGACACCACATAAGATTCGTCACTCGTTCGCCACTCATCTGCTGAATAATGATGCGGATCTAAGGCTTGTTCAGGATCTATTGGGCCACTCAAGTCTTTCAACTACGCAGATTTATACACACGTAAGCGTGGGGCGGTTAAAGGATGCACACAGTAAAGCGCATCCACGGGCTTGATTGGTTTTACAATACGTGAAGCGAGTCACCGAGGTTGATGATTCCGCCCTGGATGACCCGACAATAAATACCGCGCAAGTTTAACTCCCTGTGTTGAGGGAGGTTGATCCATTTTAAAACGTCGTTTCCGAACTCGCCGGCAAATTTGGCGCAGGCGTCATTATACACATCGGTAACTTCAAGAATGACATGCCCAATCTGAAAACGACTTCCTTCGAAAAATTCTTTAGCGCCTAAGTCATGGTCGACCATGATATTGTCCCCCGGGTGATACGGGTTTTCTTTCTCAGTCTGGAGTAACTCCAAAATACGCGAATTACAGACTGCAACTTGAACACGAGGATCAGAATCTCCATTTTCAAGGTACTTCCACGTTTTCCAAATCCAGCGGTCTCCAATGGCACCTTTTTCTACATCCATGTTTATTGACTCAGGGTATTCTCGAACACCGTCGTCCTTGCGGAGGCATAGGGAGATTACCTCGC
>Ga0115002_10007481_pt1 | contig 12289 bp, 14 predicted proteins | sample ArcticOcean_MG_C_8_FD_89576 | JGI IMG/M metagenome (GOLD analysis project Ga0115002, IMG submission 89576) | Marine microbial communities from western Arctic Ocean - ArcticOcean_MG_CB11_86 | ecosystem: Environmental > Aquatic > Marine > Oceanic | place: Arctic Ocean: Canada Basin | collected...
GAAGTAGGTATGACTGTGGCGGAAACCGACTTCTTCGGGCGCAACGATCCTGTGCCTAGCCTTGGTGTCGCACCGCAAGTCGCAGCCGAAGCGTTTCAGCTCGATGACGATCAGGTCAGCGCGCCGATCACCTCTTCGAGGGGACCGGTCTTTGTGACCGTCACGGGCACGCGCGAGCCCTACATTCCGATGCTCGACGATGTGGAAGACAACGTACGTGAGGACCTGATTCGCACTCGCGCGACGGAATTGAGCCGGCAACGAGCGACGTCGATCGCCGACACGCTTCGGTCGGCACCCGACTTCGCCGCGGAGGCCACCGCCCAAGGATTCCAGGCCACGGAGACTGAACTCATCGCGCGCGGAACGCCGCTGCCAGATATCGGCGTCAGCCCTGAGGTGGACGGCGCCGTGTTTGGCCTCGCAGCTGGCGACGTCAGCGAACCAGTCACCACGGATAACGCCACTGTGATCGCGCGAGTTGTCGAACGCGACGACGTCACGCCCGACGAGTTGCTCCAGGGTAAGGATGCATTCCGAGCGCAGCTTCTTGGAGAGCGTCGCACCCGCTTCTTCACGGCCTACATCGCCAAAGCGAAGGAGGGGATGAGCATCGAGCTCAACCAGGATGTCATCACACGCGTGATGGCTGACCCCGACGCCGGCGCCGCAGGGGGCGGCGTCTGGTCACCCGAACACGGCCACTATCACTAGCGGCCGTTGTCTTGCTCTGCGGCGGGGCCGAAACGTCTTGAAGGCCGGGCAAAACGCCTAGCGCAAGCGCAAGAAGTTTCGGGTTGTAAGCCGTTCAGCGCCAACGACAGCGCACGTCCCTACCGTACGAACGCGAACGGCATCAGTGCGAGCGGCTCACCCCGCCGAAACATTCGTACCGGGGCCGTCAACGCGGCGAGAGCCCTTCCCTCCGCTCCACCCCAGAATGACGCCCAGACGCTGGCGGCAGGCGACGCGAGTTGCTCCGTGAGAGCTTCGTACAACGTCCGGCTCGGCGGGTACACCACCAACTCCACGTCGTCATCCTCCGGGATTCCAGCGCGTTGCTTCGCGATCGCAATCGCCGTGTCGAGCCCGCCCAGTGCGTCAATCAATCCGTGTTCTCGCGCCTGCTGGCCGGTCCACACGCGGCCTTGCTCCAACGCGTCGATGGCCTCCGGAGTCGTCCCTCGTGCCACGGCAGCTTTCTCGATGAACGTGTCGTAAAACACGCCCATGTACTCCATAACCTTCGCCCGCTGCTCGGGTGTGAACGGCGCGAACGGAGAGGAGAGGCTCGCGTTCCGCCCAGACTGCACGGTGGCGGTGGTGACACCCACCTTGGCGAGCGCCTCGCTGACGACAACCTTTCCACTGAAGATCCCGATCGAACCTGTGAGTGTTGCCGGCTGCGCCACGATGACGTCCGCAGCCATCGACACGTAGTAACCCCCGGAGGCAGCCAGGTCGGACATCGAGGCCACGAGCGGCCGGGAAGGCTCCTGTTCACGCGCAACGACCAGTTCACGCCAGATCACATCTGATGCCACCGCGGAACCACCCGGACTATCCACGCGCAACACGACCGCATCGATGGAATCGTCCCCACGAATACGACGAATCTGTTCGACGATGGTGTCTGATCCCGCGACCGCACCGTTGATCGCGTCACGCGAACTGCGGCCGGAAGCGATGACGCCAGACACGTACAACAGAGCAATGCGTGACTGCGGGCGGATCCCCAGCGGGCCGGGCGTGACTCTGCGGTACTCCGATTCCTCGATTCGAGACGACAATCCCGTCGCGGGATTCAGCTCCGGCACCCGCTCCTCAAGCTCATCGAAGTAGGCCAGGTCATCCACGAGGCCGGCGCGTAGCGCGGCAGCCGGCGCGAACGGCCCGTCGTCAATCAGCGCTCGCACGTCTTCAACGCTCCTGCCCCTGGCCTCGGCGATCCCGCTCACGATCTGCCCGTAGAGATCACGGTTGATCGACTCGCTCATCTCCCGGTGCGCCGGCGTGAACTCGCGCTCCGTGAACTGATTGACGGCGGTCTTGTACGCGCCGATCCGAAGGAAGTCCGGGTACGCGCCGACCATATCGAGCGCACCGCGAAAGAACATCTCATGCGAGGCAATCCCAGCAAGATCAAGGGGGCTTGTCGGCATCAGCAGGACGCGATCCGCCGCGCTCGCGAGATAGTATTCCCGGTCGCCGCCATATTCGAGAAACGCCACCACGGTCTTACCGGACGCTCGAAAGTCGAGAATCGCGTCGCGCAATTCCTGCACCTTGGCCCAGTACGGCAACTCAAGTGTGGACGGAAGCAACAGGACGCCAGTCACACGCGGATCGCGCTTCGCCTTCCGCAAACTCTCGGCGAAACCGCGCACGGTCGAGCCATCCTGGCCCAACACCTGCCCGACGACGTCATCGGGAACGACCTCCAGCAGTTCTCCCCCAGGACGTACAACAAGCAGCGCGCTGTCTGGAACAACAGGGCCACGGGAAGAGACAACGTACAGAAGAATGACGCACCCCAGCGACAGCAGCGTCACCATCCCGACCAGCGAACACAGCAACGCCACGCCACGAAGTAGAGTCACAGAGACCTCCTCGAACAACAGAACCATTTCGTCGGCGTGGGAAGCACCGAATAAGCTGCAGCGTGTTCAGCCCAAGGCGCTTGGCGCGGTCACGTATAATCCGGCCATGCGGCGGCACCTCACACTCATTCCCATCTTCTCTCTAGTTTCTCCTCGCCGGCTGCGCCGGCGACACCGAAAGGAGTCCCGTGACTGAACTCATCAACCAGGATAGCCGCGTGGGCAGCGGTGCTGAGGCCATTGGCGGACGCTCGGTGACCGTGCACTACGCGGGCTGGCTGTACGACGAGTCGCAAGTCGACAACAAGGCCACGCAGTTCGACAGCTCGCGTGACCGAAACGAGCCATTCTCGTTCATTCTTGGCGGTGGTCAGGTCATCCCCGGGTGGGTTCAGGGTGTTGTCGGGATGCGGGTCGGCGGACAACGGACTCTGACGATCCCGCCGGAGATGGGATACGGTGCCAGCGGGGCCGGCGGCGTCATTCCTCCGAATGCGGCGTTGCTCTTCGACGTTGAGCTACTCGACGTGCAATAGGCCGCCCATCGGTCATCACGCCTTGCGCGGAGGTCACTAATCCGCGCTTTCCAGCTGGGCGCCGCACTCCGGGACGTGTCCAATCACGCACGGACCCAGCGGACTAGTAGTACCAGTCGACGATGACGTCGCGCGTGCCCCAGTGAACGGGACACACCTCGTGAGGGGTCGATGCATCGAAGGCAACGAGCGTGCCCTGCCGGGGCACGATGGTCACCGGTGCCATCGTGCCGGCCCCTCCTGGCGGCTCTGAACACACGAGTAATTCTCCGCCACCGAAGGTTCCAGGCGCTGGCTCGGAAGACGAGTTGTTCAGAAAGACGACCACGGAGATCAACCGACGCGCGGCCCCTGGCCAGTCGGCGGCGCTTCCTCGGTCGCGATGCCGCCGGTAGAAGCCGCCCGGCTCGTATCGAAGAAACCCCGCCCCTTCGCGCCCCTGGACAGGGATCTGGCACGCAGCCCCGATCGCGGGGCACGCTGCATCAAGTAGCGCCTCGACCACTCCTAGCGTCTCCGGGTTGACGTCGATACTCTCGGCACGGCGCGCGGTGACGTCCAAGGTGACCGCCGCATGGAGCACCTCTGCAGGCTCGACCACTCCCTGGTGCATGGCGTTTCGAATGTCCAAACACATGGCCGTGGCCAAAAACCCCGGGTGCACATGTGGACGATGAAGTCTGGGGGGAGGTGCCAACGCCAACCTAACGTAGCCAGCATCGTGGGTCGTATTCAAGGCAGACGACGCTCAACCCGATACATATAGGCACGGACTCTGGGAGCGCCGACTACGGAATGAAGAAACAAGTTTACTCTCGCACATTTCGTGGAAATAATCCATACAGTCGCCATGACATGGCTCATGGCGACTGTATGGACATAACCAGCGGCGCACGGATTGGGGCGAGGTGTCTCTCCGAAGGCAACGCCCTGCACTCGGCAGCGAGTATTGAGAAACTGATTTCGGATGAGCGATATAATCCCGCTCGTTTTGCCCCGACGAGTGAGTATGAAACCGAGCGTCTAGGCCGAGGATCTCGATCAATGGAGCGCAGCTCTTGGCTGGATCGTACGCACGTCAGCACCTTGACGAAACCGCGCGCATTGGCGCCGTCCTCGACCCGGAGGTCCTCGACAGAATGGCCGTGCGGCTGGGCACGTTGCGTGACCGCGGAGAGCGCCTGTTTGTGGTTGGCGTCGGTGGCAGCGCCGCGAATGCCTCGCACGCCGTCAACGAGTTCCGTAAACTGGCCCGCATCGAAGCCTACACGCCCGTTGACGACGTCTCTGAGCTGACGGCTCGCACGAACGACGAGAGATGGGAAACCGTGTTTTCGGCATACTGAAGGCGAACTGCCTTCCCCCTGAGGACACGATCCTGGTCTTCTCGGTCGGCGGCGGCAGCGCCGAACGCAATATCAGCGTAAACATTGTGAACGCCTTGACGTACGCGCGCACCGTCGGCGCCAAGATCCTTGATCTCGTGGGCCGCCACGGGGCTTCACCGGTACCGTGGCGGACGAGTGCGTCATTGTGCCAACGATCAACGCCGACAGTGTGACGCCACATGCCGAGGCCTTTCAGGCGGTGATATGGCACTTGCTCGTATCGCATCCGCTGGTCAAAGCCGCCGACACCAAGTGGGAAACGACACGATGAAGCAAGCGGTCTTTCTCGACCGTGACGGCGTGATCAACCGAGAAGTCTTCCGCACGGGTCAGGCCCAGGCACCCTTCGCCCTGGAGGACCTCGATGTCCTTCCGGGCGTGCCGAATGCGCTGGACCGGTTGCGTCATGCTGGGTTCATGCTCGTCGTCGTGACCAACCAGCCAGACGTCGTCAGAGGACTCGCGTCGAAGCACCACGTCGAAGCGATCAACGCTTACCTGCGACAAATGCTACCCCTCGACGATATCCGCGTCTGCTACCACGACGATGCCGAGCGCTGCGCCTGCCGCAAGCCCTCTCCGGGCATGCTGTACGCCGCTGCCGTGCAGCACGACATCGCCCTCGCCAATAGTTACCTTGTGGGAGACCGATGGCGCGATGTCGGGGCCGGTCGGAGTGCAGGCTGTACGACGATTTTGGTGCACTCGGATCGTGATGAGCCGACGACGATCGAGCCACATGTCCGTAGACGCGATCTCGCTGAGGCAGCCTCGTGGATACTGGAACACACAAAGAACACACGATGACAGGCGTCATTGCACTCTCGGTCAAGATCTTCGCTGACGGGTAGATTTCGCGCCGATGCAGGCGCTGCATCGGCGGCCGTAATTCAGAGGTTTCACGACGAATCTAACGCTGATGCGAAAAACGAGAATCACCAACTACGAATCGTTTGCCCGCGACGTCCTGACGGCCATTCCCGATCGGCCTATTTCGTTCGAAGTCTTTTCCGATGAGTTTGACGAGATGGAGCGCCAGGAGCGGACGATCGCGGCCTGGGGCGCAAACGTGTGCGTCAAGATTCAGGTGTCCAACCCTCGTGGCGAGCCGGCGTACGGTCTTGTGCGAAGGCTTTCCCAGGACAGTCTGCAGTTCAACGTGACGGCGGTGATGACGGCTGACCAGGTACGCGACGTGACCGATGCCCTCACCGGGGGCGCAGCCTCATGCATTTCTGTGTTCGCCGGCCGGATCGCAGACACGGGTCGGGACCCCGCCCCACTGATGGCCGAGGCGCTGCGCGTCATGACTCGCGCACCGAACGCAGAACTTATCTTGGCCAGCCCCCGTGAGGTGCTGAATGTCTTCCACGCCGACAGCATCGGATGCCAGATCATCACCGTCACAGGCGATATCCTGAACAAGCTGGAAAACGATCGCGTCGGTAAAACCGCTCAACGAATATTCGCTTGACACATTCAAAATGTTCCATAACGACGCCACTGAGGCGCGGTTTTTTCGATCTAAAGACCAACTGGGACCGTGACGACGAGAACAGCACCGCGGGGCTTCACCGCCACAACAAGACGCAAACCGGCAGAGACACGTCGGGGCCGATCGCCAGAGATCGTGAGTCTGGCGTTCGTGCTGACCGCTTTGTTCATAGCGCCGCTGGTGCTCCCTCCAGCGGACACAAAGGCCTACTATTTAGCCCTCGTGCTGACAGTGCTGACGGCGCTCCCGCTGTTGGTCCGCATCGCGTCTGACACGGTCGACCCGGGTCGACCGGTGCTGGTTGCAGCGAATCCAGCGAGCCAGGCGGCCCAACTCCTCCAGGACGCTGACGGAGGTATGCTCGTCGCGCCGGATGATCCCGAAGCGCTGGCGGCCGCAGCCCGGTGGTTCGCAACCGCCGAACCTGACGTGCTCGCGGCCTTTGGCAAGAGAGGCCGAGCGTACGCCGACCGCCACTTCGATCAAAGAAAGATCTTCGCCGCTCAAGAGCAGCTCATCTTCGACACGCTGCGAACGCCCCTCGGCACGACACCAGGATCGACGCCGGTGCGCCGCTGAGCACATGGACACGCAGTTGCAGTAGGAATCCATATGCCGATCAAGATCTGGGACTACCTAGACGAATACCTCGACAATCGCGACGCCATTCTTGAAGCGGTGGATCGCGTATTTCGCTCTGGGCAACTCATTCTCGGCCCGCACGTGGCGGAGTTCGAGACCGCGTTCGCCGCCTACTGTGGCGTCGCGCACGGCATCGGTGTCGACAACGGTACGAACGCGCTGATGCTGGGCCTGAAAGCGCTTGGGGTGACGCCCGGTTCCGAAGTCGTCACCGTCCCCAACACTGCCGTGCCGACGGTGGCGGCCATCGTCGCAGCGGGTGGCGTACCACGCTTCGTCGACATCGACCCCGACAGCTACGTGATGGATGTGACCCTGCTTGAAAGTGCGATCACAAAGCAGACGGCCTGTATTCTTCCGGTCCATCTCTTCGGACAGTGTGTCCAGATGTCGGCTTTGAGTCCGATTGCCGCATCTCACAGAACTCCCGTACTTGAGGATTGCTCTCAGAGTCACGGGGCAACCCACGGTGGCCGCGCCTGCGGGTCGCTTTCCGAACTGGCCGCCTTCTCTCTCTATCCGACCAAGACCCTCGGCGCCTACGGCGACGGGGGGATCGTGCTGACTGGTCGTGACGACCTGGACGCCAGAATACGCCGGCTGCGGTTCTACGGGATGGACACCCGTGGCCGAGGCAGCAGTGAGGCGAAGTCCGTTTATGGCGCTGTCGAGCACGGGTACAACTCGCGACTCGACGAGGTCCAGGCGGCCATTTTGCTGGTGAAACTCGTCCGGCTCGACGCGGATATCGCCCGGCGCCAGGCGATCGCTGCTCGGTACGAAAGAGCTCTGCGGTCCACCTCCTTGGTGCTTCCCCGCACGCTGCCAGGCAACACACACGTGTATTACCTCTACGTATGCCGCCACCCCGAGCGCGACCGGATCCTGTCAGAAATGGCGCGCCGCGATGTGCTGCTGAGCGTCAGCTATCCCACCCCGATCCATCTGATGCCGGCCTACCAGGAGCTTGGGTACGCCGAAGGTGACTTCCCCCAGGCCGAACGCGCGGCTCGAGAAATCTTCTCGCTGCCGATGTACCCGTCGCTCACCGACGCGCAACAAGACGTGGTGTGTCTGGCGCTGGGTGACGTGCTCTCCGAGCCCGTCCATGTCTGAACCCGACGGGTTCCTTACCTAGGGTCCTCTCGTGCCCGCACTGCCGGTGGCGCTGATCTGGCTTGCCGCACCGGCGTTCGACCGGAACTGCGTCCATTGGCCGGTGGGCTGGTGCTGCTCTTCGCAGCTGTGGCGGGGCAGTTGTTGCCACTACCTCGCGCCACACTCGACGCGTTAAGTCCCAACATTACCGCCGTCCTCACTCAGCACAGTCCGGGGTTCGCCAACGACCTCGTTACATCGGCGCCGCTCTCCATCAACCCCAGAGCGCAGGCGAATGCCCTCCTTCTGACGGGGGGCGCGGTCCTCGTCGCTGCGATCTCGCTGTTCTGGACGATGTCTCGATCAGCGATGACAGGGTTCAGCGTAGCGGGCGCAGCCATCCTCTGGCTAGTGTCAACGCGTCGACGGCTGGGAACGTCACGCCTCAGAATCGCTGCCGCTGCGCTCGGTGTCGCGATGTTCGCCAGCGTCATGCGACGCGGCCCGACGAGGCTCGTGGAATGGTTTCAAGACGAGCGAAGCTTCCTCAGCCGACTCGAGGCATGGCGGGACGGCTGGGACGTGGTTCGTGACTTCCCCTTTTTCGGAATCGGCCTCAACACCTATTCAGACGCCATGTTGTTCTATCAACAGCCCAACCCGAGCGTTCATCTCGCGCAGGCGCACAACGACTATCTGCAAGTGCTCGCCGAAGGCGGGCTACTCGTCGTGATCCCGGCTGCCATCACCGTCGCCCTGCTCGCGCTCGCCATACGGCGAAATCTGCGCGCGGCACGCCCGGATGCCCGCGGCTATTGGATCCGCGCCGGCGCGGCTGTAGGACTTCTTGCCATGGCTGTCCAAGAAGTCGTCGAGTTCGGTCTCCAAATTACCGCCGATGCTTTGCTGTTCTGCACGCTGGCCGCTGTTGCGCTGCCACCGGTTCACGCAAGATCGGGACCACCCAGGGAAGAGACAAAACGGAGTAATCTGGAGGGCCATCGAAACAGTGTCGCATGATAGGATCTTAACGCTGTTCATCGATGCCTCATTGCCTGCGAAGCTGCAGACGATGGGCATTCATGTCACCCCGTCAACGAGCAAGGTTCTCGATCTGCTGGTCGACATCGATTCAGGCGTGGCGAAGAAGCCCAGAACCATAGAACGCGTCATGAAGGCGCTAGGCCTGAAACAACCTTCCGACGGCTAATATGCCCACTGCCTTCTCCGTACCACACTATCTGGCGGCGTACGAACGCTTGGCGGCGGTGCTTGACAGGGAGGCGTTCCAGCGTGGCGTCGACGTCGTCAGCGCAGCCTTCGACGCCGACAAGCAGATCATCACGTGCGGAAACGGCGGTAGCGCTCACACCGCGTCACACATGATCACCGACTGGAGCAAGATGGTGACCGCTGCCACTGGCCGAACGTTTCGCGGCGTTTCGCTGTGCGACAACATCGGACTGGTCACCGCCTTTGCCAACGACGTGGCGTATGACGAAATCTTCTCCGGACAGCTGAAGTCCCTACTAGTCCAGGGCGATCTCGTCGTCGCGGTCAGCGGCAGCGGACACTCGGCCAACGTCGTGAAGGCCGTTGAGTACGCAAACGCCGTCGGCGCTGACACGCTGGCCGTCGTCGGGTACGACGGTGGCGCGCTCAAGCGCATCGCGAAGCACTGCGTCTGGGTCCCATCCTTCGACATGCAGTTGTGCGAAGACGTGCACCTGATGTTCTGCCACATGGTCATGAAGGCCCTCTGCGGGTCACCACTTCAGGATTAGCGCCCGCTTCCGCCTCTCGGACTCACGCCACGCGCTATTGGTGCCGATAAGGTCTGTGTGCCAACTGACGCCTCGACACCGGTGCGACCCTTGCTGAAATGGGCCGGAGGGAAGCGACAACTGCTGCCGGTGCTTCGCCCACACTATCCATCCTCCTTCGATCGGTATATCGAGCCCTTCATCGGAAGCGGCGCTGTCTTTTTCGACCTGTACTCAAGTGGCCGCCTCAAGGGTCGCCGAGCGCGCCTCGTTGATCTCAACCCGGATCTCATCGGCTGCTACCGCGCGGTGCGTGACAAGACCGACGCCGTCATTACGGCTCTTGGTAAGCTGGAACAAGAACACCGGGCCCGCGGCAGCGAGTGTTACTACGAGGTCCGTGACCGCAGATTCAACCCCGCGCGTGCCGGGCGCGTGCCGGAGCAAGACATCGACGGCCTGACGTCCGTCGACCCCCACCTGGCGGCGATGTTCATTTACCTGAACCGCACGGGATTCAACGGCCTGTTCCGGTTGAACCGCCAAGGCGCCTTTAACGTGCCTGCCGGACGATACGCTGACCCCAGAATTTGCGACACTGAGCGCGTGCGTTCGGTGGCCCACGCGTTGGCCTCCGACGGGGTGACCCTTGAGTGCATCCCCTTTGAGCAGGCACTGGCCGACACGGGCCGCGGTGACTTCGTCTATTGCGACCCCCCGTATGCGCCGCTGAGCCGAACGGCGAGCTTCGCCCAGTACACCGCAGGTGGCTTTGGCACACAGGACCATCACCGCCTGCAGAAGAGTGTCATCACAGCGGCGCGGCGGGGCGCCGTCGTCCTGATGTCGAATTCGACCGCGCCAGCGACCGTGGCGGCGTATGGTGCCCCGGCGGCCCGGCGTGCTGGCCTTAGCATGCACTGGGTTCCCGCACGCCGCGCTATCAACTCGCGCGCCGTCCTTCGAGGGCCAGTGGACGAACTGATCATTACCAATGCTGCGGCGAGCGACCGACGGACAGCCGAGCTCTCGCCTGCGCTGTCGAGCCGATAGACTCGCGCGTGGCCTCGCGCCGCGGGACATGGCCGAAACTGTCGTCGTCGCCCTTGTAATGAGCGCGACCGAAGGTATTGGCCTGCTCCTCCTGATCCCGCTCCTTTAACTCGTCGGCGTCGATGACCCGCAATCGGGCGCGCTGGGTCGAAAAGCGCAAGAGCGAAGTCGGACCAGGAGTCGCTCGGCGAAGTCGGGCCGAACTTCGCATGCACCGCCAGGACGAGCGCCGCATCGAGGGTGTCTCGTGTCACGCCAGGAGCGGGATCGAGTGCCTCGAGCAGCTCCTCCCGATTGTCGAGGCGTCCGTCAGAGGCCAGGACGGCGCCGGATTCGTAGACCAGAGGGTGAGTCGAGCCTCCCGGCTCCGCTCTCGCGGTCAGGCCGCGGCAGGTCAGAGCGACGGGGCCTTCGCTCCAGTGAACATCGGTCTCATATCGACCGTGCGGGAGCGGCGCATTCAGGCGCGCGAGGGCGTCTTCTACAGGCCGGCCGTCCAGGTTCCAGAGTCCGGCGATCGCGCCCATCAGCTCATGAGGTGTTCAGCGGCATCGGTGCAAACTGCCTGGCGGTGTCTTCGTCGAACAGGACGCGCCCCTCGTGCTCGATCCAGACGTGCGCGGGTGACCTTCGTCAAAGACAATCTCTTCCCACCCCTTGTCCACATGCGAGCGGCCTACTCGGGCTACGCTACCTACCTTCTTCCGTTCGCGTTATGTGCACAGGATCGTGCGCGGCGCACCAACATGGTTTCGACGTCCTACCAGGGTCGGTTTGGAGCGCAAACGCCCGTGAGCGTGAAAGACTTGCTTTCCCATTGTCCTCGTCCCTGCTAGGCTGAGAGACGAGCGAAAGTGGCGGAACTGGCAGACGCGCCAGACTTAGGATCTGGTGCCTGAAAAGGTATGGGGGTTCGAGTCCCTCCTTTCGCACCACCCCATCGGCCTCAGCCATCTCCAGTTGGCGATGCGGGGGCTCGGCATCAGGTCTGAGATCACGCAGCCACGCGCCACGAATCAAGAATGAAAACCGAATTCACAGACGTAAGCGAAACCCAAAAGACGCTCGCAATCGAGCTCCCCATCGACGTCGTCGACGCGGAAATCAATCGGGTGGCACGCGGCTACACGAAGCAGGCGCGCTTGCCCGGCTTCCGCCCTGGCAAAGCGCCACAGACGCTCATCAAGCGGCGCTTCCGGGATCAGATTCTCCATGATGTGATGCACGACCTCATCCCCCGTGCCGTCGAGGAGGCGCTGCAGGAACGAGGCATCGAACCGGTCGCGACGCCAGATATCAAGGATGTCGCACTTGAGGAGGGGCGACCGATGACCTTCACGGCCGCCATCGAGACGGTCCCGACGTTTGACCCAGGTGATCTCTCCTCGATCACGCTGGACCGCCCGTCTGCCGAGGTTCCCGAGGACGCGATCGCCGACATGCTCCAGCGGCTCCGCGACCGGGCCGCCACGTACGAACCCATCGAGGGACGCGCCGTCGGCGATGGCGATGCCGTGGTACTTCTCCTGGATCGCACCGGGCCGGACGGTACGGTCGACCACCACGACGACGCTAGCGTGCAGTTGGGCGCACCCGGAAACCCTCCAGGATTCGATGCCGAGCTGGTGGGCATGAATGACGGGGAGTCGAGGACGTTCACGATTCACTTCCCTGCGGACTACTCCGCGCCAGACCTGGCCAACACGGACCAAAC
>Ga0115002_10007482_pt1 | contig 12287 bp, 15 predicted proteins | sample ArcticOcean_MG_C_8_FD_89576 | JGI IMG/M metagenome (GOLD analysis project Ga0115002, IMG submission 89576) | Marine microbial communities from western Arctic Ocean - ArcticOcean_MG_CB11_86 | ecosystem: Environmental > Aquatic > Marine > Oceanic | place: Arctic Ocean: Canada Basin | collected...
ACGCGGTGACAGGAGGATAGATGCTATCGATTCGAATGACGCGGATGGGCTCGAAGAAGAAGCCATTTTTCCGTGTGGTGCTGGCTGAGGGGCGGTCGGGGCTTCTGGGAGATGTCATCGAGAACTTGGGCACGTACAACCCCAGGGCCACGCCGGCGCAGGTCAATATCAACAAGGACCGGGTCGAGCACTGGATCAAGCAGGGCGCACGGCCGTCCAACTCGGTGCGGACGCTGTTGAGTAAGCACCTGTCGAGAGATCTGTCGGTCAGGGCCGACGCGGCCATCGTCGAGTGATGTCGGAGACGACTCCCGACGAAGCTGTCGTCAGTCCGTTCCGTGCGGTTATTGAGGTTGTGGTCCGCGCTTTGGTGGATCAACCGGCTGCCGTGATCGTGACCGAGACCCAGCGGCGGGGGATGAGCGTGCTGGAGTTGAGGACGGCCCCGGGAGACATGGGTAAGATCATCGGTCGGCAGGGTCGCACGGCAACGGCACTCCGGACGCTGCTGGCGGTGACGGCCGAGAAGCACGGAGCACGGGCACAACTCGACATTAAGGACTAGATCCGCGGCACATGCCTGACTGGGACGACATGGTGGTGGTCGGGCGCATCGCCAGACCGCACGGACTCCGTGGGCAGCTCGTTGTCTCACCGGACACGGATTTTGTTGCCGAGCGCTTTCGAGCCGGGGCTACGTTGTGGACGCGGTCAGCTGGACGTGAGGAGACGTTGACCATCACCTCCGCGAGAATCCAGCGCGGTCGACCGGTGGTGGCATTCGAAGGGTTGGACAGTATCGATGCAGTTGAACGGCTGGCAGGGTTGGAACTCCGGATCCCGGAGGCGTTACTTCAGCCGCTTGAACCTGGTCGGTACTACGAATATCAGCTTGTCGGCTGCGCGGTGGAGACGGGGAAGGCGCGTAGGATAGGCACCGTTACCAGAGTAGAACGTGGGCCTGCCGGGAGTCGCCTCGTCGTGATGGGACAGCGTGGCGAGATATTGGTGCCCTTCGTACCGCACATCTGCGTCGAGGTGGACCTTGAAGCGAGGAGAGTGCAGATTGACCCGCCAGAGGGTCTGCTTGAACTGAATGAGACGAAGCGGATCAGGCGATAGGACAGCGGAGGCAGACTCGACACGGCCATGAGCGCGCTCGGCGGTGTCGGCCCAACGAGATGAAATTCGACATCGTCACGATATTTCCACGGATGGTGGAGGCTGGGCTCGCCGAGGGCGTGGTGAGTCGAGGCATCGAGCGCGGGATATTGGACGTTCGAGTCCATGATCTTCGAGGATTCACGACCGATCGGCACCGCAGCGTGGACGATGTGCCGTACGGTGGCGGACCAGGAATGGTGATGAAGCCAGAGCCGTTGGTCCGGGCCGTCGACGATATCCGTCGCCGGAGAGGGAGCGCGGATGCTGTCGTCCTGTTGTCGCCGCAGGGCCGCATATTCACGCAGGCAGAGGCGGTGAGACTGCGCGCACGAGGGCACGTTGTGCTGCTCTGCGGCCGGTACGAGGGCATCGACGACCGGGTTCGTTCGCTGGTCGCGACCGAGGAGCTGTCAGTCGGTGACTATGTGCTCAGCGGAGGCGAGTTGCCGGCTCTCGTTGTTGTCGATGCTATCAGTCGACTGGTGGCGGGAGTCGTGGGCGACAGCCGATCGGTGCAAGAGGATTCGTTTTCGCGGGGCTTGCTTGATTACCCGCACTACACGCGCCCGTCGGAGTTCGCGGGGCGCAAAGTGCCAGAGGTGCTCTTGTCGGGTCATCACGAAGAGGTCCGTCGGTGGCGTAGGAAGACGGCGCTTCGGCGAACGCTTGAGCATCGACCGGCGCTGTTGGATGCAGCAGCGCTGGACGACGAGCAATACGCGATGCTCGACGAGCTACGGAAGGAACGCGGCACCTCGTAAGGAGGCGGCCGCCAGACGGAAGGCGGGTGTGCGGCCCGCATGGGAACAGGAGAGAGAACAATGACCGCGATCGAGCTGGTGGAGCAAGGGCAGCTGACGATCCGCCCGGATATGAAATCCGGCGATACCGTTCGTGTGCACGTCAAAGTCCGCGAAGGTGAAAAGGAACGAATCCAGATCTTCGAAGGCATCGTCATCGGCATGCACCGGGGCGGCTCGCGTGCATCGTTCACAGTGCGCAAGGTCTCGTTCGGGCAAGGGGTGGAGCGCATCTTCCCACTGCATTCGCCGACGCTTGCCAAGATCGATATCGTTCGGTCGGCCCGCGTGCGGCGTGCCAAGCTGTATTACCTGCGCGCATTGCGCGGCAAGGCAGCCAGGATGAAGGAAACGAAGCGGGCGCGGTAGCGCGTGCGAGTCTGAGGCCGCCACGCCCGAAGGACCGTCGATCGGTGTCGCGGTGGGCGCTCGGAAGACCGTCGTAACCAGTATCAGGGGCTCGTATGGTTCGAAGGCGTGCGACGGGAACCCTGGAAAACGCCATGCGACGGTGGGGCTTCCATCGTGTGGCGGGTTGCGACGAGGTGGGACGCGGGTGTCTGGCTGGGTCGGTCGTGGCCGCAGCGGTCATCCTGGCTCCGGACCGGTCGATTCCTGGCGTGCGGGACTCGAAGATGACCACGCCGTCCGAGCGGGCGCGCCTCTACGAGGCGATCACGCGGAGGGCGCTGGCGTGGGCCGTCGCGTCGGCCTCGGTCGAGGAAATCGACGACATCAACATTCACCAGGCATCGCTGCTTGCGATGCGCCGAGCTGTGCTGGCCATCGCGCCCCTGCCTGATCTGGTGCTCGTCGACGCCTTTCGGATTCCACTTCTGACAATTCCGCAACGGGCCGTGCCACACGGGGACCGGCAATGCAGCGCAATCGCGGCCGCGTCCATCATCGCGAAGGTAACGCGAGACCGGGAGATGCTGGGGCACCATACCGTTGACCCCCGCTACGGCTACGATCGCCACAAAGGGTATGGCACTCCGGCGCACCTGGCCGCTATGGCGCTCCACGGCTACTCACCAATTCATCGGCGCTCGTTCAGACCGTCGTCGCTGTTTGATACGATGGGCGACACGCGCTCACCGGCGGGTGAGTAGACCTCAGGAACACGCTGCTCTTGCTCGTGGGTGGCCCCTGACTTTCTCGATGGCTGACCTTATGCACACATATTGATCCGTGCCCATAGATCGCGACGCCGCTATCAAGGAGGCGGAGCAGTTGCTCCGCCAAGGAAAACTCGACGGGGCTATCGAGGCATATGTGCGCCTTGTCGATGATCGGCCGTCCGATTGGAGCTCCATCAACGCCCTTGGCGATTTGTGCCTTCGCGCCGGTGATGTTGAGCGCGCCATTACTCAGTTCACCCGAGTCGCGGACCAGTTCTTCTCGGACGGTTCCCTCCAGAAGGCCGCGGCGCTCTACAAGAAGGCGCTCCGGGCGCAGGATGATCACGAGCCTGCGCTTCAGCAGTTGGGCGAGATCGTAGTGCGACAGGGCATCAAAGCCGATGCCGAGGTGTACCTTCAGCGGCTGGCTGAGCAGCGTCAGCGTCGCGGCGATGCTCAGGGAGCGGCGGCATCGCTGGCGCGATTGGGCGCGCTGAAGTCAGCTCAGATCGAGTCTCGAATTGCTACCGCGATGGCGGCGGACTCCGCCCCCGTCGCGCAAACTCCCGTTACTCCCCCAGGTTCCGCGTCCGAGAGTCCGGCGGCCGACGCGATCGTCGCTGGTGACGCAGTGCCCGATGTGGTGTCGGCTGCCGTGGCCGACGATGTCGCCGCTCGTCGCGTTTCCCCGCAGGCTCCTGAACCCATCGAATCATTCGACAGGTCCACGACGGAGCAGGCGCGTGAGCGTGAGTCGCCCGATGCGCACTCGGGGACTGAGCGCGAGCCGCCGGTCAGGGATGATGCACCCAGGCAGGCCGGCGCGCCGTTCCAAGCTGACGTGCCCGTCGATGTCGAAGTGCCTGTCGCGAGCGAAGTGCCTGTCGCGAGCGAAGTGCCTGGCGAGATTGAAGGACCGCTCGAGATTGAAGCTCCGCTTGAAGTCGAGGCGTTACACGAGGTTGACCTAGGCGATGCGCTAGACGAGATTGCAGCAGCTCCTGTCGAAATCGTCGATGGGCCGTTCGATCCGACTCCGCCCGAAGATGCGCAGGCGCCGGAGAGACACGTGCTGGAGAGCGCGGGGGCAGACGTCGGCGCGTTGGAATTGGCCGCGCGTGAGGCTGAGACCCGATTCTCGGCGGCGACGGCGCTTGGTCGCCATTACATCCGTCAGGGTGATCTGCGCACGGGAACACGGTGGCTGGAACGTGCGGCACAGGCGACAGCATCGACGCAAGAGGAGGGGTGTGCTGTCCTGTACGAACTGGCAGATGCGCTCGAGAGCCTGGGCGAATCACCTCGCGCGCTCGCCGTGCTGATCGATCTTGACCTTGACTCCGGCGGATATCGGGATGGACGCACTCGCATCGACCGGCTCATGGCTGCGCAGACCAGGAGCGATGGGCCGTGAGGCGTTTGTTACTGGTCGTATTCTTTTTTGAGATCGGCCTCGTGCTGATTGTCGTTCCGTGGCTGGCCTTTTGGGATCGCAATTACTTTGGCCAGCTCGTGCCACTGCTCGGGGCGTTCATGACCAACAACTTCGTCCGCGGCGGGGTGTCCGGACTCGGTGTGATCAACATCATCGCGGGTTGTGTGGAACTGGGCTCGATACTGTTAGCGCGATCTGCGAGTCGCCATGCGTCCATTTTATCGTCCTAGCAACCCGCGCTGACAGTTCTGCGTGGCGCCTAGCGCGGATTTTATGTTCGCCTTTCAGCTGGTCGATGTGCGCCCGCTGGCATGACTGGACTGCCGGCGGTCCCTCGGGAGCTACCCGCTCGTGAAACTCGCGCCAGGCGAGTGAAACGCCTCGCGCGGATTTTGATCTGTCACGGCACGCCCGCAAAATCCACGCTCGCGAACGTGGCGCGACGCCCGAGACTACGGCCCGTATGTGAGGGGGTTGCAACGCTCAGCGAGAGACTTTTCCGCTCGTCGAATACCGATCGACGTTCACCGCGTGCTGCTCGCCTTGTCAGGCGAGAAGCGGCGTGTGGTTGTGTCGCACGCAGGTCCTGGCCTGGTGGATCGTGCGGAACAGTGGACGCAGAACCGAGAGTTGAAAGCACGTGAAGCCGGTCATTTGCCTAATCACACCGTCGGTCCTTGCTGGCTCCGACCAGGAGGACGCGCTGGTCGATCGGGTGGCCGTGGCGGCCCGTGCCGGCGTGCACCTGATTCAGGTCAGGCAGGCAGCATACGACGCTCGGTGGCTGCACCGCATCGTCGCTCGCTCAGTGCAGGCGGTTGCTGGCACGGCTGCGCGGATTCTCGTCAACGAACGCCTGGATGTCGCTGTCGCTGCAGGGGCCCACGGTGTGCATCTGCGGGGCGGATCGATGCCCGCGGCGCGCGTGCGGTCCATCGCCCCTCCGGGGTTTCTGATCGGGCGCTCGGTGCACGCGGCCGACGAGATTCAGCGCGTCGTGCTGGAAGGAGGACTCGACTACATGCTCTTCGGTACCGTGTTCGCGACTTCCTCGAAACCTGGGACGGTCGGCGTGGGCACGGGTGCACTCGCTGCTGCCTGCGCGGGCGTGGCGATTCCGATGCTTGCCGTGGGTGGCATGGGACCGCAGGGCCTCGGCTCGGTAGGCCGTACGGGCGCCGCGGGGTGGGCGGCGATCGGGCTATTCGCTGACTGCCCGCGCCGGATGCTACCTGCCGTTGTCGCTCAGGCCGTCTCCGCGTTTGACTCCTTCGGGGACGTCCCCTAACATGAGTGCGCACATGGCGACGGAGGAGCAAGCAACGCTTGATTTTGGAGTAAAGATGAGGCACCTGCGCGAAGAGCGCGGGGTGTCACTGCGCCAGATCGCAGACGTTACCAGAATTTCGGTCAGTGTTCTCAAGGCCCTTGAGCGGAATGATATCTCTCGGCTGCCCGGCGGGATCTTTACCCGATCGTTCGTGCGGTCCTATGCCATCGAAGTCGGCCTCGATCCTGAGCAGACGGTCCGTGATTTCCTGGTGCAATTTCCCCACGAGACACTGATCGCCGGAAGCCCACACGCTGCCGAACTACGACGAGCACCTGGCGTCGCGCGACCCGGACGGTCTGTGTGGGTAATCGTCGTCCTGCTGGCGGTCGGTGTGATCGCGGCGTTCGCGCTCACCTCGCTCCGCTAGCGCGGATTTCATGAGCGCGTAGCTCCCGAGGAACCGCAGGCAGTCCACGCCTGCCAGGCGGAGCACCTAGGCAGTCCGCTACGCAGAACTGAAATCCGCGCCAGACACGCCGTTCCGGCGCGGTGGTGCCACGGGACGGTCTATGCTCGATCCTTCCGCGCCCACTCTCGTCTCATCTGCGCCAGTCCTTCCATGTACACCGTGGCCTTCTCGCGGGCTTCTTCCGATGGCAGGATCTTGAGGAGTTCGATCGCGTGGGCGAGATCGGCGTGAATCGTTCGTTCGGTCGTGTTGAAGTAGATCACTCGGATGTGATCGAGCGCTGCCGCTGGCTCGGGGGCGCCCTGTTTGAGGGAGGTCAGCGGGACGAATCCGGCGACGTTCTTTACCGCACTACGTCTACTGTCCGTGTCCTTCGCGCTAGATCCCTTTGGGTGCTTACGCGGTGGCTCAGCCGCCGAGCGCCGCGGAGTCATCCCTGTTCGAGACCTTGCTGGTCGATATGGAAGTCGAGGAGGCGGGCACCCCCAGCGACGAGAGCCTCTCGGATTGCGTCTTGCCGGTCCGGGGGGCCGTAGCAGAACAGGCATCCTCCGCCTCCCGCGCCGCACACCTTGGCAGCTGAGCTACCCGCACGCATGCCACTGGCGATCAACGCGTCGATCGCTGGTGTCGACACGCCAGGTACCAAACGCTTTCGGTGCTCCCACTCATTGCCAATGGCCAGCCCGACCGCGTCCCAATCGTTTCGGCCAATCGCGTCGCGCATCGCCACGGCGGTGTCGCGAATCGCCTCGAAGCAGTCGAAGACATGCCGGTCGCCGTCGATGTGCCTTTTCATGATGTCCCAGTTGTTTGTCGCTGAATCCCGCGGCTGACCGGTGTAGCACAGCACGAGGCGGCGCTCCAATTCCGTGGGGTCAACCTCCAGTGGGACACGTCGAACGTCTTCAGTGCCGAGCTCAAGTGCGGCAACCCCGCCGTACAGTGCCGGGCGGTAGTCCTGCAACCCTGTTGGGACGCCAATGGCCTGCGCTTCGACGTTCAGTGCGACCCGCAGGAGCGCCTCTGGCTCATAGCGCGTGCCGCTCCACTGGGCCAATGCAGCACAGACGGCGACGTTGAGAGCCGATGAACCAGCAAGGCCTGCGCCGGCAGGAGAGGCACAGCTTGTCGTCAGCGTGAGGCCTCGCGCCTGAAAGAAATGGGCGAGCAGCGAGAGGAGGCGGAGCTGCCGGCTATCTCGCAGCTCATGCCAGTCATCGGCTTCGACCGTGATGCCGGTGTCCTCGGAGTGCATCACGATCCGGTTGTCCGGTCTGGTCTCGATCGTCGCGCGCGCCCTGAGATCTATTGCGGCGTTGATCGTCTGCGCACCCGGATGGAACAGATACAGAGGCCAGATGTCCAGCGTACCGCCGGCGAGGTCGATACGGGTAGGGGCGGACGTCTGGATGCGCACACGGCATTATAGAGACTACGCACCTGCAGCTGTGCGGCACCGCGTCGCAGGGCGAGTACTAGCGTCGCCCATATAATTGGCGAGTGCCCAAGAGTATTCGTCGCGACATTGGTCAGCTGCTCATTGGCAGTCTGCCCGGGAGGACGATTCCGGGCGAACTCCGCTCGCTGGCCCGCGAATTTCAGCTCGGGGGCGTCATCCTGTTCGCACGGAACATCGAGGCTCCGGAGCAGGTGGCAGAACTTTCGCAGGATGTGCAGTCCCTCGCATCTGACGTGCCGCTTTGGATCAGCATTGACCAGGAAGGTGGTCGGGTGGCCCGACTGCGGGCGCCGTTTACGGAGTGGCCGCCGATGGCGGTGTTGGGACGATGCGGCGACTCGGGGCTGGCGTCGCGCTTCGCGGCGGCGCTGGCCGCGGAACTGAAGGCCGTCGGCATTACCCTCGACTACGCGCCGGTCCTGGACATTCACACGAATCCGCACAATCCCGTGATCGGCGACCGCGCACTGGCCGCCGACGCTACGATGGTGGGCGCACTGGGTTCGGCGATCGTGCGCGGGCTACAGGACACTGGTGTCGCCGCCTGCGGTAAGCACTTTCCGGGTCACGGGGATACGTCCGTCGATTCGCACGACGAACTGCCGGTCGTCGAGCACCCGCCGGATCGCATCCGACGGGTTGAGTGCGTGCCGTTTCTCGACGCGATCCGCGCGGGCGTCGCCTTTATGATGACCGCGCATGTCCTCGTGCCAGCGCTGGACGACGATTCGCCTGCGACCCTGTCGAGGGGCATTGTGTCGGGCCTGCTCCGAGAGGAACTGGGTTTCGACGGCGTCATCCTCACCGACGACCTGGAGATGGAGGCGTTGGCCAGGACACACACGGCACCAGAGGCTGCGGTCCAGGCCGTCGCGGCCGGTTGCGACGGCGTACTCGTGTGTCGCGCTCGCGTTCAGGACCGGAGCAGAGACGTCGAGGCCCTGGCCGCTGTCCTTGAGGGGCTCGTGCATGCGGTCGAGGACGGCCGCATTCCCTACAAGCGGCTTGAGGACGCCCTGAGGCGACATCGCCGAGCCAAGGAGCGTTTTCTGGCGGACACCACGCCGGCGCAGTCGGCCAACCCTAACCCCAGTGGCCAGCTCACCGCGGTGCTCGGCTGTGATGAACATCGCCGCGTCGCAGATGAGATGGCGCGTTATCTGTGATCACTCCTCCCGCACTCAGGTCCGGCGATCGTATCGCTCTCGTGTCGCCGGCCAGCCCGTTCACGCGCGGGGCATTCGAACGCGGGGTCGCTGAAATACAGCGCCTCGGCTACGAGCCGTTCTACGACGAATCGGTGTTTGAGCGATCGTTGTTTACGTCTGGAACAGCGACCGTGCGCGCGGAGGCGTTCACACGCGCGTGGTTGGATCCACGCGTCTCGGCGCTCATGGCGGTTCGCGGTGGCTATGGCAGCGTGAAGCTGCTTCCGAACCTGAATGCGGCGCGTTTGCGCGAGGCACCCAAACTGTTTATTGGCTACAGCGACAACACCTCGCTGTTGTCCCGGTTGACCTGTCAGTGTGGTATCACGGCCCTCCACGGACCGATGATTGAGGGCGGCCTGGCGCGCGGTGCCGAAGGGTACGACGAATCATCCCTGCTGACGCTTGTTGCTGGCGGGGGAGCGGGTTTGGAGTGTCGGCCGGACGGTCTATCGGTCGTGAAGGCGGGCACGGCGGAGGGGAGATTGTTCGGAGGCACGTTGTGCCTGCTGGCCGCGTCGCTGGGAACGCCGTTCGCGTTCGATCCTCCGGCCGGGAGTATTCTCTTTCTCGAAGATGTTGATGAGCGGCCGTACCGTATCGATAGATTGATGACGCAGCTGCGCCTGAGTGGCGTTCTGGCCCGGGCCAGTGGACTCGTCTTCGGCGAAATGCGCGGGTGCGACGAGCCATTAGGTACGCCGACCGCGCGCGACGCGATTGAGGCGCTCACGTCCGACTTCGCGGGGCCCGTGTTGATCGGATTTCCCTCTGGGCACACGCGTGGCCCGGCATGGACGCTTCCGCTCGGGGTCCGCGTCCGCGTGGAGACAACGCCGCGCCCCTGTCTTGTTGTTGAGGAATCGCCCGTTGCGTGACCCTCAGCGGATCCATTTCATCGGGGTGTGCGGCACAGCCATGGCGACCGTGGCGGCGCTACTGAAACAGAGCGGACACGATGTGGGCGGATCCGATCAGCATGTCTATCCGCCGATGAGCGACTTTCTCGTGACCGAGGGCATTCGGACCATGGTCGGGTTTTCAGCGGACCATGTCAGTGCTGACGTCGATCTCGTCGTCGTTGGTAACGCTATTTCCAGGGGAAACATTGAGTTGGAGGCGGTGCTGGAACGGAAGATCCGCTACTGCTCGCTGCCAGAGGTGATTCGGGACCATTTCCTCTGGGGTTCACGCCCGATTGTCCTGGCGGGCACCCACGGCAAGACAACGACGACATCGTTGACCGGGTGGCTGTTGACGCACGGTCAGCGAAATCCCACGGTATTGGTGGGAGGCATCGCGCTGAACCTCGGAGACCGAGGATCGAGTTACCGACTGGGAGAGGGTGGCGACTTCGTGATCGAAGGGGACGAATACGACAGCGCGTACTTCGACAAGACCGCGAAGTTTCTCAAGTACCTGCCCGAGGTCGCCGTCATCGGCAACATCGAGTTTGATCATGCTGACATCTACGCGGACATCGAAGCCGTTCTTCTGGCGTTTCGGCGGCTCGTCAATCTGGTGCCTCGAACCGGACTCCTGTTGCTGGGAGCAGACAGTCCGCATGCTGCTGGTCTGCTCCCGCACGCGGTCAGCCCGGTCGAGACGTTTGGCACGGCTGTCGAGGCGACGTGGCGGGCTGACGCGATCGAGCACGGGGAAGGTGCGACACGGTTTGCCGTGCACCGTCACGGCAAGCCCTTCGGCCGGTTTGAATCGCCGCTGCTCGGTCTTCACAACCTCAGAAATGCGCTGGCGGCGCTCGCCGTCGGTAGTCACGTCGGACTCGGAGCCTCGCAACTCGCTGACGGCTTGCGGGCCTTCAAAGGCATCAAGCGGCGATTGGAGATCATCGGTGTTCGTAGTGGCGTGACCGTGATCGACGATTTTGCGCATCATCCGACAGCCGTTCGCGAAACCCTTGCGGCGCTGCGGACGGGATATCCCACACGCCGATTGTGGGCGGTGTTTGAACCGCGGTCGGCTTCGTCGTGTCGCCGAGTGTTCCAGAATGACTTTGCCGCATCGTTTGGCGCGGCGGATGAGGTCGTAATCGCCGGGATCTTTCGATCGTCTCTGCCGGAATCTGAGCGCCTGTCCGTCGAGCGTCTGGTTGATGATCTGCGCGGGCAGAACCAGCGTGCTCGACACGTTCCCGACACCCAGAACATCGTTGAGACAATCGTGAACGAGCGTCGCGACGGCGATATCGTCGTGCTGATGTCAAACGGCGGTTTTGATGGGATTCACCAGAAACTGCTCCAGGCACTCAACGGTTGAGCGCGGCGTGATGGTTCCAGGCGCGCGAGTGATCGAAGCGGGAGATTCCGCCGTTGTCTGTGAAATAGGCGGAAAACCCCTGTCGACGCCAGGTGTCGATGTCGATGTCAGTGCGCGCGCCATCGCACTTGCCTCGGCCGTCAGGCAACGCGCGATAGCGGGAGTCTGTGACGTGGTGCCAACGTTTCGTTCGGTGACGGTGTTCTTTGATCCGTTGGGGACGGATGTATCCGCTGTTACTGCGGCGCTGCAGGAGGATGTAATCGCCACGCCGCCGGTCACCTCCGATAAGACCATCGATGTGCCGGTGGTGTACGGGGGGGACGACGGGCCTGACCTGGCGGATGTCGCAGCATTTGCGCACTGCAGTCCCGACACGGTGATCGCGCGCCATGCGGCGCGGACGTACCGCGTCTGTATGCTCGGATTTCTACCCGGGTTCGCCTACATGGCATCTGTTGACGAGACGATCGCGGCGCCGAGACGCGCGACGCCGCGCGTGCGTGTGCCAGCCGGGTCGGTTGGCATCGCTGGTATGCAAACGGGCATCTATCCCACGGAGTCGCCCGGAGGCTGGCAGATCATCGGGCGGACGGCTGCGAACCTGTTCGATCATGACCGCACACCACCAGCGCTGTTGGGACCAGGCGACCTCGTGCGGTTCGTGCGGGCCGAGGCTGTTGCAGCCCTCGGGTCGGGTCGGATCGAGACGGACTCGAAGCCGAGTGTCACAGGACCGTACACCACCCGCTGCGTCACGGTTCTTCAGTCTGGATTGCTGACGACGGTCCAGGACGAGGGTCGATGGGGCCACCAGCACCTGGGTGTCTCAGTGGCCGGGCCCATGGACTACGTTGCACACCGCCTGGCGAATGCCCTGGTAGGCAATGGTCAGCATGCAGCCACGCTCGAAGCGACATGGCTCGGACCGGAACTGAGAATAGAACAGGATTCGCGAATCGCCGTAACCGGGGCCGACCTTCAGGTGACGCTCGACGGTGCCGACATATCACTGGGCGTGCCGGTGCGCTGTCTCGCGGGGAGTGTGCTGCGCTTCGGCGACCGACGGGGTGGC